>JABAHS010001451.1_pt1 | contig 78830 bp, 76 predicted proteins | sample 7062111 | NCBI WGS metagenome assembly JABAHS01 (sample SAMN14534600, study PRJNA622989) | marine sediment metagenome | biome: marine biome [ENVO:00000428]; feature: marine pelagic biome [ENVO:01000023]; material: deep marine sediment [ENVO:00002113]; isolation source: pool of 4 deep marine... | reverse complement strand
CGGCCGAGCCGGTGCGCTTTGAGAAAGCTCTTCTTCGCGCCGTCCGCGTCACCGAGCTTTACCTGCACGAGCCCTTTCATGAAGCGGAACCTGGGATTTCGGCGCTCCAGATCAATCGCAGAATCGATGGAATTCAAGGCGTCGTCGTAGAGCCCCTTGTCGAACTGCGCCTGCGCCATCGCAAAATGGTAGTAGGCGTTGCGGCTCCGGTCCTCGTGCACACGCCGAGCGTAGGCTTCAGCCTGTTGCCGATCACCGAGCAGCCGGTACGAACGAGCGAGCCCTGAGAGCGCGCCCTCGTGGTGATGATCCACGGAGAGCGCGACCTCGTAGGCACGAACGGCCATTTCAGGCTGTTTCTGCAGCGCGTAGAACGCCCCCAGGTTCTGCCAGAGGTCAGCGTTGTCGGGCGTGAGTTCCAGCGCTTTCACCAGCAGCGCAAAGCCGTTGCGCGCATCGCCTTTTTTCATGCCGTCTATCGAGCGGTTGGAGTAGAAGAGCGCCGTCGCATCCTCGTCCGAGACCGGATGCCGCGGGTAATGCGGATCAGGATGAAAGGCGTTGAAATCGACCGATACCTCACCGCTGTCGGTCACATCGCCGCGCACGCCGCTGAGCAGCACGCTGATGTGCGTGTAGCGGATCAGATAGCCGGAATCCGCATCCCAGTTCGGCGGGACCTGCACGACCTGAAAACCAGCATTGAGCCCGGCTTCCCGGGCCAGCGCGATGAACATCGTGGTGTAGGAGAGGCAGTTCCCCGTCTTCGCCGCAAACAGCTCCGACGCCGTGAGCGTCAGTCCCGGCTGGTAGTAACTGCCGTTGAAGTAGCCGGCCTGAACCAGAGCGCGCATCAGCCGTTTGAACTTGACCGACGAGTTTCGAACGTCGCCCACCGCGTCGGCGACGAATGCGCGCATGTCTGCGTCGATCTCGAGAATGTTCACAGGAGGCAATGAGGACCCGTTCACCCCTTCGGCGAAGACCGTCTCTCCGGTGATGAGGCGCGGATCGTAGTCGAGACCGTACATCGGGGGCCCGCCAGGCCCCGCGCAGCCCACGAGCACAGCGACACCGAGCAGTGCGGTGCCCTTGCTCCAGATCTGCGACAACAAACTTTGCCCCACTGGCATGCAAACTTACCCCCGGAAAAATGGTAGCTCCGCCCCGGGACCATTGCACGCCGCCCGCCGTTGAGCCACCATGGACTCATGCGAACGGGCATCGCGCGGCTGGCCGCGGCCGGCTGCTTGACGATTCTGCTATGGGTGGCCTCCCCGGACGCCGCCGCAGCGCCTTACGATTTCGACGACGACGCTTACCTGGCCCCGGCAACCTCGCTGCCCGACTGGGCAGACACCGTCGCTCGCAACGAGGTCGAGCAGCAGATCATCGCCGCGTGCCTGGCCGACGAGGCCGCATGCCATTCACGGCTCAAGGGCATTCGCCACCTGCTGCTGAAGGCCCGGGACCTGCCGAGAGAAAAGCAGATCCGTCTGGTCAACCGCTACGTCAACAAGCGCCGCTACCGCGATGACCGCAGCGAGTACAGAATGAGCAGCGTCAGCAACCGCGAGGCCCTCATTCGAAACAGCTGGTCAACGGTAATGGATTTCGTTCGCCGCGGGGGCGACTGTGAGGACTACGCCACCACCAAGTATTTTCTGCTGCGTACCTTGGGGTTCACGAGCGACGACCTGCGAGTGCTCGTCGTCTACGACCGCAGGCTTCGCGACTACCACGCCGTGCTGGCGGTGCGCAGCGCTCCCGACTCGATCTGGCTGCTCGAGTCGGACAACACGATCCAGAAAAGCGGTCTCTACGGGTACCGCTACGTCTTCGCCATCAACGAAGATTCGATCTGGGACCACGAGGGAGCAAACGGCTGACCCCGGAGAGGCCGGGGCAAGGGAGCAGAGCATGAGAGCGTTAATTGTGGCGGCGGGCTGCCTGATCGCGGGTATGGCAGCGGCCGACGAGGCCGTGGTGAAGGTCTACTCGCTTTCCGTTCAGGAACGCCTGGAAACCCTGGAGCTGATCGACGTGACCGCCGAGAAAGCGCCGGCGCAGACAGACGCGCCAATGGATGCGGAGCTGGCCGAAATTCTCAGTGAGGTCGAGGCCCTGGAGCAGGCCTCCGGTCTGGTCACGGACTGAGATCCGGTGCCGGCGCCTGACGGGCTTCAGCCAGGCAGGCGCCATACTCGACGAAGATCGAGTCTCCTGACAGGGACTCGGTGGCGCCGGCGAACGTCCAGCCACCCACGGCCGTACGTGTGAAACGCAAGGTTTCGCGATTGATGAGCAGCATCTCCGATGGTGGCGTGTTGACGCAGCTGTACCCCATCGCCCCGTCCGCACCGCGCACCCGACGGCAGGCAAGCTCAGTTTCCAGCTCCCCGTCGGTGCGCATGACCAGGTAGAGATCGGGGGCGCCGTTGCCCACGGGCAGGTTCAGCATGAATACGACGTTCTCCTCAAGAGTAAAGCGCCCGGGATTGAACAGGGCGGGCTCGTAGGCTTCCTGCTCGCCGGGGTAGTCATGAAACCCACCCGTCTGCTCCGCTTCACAGCGAAGCGATGGCAACCCGGAACCCGTCTCGGAGAGCGCGACGTCAGGCCCGGACGCAACCTGGGCGCCCACGCTCGTGCCACCAGCGGCAAGCGCCATGACTAGAGGAAACGTCCGCCCGTGCGCCACTTCAGAACTCCCTGAATTCCGAATAGTCTAAAACCCACGTCCATCGACCGTCGAGCATGCGCAGAACCCTCTCCCTCATCGTCGCCCTGGCCGCCTGCCTGCCCCTGGCTGGCCGCGCCGATCCGTTCGGGCACGAGTGGTGCGTCTACCCCGCGGAGAGCTTCGAGATCCTCAGCGACCTCAAGCCGCGCCAGATCAGACGTCTGGCGACGGAGCTGGAGATCTTCCGCCAGACGGCAGCCCGTTTCATTCCCGGCGCCGGGGCCGCAAACCTGCCCATCCGCATCGTGGTGTTTCGCGACCGGGACGACTTCCGCGAGACCATGAACTCGCCCACGTTCGGCGGCTTCATGCAGCCGTCGCTGCGCGGGGCCACCCTCGTTCTCGGCCCCCAGGGCGAAAACCGCCTGCTTCACACGACGGCGCGGCACGAGTACTCCCACTACCTGCTGCGCAACCGGATCGAGGTCAGCTTTCCCGTGTGGTACGACGAGGGCCTGGCCTCCTTTCTATCCACAATGTCCACGCGACGGCGCTCGGTCCTGGTCGGCGAGGCGCCCGCGCGGCATCTCAATGCCCGCCTGCAACGCGCTGCGGTATCGCTTGAGGAGCTAATCGAGGCGAAGAACGTCTACACCTGGGAGCGGGGCAAGCTCAACGACTTCTACACGGGCGCCTGGACGGTCGTTCACTACCTGACGCTGGGTCACCTCGTCGGGTTTCAGGACCGACGCGAGCAGCTCAATCGGTACCTGAGCGAGGTAGTGACACCCTTCCAAGCGGTCATGGATCTGCCCTACGACCAGCTCCAAACCGAGCTGCTGACCTACACCGACCGGCGCAAGCTACCGACAATCGCGCTGCCGCGCCCGGAGATCGCAGAGTCGAGCGCCGAGGTGAGCTGCCTGACGGAAGACGAGCGCGACTACGAGCTTGCGCTGGCCATGATCAAGAAACGCCCCGAGAACGCCCTGAGCATCTTCGCCGACCTGCAGCGCAAGCATCCCGATGACGTTCGCCACCTGGTCGGCCTCGCCGCCGCATCGGCCGAGCTGAACCGCCCGGCAGAGGCAGAAGGATACGCTGCCGCGGCCGTGAAGCTGGCGCCCGACGAGCCCGGCGCTCAGATCGAATACGGGATCCGTCTGATCCGCGGCTGCATCATGGTCAGGGCGCTCGACTGCGACGAGAGGTGGCAGAAGGCGGTAACCCTGTTCCGCAGCGGCGTGCGAGCCGACCCCGAGCGCTTCGACGCGGTCATGGGGCTTGGCCTTTCCTACCTTCACTCCGGCCGGCCGGGCGATGCGCTCAATTACCTGAAAATCGCCTACCAGAAGGCGCCGTGGGCACCACACCTCAACTTCTATCTTGGAGAGACCTACCGCCTGATCGGTGATCCGCGGGCGCGGCGGCATCTGCTCAACGCCCGCAACTGGACCGATCAGGACCTCTGGCGCAGGCTCGCCACGGCCGCGCTCGAGCAGATCGACGAGGCTACCGGCGAACAAATTGCCTGGTGATGTCGATGACGTCGCCTTCCGACTCCACCACCACGTGCACGATCAACCGGCGGCCCGAGTCAGCCAGCGTCATGGTCTCTTCCGCCTTGGCGTCCCGCGCCTTGGAGAGTATTCGAAACACGCCTTCCTCCCAGCCCGCGTTGACTTCCCAGAGCCCACGCTGACGCACCCCCCAGGAGACGTCGCGGTAGGACTGACCGTCGTACTCGATGCCCATGGAATCTGCGCTCTGCTCAATGGTCATGCTTTGGCAGCGCAGCACGGAAAAGTCGTGGGCAACCAGCGAAATGCCGATGCCCTGCGCCCTCAGGCGCCGAGTGCCCGGCGCGACCTCGCTGGCCGAAGCATCGACCGCCCAATCGCCGTGGAGGTCGAACCCAGACGGCACCTCGCGGTCGAGAACCACGGTGGACGAGCAGCCCGCCAGCAAAAGCAGCAATAGCCAACCGTGTCTGTTGGTCATGGGCCCATGTCCTTCTCGATCGACGCGGCCATATTAGCAGGACGACGACCCCTCGCGCCGGTCAGCGGGGGTCCCGGACGGTCACGGTCCCCTGCGCCATGGCTACCATGCGCCCTTCGTTGGTCAGGTCGATGCGCACCACGGCCTGAGTCCGGGACATGTTGACGATCTCCGCACGAGCCTCGACCACTCCCTGGGTGACCGGAGCCGTCAGATTGATCTTGAACTCGGTCGTGGCCGCCCACTGGCCCGGCTTCATGGCCGGATAGCACACGCAGCCGAGCATGTGATCGCAGAACGCGGACAGCACGCCGCCGTGCATGTTGCCGATGGGCGTGAGCAGCTCCGACCTGACCTCGAACTGCCCGGTCATGGTGCCTGGACCCGCGTCCGTGATCTTCACGCCCAGGAACTCGGGCAAACCGCCCCCGGCCCCGGACGGCGCCCTCATGAATCCCTGGGCCACCTTCTCACTGAAACTGATGTTCGACGGTACCGCCATGTCCTACCTCATGCTGCAAACGTATCCACGATGGCGTCCAGATTCTCCTGGACCCGCCCGCCGCGCATCCCCACGCTGGGCGAGTAGAGAATGACGTGGTCGGCAAGACTCTCCCATTGTCTGACCTGATCGCGCACCTCGTCGGGCGTCCCCGCGATGGCAATCGCGTCGACCATCTCGTCGCTGACCGCGTCCACCATGGCCGAGAAATCTCCTTGGCGGAACGCGGCGGCTATGGCTTCCCCGGCATCGCGCCAGCCGTGGGGTTCGAGTATGGAGTGGTACAGGCGCGTGGTGTAGTAGAAGGCGATCTGGCCGCGGGCTTCGTTGCGCGCCTGCTCCGTGGTGTCCGCCACCGCCGTGATGATGTAGGGGATCAGCTCACAGGAGCTGTTCTCGAGCTCCGGCTGGACCACGTCGGTGATGTATTTGCGGGTGTAGACCGGGTGGCCGATCAGCCCGTCCGCCACGGCGGCCGCAGCCCGGATCATGCCCCGGTTGACGGCCGCGAGGCAGACGGGGATCGACTCCCGCACCGCCCCGGGGCGGGCGTAGGCGGGTATCTTCACCTGGTAATAAGGGCCCTCGTAAACGAGCCCGCCGCCCTTCTGAGCGGCAAATGCCGCCCGCACCAGCCCGATGGCATCCTTGATCCTGGGCGCAGGCGGGTCATCGAACGGCATGGAGTACCACTCGCGGTTCATCCGCTCCGTCCCGCTGCCCAGACCCAGAATCATCCGTCCGGCCGAGATCTCGTCGATGTCCATGGCGGCAGAGGCGGCGAGCATGGGCGTGCGCATGAACGCGTAGGCAATGGCGGTGCCCAGCTTGACGCGCTGCGTCGCCGTGGCCACGGCGGCAAGGCGCACGAGCCCGTGCATGTTGAAGAACTCGATGGTCCAAACGGATTCAAAGCCCGCGGCTTCCGCGCGGCGCGCCGTGTCGATCTGTCCCTGGATGGACGGTGATCCCAGAATCAGGCCGTATTTCATGTGAGTCCTCTTCGAGTCAATCCGGGTTTCAGTGCGGGGGGATCAGGCAGCTGTGGATGGAGCCATCGCCCGGGACCTCTCTTGCCAGGGTGCGGATCGCCAGCTCCGCATCGGCGAGGGCGAAATCGTGGGTGTGCATGCGTTCCACCGGGACCCGCCCGGACTCCAGCAGCCGGATGGCGCTGCGGTAGCCGGACGACGTCACGCCGATGGCTCCCTTGATGCTGATTTCCTTCAGCACCACCAGATCCGAGACGAAGCCCTCGACCGCCTTGAAGCCCTTCACGCCGGCCAGCACCACCGTCCCGCCCGGACGAACGAGCGAGAGCGCGTCGGCGACGGGCTTGGTGGCATAGGCGCTGACGTCCACCACCACATCCGCGCCGCGCCCGTCCGTGATCGCCTTGACGCGCTTGACGGTGTTCTCGTTCTCCACGTTGATGGTGTAGTCCGCTCCGAACTGCCTCGCCAGCTCGAGCTTTTTCTCGTCCGCAGAGAGGCCGGTCACGATAATCGTGCCAGCCCCGACCTCGCGGCAGGCGATCACGCTGGCAAGACCCCGCTGGCCCGGGCCGAGAATCACCACCGTATCTCCCGGCCGGGTCGCCGGTAGCTCCACCGCCCAGCGGAACCCGGCACCAAGCGGGTTGAACATCACGCCGATCTCAGGCGGCAGCTCGCGGCTCACCGGGTGCACGACGCTGTTGGGGTGCAGGTACATGTACTGCGAGTACCCGCCCCACAATCCGGGCGCGTCGCTCACCGGCACGTAGGAGTAGATGAGCCGGTGGTCGCACAGGTGATAGGAGCCACTCAGGCACGGGCCACAGTGCCGGCAGGAAATCATGGTCTCCACCGCCACGCGATCGCCCTGATCCAAGCCCCACCGCGCGGCGGCACGGTCACCTATCTTCGCGATTCTACCCAGGGGCTCGTGGCCGGGGACCACGGGCATCGGCGTGCGCAGCACGCCCTCGAACTGCTCGTAGTCGCTGCCGCAGATCCCGCAGGCCTCGAGCGGCAGCAGCGCCGAGTCGTCGTCGATCTCCGGCAGCGGCAGCTCCATGGGCTCGAGCTTGCGCACGTCGGTCTGAACCATCGCGAACGACTTCTTCGGCAACGCCAACGGTGGGGCTCCCCCTTGCCCGAAGCGCCAAGTTGCGCCTATTCCCGTGATAACCTCGACGAGACTACGGGCAACCGCTTGGCAGAGCAATGGCAAGATCCCCCACGGTCATCGTGATCGGCGGCGGCAACGCTGCGTTGTGCGCCGCCATCAGCGCGGCCGAGCAAGGCGCCAGCGTTCGGCTGGTCGAGCGCGCGCCGGAGGCGCTCGCCGGGGGAAACTCCCGCTTCACCGCGGGGGCCATGCGGGTGACCTATGACGGCGTCGAGGATTTGAGGCGGCTCATGCCGGAGCTCACAGACGCCGAGATCGCGCGCACCGACTTCGGCAGCTACCCGCGCGATGCGTTCTTCGACGACATGGGTCGCATCACTCACTACCGCACGGACCCTGAGCTTGCGGAGACGCTCATTGACTCCAGTTTGCCCACGCTTCTGTGGATGCGCGACCAGGGCGTCCGGTTTCTACCCCTTTACGGGCGGCAGTCATTCGAGGTGGACGGCAAGGTTCGCTTCTGGGGCGGGCTCACCGTAGAAGCCTGGGGGGGCGGTCCCGGGCTGGTCGAAAAGCTCACCGAGATCGCTCGAGGCCATGGCGTCGACATCGCCTACTCGAGCCGGGCGGTGGCGCTGGAGCACGACGGCCGGCGAGTGACCGGCGTGCGCCTGCAGACACAGGCGGGCCCGCAGAAGATGGCCGGTGACGCCGTGGTCCTGGCCAGCGGCGGCTTCGAGTCCAACGCCGCCTGGCGGGCTCGTCATCTCGGGGCTGGCTGGGACCTGGCGCGGGTGCGCGGCACGCGCTTCAATACCGGCGACGGCATCCAGATGGCGCTCGCCATCGGGGCAGCATCCCGCGGTCACTGGTCGGGCTGTCACGCCGTGGCCTGGGATCTGAACGCGCCCGAGTACGGGGACTTGGACGTCGGCGACGGCTTTCAGAAGCACTCCTACCCTCTCGGCATTCTCGTCAACAACCGTGGGCAGCGCTTCGTGGACGAGGGAGCCGACTTCCGCAACTACACCTACGCCCGCTACGGCGCCGAGATTCTCGCCCAGCCTCAACAGACCGCGTGGCAGGTATTCGATGCCAAGGTGACCGGGCTGCTTCGCGACGAGTATCGGATCCGCACGATCACCCGGGTGGTTGCCGACAGCCTTGAATCCCTCGCGGAAAAGATGGAAGGCGTGGACGCCGGCGGGTTCCTGTCCAACGTAAAGGCATTCAACCAGGCCGTTCGAACGGACGTTCCTTTCGACCCCAGCGTGAAGGACGGACGGGGAACCGCCGGGCTAGACATCCCCAAATCCAACTGGGCAAACCCGTTGGACACCGCGCCCTTCGAGGCCTACGGCGTCACCTGCGGCATCACGTTCACCTTCGGCGGCCTGCACACCGACGTCCGAGCCAGGGTCATCGACCAGGGGGGCGAGCCAATCCAGGGTCTGTTTGCTGCCGGCGAGCTGGTCGGCGGCCTCTTCTATTTCAACTACCCGGGTGGTACCGGGCTGACGTCAGGAGCGGTTTTCGGGAGGATCGCGGGCCTCGAGGCGGCGGGCAGTCGATCCGCCTGAAGCCGTCGGCGGCGCGACGGCTCCGGGTAGTCACGGCGTCTGACGGCTCGGGTCCAGCTTCAGCACGCGCGGTCCGGCGTTCAGATCGCCGAGCTGGGCCTCCAGGCTCGCCCCTTCGACGAGGCCTTCGATGAAATGCTTGATGGCGTCGTAGTCATAGGCATCGCAGGCCTGCTCCAGCGTGTTCAGCGCGCCTCGGAGCGCCGGCCACGGCAGGAACGTCTCCTCAGCACGCATGATCTTGGAGTGCTCGGTGCCGATCACTTCCTCCCCGACCAGCAGCTCCTCGTAAAGCTTCTCGCCGGGCTTAAGCCCGGTGATTCTGATCTCCACGTCTCCGCCCGATCGCGACGGCGTGCTGACCGTCAGACCCTTGAGCCGGATCATGCGCTCAGCCAGCTCCCGGATCTTCACGGGCTCGCCCATGTCGAGAAGAAATACGTCCCCGCCCTTGGCCATGCTGGCGGCCTGCAGGACGAGCTCCGCCGCCTCCGGGATGGTCATGAAGTAGCGGGTAACCTCGGGGTGAGTAACGGTCACCGGCCCGCCTTGGGCGATCTGCTCGGCAAACAGCGGCACGACGGATCCCGACGAGCCGAGCACATTACCGAAGCGCACCATGGAGAAGCACGTGCTGTCAGATAATTCCTGAAGCGCCTGCAGGACCATCTCGGCCAGCCGCTTGCTCGCCCCCATGACGCTGGTGGTGCGCACGGCTTTGTCCGTGGAGATGAGGATGAACTCACGCACGCCGGCGTCCATGGCAGCCTGCGCCGTGTAAAGCGTGCCGAAGGTGTTGTTCCGCAGCCCCTGAATGGTGTTGTGCTCCACCAGATCCACGTGCTTGTAGGCCGCGGCGTGATAGACCGTTTCTACCCCGTAGAACTCCATGTTGCGCCGCATGAGCATGCCGTTGGTGACAGAGCCGAGCACCGCCACCAGCTCGACTGACAGGCCCTCCGACTCGATCAGCTGCGTCAGCTCGCGCTGGATTTCGAACAGCCCGAACTCCGACTGGTCGAGGAGCACCATCCGACCGGGACCCTGACGGACAATCTGCCGGCACAGCTCCGAACCGATGGACCCACCTGCTCCCGTGACGAGGACGCTTCGCCCTTCCACCGAACCGCGCAGCAGGTGCGGCAACGGGGCTACCGTGCTGCGACCGATCAGGTCCTCGATCTCCACGTCTCGGATGTTGGCGATGGTCTGCCGGCGCGATTCAAGCTCAATGAGATCGGGAATCAGCCGCACGCGAGCCGGGAAGGGTTCCAAGAACTCGATGATGCGGCGCCGCTCGTCGGGCTCCGTGGAACCCACCGCCACCATGACGTCGCGCGCGCCAGAGTCCCGCAGGACCCGGCCGAGGGATTTGGGGCGGTAGACGTTCAACCCATCGATGACGCGCTTTTGCAACGACCGATCGTCGTCGATGAACGCCACGGGAAGGTAGTCGCCCTGCTGGCTCAGCACGCGGGCCAGCTCCACGCCCTTGGACCCAGCGCCGTAGATGACGGCGGGTCGGCGCAGGCGAACCCGATTCTGCAACCACTGGAAGTATGCGCGCATGGAGAACCGTGTGCCGCTCACATAAAGGAGGGTGAGCAGCCAGAAGATGATGGGCACGGATCGGGGAAAGCCACGCAGGGGAATCATGTAGGCCACGGCGGCGACGACCAGGGCAATAATGGTCGCTCCCTTGACGATGGCCCAGATCGCCTCGCTGCCCGTGTGGCGAACCACGTGGCGATACAACCCCAACGCTGCGAAAACCGGGATGCACAGCAGGCTGCTCACGACGAAGGCGGGCCAGAACTGCGCCACATCGGGATTGATCTGTCCCAATCGCAGCGCGAGGGCCGTCCACAGCGCCAAGGGGAGCACGGCGAAATCGGTGAGCACGGCAACGGCCTGACGATTGCGCCGGGACAACTGATTGACGAAATTCTCGAAAATCTTCTCAGCCCTCCTCAAGCGCCGGCAGCCCAGCGCGCAAGCGCACCGACGCCGCACCGATGGGTACCACCGCAGCCGCGAGCCAGACCAGAGCCAGATCCGCATAACGGACGGTCAGCCAGGCCAGGGGCATCAGCCAGAAGAAGCCGAAGGCGAGAAACAAGCTGGTGGTCCAGAGATGGCCCTTGATTGCCGCAAGCTTCTGATACAAGTGGCTGCGATGCGCCTGTGTAAACGCCTGACCGGTAAGCATTCTGACACACAGCGTGTAGGTTGCGTCAAACCAGAAACCGGCCAGCAGTATCAGCGAAGCGACGAGCGGCAGCACGCCATCCCTGGCAAGCAGGAGCGCGAGCAGTGCCAGCACCAGGCCCAGCACGGCGCTGCCAACGTCTCCCATGAAGATCCTGGCCGGCGGCCAGTTGTAGACCAGAAAGCCCAGCATGGCTCCGGCCAGGAGCCAGCAGAGCTCGCCCATCCAACCGGGCGCTCCGAAGGTGAGAGCCTGGACGCCGACCACGTAGAGCAGGCACTGGCCGGCGGCGATCCCATCGATGCCGTCCATGAAGTTGAACAGGTTGACGTGCCAGACGAGCACCAGCCCGGTCAATGCCAGCAGATACCAAGGCCAGGGCAGATCGAGCTGCCAGACGATGAGCGCAACGGCAATTGTCTGACACCCGAATCGCAGACCGGCCGACAGGTCTGCGAGATCGTCCCAGAGGCTGGCCGCCGCGACGAGAACCAGACCCAGCAGAAAGGCGAGCGCGACAGCAAGGCCGTCGAGGTAGAGCATCCCGAAAAATCCCAGGAGCGGTATCACGAATCCCAGACCCCCCGCCGTGGGCGTGGGGGTGACATGCGAGCTGCGCGCGTTCGGAACCGCCAGGATGTTCATCGCCCGGCCGGCCCGGAGCATGAGGAAGACCAGCGCCGCCGAGATCGCGAACCCCGCGATCAGGTAGCCGGTCGCCGTTCCCGAAACCATCGCACCGTTGCCTCCAGTTGCTCATCGGGATCGTAAGGCGGCTGCCAGCCGAGACGCTCCCGGGTCATGCTCTGATCCACCTGCAGGGACTCAAAGAGCCGAGTGTAGCGTGCGCGCTGCCCGAATGCCGAAGCGACGCTGGCCAGCAGGCCCAGTGGCGCACGCCACGAGCGATCCGGCACGCCCAAAAGCGCAGACGCGGCGCGGACGAGCTCTGCCACGCTCTGGTCGCGAGCGTCAGCCACGTGAAACACGCCGGAGCCTTCCTCGGCGAGACGAAGCAGGAGGCTGCACAGATTGTCGACCCCAACCATGCTGCGCGGCGCCGACGCCGCCCCAACAGGCAACGGCACCTCGTGCGCTACCCAGCGAAGCAGGCTCAGGAAATTCCCGGCAACGCCGGGACCGTAAACCAACGGTGGCCGCACGACGGCGATCCGCGTCGCGCCTTCGCGGTCCAGCAGCGCCCGTTCCCCGGCAACTTTGCTGCGCGCATATGCATCTCCCGGCCGGTACGGATCCTCGGGTCGAAGTGGCCGCTCGCTCGTCTCGCCCAGCACCTTGATCGAGCTCAACCAGACCATCGCTGGAACGCGGGCGGCTTCCACCGCGGCGAGGACGCGAGCAGAGCCCTCGGCGTTCACCCTGCGAAGCTCGTCCTCCCCGGCACCCGCAACCTGGCCATGAGCTATGCCCGCAAGGTGGAAGACGATCTCCGATCCGTCCAGCGCTCCCGCCAGCTCGTCATCGGCTGTCGCCAGCGTTGCCGGCAGCCGCTCACACCCCGCGGGGGCGGGGCCGCGCGTGATCACAGCGACCTCCCAGCCACGATCGCGAAGGGCGTGGCAGAGGTGGGTTCCGATGAAGCCACCGGCCCCCGTGACGACGGCCTTCCTCACGGCAGCAGCAGCTCGTCGTAGACTCGGAAGGTGTGGCGCACTACGTCCTCGAGGGAGAAGACCGCTTCCGCTGCGCTGCGCGCGGCGCGGGCAAAACGATGACGAAGCGCATCGTCCTCGCCCAACCGCAGCATGGCCTCTGCAAGCGGCTCGCTGACCCGCGGCGGTACCAGCAGACCGGTCACCTCCTGCCGGACGACTTCCCGGCACCCGGCGATGTCCGACGCGATCATCGCGCGCCCGCAGGCCGCTGCTTCCAGCAGCGTCTTCGGCAGCCCCTCCCGGTAGGATGGCAGACAGACCACGTGGGCCGACGCCATCAACTCGGGGACGTCGTCGCGTTGGCCTAGCCATTCGACGTCGCCGTCCTCCTGCCAGGCGATCAGCTCCTCAGGTTCGAGCGATGCGGGATTGCCAGGGTCTACCTCTCCAACCAGCTGGAATCGCCAGTCAGGGTGGCGACGCCTCGCGCGCCGGGCAGCGTCGACATACTCATAAACCCCCTTGTGTCGAAGCATGCGTCCGACTAGGACGAACGTGACGGGGCCCGGCGGCTCAGGAGCGCATCCGAAGACGTCCAGGTCTACGCCGGATCCGCGAATCAGCACCACGTGCTGGCGGTCGACGATGCCCCGCTGGGTGAAGGCCTGCATGTCCTCATTGTTCTGAAAGATCACGCGCATGTTGGGATGAAACATGCATAACCGATACAGCAGCTGCACGAAGCTTCGCCGGATGCCGGCCAGCAAACCGCGCCGGGTGAAGACGAAGCCCATCCCGGGCACGGCGTTCACGACCGCCGGAACACCGCTCCAGCGCGCCATGGTCGTGCCGTAGAGGACGGGCTTGATGGTGACGTGATGAACCAGGTCTGGCTTCTCGGCCCGGTAGATCCGGAGCAGCGCCCGAGCGGTGCGCAGCTCCTTGAACGGATTGAAACCGCTTCGCGACATGGGCACTGTGAGGTAGCGCAGCCCGGCATCCGCCAGTCCCTGCTCCCCGGTGTTGGCGCCGCAGACGACCACCACCTCGACGCCGTGCCGCTGTGCCTCGGTGGCCAGCGCCAGGCGGTGAGAGAGAAAGAACCGGCCTTCGTTGACCACGTAGATGATCTTCATCGTTCGATCATCCGCAGGTAAAGATCCGCGTAGGCATCCACGCAACGTTCCACGCCATAGCGCTCGACGATCCTGCGTCGGGACGCAGCACCCAGAGACTCACGCGTTTTCTCCGGAAGCGTAAGCACGTCGACAGCGCTGGCGGCAAGCTTTTCCGCATCTCCCGCCGCTACCACCCGCTCACAAGCGCCGATGATCTCTGCAGCATCACCGGCACGAGTGGAAACGCACGGCACCGCGCAGCACATCGCCTCCAGCAGAACGTTGGGAAAGCCTTCGAAACGCGACGAGAGGACGAGCAGATCCAGGCCCGGATACAACCCGGCCATGTCCTCCCGGGCACCCAGCAGGGTGACGCGATCGGTCAAGCCGGAGCGCCGGATCAGATCGGCGAGCGCGACGTTGCCAGGTTCCAGCCCGCTACCCGCCATGACGAAGCGGACTCGGGGAACGGCCGCGCCGATGCGCGCGAACGCCGCTATCAGGGTGGGCAGGTCCTTGACCGAGTGGTCGCGACCCACGTAACCAACCAGTAGCCCGTCGCTGACGCATCGAGCTTCTTTCCTCAGCGCTTCGCGAGCCACACACGACGGGGCGAAACGCAAGGTGTCTATCCCGTTGGGAATGACCAGGGCAGGATATCTGTCGAACCCGCGCCGGCCGTAGCTCACCCGCCCGGCGTCCGAGTTGTAGGTGATGATGGCCGGCGCGAAAAGACCCGACCCAGCCAACCGCACCGCCTGGCGTCCCGGCCAGCGTTCGATGGACATTGACTCCGCGTCGTTGCGCACCGACCAGATGAGCGGCGCTGAGCATCCCGCGCGCTGGAGCATCCCGCTGGCGAGCTGGCCCCAGCTCATCCAGCCCTGCAGAAGGTCCGGGGCGTAACCGGCGAGCGCGCCACGCAGCCCTCGCCAGCCACCAACAGGGTTGGGACGCATGGGGCAGTCGAACACGCGCGCGCCCGCGTCCACGAAATCATCGCGCAGCCCGCCACCCGCCGAGAGGTTAACGACGGCAAACTCAAACCGGTCCGCGAGCCCGGAGACCAGAGCAAGCAGGCTGCGCTCCGCACCACCGATGCCGAGACCGCTGATCACATGAAGTAATTTGGGTTTGCGCGGCGCCGTCACCGCAATCCTCCGGGAGCCGACGCCACGGCAATCGAGCCCGGGAGGAGCACTGCCATGGCGCTCTCGGGCAAGGCGGGCAATCGGGGCAAACGCGGCAAAGAATCCATGCTTCGTGGCGACGCCGTGGGCTAGTTCCGTGCTTCATTTTACCGCCCACGCCCCGCCAATGAGAGGTTCAGCCGACAATCACCTTGACCGGCGTCACAAAAACGCCGACGAGTGGCCTGACCCCGGGGAGGGGATCCTCCCCGAAGCCAAACCTCGCCAAGCATGGCGCCGCACCAGCGCCGCTCCGTCAATCCTGCAGACGGATGCGCGCCTCGTTCTTCTCAACGGTGCGCTCGCCGATGCCTTTGATGTTCGTAAGCTCATAGGCGTCTCGGAACGCGCCATGCTGCTCCCGGTACTCCACGATGGCCTGGGCTTTGATGAACCCTACGCCGTTCAGCACCTCGGCGAGCGTCTCCGCATCCGCGTTGTTGATGTTCACGCTGTCCAGGGCGGCAAGCGCCGGCCCGGCAAGCACGCTGGCCAACAGCAACGCAGCGCCCATCGCGCGTTTGATCGTCATCGTCATGGCGAAACTCCTTCGTAGATAGTGATGAGGAGAGAAATGCTAAGAGTCGCCAGACCCCAGGGTAAGCCGACTTGAGCCGCTGGTTTCGTGCGCGCAAGCCCCAGAGCGAGGCCGGCCAACGGGGATCAGACGTCGCCGTCGTAGCGTACGATGGGCCGGATGCTGCCCCAGGTCTTGCAGCTCGGGCACTGCCACATGAGCGTGTGCCCGCTGAATCCGCAATCCTTGCAGCGATGGCTCGGCTGCTTCTGGAGCAGAGAGCGCGAGAACCTCCGGACCAGGGCCAGCTGGTCGACCTGGAGGGCGGCTCCACCCCGGTCCAGCTGCTCGAGCAGGGCGACGAAGCCCGCCAGGTTGGGATTGCGAAGAAGCTGCTCGATCAGAAACTCCCGCGCGACCTCCTCGCCTTCGTCAGCCTCGATCTCCGTGGCGAGCGCGGAAATCACTCCCAGCGGCGCCGTCCTCTCCAGGCACTCTCTAAGGTAGCGCACGAAGTCCGCGCGATCCCCGAGCTCTTCACAGGCAACACGGAACATCTCGACGGTTTCCCCGCTCAGCTCGGGTTCGAGGCTGCGAGCCTTGCGCAGCAGACGCTTGACGTCGCGGAGACGGCCACCGGCGGAAGCCACTTTGGCGCCCACCAGAGCGACCCGGGCGCAACTCGGATCGAACTCGCCAGCCCGATCCAGATCGGCGCGGGCGCGGCGTAAATCTCCATCGGCCAGAGCCTGCTCCGCCAGCTCACACTGAAAGTGCGCCAGCGGCGTGCGGAAAGATCGATCGGAGCGGGACAGCTCACGTGCCACGTCCACGGCGCGCTCCCACTCCCGCTCACGCTGATAGATCTCCAGCAGCATGGTACGGGCCACGTCGCGATCGCCACCGGGTTTCCTGACCAGCTCCAGCAGCAGGTTCTCGGCCCGATCGAGCAGGCCGGCAGACAGATAGTCGCGCGCCAACTCGAGCTCGGTCTGAGCGCGGTGCGCTGGCGAGAGCACCGGTCGGGCCAGCAGTTTCTGGTGTATGCGAATGGCGCGGTCGACCTCACCGCGGCGGCGCACGAGGCTGCCTAGGGCGAGATGGGTGTCGACAGTATCGCTGTCCACCGCCATGGCTTCCACGAACGTGTCGATGGCCAGGTCGTGGCGCTCGTTTAGGAGATGGTTCAGGCCACGGAAGTATTCCTGGGCCACCATGCCGGGACTGGACTCCCTGCGCTTGCGCTCGCGCCGCCCGAGCAGAAAGCCGATCCCGAGCGCCAGCACGAGGAGCACGTAGACGACTAGATTCTCGGGCATGGATTTCTACTCGTGGTAGGACACGCTGCGCAGTCTGCGCAGCTCACGTTCGCTCGCCTCCAGCCGTTTGACCAGCGACCGGTTCTTCAGGCCCAGTCGGGCTCGAGCCACCGTGATCCCGACCAGCCCCAGCAGCAGGCCGGTGCCGAAGGCGGCAAGCAGCCACCAGAAAACACTGAGCTGCGGGGTGTGCCAGGTAACGAACTTGAGCGAGATCGGCTCCTGGTTGACGGCCAGGCCCGCCAGGCAGAACACCAGCAGTGCCAGCAGCGCCCAGAATAATCGTGACAACCAAGCCATCGGCCGCGGCTAGCTGGAACTTCCCGCGGGGTCCTGCTCCGCCCGTTCCCGCTCCAGGCCCTTGTTCACCCGGTCACGAAGTTCCTTGCCCGGCTTGAAGTGGGGAACGTACTTACCCGCCAGTCCCACGGACTCGCCGGTCTTGGGATTGCGGCCGATACGCGGCGCCCGGTAATGCAGCGAGAAGCTGCCAAAGCCCCTGATCTCGATGCGATGTCCGGCAGCCAGCGTTTCCGACATCTGCTCGATGAGCGTCTTCACGGCGAGCTCGACATCCTTCGCGGACAGCTGGGTCTGCCTGGCCGCGATTCGCTCGATCAGTTCAGATTTGGTCATGTTTAACAGCGTGTCGGCCCGGCTTTACGCCTGAACGGTCGGCGTCTTCCGAACCCCCTCCCCTCTTTTTGTCCTGGATCGGGCAGCCCGCCAACCGGGCCGCCCGCCTTTCTACAGACTAGCTCTCTCCCTGATCCATCTGCGCCTTGATGAGATCGCCCAGAGTGCTCGGCCCCACGCGCTCGCTTTCCTGGCGACGGTGCTCCCTCACCGCCTCGCGCTCGTCCTCGACCTCTTTCGCCTTGATGGATAGGCCCAGATTGCGATTTTTGCGGTCGACGCTGACGATCTTGACCTCAATCTCTTCGCCCACCGTCAGAACGTTGCGGGCATCCTCGATGCGATCGATGCTGATCTCCGATGCCTTCAGCACGCCGGTCACGTCCTCGGCAAGACGAATGATGGCTTCTTTCGGTTCTACTTCCAGGATCACGCCGGTGACGATGGCGCCGCGATCGTTGACCGCGGTGTAATCGGTGAACGGATCGTCGTCGAGCTGCTTGATGCCCAGGGAGATACGCTCGCGCTCCGGGTCGACGGACAGTATGACCGTCTCGATTTCCTCTCCCTTGCTGTAACGACGCACGGCCGTCTCGCCGGGCTCGTTCCAGGAAATGTCCGAGAGGTGCACCAGGCCATCGATGCCGCCCTCGAGGCCGATAAAGATCCCGAAGTCGGTGATCGACTTGATGCTGCCTTTGATCCGATCGTTCTTGGCGTGGTTGACGCTGAACTCCTCCCACGGGTTGGAGCGGCACTGCTTGATGCCGAGCGAGATGCGACGGCGCTCCTCGTCGATGTCCAGAATCATCACCTCGACCTCGTCGCCCACGTTGACGACCTTGGAGGGGTGAATGTTCTTGTTGGTCCAGTCCATCTCGGAAACGTGCACGAGACCTTCGACCCCTTCCTCGATCTCGGCGAAACAGCCGTAGTCGGTAAGGTTGGTGACGGTAGCCCGGACGCGCGATCCCTCCGGGTAGCGCCGGGTGAGCTCCACCCACGGATCATCGCCAAGCTGCTTCATGCCCAGGCTGACGCGGTTCTTCTCGCGATCGAACTTCAGGATCTTGACGTTGACCTCATCGCCCACGTTGACCATCTCGCTGGGATGGCGGATCCGGCGCCAGGCCATGTCGGTGATGTGGAGCAGGCCGTCCACGCCGCCGAGGTCCACGAACGCGCCGTAATCCGTGAGGTTCTTGACGATGCCTTTGACTTCCTGGCCTTCCTGCAGGGATGCCAGGAGCGCTTCGCGCTCGGCGCTGTTCTCCTGCTCCAGCACGGCGCGCCGGGACACCACGACGTTGTTGCGCTTCTGGTCGAGCTTGATGACCTTGAACTCCAGCGGCTTGCCCTCGAGATGAGTCGTCTCGCGCAGCGGCCGGATGTCCACCAGGGACCCGGGAAGGAATGCCCGGATGTCGCTGATGTCGACCGTGAACCCGCCCTTGACCTTGCCGTTGATGCTGCCGGTGATGACCTCGCCCTTGTTGAAGGCGTCTTCCAGCATCATCCAGGATTCCGCACGCTTGGCTTTTTCGCGGGACAGCCGGGTTTCCCCCCAGCCGTCGTCGACCACCTCCATGGCGACCTGCACCTGGTCGCCCACCGAGAGGGTGAACTCACCCTCTTCGTTGATGAACTGGTTGCGGGGGATCACCCCCTCGGACTTGAGCCCCGCATGGACGATGACCCAATCATTGTCTATGTCCACCACCGTGCCGGTGACGATGGAACCCGGTTCCATCTCGATGGTCGATAGACTCTCTTCGAATAAATCGGCAAAACTTTCGCTCATTTAATCTGCCACGCCGGACGGCGCGACGTCTCCGTGTTGTCGAGCAGCACCCCAGAGATACCGCCCGGTTGGTTCAATTCAAATGCCCTTTGCCAGGCCCCGTGTCTTGGCCTCGGTCAGCACCCTGTCCAGCACCTCCTCGATGGTCAGCTCCGTGCTGTCTACGAGGATCGCGTCCTGGGCAGGCCGCAGTGGCGATACGGCACGCCTCATATCCCGCTCATCTCTTTCCCGGATGCTTGCGAGAAGGGCGCGCAAGTTAACACTTAACCCTTTGTTTTTCAACTGATTATAGCGGCGCTCGGCCCTGACCTCCGGGGAGGCCTCCAGATACACCTTCAGCTCCGCCTCCGGAAACACCACCGTGCCCATGTCCCGACCGTCGGCAACCAGGCCCGGAGCGCGCCGCATGGCACGTTGCAGGTCTAAGATCGCCCGGCGCACACCCTCGAGCGCGGCCACTTCAGACGCGGCGGAGCTGACGGCCTCCGTGCGAATGGTCCGGGTGAGATCGGCGCCGTCGACCAGCACGCGCTCGCCCTCGAAGCGGATGTCCAGCCCGGCCGCCATGCTCGCGATGGCCGGTTCGTCATCCAGGACGAGCCCCCGAGAGACGGCCTCCGCGCCGACGATCCGATACAGGGCGCCGCTGTCCAGCAGGTGCCAGCCGAGCCGGTCGGCGAGCAGGCTCGCCAGCGTGCCCTTGCCAGAGCCGCTCGGCCCGTCCACGGTGATCACCGGCGCAAGGCTCAAGGCCGTTCGCCTGAGGCCGTCGCCGCGGCCGCCGCCATAGCCGGCTCAATCACCGAGATAGCCTCGACGCCGCCCGCTCGCCCGAGCGATGTAGGCGCGCACCGCATCCTGATCTTCCGCCTCGATGGCCTCCCGAAGACCGGCAAGGTCCGCCTCGAACCCGGCCAGCGCGCCCAGCACGGCCTCCTTGTTCAGCCCGAATATCGCCGACCACATATCCGGATCCGAGCCGCCGATCCTGCTGAAGTCACGGAAGCCACCGCCAGCGTGATCGAGGTGCGCAGGCTCGATCTGCTGCATGTAAGCGAAGGCGATGAGGTGCGGCAGGTGACTGGTCAGAGCGTAGACCCGATCGTGCAGCTCAGGGTCCATGCTCTCCACCCGCGCGCCGAGGCTGCGCCACCAGTAGGCCACCTGCTCACGCGCTTCGGGGTCGGTGCCGGCGAGGGGCGTCTGCACCACCAGGCGGTCCGCAAAGAGGTCCTCGTTCGCAGCACCCGGCCCGCTGAGCTCCCGGCCGGCAATGGGATGACAGGGCACAAAGCGTTCCGGCACGGCGCCGAGCTGATCACTGATCCCATCGAGAATGGCGCCCTTCACGCTGCCCGCATCGAAGAGAACGCCCGGGTGATCGGCCAGGCGGGTGACCCAGCCGGCAACCGCGTCGCTCGGCGCGGCGATGAGCACCGCGTCGCTGGCCGGGGGCACCTCCTCAGCGATCTCGTCCACGATCCCGAGGCTTAAGGCAGAGCGCGCGTTGTCCGCATCTGGGTCGACGCCGACGAACGACTGAAAGAGGTTACGCGTGCGGGCGCCAAGGGCGAACGAACCGCCGATGAGCCCAGTTCCGACGACGGTCAGCAGCATGACTCAGGCTTCCCCAGGACGAGTTCCAGCGCCGCCAGAAAGCGGGCGTTCTCCTCGGGCAGGCCGACGGTCACCCGCAAATGATCCGGGAGGCCGTACTCGGCGATCGGGCGCACGATGACGCCCCGCTCGAGCAACGCCTCGTAGATGGGAAACGAAGGGCCGCCCACATCGAAGCTGACAAAGTTGCCCACGGAGGGAATCAGGTCCAGGCCGAGCCGGGCAATACCCTCGCAAACCTGATCCATGCCCTCAAGATTGAGCCTGCGGCTCTCCTGCACGAATTCCTGATCGTCGAGCGCGGCGACCGCGGCCGCCATGGCGGGCGCATTGACGTTGAAGGGTTGACGGGCCCGGTTCATAAGGTCGGCCGCCTCCTCCGAGCTCACGCTGAAACCGACCCGCAGCGCGGCGAGACCGTGGATCTTCGAAAACGTGCGCGTCACGATCAGGTTCGAATAGCGCCGCTGGAGCTCCATGCCGTTCGGGTAGCCGGCGGCCTCCACGTACTCGTGGTAGGCCTCATCGAGAACGACCCAAACATGACCCGGGACCGCGTCGAGGAACCGCCCGAGGGCGGCTTCGTCCACCCAGGTGCCCGTGGGGTTGTTGGGATTGGCGAGAAAGACGATGGCCGTGGCGTCGGTGATGGCATCCAGAAACCCGTCGAGGTCCGCGCCGTAATCCCGAGCGGGGACCACCACGAGCTCACCGCCGGCAGAGAGGGTGGCCAGCCGGTAGACGACGAAGGCATGCTCCGAGATCACCGCCTGTGCACCCGGAGAAATGCTCATCCGCGCAGCCAGATCAAGGACGTCGTTCGACCCGTTGCCCACCGTGAGCTGGCTCTCCCGCACGCCCAGGTGCTGCGCCAGCGCGCGCTTGAGCGCGAAGGCGTTGCCATCGGGGTAGCGGGCAAGGTCCCCGCACGCCCCGTCGATGGCCTTGCGCACCAGCTCGCCGGGCCCGCGCGGGTTCTCGTTGCTGGCCAGCTTGATGACGTCCGTCAGCCCCAGCTCACGCGTGACCTCGTCCACCGGCTTGCCTGGCTGGTATGGCGTAAGCGCTTCGATCTTGGGATTCACGCGCCGGGCCATTCAGACCACCGCTTGGGGGTAGGATCCCAGCGACCGGACCTCCATGGCCACGTCGCCGACCTCCCGCATGACGGCTTCGATGGCCGGCTCGCTGCCGTGACCGTCGAAGTCGATGAAAAAGACGTAGGACCAGCTGCCCGATCTGGCAGGCCGCGTCTCGATCCGCGACAGGCTGATGCCATGCCGATGGAAGGGCTCGAGTACCTTGTACAGCGCACCGGGCTCGTTGCGGGTGGACACCAGGATGGAGGTCTTGTCCCGACCGCTGGGACCCACGCGCTGCCGCCCGATGACCAGGAACCGCGTCTTGTTGTCCGTCTGATCCTCAATGTGGCTCGCCAGCGTCCGCAGGCCGTAGCGCTCCGCCGCCATGTCGCCGGCTATGGCAGCCGCGTCGCTTCTGGAGGCAACCAGGCGCGCGGCCTCGGCGTTGCTGTTGACCGGGGTGCGCGGCACGCCGGGGAAGTGCGCGTCCAGCCAGGTGCGACACTGAGCCAGGGACTGGGAGTGCGAGAGGATCTCCTCGATGCCCTCGCCGCTGGCGTCGGAAGCCACCATGAAGGCGTGATGGATGGGCAGCTCCACCTCCGCGCAGATGTTCAGCGGCGAGTCGATGAAGCAGTCGAGCGTGTGGTTGACCATGCCCTCGGTGGAGTTCTCCACCGGCACCACGCCGTAGTGGGCGCCGCCGGTTTCCACCTCGCGGAACACCTCGTCGATGGAGGCGAGCGCAGACGTGCCCGCGAAGTGACCGAACTGCTTGACGGCCGCGGCCTCCGTGTACGTTCCGGCCGGCCCCAGATAAGCAATGGTCAGCGGCTGCTCCAGATTGAGGCAGCAGGAGATGATCTCCCGAAACAGGCTGGCCACGTCGTCGTCGCTGAGCGGCCCCTGGTTCTCCTGCTTGAGCCGCGAGAGGATCTGCGCCTCACGCTCCGGGCGGTAGAAGACGGGCGATTCCGCATCCGGGTCCGCCAGCTTGATCTCGCCCACCTCCAGGGCACAAGCGGCCCGCTCGTTCAGGAGCTTCTGAAGCTCCCGGTCGATCGCATCGATTCGGTCGCGGACCGCTTTGAGCCTGTCCTCCCGGGTGCTCATCGGAGATGATCGGTCTCGAATTCCCGCATGTACGCAATCAGCGCGTCCACGGCGGATTCGGGCACGGCGTTGTAGAGACTTGCACGCATCCCGCCCACGCTTCTGTGCCCCTTCAGATTGAGCAGGCCGCGCTCCGTGGCGCCGGCCAGGAACGCCGCATCCAGCTCGCCCGCGGGAAGCGTGAACGGCACGTTCATCGTCGAGCGGGCTTCCTCCACCACCGGCGAGCGAAACAGGTTGCTCCCATCGATGGCCTCGTAGAGCTTGGCCGCCTTGCGCCGGTTGCGTTCTTCGACGGCGGCGACCCCGCCCAGAGATCGGACCCAGGCGAACACCAGACCTGCCAGGTACCAGGCGTAGGTCGGCGGCGTGTTGGACATGGAGCCCGCCTCGGCGTGAACCGCGTAGTCCAGCATGCTCGGCGTCCCGGGCCGCGCGGCCCCGACCAGATCCTTGCGCACGATGACGATCGTCAAGCCCGCGGGCCCGACGTTCTTCTGCGCGCCGGCGTAGATCAGCCCGAACCGGCTGACGTCGATGGGCCGCGAGAGGATGTCGGAGGACATGTCGGCCACCAGCGGCGGGCCGACGTCCCGGCCGGCCTCCCGGTCCGGAAAGCTGTGGAACTGAACGCCGCCGATGGTCTCGTTGGAGCAGATATGCAGGTAGGCGGCATCCGGGCTGCAGGCCCACGTCTCAGGATCCGGAATGCGGTCAAAACCATGTTCCTCGGCGCTTGCCGCCACGTTGACCGAGCAAAAACGAGCCGCTTCCTTGATGGCCTTGGTCGACCACGAACCCGTGTTGACGTAGTCCGCCGTGCCGCGATCGCCCAGCAGGTTCAGGGGCACCATGGCGAACTGCAGCGTGGCGCCACCCTGCAGAAAGAGCACGTGATAGTCGTCGGGAATCTGCAGGAGCTCCCTCAAGTCCCGCTCGGCACGCTCGGCGATGTCGATGAACTCCGCGCTGCGGTGGCTCATCTCCATAACCGACATGCCCGTCCCAGCATAGTCGAGCATCTCCGCCTGGGCCTGCTCCAGCACCTCCGTGGGCAGCGCCGCCGGCCCGGCCGAGAAGTTGATGGCGCGGTTCATTGCTCGTCTTGTTCGTCTTCGTCGGCGCTTTCAGAATCGACGATGCGCTCCACGCCCACGAGCTTCTCGTCGCCGCGCAGGTTGATGAGCCGAACACCCTGGGTGTTGCGCCCCTGAACGGATACCTCGTCGGCGGCCGTACGGACCAGCGTGCCCATGTTGCTGATGAGCATGAGCTCGTCGCCGGCGAAGACCTGCACGGCCCCCACCACGTCGCCGTTGCGGTCGCTGCGCTGCATGGCGATGACCCCCTGGCCGCCGCGTCCCTTCACCGGAAACTCCTCCACCGCCGTGCGCTTGCCGTAACCGTTCTCGCTGGCGCTGAGAATCAGCCCGTCCGGCGCCGGGATGATCAGAGAGATGACCTGATGGTCGCCCGCCAGGCGGATTCCGCGCACGCCCCTGGCGGTGCGGCCCATGGCGCGCACGTCGGACTCCTTGAAGCGCACGGCCTTTCCGGAGCTCGACACGAGCACGACGTCGCAGTGCCCGTCGGTGAACGCCGCACCAACGAGCGTGTTCCCTTCCTCGAGCTCCAGGGCGATGAGGCCCGTGGAGCGCTGGCGGGCAAATTGCTCCAGCGGCGTCTTCTTGACGGTCCCGTTGGCCGTGGCCATGAACACGAAGCGGTCCTCCGCGAAGTCCTCGATGGGGAGAACGACGGTGATGCGCTCTTCGGCGGCCAGCGGGAGCATGTTCACCAGAGGCCGCCCCTTGGCCCCCCGGCTGGCGCGCGGGATCTGGTAGGCCTTCAGCCAGTAGACCTTGCCCAGGTTCGAAAAGCACAGCAGCGTGGCGTGGCTGTTGGCGATGAGCAGGTGCTCCACGAAGTCCTCGTCCTTGACCGCCGTGGCCGCCTTGCCGCGCCCACCGCGCCGCTGGGCCTGGTAGGTATCCAGGGACTGGGTCTTGGCGTAGCCCTGATGGGAGATGGTGACCACCAGGTCTTCCTCGGTGATGAGATCCTCCGCCGAGAGATCCTCATGGGAGGACAGAATCTCGGTTCTGCGCTCGTCGCCGTAGGTATCGCGAACCTCCTCCAGCTCCTGACGAATGACCGAGACGAGACGGTCTTCCGAGCTGAGAATGCCCTGCAGATCGGCGATCTCGTCGAGAATGCCCTGGTAATCCTCAATGAGCTTGTCCTGCTCCAGGGCGGTGAGGCGCTGCAGCCGGAGCTCCAGGATCGCCTGGGCCTGCTCCTCAGACAAATAGTAAAGCCCCTCGCGAAAGCCGAACTCCTCGCCCAGGCCTTCCGGCCGACAGGCATCGCTGCCGGCCCTCTCCAGCAGCTTCTGAACGGCCTCCGACTCCCAGCCCCTGCCCATGAGCGCGGCACGCGCGTCCGCGCCCGTCTGGGATGCCTTGATGAGCTCCACCACGGCATCGATGTTGGCCAGCGCCACCGCCTGGCCTTCGAGGATGTGGCCTCGCTGGCGGGCCCGGCGCAGCAGGTAGATGGTGCGCCGGGTCACCACTTCCCGCCGATGCTGCAGGAACGCCTCCAGCATCTGCTTGAGATTCAAGACCCGCGGCTGCCCGTCGACGAGGGCCACGCAGTTGATGCCGAACACCGACTGGAGCTGGGTCTGGGCGTAGAGATTGTTCAGCACCACCTCGCCCGGCTCGCCCCGACGCAGCTCGATTACGATGCGCAGCCCGTCCTTGTCGGACTCGTCGCGCAGCTCGGTGATCCCTTCGATCTTCTTGTCCTTGACCAGCTCGGCAATCTTCTCGATGAGCCGCGCCTTGTTGAGCTGGTAAGGAATCTCCGTGATCACGATGGTGTCTTTGCCGGACTTCTTATCGCCGACCACCTCGGCGCGCGCGCGAACGAAGATGCGCCCCCGGCCGCTTCGGTAGGCCTGCACGATCCCGGCACGGCCGTTGATGATGGCCGCCGTGGGGAAGTCCGGTCCCTGGACGTGCTCCATGAGATCGTCGACGGTCAATGACGGATCGCCGAGGAGAGCCAGGCAGGCGGCAACGACCTCGCTCAGGTTGTGGGGCGGTATGTTCGTGGCCATGCCCACGGCGATTCCCGAGCTGCCGTTGACGAGCAGATTAGGAACCCGGGTAGGAAGGACCTCCGGCATGGTGAGGGTATCGTCGTAATTCGGAACGAAGCTCACCGTTTCCTTGTCGAGGTCGGCCAGCAGCTCCCCCGCGATGCGCGCCATGCGCACCTCGGTGTACCGCATGGCCGCCGGCGGGTCGCCGTCGATGGAGCCGAAGTTGCCCTGCCCGTCGACGAGCGGATAGCGCATGGAGAAGTCCTGCGCCATGCGCACGACGGTGTCGTAGATGGCGACGTCGCCGTGAGGGTGGTACTTGCCCATGACCTCGCCCACCACGCGGGCGGACTTCATGTAGGGCCGGTTGAAGGTGTTGTTCAGCTCGCTCATGGTGAACAGCACCCGCCTGTGCACGGGCTTCAGGCCGTCGCGTACGTCGGGCAGGGCACGGCCCACGATCACGCTCATCGCGTAATCGAGGTAAGACTGTCGAAGCTCGTCTTCGATGTTGACCGGGAGGATTTCCCGGCCCTGATCGGACCCCAAGTCGGTCATATAGAGGCGTTGCCAAAAAGCGCATCATTTTACCACGAAGCGCCGGGGAACCTGATACTTTTGAGCCCCGAAATCGGCTAGCCCGAGTCCACCTTTTGGGCCCGCCTGCGAGCAGCTCGAAGGGCTATAATCGGCCGATGCCGGCCAGCTCCTGCGACCTGATCATTGATGCCGACTGGATCCTGCCCATCGTGCCCGCGGGCTCGGTGCTCCAGTCGGCGAGCATTGCCGTCGCAGACGGCCGCATCCTGCGCCTGGGCGACCGCGAGCTGATCCACGGCGAGTTCCAGGCCGAGGAAGTGCACACGCTGCCCGGCCACGCGCTGCTGCCGGGGCTGGTCAACGCTCACGGCCACGCCGCGATGAGCCTGCTGCGCGGCTTTGCCGAGGACGCGCCCCTGGAAAACTGGCTGAGCGACCACATCTGGCCCACCGAGGCGCGGCACGTAGACGCAGACTTCGTTCGCGACGGGGCGCGCCTGGCCATGGCCGAGATGCTGAAAACCGGCACGACATGCTTCTCGGACATGTACTTCTTCCCCGAGACGACGGCCGCGGAAGCGCGGGCCGCCGGCATGCGAGCGCAGATCGCGTTTCCCGTCATCGAGTTTCCGAACGCCTGGAGCGCGAGCTCCGACGAAGGTTTCCACAAGGGTCTTGCGCTGCACGACGACTACCGGCGCGACCCGCTCGTCCGGATCGCCTTCGGCCCCCACGCCACGTACAGCGTCTCCGAGAGCGACCTGCAGCGGATTCTGGTGTACTCCGAAGAGCTGGACGCCCACGTGCAGATCCACCTTCACGAGACCGCGCGGGAAGTCGCCGAGGCCCACGACCGGGTCGGCATGAGCTGGCTGCGCTATCTTGACGAGCGCGGGCTCTTAGGCCCGAACCTCCAGGCCGTCCACGCGACCCACCTGGATGACGCGGAGATCGACCTGCTGGCGGAAAACAACGCCCACGTAGTGCACTGCCCTCTGTCGAACCTCAAGCTGGCCAGCGGCATCTGCGCCACCACGACCCTGCTTGCCCGCGGCGTCAACGTCGCGCTGGGGACGGACGGCGCCGCTTCCAACAACGGACTCGACCTGCTTTTGGAAGCTCGGCTCGCCACCCTGCTGGCCAAGCTAAAGGACGGCGACGCGGGCGCTCTGCCGGCGCACCGTGCGCTGGAGATGGCGACGCTGGGCGGCGCCCGGGCACTCGGGCTCGAGGCCGAGATCGGTTCCCTGGAGCCCGGCAAGGCCGCCGACATGGTGGCCGTGGACCTGACCGGACTGAAATACCAGCCCCTCTTCGACCCGGTCGCCCAGCTGGTCCACACCACGTCCGGAGACGGGGTGGCTCACGCGTGGGTGGCAGGACGGCAGCTGCTGCAGGATGGTCGGCTGTGCACCCTGGAAGAGGACGCCATCCTGCGCGCGGTGAGCGAGTGGCGAGAGAGAATATCCGGATGAACGTGGATCAGGCAGAAATCGGCAAGTTCGAAGCGCTCGCCGCCAGCTGGTGGGACCCCGAAGGGGAGTTCAAGCCCCTGCACGACATCAACCCCGTCCGGCTTCGCTATCTCCTGGACCATTGCGACGTCCGCTCCAAGCCCGTGGTGGACGTGGGGTGCGGCGGCGGCATCCTGGCGGAAAGCCTCGCCCGAGAGGGCGCTGCGGTAACCGGCATCGACATGGCGGAAAGCCCGCTGGCGGTGGCCCGCCTGCACTCGGAGTCGTCCGGCGTGGCGGTGGAGTACCTGGCGACCACCGCGGAGGAACTGGCCGCCGAGCGTGCGGGTACGTTCGGCACGGTGGCCTGCCTGGAGNNACGGTGGCCTGTCTGGAGATGCTCGAGCACGTCCCGGACTACGCTTCCACGGTGAAGGCCTGCGCCGACCTCGCCGCACCCGATGGCAAGCTGGTCTTCTCCACCATCAACCGCAACCCCAAGGCCTATCTTCTCGCCATCGTGGGCGCCGAGTACGTGCTGGGGCTGCTGCCCAGAGGCACCCACGACTACGACAAGTTCATCCGCCCCGCGGAGCTCGCGGCCGCCGTTCGCGCTGCCGGGCTGACGGTCCGCGAGATCGTCGGCATGCGCTACAACCCGTTCACCCGTCACTGCACGTTGTCGGCCGACGTCGACGTGAACTACATGCTCTATGCCGAAAAGTCCTGACTACCCCGAACTGGAGACGGCGCGCAGCGGCTGGCGGTTCCAGCCGGACGACGACTGTCTGCGCGGCAAGGCCGTCCTGGTCACCGGCGCCGGGGACGGGATCGGTGCGGCAGCGGCGAAGACCTACGCCTGCTACGGTGCCGACGTGATCCTGCTGGGCCGCACGCGACCCAAGCTGGAGTCCGTCTTCGACTGGATCGAGGCGGAAACTGACACCCGACCCGTGATCGTTCCCTGCGAGCTGAGGGCGCTCGACGACGCCAGCGCCGACGCGCTCCACGATGCGATCGCCGAAGGCTACGGCCGACTCGACGGCATTCTCCACTGCGCGTCTGCCCTCGGCCCGAAAGTCCCCATCGCCCACTACCCGACCGCCGCGTGGCAGGAGGTCCTGCAGGTCAACGCAACGGCACCCTTCCTGCTCACCCGCACGCTCCTGCCGCTCCTGAACGCGGTACCCGCGGCATCGGTTGTGCTGGTTTCCTCGACGGTCGGACGCCAGGGACGGGCTTACTGGGGCGCCTATGCCGTGTCCAAGCACGCGCTTGAGGGCCTGATGGAGGTTCTGGCCGACGAGCACGAGCACGCCGGCATCGTCCGAATCAACAGCCTGAATCCGGGCGCAACCCGCACCGCCATGCGTGCGGCCGCCTACCCGGCGGAGGATCCGGCCAAGGTGCCCACACCCGAAGAGCGGATGGACATCTTCGTCTACCTGATGGCCGACGCCTCAAGCAGTGTCAGCGGGGAGGCGCTGGACGCGCGGGATTGGGCCGGCCGGTAGGGAGCCATCGTTTGGCGACGGGGTGTTCACTCTGCCACTACAGCCGGACCACCTGGCCCGCCTGGGGCCCGCTATTGCGCCGTCATCCCCGCGTCTACGGTGAACTCGGCGCCGGTGACGTAGCTCGACTCGTCTGAGGCCAGGTAGAGCACGCAGTTGGCGATGTCCTGGGGATCGCCCATGCGTCCCAGCGGCACCCTGTCACGCGGCATCTCGCCACCACCCGGGGCCGCGGCACCGGTGGACTGGGCCTGCATGTTGGTCCAGATGAACCCCGGGTGGACCGAGTTGCAGCGAATGTCGTGCTCGGCCAGCTCCACAGCGACGCTCTTGGACATGATCCGGACCCCGCCCTTGGCCGCGCCGTAGGCGACGCAGGTCGGCAGCCCCACAAGGCCGGCCACGGACGACAGGTTGACAATGGATCCGCCGCCCGCATCGCGCATGGCCGGGATGACGTGCTTGCAGCCGAGAAAGACGCTGGTGAGGTTGACCTCTATCTGCCGGTTCCAGTCGGCCAGAGACATCTCGGCAAGGGGCATGAGCACCGCGATCCCGGCATTGTTCACCAGGACATCGAGCCTTTCGTAAGCGTCCAGCGTGGCGGCAATGACCTCGGCCCAGCGAGCCTCGTCGGTCACGTCCTGATGCAGCGCCAGCGCCTGGCCGCCGGCCTGACGAATCTCCGCGGCCGTGGTTTCCGCGCCCTCGAGGTCCACGTCTGTGACGACCACGCTCGCGCCCTCGCGGGCCAGCGTTAGCGCCGTCGTGCGGCCGAGGCCGGGGTTGGACGCCCCACCCGTCACGATGGCCACTTTGCCTGCTACTCGTCCCATATCGACTCCCCCAGCGCGGCGCGCGCAAAACAAAGCCCGCGAGTATGGCAAACCCGCCCCTGACGGACAAAGCGGGCGGGCGTGGGAGATTCCCTGGCAGCCCATTGCGGCGGATCAGGTGGCCTGTCAGCATGACGATCCGATCTAGCAGGTCCGCGGCGCCGGGAAGGCCGGCGTCAGGAGATTCAGACATGGCCGAGATCATCGCGCGGAGCGCGAAGTTCGCCGACCCGACCACCACCGCAGAGGGAAAACCCAGGGCTTCCGTGGCGCCGACGCGGCTGAGCACCCTGTGGATCAACACTGGCACCCTATGCAACCTGACCTGCGAGAACTGCTACATCGAGTCCAGCCCGACTAACGACAGGCTAGTCCACATCTCCCGCGGAGAGGTCAGGGCATATCTCGAGGAGATCGCTGAGTCGAACCTGGGAACGGACGAGATAGGCTTCACCGGCGGCGAGCCGTTCATGAATCCGGACATCATGGGCATGCTGAAGGACAGCCTGCGGGCAGGCCATCGAGTCCTCGTGCTCACCAACGCCATGCGGCCGATGATGAAGCACGCGGACGGTCTGCTGGCCCTGGCAGAGCGATATGGAAGCGCTTTCACGCTCAGAGTTTCTGTCGATCACTTCGATCCCGAATGCCATCGGCAGGAGCGCGGCGCACGATCCTGGCAGCCGATGATCGAGGGCTTGCGCTGGCTAAGCCGCTCCGGCTTCGGTGTCAATGTGGCCGGGCGGACCCGCTGGGGCGAGGACGAAGAGACCCTGAGGGCCGGTTTCGCTACCCTTTTTGCCGCCGAGGGGATCTCCATTGACACTCAGGACCCCACGCGTCTGGTGCTGTTCCCGGAGATGGACGCCGGCGCGGACGTGCCCGAGATCACCACCGAATGCTGGGAGCTGCTCGGCGTGCGGCCGGAGGATCAGATGTGCGCGAGCTCGCGGATGGTGGTCAAGCGCAAGGGCGCGCAGACGACGGAAGTCGTCGCCTGCACCCTGCTGCCCCACGACGATCGCTTCGCGATGGGCCCTACCCTGCTCTCGAGCCTTCGGCCCGTACCGCTCAACCACCCCCACTGCGCAAAGTTCTGCGTCCTCGGCGGCGGCAGCTGCTCAGCCTGAAAGGTTCTCCAATGCCAACGGCTTGATCTGAAAGCTGGCGTCAATCGTCCTCGTCGACGTCGCCCACCTTCTCGTGGATGACGTCCAGGAAGAGGTCGCGCAGCGAAACCATGCCGATAGCTTTGCCTTCCTCCACCACGGGAAGATGCCGCACGTGATGCTTCTTGGTGAGCGCGATGCAATGGACGATGGTGTCCTCCCGGGTGACCGTGACCACGTCCCGGGTCATGACCTCGGAGACCTTGATTTGCTTGGCCGCGTGGTTGTCCAGGATCACCTTACGCATGTAGTCCCGCTCTGACAGGATGCCTACGAGATACTCGTCGATCTGCACGAGCACGGCGCCGACGTCTTTCTCGTTCATCAGCTTGAGCGCGTCGTACACGGATTCAAGCGGGCCGATCCAGACCACGTCTTCGGACTTTTCGGCCAGTATGTCCCCAACGTGCCGCATTCAGTATCCCCCCAGATTGCCGCCGAGTAACAGTAGATCGCCCTGTCGCCGTAAGCAACCGCCCGATGACCGTGTCAGCGGCCGCCGGCAACCGCCTGAAACTGGGAACTGCGTCACAGTCGGGCAGGACGACTTGCATAACATCTGGCTCACGAACCAACAACAACGGGATAGGCAGATCATGGAAGATCACAACCTCGGTGCGCAGATCTTCGAAGACGTCCTGGACTTAGAGGACGATCACGAGGCCGAAGCAGACGCCAACGTGGAAGCGTTCTACGTGGCCCTCAAGATGGCACTCACCCGGCTCGAAGAGTACGCCGCCGCAAGGCCGGAATAGCCTCAGGCGATCGGCAGGTCGGGGTACGGCAGCAGAAAGGAAGTGCGCCGGCCGCCGCGTCCCTTCGCTGGACGCGCCCTCAGCGGCAACTTCAGCAGACCGTAAAGCGTCTTCATGTCCTCGTGGCCGAACTCGGCAAAGCGCCCACGGGCCAGCGTCGAGGGCAGCGTCACAGGGCCGAACCGGACCCGCTTCAGTCGGCTGACCGACAGGCCCACGCTCTCGAAAAGCCGCCTGATCTCGCGATTTCGACCCTCCATCAGCACCACGTGGTACCAGTGGTTGGTGCCACGACCGTCGTAGTACTGCAAATCCGAGAACTGCAGCAGCTCGCCGTCCACCTCCACCCCATCGGTCAGCCGACGCTGCTGGGCTTCGCTAAGCCTGCCGTTGACGCGGACGGCGTACTCCCGGTCCAGACCAGTGGCCGGGCGCATCATTCGGTCCGCCAGCGCCCCGTCGTTGGTGAACAGGAGGAGGCCACTCGTCTGCAGGTCGAGCCGGCCGATGGCGATCCAGCGACCGCGCTGAAGCCGCGGCAGCCCATCGAAGACAGTTTTGCGGCCTTCCGGATCACGGCGGGTGCAGATCTCTCCGGCAGGCTTGTTGTAGACGAGCACGCGGGCCCAGTCGGTGCGCTTGCCCTTGACCGGACTCCCATCGACTCGGATGCGGTCTTCCGCCGAGATGCGCTGGCCTAGATGGGCCACCTCCCCGTTGACCTCGACCCGCCCCGCCCTGATCCACTCTTCCATCTCGCGCCGGGAACCGTAGGCCAGGTCGGCAAGATGTTTCTGCAGCTTCTCTGTTTTTTCCGGGGACATCGCAGCGATTGCCCCGCAGGGCTGAGCGGATGGTCTACTGGGGGACGCCGGGGAGAGGCACGACTTCTGCACCCATCGGCTCTGGCGCCGCCGATGCCTGGGCTTCGTGGTCGGGCTCGCTCATCTCCGCAGGCATCTCCACCGTGATCTCGGGTCGCAGAGGCTCATCGCCTTCCTCGGCGATGACGATGGGCTCAATGAGGGACCTGATCTCGTCGAGCGGCGGCAGCTCATCGAGGCTTTTCAGGTTGAAGTAGTCGAGAAACGCTCTGGTGGTTCCGTACATGGAGGGGCGACCGGGGACTTCGCGCTGGCCGACCACGCGGATCCAACCACGCTCCAGCAGCGTTCGCATGATGTTGGGGCTCACGCTGACCCCCCGGACCTGCTCGATGTCACCCCGGGTCACCGGCTGCTTGTAGGCCACCAGGGCGAGGGTCTCCATCAAAGCCCGGGAATAGCGCGGCGGCTTTTCGTCCCACAAACGGCTCACCCATTCGCTGAGCTCCTGACGGACCTGATAACGATACCCGCTGGCCACCCGCTTGAGCTGGTAGCCCCTGCCGGCGGCGTCGGCCTCCAGCTCCTTCAGACAGCCGCGAACCCGGGCTCTGACGTCATCGCCTTCGAGCTCGCCAGGGCCAAACAGCTTAAGGATCTGGTTCACCGACACCGGCTCTCCTGCTGCGAGCAGCGCCGCGTCGATGACGGCCTTGAGTTTGGCATCGTCCAAAGCTTGGTTCATGGGCTCATTCTCCAGCCGCGCGCACGTAGATGGGGGCGTACGGTTCGTTCTGGACGAAATCCAGCAGGGATTCGCGCACCAGCTCCATCAGCGCCAGGAAGGTCACCACCACGCCCCTGCGCCCCTCTTCCGCCCTGACGAGTTCGCCGAACGGCACGAAGTCTTCCGCGGAGTTAACCCGGTCGAGAATGGCCGTCATGCGCTCGCGCACCGACAGGGGTTCCAGCTGCACCTCGTGATGCTCAAACATCTCGGCGCGCCGCAGCACCTCGGCCAACGACACGAGTACCTCTTTCAGCTCCACATCGGGCTCGGCGTAGCGCTTCACGATCTCCGGACGCTCGGCGCTCGCGATGAAGATCTCTCTTTCCATCCGCGGCAGGCCGTCGAGCCCCTGCGCCGCGTTCTTGAACTGCTCGTACTCCTGAAGCCGGCGGACCAGCTCCGCTCGGGGGTCGTCTTCGTCGTCGTCCGCATGCGCCGGGCGCGGCAGCAGCATCCGCGACTTGATCTCGGCCAGCATGGCGGCCATCACCAGGTACTCCCCGGCGAGCTCCAGCTGCATGGCCGTCATTAGCTCGATGTAGCTCATGTACTGCGCGGTTATCTCGGCAACCTGAATGTCCAGAATGTTCAGGTTTTCACGGCGTATCAGGTACAGAAGCAGATCGAGGGGCCCCTCGAAGGTCTCGAGAAAGACCTCGAGCGCGTGAGGGGGAATGTACAGGTCCTTCGGCAGCTCGGTCACCGCCTCGCCCTGCACGAGAGCCAGGGTCTCGTTCCCTTGCTCACGGAGCTTGAGCAGGTGGGGTGCGACTGCGCCTTGGTTGTCCATGCTCATCGGTGTGCCAGTCCTATGGCAGCGCGTACATCGTCAAGGGTTTCCCGCGCGACATCGCGGGCTTTCTCGGAGCCTTCCACGAGGATGGAGTGCACCAGGTCGCGGTCGTCCTCGAATTGCTGCGCCCGTTCGCGCATGGCTTCCTGCTCCGCGTTGATGGCATCGATCAGCGGTTTCTTGCAGTCGATGCAGCCAATCCCCGCAGAGGTGCAGCCTTCGGTGACCCAGCCGCGGGTTTCGTCGCTAGAGTATATCTCGTGCAGGGCGAATACGGGACAGTTCGCCGGATCGCCCGGATCGTCACGCCGGACCCGAGCCGGATCCGTCATCATCGTTCGGATCTTCTTGTCCACCTCGTCGGGCGCCTCCCGCAGGGCGATCGTGTTCTGGTAGGACTTGGACATCTTCTCCCCGTCCAGTCCGGGCACCTTCGCCGCCTTGTTCAGCAGGGCCTGGGGCTCGGGAAGGATGATGCGCCCACCGCCCTCGAGGTAGCCGAACAGACGCTCCCGGTCGCCGATGGACAGATTCGCCTGCTCCGCCAGCAGAGCGCGCGCGCGCTCGAGGGCCTCGGCGTCGCCCTGCTCCACGTAGCCGCGTCGCAGGCTTTTGTAGAGGCGCGCGGCCTTTCTGCCCATCTTGCCAATGGCAGCAATGGCGAGTTCTTCGAACCCGGGCTCTCGCCCGTAGACGTGATTGAAGCGGCGAGCGATCTCCCGGGTAAGCTCGACGTGTGCCACCTGATCCGCCCCAACCGGGACGTTGCCCGCCCGATACATGAGTATGTCCGCGGACTGCAGCACCGGGTAACCGAGGAACCCGTAGGTCGACAGGTCCCGGTCGTTGAGGCGCGCCTGCTGGTCCTTGTAACTCGGGACCCGCTCAAGCCAGCTCACCGGCGTGATCATCGACAGCAGGAGATGCAGCTCCGCATGCTCGGGCACCCAGGACTGCACGAAGACGGTGGCAGTCCCCGGGTTGACACCCGCGGCGAGCCAGTCGATCACCATGTCGAAGGTGTTCTGCTCGATGTTGCCGGTGTCTTCGTACCCGGTGGTCAGCGCGTGCCAGTCCGCCACGAAGAAGAAACATTCATAGCCGTGCTGAAGCTCGAGCCAGTTCCGGATGACCCCGTGGTACTGGCCCAGGTGCAGCCGGCCGGTCGGACGCATCCCCGAGAGTACCCGGTGACTCGACTCGTTACTGCTCAACGCAGCCTCTCAACTACCCACTGAGGCGGCATTATAGGGCTGAGGCCCCGCAAAGCCACCCGGTCACTCGAACAAGCCCACGCCCTGTCGGATCACCTCGGGCACCGCTCCGGTGAGGTCGACGACGGTGGTGGGCTCGACGCCGCCGGGGCCGCCGTCGATGATGAGATCCACCTCTTGCTCGAGCCTTTCGCGGATCTGCTCAGGATCCGAAAACGGCTCTTCCTGATCGGCGAGCCGCATGGTGGTCGTCATCATGGGCTCGTTCAGCACGGCGAGCAGCTCGAGCGCGATGACGTTGTTCGGAATTCTCAGCCCGATGGTGCGCCGCTTCGGATGCACGAGCCGACGCGGGACCTCCCGGGTCGCAGGGAGCAGGAACGTGAACGGTCCCGGGGTGAGGTGCTTGAGAATTCGGTAGTTTGCATCCGAGACCCGCGCGTACAGAGAGATCTCCGAAAGATCCCGGCACATCAGCGTGAAATGATGATGCTTGTCGAGCCGGCGGATCCGGCGAATGCGGTCCAGCGACTGCTTGTCGCCGATGTGGCATCCAAGCGCGTATGCCGTATCGGTCGGATAGACGACCAGGCCACCCGCCGAGACGATCTGGGCTGCCGTCACGAGAAGCCGCCGCTGCGGGTGCGAAGGATGCACGACGAAATACTGACTCACAGACCCCTGCTTACCATGCCCGCTCGGTTTCTCGTATTATCACACGCTCAGCGTTATCCAGGATCCCCGCGGGCGTAGCGGGGCGTGCGGCCATTCGACGATGAATCAGCTACTGGACTTCATCCCAATCGTGCTGTTCGTGGCCGTTTTTTTTCTTGCCGACATCTACTACGCGACCGCAGCGCTCATGGTCGCCGTGACCCTGCAGGTTCTCGCCTATCGCCTGATGAAAAAGCCCATCGGGCGCGAGCTCGCGCTCACCTTCTGGGCGAGCGTCATTTTCGGCGGGCTCACGCTGGTTTTCCGCAACGAGCTGTTCATCCAGTGGAAGCCGACCATCGTCAACTGGCTGCTCTGCGCATCGCTGCTGGCCAGCCATTTCATCGGGCAACGCAACCTCATGGAGCGCATGCTGGGCCACCAGCTGACCCTGGTGGACCAGGTATGGGTCCGGCTCAATTTCGGCTGGGCGTTCGGCTTCTTCTTGGCGGGCGCACTCAACCTCCTGGTGGCATACAACTTCTCGATGGAGTTCTGGGTCAGCTACAAGCTCATAGGGGGGTTCGGCCTGACGCTTCTCTACATCGTCATCACGCTCGTCTACCTGAACAGGAAAGGATTTCTCACGGAGAAATCCGAGGGGCTGGGCATTGAAAAGTAGATCCTGCCTGGCGGCCATGCTCGTGCTCGTCGGCTTCACCGCCTCGGTCCGCGCCGAAACGGTGTACATCTCCGACACCTTCGCCGTGCCGCTTCGCAGCGGCCCCTCGAACTCGCACCGGATCCTCCACCGGGGACTCCCCAGCGGCACGGAGCTCACCGTCCTCGAGCGCGACGAGGACGCGCGCTTCGCCCGGGTGCGCACCACTCGAGGCACGGAAGGATGGATCCCGCAGCAATACCTGGTTGTCGAGCCCATCGCGCGGGATCGTCTCGAGGCCGCAACCGAGGAGATCGAAAGGCTGCGCACCCAGGTTGCGGAACGGGAGGCGGAGATCGCCAAGCTCCGCGAGGCCGGAGCGCGCACGTGGGAGGAAATCGAGGCGGACGCGCAGCCGGGCCGAGGCCGACCTACCGCGTCGAGCGCAGCCGGACCCGAGGAGCGGCGCCTCATGGAGCTGAACGAGCGGCTGCGCCACGAGTTCGAGCGCCTGGCCGCCGAGCGCGACGAGCTGAAAGGCAGCGCGCGGCAGCGCTGGCTGCTGATCGGAGCCGGCATTCTGCTGGTCGGCATCGCCCTCGGCGCGATCCTCAAGGCCCGCCCCCGGCGCAGTGCCTGGAGCTGACCTTTGGCGGTCCTGAGCGTCAACCTGAACAAGGTGGCCCTGTTGCGCAACGCCAGGGGCGCCGACCAGCCGAGCGTCACCGGAGCGGCGCGGACGGTGCTTGCGGCGGGAGCTCACGGCATCACCGTGCACCCGCGCCCGGACCAGCGTCACGTGCGGCCCGACGACGTGAGCGAGTTGGCCACGCTCCTCCAGACGTATCCCGGCATCGAGTACAACATCGAGGGCAACCCCTTCGCCGGTCCCCGGGACAACGGCTACCCGGGGTTCGACGCGCTCATCGAGAGCGCTCAACCTCATCAGGCGACCCTGGTGCCCGACACCGACAACCAGCTGACCTCCGACCACGGATGGGACCTGGCCGGCGACAACCGCCGGCTGTCAGAGAGCATCAAGCGCTACCAGGCCGCCGGGGCCCGGGTCAGCCTGTTCATGGACCCGGAGCATGACCAGATCGCGCGTGCGCGCGACGTGGGGGCGGATCGTATCGAGCTCTACACCGGCCCGTTCGCAGAAACGGTGTCGGAGTTCGGGCTGGATGATGACGCAAGCCGCGCGAGCCTCGCCCGGTATGAGGAAGCGGCCGCCCACGCCGCCGGGCTGGGCCTGGGCGTCAACGCCGGGCACGACCTGGACACCCACAACCTCAAGCTGTTCCGCCAGATCGAGCAGGTCGCCGAGGTCTCCATCGGTCACGCGCTGATAAGCGACGCCCTGGACGTGGGGCTCACGGCGGCAGTGCGGGCGTATCTGGAAGTCCTGGGACATCTCTGACATACCATGCGAGTCGACACCATGAGCAACCTGAGAGGCCTGTCCCGTGCGCTGATCCTCATCGCCCTCGCCGCGCTTCCCGGGCCGGCTCCCGCAGACGAGACCGAGCTGCCGGGGGTCGTCCTGGAAACCAGCGTGGGCAGCTTCGAGGTCGAGCTCTACCCGGACCGCGCTCCCGCCTCGGTCGCCAACTTCCTCTCCCTGGTCGACGACGGTTTCTACGACGGCCTGATATTCCACCGGGTGATCGCCAACTTCGTGATCCAGACCGGCGGCTACGACGTGGACATGGGCTATCGGGAACCACCGCAGACGGTGGTCAACGAGTCCGCCAACGGGCTCACGAACCGGCGCGGTTATCTGGCCATGGCACGCTTGAGCGACCCTGACTCGGCCGATGCTCAGTTCTACATCAACGTGCGTGACAACCCTCACCTCGATTTTCAGCCCGGTTCGCCCGGCTACACCGTGTTCGGCAGGGTCGTCTCAGGATGGGAGATCGTGGTGGAGATCGAGCTTTCCGACACGGTGGTGCGCGCGGGCATGGTCGGCGTCCCGGAGGTGCCCATCGTCATCCGCAAGGCGGCGAGACGCTAAACCCACGGGCAATTGCCAATCCGCTTGGGTATGATTCAGCGTTTTTTCGCTTTAGCGCCGCCCGGACCCCGCTTATGAGAACCCTTGTCGTCGCACTTGTCACCGCCATCTTCTTCGCCGCCGTGATCGTCGAGCTGTCCGATCGCCTGTGGCCCGGCAGCCAGGTGGCCCTGCTCATCGTCGCCACCATCAGCCTGTTCCTGAGCAACCTGTTGGCACTGCGTCTATCGGGACGTCCGGCCGCGGCGGCGCCCGGACGCGGTCGGTCAGACCGTCCCCGCAAGCAGGGCCAGCAGAAGCGCCCTGCCCGCCAGGAGAAGCGGCCGGAGCCCGGGAAACCCCGCACCCCGGCTGGGCCGCGCGAGCCCGGCAAGGTGAAGTGGTTCAATCGCAATAAGGGCTTCGGCTTCATCATCCGCGAGTCCGGCGAGGAGATCTTCGTTCACCAGCGATCCATCAGGCTCGTCGGCGAAGGGGAGAGCCGACGCCGGCCGACCCTGCGCGACGGTCAGGCCGTGACCTTCGAAGTTGCCGAGCGCGACAAGGGCATTCAGGCAGAAGACGTCGTCGCGGAGGACTGATCCGCCCATGAACGTCCGCGCACTGATCAGCGGCCGGATCGAGGCGGCGCTGGCCGAAACCGGAAACCCGGGGGCGCCGGCCTTGGTGCAACCGGCCAGCCGCCCGGAATTCGGCGACTACCAGGCCAACGGGGTAATGGGGGCCGCTAAGCGCTCCGGGATCAAGCCCCGGGATCTCGCCGAGGCCGTGGTAGGCGCCGCCGCTCTCGACGACCTTGCCGCACGGGTGGACGTGGCGGGGCCCGGCTTTGTGAACCTCACGCTGAGCGAAGCTTTCCTCGCGGCACAGCTGGTGCCGGAAGATCGCCTGTCGGTCGTGGAGCACCCGGAAACCGTGGTCGTGGACTATTCCAGCCCGAACCTCGCCAAGGAGATGCACGTCGGCCACCTGCGCAGCACGATCATCGGCGATGCCGTCGCGCGCGTGCTCGAAGCGCTGGGACACACGGTCATCCGGCAGAACCACGTGGGCGACTGGGGCACCCAGTTCGGCATGCTGCTCACGCACATGAGGGAGACGGGAGCGGACTCGGACACCCTTTCGGACCTCGAGGAGTTTTACCGGGAAGCCAAGGCACGTTTCGACGCCGATCCCGATTTCGCGGAACGCAGCCGCCAGACGGTGGTGCAACTGCAATCCGGCGATCGGCAGGCCCGCGCCCACTGGGCCCGGTTCATCGACATTTCCCTGTCCCACTGCCAGGCGATCTACGACCGGCTCGGCGTGCAGCTGACCGAGGCCGACGTTGCCGCGGAGAGCGTGTACAACGACGCGCTGCCCGGGGTGATCGACGCCCTCCGCGATGGCGGTCTTCTCGAGGAATCCGAAGGGGCGCTGTGCGTGTTTCTCGACGAGTTCCGGGGCAAGGACGATCAGCCGCTTCCGGTGATCGTCAGAAAATCCGACGGCGGCTATCTTTACGCGACCACCGACCTCGCCGCCATAGCGCACCGCAGCCGGACGCTGCACGCGGATCGGGCCATTTATTTCACCGACGCAAGGCAGGCGCTGCATTTCCGCCAGGTCTTCGCGGTTGCTCGCGCCGCCGGGTTCGCGGACCCGAAGATGCGCCTGGACCACTTCCCGTTCGGAAACATGCTCGGCAAGGACGGCACGCCGTTCAAAACCAGAGAGGGCGGCGTGGTCCGCCTGGAGGAACTGCTCGACGAGGCCGAGGCGCGCGCCTACGCGCTGGTGGGCGAGAAGAATCCCGACCTGGCCGAAGCCGAGCGGCGCGAGATCGCCCGCGTGGTCGGCATCGGCGCGATCAAGTTCGCCGACCTGTCCAAGAACCGCACGAGCGACTACGTCTTCGACTGGGAACAGATGCTCTCGTTCGAGGGCAACACGGCGCCGTATCTTCAGTACGCCTACTCACGCATACGCAGCGTCTTCCGGCGTGGGGACATCCTGCCGGAGAGCCTGGAAACACCAGATCGGCTGGAGATGAGCACAGCGGAGGAGCGTGGCCTGGCCGTCGTGCTGGTGAGGTTCCAGGAAGTGCTCGAGCAGGTCGCCACCGACGCGTGCCCGCACTTTTTGTGCGCTTACCTCTACGAGCTTGCGAGCGCCTTCACCCGCTTTTACGAGGCCTGCCCCATCCTAACGGCCGACGAGCCTCTGCGCACGTCCCGGCTGGTCATGGCGGACCGAACGGCCACCACGCTGCGGCAGGGCCTGAAGCTGCTGGGCATCGAAACCCTGGAAAGAATGTGAGGGCTCAGGCCTGGGCCAGGCGCGGGATCGAGTAGGCCTTCAGCTCTTCGACGAAGTCCCGAAGCACCTGAATGCCGGTGGCTTCCGCATCGGCGCACCACTGCTTGAGCTCGTTGAGCAGCTCGTCCGCACCGGCGGCCCTTTTCGCCCAGACGTCGTGCAGTCGCAGCCTGAACTCGTAGATCTGCTTGATCTCGGGGCTGTGGCCGATGAGCTCGGCGATTCGCGTCTTGCCCGCTGCGTCCACAAGGGAATCCTCCCGGCACAGCGTCTTCTTGGCCTTTTTGAACAGCGCGCGGGTGGCGTGATCCGCGCGATGGTATTCCTGCTCCACCAGCGGAGCGACCACCTCCTCGGCGTAGCGAGCCATGACCCGGAAACGGTCGTTGAGGACGGCCCACGCCGTGTCGATGTCGATGGCGGTCTTTCCGCTCACCTTCTCCACCACCGGACCCGTGCTGAGTGGACGGGCCAGGCCAACCGTCTGGAAAAGGCGAATCCAGAACCAGCCGATGTCGAATTCCCACGGCTTCTGGGACAGCTTGGCCGAGTTCGGGTAGGTGTGATGGTTGTTGTGCAGCTCTTCGCCGCCGATGAGGATGCCCCACGGGAGGATATTGGTTGCCGCATCCGGGCACTCGAAGTTTCGATAGCCCCAGTAGTGACCGATCCCATTGATCACCCCGGCCGCGAAGAACGGTATCCAGATCATCTGAACCGCCCACACCGTGATGCCGGCAACGCCCAGCAGGGCCACGTCGATGATGAACATGAGCAAGATGCCGAGAAAGGCGAACCGCTGGTAGACGTTGCGCTCGACCCAGTCGTCGGGGCAGCCCGCCCCGTAGCGGTCAATGATCTCGCGCTGCTTGGAGGCTTCCCGATAGGCCTCCGCGCCGCGCCATACAATGGTGCGCAGCCCGCTGATCTTAGGGCTGTGCGGATCCTCTTCGGTCTCGCAGGCAGCATGGTGCTTGCGATGAATGGCCGCCCACTCCCGGGTGATCATGCCCGTGGTAAGCCAGAGCCAGAACCGGAAGAAATGCGCCAGCGCGGGGTGCACCTCAACGGAACGATGCGCTGCGTGCCGGTGCAGATACACGGTTACCGCAACGATGGTCACGTGAGTGACGACGAGGGTGAAGACCACCATGCCCAGGACGGACAGGTCCAAAATCCCGCCACTGAGCCATTCCAGAATCACGCTCACGCCTACAGACCTCCTTGTGCACAGCTCCCCCGGGAGCAGAACGCGCGGCATTGTGACATAGGCGGCTCAAATTACCACCTTGCCTCTCCACGCCTACCAGTATAGGACCGCAGGAGCGGCCTAAGGTTACAACCGCTGCGACATGAGACCTGCATCGTGCTAAAAGGCGGGCTCTGAGAGCCAGTTCACTGTATCCGCCCGCGAGCGGCCTGGGCCCATGCTTACAACGCTGATTTCAGCCGATGACCTGACCGACCGCCTGAAGCGCGGGGTGCCCGGGATTGCCCTACTGGACTGCCGGGCACGCCTCGGCGAGCCGGACTACGGACGCAGGGCGTATGCCCAGGGACATCTGCCGGGCGCGGTGTTCGTCGATCTGGACACCGACCTGGCCGCACCGCCGGGATCCGCAGGCCGCCACCCCCTGCCGGAGCGGGCCGAGCTGGCTGCCAAGCTCAAGGCCCGGGGTCTGAACGACGCCGATCAGGTCGTCGTTTACGACGACGCCGGCGGCGCGTTCGCCGGTCGGGCGTGGTGGTGCCTGCGCTGGCTGGGCCACCGCGCCGTCGCCCTTCTGGACGGCGGCTTTGCCCAGTGGTCCGGGCCACTCTCCACCGAGTCTGTGGAACGCCCGCCCGGAGACTTCAGCCTGCGGGCGCCGCTGACCCGGACCATCGACGCGGAGCGGCTCGCCGCATCGATGTCCTTGTATTCCCTGGTGGATGCCCGGGCGCGCCCACGCTTCGAGGGCCGGGAAGAACCAATCGACCCCGTCGCCGGCCACATCCCCGGTGCGGTGTGCCTGCCATTTCAGGAGAACCTGGGCAAAGACGGCAGGTTCCTGGACGCCGGAAAGCTGGCCAGCCGGTTCGAAAGGTTGGGCGCCGATGTGGTCTGCTACTGCGGATCCGGCGTTACGGCGGCCCACAACGTCCTGGCCATGATCATCGCGGGCCTCGACGAGCCGATGCTCTACCCCGGTTCCTGGAGCGAGTGGATCGTGGACCCGACCCGGCCGCGGGCACCTTGACTCGCCGGGAGACCGTGGAGCCCGCAGCGCTCGCGTGGCGCGACCGCCAGCCGTACTCGACCGAGTTCAGCGACATCTACCACGATGGTGCCGGGGCCGTGGAGGTCGACCGGGTGTTCATAGCCCCTTCCCGGCTCGTGGAAAAAGCCAGGCAGCAGCGTTCGCTGTTGGTGGGCGAGCTCGGTTTCGGGACCGGTCTGAATTTCGTGGTAGCCGCGGCGGCATGCCTGCAGGCGCGCGCGCGCCTGCACTTCGTAAGCTTCGATGCCGCGCCCATTGCGCCCGACCAGTTCGCGACGCTGAGCGAGTCCCGTGCTGCCCTCCATCCGCTCTACCGTGAGCTCAGCCGACAGTATCCGCCACTGGTCCGAGGCTGGCATCGGCGGGTGCTGGGCGACGGAAGGATCACCCTGTCCCTCTACTGGGGCGATGCCGAGGCCGGGCTGGAAGACATCCAAGGACGCCAGCTGCGCGGGTTCGACGTCTGGTTTCTGGACGGCTTCGCGCCCGACCGCAATCCGGCCATGTGGACCCCGGCGCTGCTGAATAGGGTCGGCGCCCTGGCCGGCGATGCCTCCACGGTGGCGACGTTCACCGCGGCGGGACGCGTCCGTAGAGCGCTTGAAGCAGCCGGGTACGACATGCGCAGGGTCGACCAGCGGCCGCACAAGCGCGAGAGCCTGGCCGGCGAGCGCAGGGCACATGGCAAGCCGGCCGCCCCGCCGCCGGCCCACGTCCGGGTGGTGGGCGCAGGTCTGGCCGGTGCCAGCGTTGCCAGGCATTTAGCGGAGCAAGGCGTCGACGTCACCGTTCACGAGGAGCGCTCGGCACCTTCAGGCGGCGCCTCGGGCATCCCCGCCACCGTGCTTCACCCGCGCCTGCTCGGCGACGGCGGCGTTCCGGCGGCTTTGCGGTGCCACGCCTATCTCTTCAGCCATCCCTATCTGGACCGGTGGTCGTCCGACGCGGCACCCGGCGTGCTGCAGCTTGCCGGGGAGCGCCAGGCCGCCGAGCGTCTCGAACGCATCGCCGACCGCTACGCCGTCACGGGAAGCTGGCTGGATTACCTGACACCGCCGCAGGCGGCCGCCGTCGCCGACTGGCCGGTGGCTTCGCCGGGACTCTACTTCCCCCACGGCAGGGTCGTGGACACCCCGCGCCTGACCCGGGCACTGCTGGACCACCCCAAGGTCGAGCTGGTCACGGGCGCCTCCGTCACCACCTTGGGGACGGCGGACGAGGTCACGGTGCTCGCCTGCGGGGCCGACTGCTCCCGGTTCGAAGAAGCCCGCTACCTCGAGCTATCACCCGTCCATGGCCAGATCGACATCCTGGAGTCGGAGCAACGACCCAGCGTGCCCGTGGTGGGAAACGGCTACCTCGTCCCGGGGGAAGGCCGGCTCATCGTCGGCACAACGTACGAGTATCGACCGTGGTCGGTCGAGACCGCCACCGACGCAAACCTGAGCCAGCTGCCGGAGGACGTCCGCCAGGCGACCCGCTGGCTGGGCCGGGCAAGAGGAACGCGCGGAGTCACCTCGGACCGGCTGCCCGTGGCCGGCCACCTGTACGACCTCGACGCCAACCCCGTGGAGCGGCTCTTCGTGACCACCGGTCATGGCTCCATGGGGACGGTGTTCGCGCCTTTCGCCGGCGCGGTGGTCGCTGCGCTGATCAGCGGGGACTTCCCGCCCCTGGAACGGGATCTGGAGCAGGCGCTGTCGTCGGCCAGGTTCCGCACGCGCCAGGCAAGGCGCGGCTACCGGCACGGGGCCCAGCCGTAGGTCGACTAGCCGATCTGAAATTCCCGAACGTTCATGACGCTGTCGATGGCGCAGATGGCGTCGATCAGCTCCGACGCCGGCTCCTCGGCAACGTCGATGAGGTTGTAGGCAACCTCGTCCCGGCTCTTGTTCAGCATGTCGATCACGTTGATGTTTGAATCCGCCAGGATCGACGTCATCTGGCCCAGCATGCCGGGGACGTTTCGGTTGGTGATCGCCAGGCGATAGCCCTTGCTCGGCTCGAGGTTGACTGACGGGAAGTTCACCGAGTTTCGGATATTGCCCGTTTCCAGGAACTCGATGAGCTGCTCCGCGGCCATCACAGCGCAGTTCTCCTCGGCCTCCTCGGTGCTCGCCCCAAGGTGCGGCGTCAGCCTCACGTTGGGATGATCGGTCAGCCCCGGGACCGGAAAGTCGGCCACGTATCTGGCAACCCGGCCGTCATCGAGCGCAGCCCGCAGGGCGCCCGCGTCGACGATGGGCTGCCTGGCGAAGTTCAGCAGCACGCTTCCGGGCCGGAAGAGCCGGAGGCTCTCGTCGTTGATCATTCCCGTTGTTTCGGGGAGCAGCGGGACGTGCAGGGTGACATAGTCGGCCCGCGCGAACAGGCTCGGCAGGTTCTCCATCCGGCGTACCTGGCTGGGCAACCGCCAGGCCGCGTCGACCGAGATCGCGGGATCGTAACCCAGCACCTCCATGCCGAGATCCAGCGCAGCACGTGCCACCAGCGAGCCGATGGCGCCCAGCCCGACGACGCCGAGGGACTTGCCCTGCAGCTCGCTGCCTTTGAAGCGCTTTTTCTCGGCCTCGACCAGCCGATTCAGCTCGTCTTCGTCACCAACCTCGCCCAAGGTGCTGACGAAATCGATACCGCCGACCACGTCGCGCGCAGAGATCAGCAGCGCCGCCAGGACCAGCTCCTTGACCGAGTTGGCGTTGGCCCCCGGCGTGTTGAAGACCACGATGCCCTTTTCGGTGCACTCGGCTACCGGGACGTTGTTGACACCGGCACCCGCCCGGGCCACGGCGCGCAGACTTTCGTTCAGGTCGCCCGGCGCGAGCTGGTGGCTGCGCAGGAGAATGGCATGGGGGTCGGAGATCTCCGAGCCCACCTCGTAGTGCTCGCGGGAAAATCTGTCCAGCCCGCGAACGGCAATGTTGTTGAATGTCCTGATCTTGTACATACGCTGCAGCCGCCACCGTTGCCCATTCACCCCCGAAAACCGGGGGGCGCGTATGGTATACAAATCCGGTCGCCGCGCGGAAGATCGGATCAGGACTCGGGCCGTTATCCGTTCAGAAAGGGGTCGAGTTCCGCACAGATGAGCTCCACCGCTTCAGGCGGCGCAAACCCGTGCAACCGGGCGGCCACGGCTTCGCGATCCGCATCCAGCGCTTCGATCTCCCGAAGCAGCGCGCGCGCGTCCAGCTCCTCTTCGAGCAGAACCCGGCTGAAACCGCGAGACCTGGCGTACTCGGCGTTCTCCAGCTGATCCCCCCGGCTCGCGCGACGCGACAGCGGAATCAGCAGGTTCGGCTTACGCAGGGCCAGCAACTCGTAGAGCGTATTGGCGCCCGCGCGGGAGACCACCAGATCCGCGGCGGCCATGATGTCGCCCCAACCGTCGCTCACGTACTCGAACTGCACGTAGCCGTCATCCGACGCCCCGGTCATCTTGCCGGGGCCGCAGACGTGGACCACCCGCCAGCTTGCCAGCAGCTCTTGCAGCGCTTCACGAACCACCTCATTGATGGCGTCGGCGCCAAGGCTGCCCCCGGTCACCAGCAGCAACCGCTCGTCGGCTCCCGCGCCGAGAAGCTGCCGACCGCGAGACCGCTCGCCGGACAGGAGCGAGTCGCGCAGAGGCGTTCCCGTGTGCACCACTCGGCCTGTGAACCGGGGAAACGTCGTGGAGCGGAAGCTGGTGCAGACAGTTCTGACGAAGGGCAGAGCCAGGCGATTGGCCAGGCCGGGCGTGAGGTCGGACTCGTGAGCAACGACCGGCACACGGCGCAACCAGGCGGCGAAAACCACCGGAAAGCTCACGAAGCCGCCTTTGGAAAAGACCACGTCGGGCCGCAGACGGCCGAGCAACCAGAACGCCTGCCAGGCTCCCAGCAGAACGCGAAAGGCATCGCGAAGATTCTCGATGGACAGGTAGCGGCGCAGCTTGCCCGCGGCGATGCCGTAAAACTCTGCGTCGATGCCTTCGAGCAGGCCGGCCTCGAGCCCACTGGTGCTACCGACGAAGCTGATCCGCACGCCGCGCTCGGCAAGCTCGGCGATCACCGGAAAAGCGGGCACCACGTGACCGGCCGTTCCCCCACCGGTGAAGAGCACGTGGCTCACAGACCCAGCGCATCCTTGAGCAGGGGAATGGTCACGATCCGCTGGGCGCGCAACGCTTCGGCATCGATGGCATCCAGGTCATCGAGGAGGCGGCGCACGGATCGGTGGCTGCGCGAAAGCCAGTACCCGAGCACCGCATCCGAAAGCTCGAGACCCCGCTCCTTTGCCACCCTGCGCAGCAGCCGGCTCTTGGCCTCGTCGTCCAGCGGCCTGACCTCGTAGGCGGTCAGGCTCGACATTCGCGACGCGAGGTCGGCCAGGCGGAAGCCGCAAGTCGCCGCCGGGCCCGACGCCCCCACGATCAACCTGGCCCGGCGGGCGACCAGACGCTCGTAAAGTGCCATCAATCCGGCCTCGAGACGCGGATCACCCGCCCAGGACTCGATGTCATCAACCGCCAGGAACTCATAGCCATCGAGACCCTCCAGGACGGCCGGATCGCCGTCCACCGCCTCCAGGGGAAGATACGCCACGCTGCTGCCCCGCACGGCCTGGCACTGACAGGAACCATGCAGAAGGTGGCTGACACCGACCGCCGGACCGCCCCAAAGCCACAGGCCAGAAAAGGCGTCCCGGTCGGGCTCGGCCTCGAGCCTCTGCACGACCTCGGCGTTGCCGCCGATCTCGAAGTTTCCCAGGACGAACTCCTGATTGATGGGAAATGGCAGTGACAGCTGCTGGCGGGACCCGGCCATCACCCTGCCCGGCTCACTGTGCGGCCTTGGCCCGGCGCAGGGCTCGCAGGCTCCAGGTGACCACGTAGTCGAGCCCCGAGGTGACCCCGAGAGCGGCGAGGAACCAGAAGCAGTAAGGATCCACCAGCGCAAGGGCCGCCTCGCTGATCCAGCCGAAACCGCATTGCCCAAGGAGCAGCAGCAGAAGCATGACGATCTGCATGGCGGTATTCGCTTTACTGAGATAGGTGGGGGCAAACTCGATGGCCTCGAAGAGCACCCGGTAGGCAATCGCCCCCAACATGATGATCACATCGCGGCCGATGATGATCAGGACAACCCAGAGGGGAATGATTCCCTTGAGGGTGAAGATCACGAACAGCGTCCCCACCAGCAGCTTGTCGGCGACCGGATCCATCGCGGCACCGAAACGGCTAATCCAGCCGAAGTGTCGCGCGAGCCATCCATCCAGCGCGTCCGACGCGCTGGCGATGGCCATCAGCACCAGCGCTTCACGAACCGCTCCGTACCAGAGCAGCGCGCCGATGGGTGGGACCAGCGCGATCCGCACGACGGTGATGATGTTCGGAATCTGAGCTCGAGAAAACACTTCAGCGTCGCCAGAGCAGCTCGACGTCCGCCGAGCCCGGCACCGCCCCGGGCAGCTCGGTCAGCCGCAGGTCGAAGCGGAAGTTGGCGAGCAGCCGATCGACGTCCGCCCGGGTGGTGAGCACCAGTCCCAGGCGGTCGCCCTTGGCACCGGCGACGGAGACCTCGTCGACAAACTCCAGCTCCGCCAGATAGCTCAGCAGCTCCCCGTAGTCTCTCGCCGAGCCGACGCCGGACACGCCGACGAGCACCTGGCGGGAGAGCCGACCGAGGACGGCGTGCCGCTGCGCCAGCTCGTCGGCAAGAAAGTCCACACCGGCCTCCACCAGGCGGGCAGGATCGCCGGCACTCATCGAGAACGCATACAGATCCCCGTCAACCCAGAAATCCCAGGCGCCCGTCCACTGCCCGGCGCCAACCTGCTGCAGGCGCCCGACGAGCACGACGTCGGCCCCGTAGCGCCCCGATGCGGGATCGAGCACCGTCGACACCCGCCCCCAGACGGCGGCCGGATCCACGACCATACGCTCCTCGAGATCCATGAGCGGCAGGGTCACCAGGACCCCCCGATCACGGGCACGAGCCGAAAGGGCAGACGCAAGGTCGGCGGCATCGCCGGGCGAGAGGATCGAGCGTGCTCCGCCGCGATCCAGCACGATCCACGCCGCGACTCGCGGACGGCTGGCCCGCCACACCGGCAGCTCGGCGCCCTTGACCAGGCCCAACAGAGATCCGCGTTCGAACTGCACGACCAGCCTGAGCTCGTCGGTCGCACGTCCCTCGGCGTCCACGCCCTCCACCTCGAGGTAGCGGAACTGGTTGTAGTAGCGGTCCGGAGCAGACAGCGCGTCCTCAACCGCCGCCACACGGGGCACGCTGGTCAACCCGGTAACTCGGGTGAGCACCCGCAGCAGGGCGTCGCCCGAGGCGTCGATCCGCGCCTCGCGGCTCTGGTTTTCGACGGGCACCTCGACCTCATAAAGCCAGGGCACGACCTGCGCGCTGACGTTGCCCGCCAGCAGGAACAGGAGAGTGACGTTGAGGAGGTGCGATCGCGCTGAGACCACCGTGGGCACCGCGGCTCCGACATCAGTACGGCGTCGAAGTTTACCGAATTCGCCAGGTCAGGTCTGGTAAACTCCGCCGCGAGCACGGGGCGGCAACAGGGCGAGGACTGAACGTGACCAAAGGGCTCACATACCGTGACGCCGGGGTGGACATCGACGCCGGCAACGAGCTGGTCCGCCGCATCTCCGACGCCTGCAAAGCGACCCGGCGACCGGAGCAGCTCACCGGCCTCGGCGGTTTCGCAGCGCTGGCCGCCATGCCCGAGCGCTACCGGCAACCGGTGCTGGTGACGGGCACCGACGGTGTGGGCACCAAGCTCAAGCTGGCCATCGATCACGACCGGCACGACCACGTTGGCCAGGACCTGGTGGCCATGTGCGTGAACGACGTCCTGGTCACCGGAGCGGAGCCGTTTCTGTTCTTGGACTACTACGCCACCGGGCGCCTGGACGTTGATGTCGCGGAGCGGGTGATCAAGGGCATCGCCCATGGCTGCGAGCTCGCCGGCTGCGCCCTGGTGGGCGGCGAGACCGCCGAAATGCCCGGCTTCTACGCCGCTGGCGACTACGACCTGGCCGGGTTCTGCGTCGGGGTGGTGGAACGCGAGGGCATCGTGACCGGCAGGGAGATCGTGCCCGGCGACGGGCTGATCGGGCTGCCGAGCAGTGGTCCCCACTCCAACGGGTACTCGCTCATCCGCAGGATCATCGAGGATCGAGGCGTCGACGTGGATTCAGACCTGCTCGATGCCCTGATGGCGCCGACCACCATCTATGCCAGGCAGGTGCTCGCGCTGACCGAAGCGATTCCGGTGAGAGGCATGGCCCATATCACAGGCGGCGGTCTGCTGGAGAACCTTCCCCGCATGTTCGCCAGCGACGCCCTGGCAGCGCTGGTGGACCTCGACTCGTGGACCCGGCCCGAGGTCTTCAGCTGGCTGCAACAGGCCGGCAACGTCGACGAGCGCGAGATGCTGAGAACGTTCAACTGCGGCATCGGCTACGTAATCTGCGTCGCCGCTGAGGACACGCCGGCGGCCATGTCGACACTGCAGGATCTGGATGCTTCACCGACCCTGATCGGCAGCGTGGTCCCGGCTGGGACCGAGCCTGGTCAGGGACGGGTTCTGATCTCGCCGTAGACCGCGCCCTAGGGTCTGGGCAGGGTCACGCCGCGCTGACCCTGATACTTGCCCCCACGGTCCTTGTAGGTGATCTCGCAGCGCTCGTCCGACTGAAAGAACAGCATCTGCGCCACGCCTTCGTTCGCATAGATCTTCGCCGGCAGGGTCGTCGTGTTGGAAAACTCCAGCGTCACGTGCCCTTCCCACTCCGGCTCGAGCGGCGTGACGTTGACGATGATGCCGCAGCGGGCATAGGTCGACTTGCCCAGACAGATGGTGAGCACGTCCTCGGGAATGCGGAAGTACTCGACCGTGCTGGCCAGCGCGAAGGAGTTCGGCGGGATGATGCAGACGTCACCGGTGACGTCGACGAAGCTTCTCTCGTCGAATGCCTTGGGGTCCACGGTGGCGGAGTAGATGTTGGTGAAGACCTTGAAGTTCGGCGCGCAGCGCACGTCGTATCCGTAGCTGGACGTTCCGTAGGAGATGATCTTGTCGTCCCCATGCAGGCGCACCTGCGCCGGCTCGAACGGCTCGATCATGCCCTGGGCCGCCATCTCGCGAATCCAGCGATCCGACTTGATCGTCACGGTGAGCCCCCGATCTGCTGTGGTTGAGCCATGGTCCTAGTCGTCCGTGATGCGGATCTCCGGCATGTCCGCCTCGGCGCGCGCCTCCAAGCCCCAGAGACGCGCCGCCAGATGCCGCGCCGCTTCCCGATAGAGACCGGCGATGTCGCCCGACGGATCCTGCACCACCGTGGGCAGACCGCCGTCCGCCTGCTCGCGGATCTGCATGGCCAGCGGCAGCTCGGCAAGGACCGGCACGCCGGTCTCGGCGGCGATCCGCGCCCCGCCCCCGGTTCCGAACACGGCACTCTCGCCCCCACAGTGCGGGCAGCGGAACACGCTCATGTTCTCGACCACCCCGAGGACGGGAATGTCCACCTTGCGGAACATCTCGATGCCTTTCTTGGCGTCCAGCAGGGCAATGTCCTGGGGCGTGGTCACGATGACCGCGCCGGAGACGGGAACCTTCTGCGACAGGGTGAGCTGGATATCGCCGGTGCCGGGCGGCATGTCCACAACCAGGTAGTCCAGATCGTCCCACAAGGACTGGTTGAGCAGCTGCTGCAGCGCGCCGGAAACCATGGGCCCGCGCCAGACCATGGGGGTGTCCTCGTTGACGAGGAAGCTCATGGACATGGCCTGGATGCCGTGGGCCTTGATGGGCTCGAAGTACTGCTGATCCCGGACCTCCGGCCGCCGGCCCTCGGCGACCCCGAGCATCATCCCCTGGCTGGGACCGTAAATGTCCGCGTCGAGCAACCCCGTTCGGGCGCCTTCCCGATCCAGCGCCAGCGCCAGGTTCACCGCCGTGGTGGACTTGCCGACCCCGCCCTTCCCCGAGGCAACCGCGATGATGTGCTTCACCCGACTGAAGCCCCTCCCCGCAGGCGCCTGAAAACGCAGATCCAGCTCCACGTCACTCACGCCGAGAAACTCGGCCAGCTGCCGGGCAAGCCGGTCACGCATCCCGGCCGCCGGGTAGCCCAGCGTCACGGCAATCTGGTTGCCGGAGCTCAGGACTCGGGCGCCCAGCTCTCCCCAGGAAACGTTCAGATAAGGATCCAGAAACTGCTCGATTTTCATTGCTGTGCGGCGGCAGCGCCCAAGCGGGGCCTGCCTGTGGTCAGTCGCCGAAGGCGCGCATTATAGGTGAGTTACCGTTATAGTCCCGCTTTTTTCCGACACCCCTAACCGCACACGCGCAACCATTCATGACACGTCGTATCCTGGTCACCAGCGCCTTGCCCTACGCCAACGGCGCCATCCACCTCGGCCACCTGCTGGAGCACATCCAGACCGACATCTGGGTGCGCTTCCAGCGCATGCGCGGCCACTCGGTGATCTACGTCTGCGCGGACGACACCCACGGCACCGCCACCATGCTCAAGGCCGAAGAGGAGGGCGTGGAGCCCGAGCAGCTCATCGAGCGGATACGCGCCGAGCATACCCGTGATTTCGAGGGCTTTTACGTCGTCCACGACAACTACCACTCAACCCACTCCGAGGAGAACCGGCACTACTCCGAGCTGATCTACCAGCGGCTGAAAGACCGCGGCCTGATCTTCACCCAAGAGGTCGCGCAGCTCTACGACCCTGAGCGGAAGCTGTTTCTCGCCGACCGCTTCGTCAAGGGGCGCTGCCCACGCTGCGACGCCGATGATCAATACGGCGACAACTGCGAGGCGTGCGGCGCAACCTACGACGCCACGGAGCTCAAGGAGCCACGCTCGTTGATCTCCGGAGCGGCCCCGGTGCTGGAGCGATCCGAGCACTACTTCTTCGATCTGCCCCAGTACGCCGACATGCTAAAAGGGTGGACGGCCAGCGGCGCGGTGCAACCCGAGGTTCGGAACAAGCTGGCCGAGTGGCTCGATGCGGGCTTAAAGCCCTGGGACATCTCCCGGGACGCCCCTTACTTCGGGTTTCTCATTCCAGGCACCGAAGACAAGTACTTCTACGTGTGGATGGACGCGCCGATCGGCTACATGGCGAGCTTCGACAACCACGTCAAAAACCGCAACGACGTGAACTTCGACGCGTTCTGGGAGCCGGAGAGCGACAGCGAGGTCCATCACTTCATCGGCAAGGACATCGTCAACTTCCACGCGCTCTTCTGGCCGGCAGTGCTGGAAGGCGCCGGGTTCCGCAAGCCCACCCGTCTCCACGTGCACGGCTTCATCACCGTAGACGGCCGCAAGATGTCGAAGTCACGCGGCACGTTCGTCAATGCGTCCACCTACCTCGAGCACCTCAATCCGGAGTTTCTGCGCTACTACTACGCGACCAAGCTCAACGGAACCATCGATGACATGGACATCAATCTGGACGACTTCGTCCAGCGCGTGAACTCCGACCTGGTCGGCAAGGTGGTCAACATCGCCAGCCGCTGTGCCGGCTTCATCACCAAGCAGTTTGACGGGCAGCTGGCGCACGCCCTTCACGATGCCGAGCTGCAGGCCCGATTCGTCGACGCCGCCGAGCCCATTGCCGAGCTTTTCGAGGCCGGCGACACCAGCAAGGCGGTAAGGGAGATTACCGCGCTCGCCGACCAGGCAAACCAGTACATCGCCCACCACGCACCCTGGTCCATGATCAAGGAAGGGGGCAGAGCGCAGGAAGTTCAGGCCGTGTGCAGTCAGGGCATCAACCTCTTCCGCATACTGATGATCTACCTCAAGCCGATCCTGCCGCGAATGGCAGGCGAGGCAGAGGCGTTCCTGCAGGTCGAACCGCTGGCCTGGAGCGAGGTGAGCGCACCGCTCCTCGATCACCAGATCGCCGCGTTCAAGCCTCTGTTCACGCGGATGGATGGAAAGGCCGTCGACCGGATGATCGAGGCCAGCCGGGAGGCCCCAGCAGAGCCCGCCCCGGAGGCAGAACAAGCCGGCCAGACCTCACACCAACCCCAGCAGATCAGCATCGACGACTTTGCCAGGATCGACCTGAGGGTGGCAAAGATCACCGCGGCCAACCCGGTGGAGGGCGCCGACAAGCTCCTCCAGCTCACGCTGGACCTCGGTGACTCGAGTCGCCAGGTCTTTGCCGGCATCAAGTCGGCGTACGGGCCGGAGAGCCTTGAAGGAAGGATGTGCGTGGTAGTAGCCAACCTCGCTCCACGCAAGATGCGCTTCGGGGTATCCGAGGGCATGGTGCTGGCCGCTGGCCCAGGCGGAAACGACATCTTCCTGCTGAGCCCGGACTCGGGCGCCGAGCCGGGCATGATCGTGCGCTGAGCCGACGTGGCCGAGCTCGCTCTCATTCTGATCGGCGCGCTGCTCGTCAACAACTTCGTGCTGGCCCAGTTTCTCGGGCTGTGCCCCTTCATCGGCGTTTCCGGTAACTACGACGCGGCGGTCGCCATGGGGTTCGCCACCACGTTCGTGCTGACCCTGGCGGCGGCCGTGAGCTACATGGCCTATCACTGGCTGCTTCTGCCCCTGGGCGTGGAGTTCCTTCGCGTCATCGTGTTCATCGTCGTCATCGCTGCGCTGGTGCAGCTGACCGAGGCGTTTCTGCGCAACACGAGCCCCGTGCTGCACAACGCCCTTGGCATCTACCTGCCGCTGATCACCACCAACTGCGCCGTCCTGGGCGTCGCTCTGCTGGCCATCAACCACAGCCTGTCCCTGCTGGGGACCATGGCTTACGCCATCGGGGCCGCGGCGGGCTTCACTCTGGTGTTAGTGGTCTTCGCGGCCATGCGGGAACGCCTTGCCCACGCCGACGTGCCGGTGGCCTTTCGCGGTGCGCCCATTACCCTGGTCAGCGCCGGCATTCTTTCCCTTGCGTTTCTCGGCTTCGCCGGGCTCGGCAACTGATGGCTAGCGGAGGTTCACCTTGCTGACGGCGTCGGTGCTGACCGCTTTGGTGGCCGCACTGGGCGCTGCGCTCGTCTGGGCGGACCGGCGCTACCCGCCCGACCGGCAGACGCTGGTGGACTCCATCGACGATCTGCTCCCCCAGACCCAGTGTGCCCAGTGCGGGTACCCCGGCTGCCGCCCCTATGCCGAGGCCGTTGCGGCGGGCGGCCCCATCAACCTGTGTCCACCTGGCGGACCGGATACTTACCAGGCACTTGCCAAGTTGCTCGCTCGCAGCGTCGAGGATCCACCCGACGAGGTGTCGAAGCAGAAGGCCCGCATTCACGAGGACCGCTGCATCGGGTGCTTTCTGTGCGTGGAGGCATGCCCGGTGGACGCGATCGTCGGCGCCCCGCGGTATCTGCACACGGTCCTCGAGGCGGCGTGCACGGGCTGCGAGCTTTGCGTCCCGGCCTGCCCCGTGGACTGCATCGACCTGGTGCCGATGCACGAAGCGCCCCGGCCCGGCCAGCCGCCGCGCCGGAGATGGCCCGACCGCCCAAGCTCCGAGTGCATCAGATGCGGCGCCTGCCGGCCCGTCTGCCCGGCGGACCTGACTCCCCAGGAGCTGCTCTGGTACGCAAAAGCCCCGGCTGCGGAAACGTCCGCCAGCGCGGGCGCCGCGAGCCGCGGGCTGGACCGCTGCATCGAGTGCGGCCTGTGCAATCAGGTGTGTCCGAGCAACATCGACCTGCTGGGCATCTTCCGCCAAGCGCGCCAAGAGCAGGCCGCACAGCTCGAGGCCGAACGGCAGGCCGCCCAGGCCGGGACGCGGCACGCAGGCCACGTGAAACGTCTTAACCAGAGGACGGCTCAGCGAGCTGAAGATCGCGATCGGCGAATTGCCGATCGAGGCAGCAGGCAATGGCGGTCTTGACCTCGCGCGGCATCATGCTGGCCGTCGCGCTGGCGCTGGTGCCTGGCACCGCAGCCATGATCTTTTTCTACGGGACGGGCGTGGTGCGTAACCTGCTGATCGCCGTGCCGGTCGGGTTGGCCGTCGAGGCGATCTGTCTGCGACTTAGGCATCATTCCGCCGGGCAGACGCTCATCGATGGCAGCACGGTCCTGACCTGTGTGCTCCTCGCGCTCGCCCTGCCGCCCGCAACCCCTTTCGGCATCCTCGTCATCGCCGTCGTGGCCGCCGTCGCTCTGGCCAAGCATCTGTACGGCGGGCTGGGCAACAATCTGTTCAACCCCGCGCTGGTCGGGTACGCCATTGTCCTGGTCTCGTTTCCCGTGGCCATGGCCAGCTGGCCCGTGCCCGTAGACGGCGAGACGGGCGCCACGGCGCTCGTTTCCATGAAATACCGCGAGGGACTCACGGTCGCCGAAGCCTGGCAGAGCGCACGCGGGTTCGGCGCGCTCGGCGGCCATGCCTGGGAGTGGATCAACCTGGGCTTCCTCCTGGGCGGGGCCGTGCTCGTCTGGCGGCGCCTCGCGGCCTGGCGGATCCCGACGACCATCCTCGCCACCATCGCGGTTCTGGCCGCCGTCTTCTGGGACGGGGGCAGCTCGGCCAGCCGCGGCTCACCGATATTCCACTGGTTTGCCGGCGCGACGATGCTGACGGTCTTCTTTTTCGCCACCGATCCCGTGACTCATCCGGCTTCGGCGCGGGGCCAGGTGGTGTTCGGGATCGTGGTGGGCACGGCGACCTTCGTGATTCGCGCCTTCGGCAACTATCCGGACGGCGCGGCCTTCGCCATCCTCTTCGGCAACGCGCTCACGCCCTACCTCGACAAGCGCCTGCACGGGGCGAGGGCCCGTGCTTAGGCTGGTCCTTATCGCCGCTGCCTGCGCGACGCTGCTCGCCTTCACCGATGCGTGCACCGCCGATCGGATCACCGGAAATGCGCGCGCCTACGAGCACCGGCAGATCACCGATCTGGCCGGCGCAGCGCCACCGCCCGGGACGATGTGGACCGACGACGTCTGGGATTTCTGCAACGGCACGCAGCTCGCCCGAGGCTGGGCTGCGGGATACGGCGGTCCGATCCGCCTGGTCGTCGGCGTCTCGGCAGGACGAATCCTGGGCATCAGGGTCACCGATCACCAGGAGACGCCGGGGCTTGCCGACTTCCTGCGCCGCCCAGAACGCGGTTGGCTCGCCGGCTTCAGCGGCCGCGCTCGACCCGAGGCCATGGCCGTCGATGCCCTCGCGGGCGCAACGATCACCAGCGAGGCAGTGATCCAAGCAGTACGCCGCGCCATGGCCCGAGCGGACGAAGTCACCATCGACAGGTGCCGCGCATGAGCGCTTCAACACCATTTCGCACCGCCGCCATTGCCAGGAACCCGGCCTGGGCACAGCTTCTGGGCCTCTGCCCGCTGCTCGCGGTCAGCACCAGCGTGGTCAACGCGGCGGCCCTCGGCCTGGCGAGCGCTTTCGTGCTTATGGGCAGCAACATCACCATCGCGGTCATCCGGCGCGGGATACCGGACTTCGCGCGCCTGCCGAGCTTCGTGCTCGTCATCGCGACCTTCACGACCTGCGCGATGCTCCTGATGCAGGCTTTTGCCTTCGAGCTGTATCTGCGAATCGCGCTGTTCGTCCAGATCATCGTCACCAACTGCATGATCCTTGGCCGCGTTGAGGCGTTCGCGAGCCGGCAACCGGTGGGACGCGCCTTCCTTGACGCCGCCGGCACGGCCTGCGGGTTCGCGCTCGCCTTGCTCGTCCTGGGCGCCGCCCGTGAGCTCATCGGCCAGGGCACGCTGATGGCGGGCATGGAGCAGCTCATCCCGGGCGCACAGTCTTGGCGGTTGAGCCTGTCAGAGGACGCCGGCGGTCTGCTCCTGGCGAGCCTGCCGCCCGGCGCCTTCATCATCGCGGGCCTGGTTCTCGGCGCGGGCAATGCCGTGCTGCGCCGTTCGGGATCCGCCGCAACCGGCTCCCCAGGAGAAAACTCCGCATGAACAAAGACAAACGCCGCGAGATCTTCGAGCGGTTGCGAGCCGCAAACCCGGCGCCGACCACGGAGCTCAAGTACCGCAATCCCTTCGAGCTGTTGATCGCGGTCATCCTCTCTGCCCAGGCCACGGACGTCAGCGTCAACAAAGCGACGGGGCCCTTGTTTGAGGCGGCCGCAACGCCGGCAGCGATGAAAGCGCTCGGGCTGCGCAAGCTCAAGGGCCACATAAAGACGATCGGGCTGTTCAACACCAAGGCCGCCAACATCCTGAAGACCTGCGAGATTCTGATCAACGAGCACGATGGCAGCGTCCCCGAGGATCGCGAGGCGCTGGAAGCGCTGCCCGGTGTGGGACGCAAGACCGCCAACGTGGTGCTCAACACGGCGTTCGGCCACCCGACCATCGCCGTGGACACCCACATCTTCCGGGTCTGCAACCGCACCGGCATCGCGCCCGGCAAGAACGTCAGTCAGGTGGAGCAAAAGCTGCTGAAGGTCGTGCCCGACGAATTCAAGCGCGACGCGCACCACTGGCTGATACTGCACGGCCGCTACACGTGCATCGCGCGCAAGCCGCGCTGCGGGTCATGCGTGATCGAGGATCTCTGCGAGTACCGGCAGAAAACCGAGGTCGAGGGCTGAGTCAACCACCGCGACGGCGGCGCACGCTCACGACGACTTTCTGAACCAGCCCATGCCGCGGCCCTTCGCCGCGGGGGAAGCCGTCCCCGGCTGCGCCTTGCGGGCCAGCGCGCCTGGCCGCCCCGTGAGGCCCTCCTGCTTGCCACGCAGCTCGCGGATCTTCTTCTCGATGATCAGATCCTCTTTCTGCCGCTGCCGAACGGCTGCCGCGATGTCCACGCCGCAGCGCGTGCAGTGCGTGGCTTCGAGCTGCATGTGCCCGCAGCGGGGACACTCCGTGTGCGCGGCCGTGATGTCGCGCAGCGTAGCATCGGATTTTCCGGATCTGTCCACCCGGAAGTCCGCCACGTTGTTGTTGCTTCGCGGCGCCAGGTCTTTGACCCGGCACACCGCACCGAGGCTCGCGAGGTGCGCCTGCAGCTCGACGGCCTGACGGTGGCTGAGCTGGCTTTTGATGACCACGGTCCGCCCGCTGAACAGCTGCGCGGCCTTGCGGTCGTCGATGTCTAGTTCGCAGGCCAGCTTTGCCCGCACGATGTCCTTGTTCGCCTGCGGGGAAACCTCACCGCTGAACAGCACTTGATAGTTGTTCATCGATTACTCCGAAAGCTTTCGTCCTCTCTTCGCGCCCAAGCGCAGGCGGAGAGCGTTCAGGCGGATGAAACCCGCCGCGTCGCCCTGATGGTACGCACCCCCGTCGTCCTCAAACGTGACCACGTTCGCATCGTACAGGCTCTCCTCCTGCGACATCCGTCCCACGACGGATACCGCGCCCTTATACAACTTGAGCCTAACCCGACCCGACACGGGTTTCTGTGATTCATCTATCAGCGCCTGGAGGACTTTTCTCTCAGGAGACCACCAGTAACCGTTGTAGATGAGCGTCGCGTAACGAGGCATGAGCTCGTCTTTGAGATGCGTGACTTCCCGGTCCAGCGTGATGGACTCGATGGCGCGGTGGGCCTTGAGCAGCAGCGTTCCGCCCGGCGTTTCGTAGCAGCCCCGGGACTTCATGCCGACGAACCTGTTCTCCACGATGTCGCTGCGGCCAATGCCGTGGACGCCGCCCAGCGCGTTGAGCCTGGCAAGCAGATCTGCCGGGCCGAGACGCTCTCCGTCGATGGCCACCGGATCCCCATGCTCGAAGTCGATCTCGACGAGCTGCGCCTCGTCCGGCGCGGATTCGGGTGCCACCGTCCAGCGCCACATGTCGCCATCGGCCTCCTCCCAGGGATCTTCAAGGTTGTCCCCTTCGTAGGAGATGTGCAGCAGGTTGGCGTCCATTGAATACGGGGATTTGGCGCCACGCTGATAGTCGACGGGAATCTGGTGCTGCTCGCAGAACGCCATCAGCGCCTCCCGGGAATTGAGATCCCACTCACGCCAAGGCGCGATGACCCGGATGTCCGGATTCAGCGCGTACGCTCCCAGCTCGAAGCGAACCTGATCGTTCCCCTTGCCGGTCGCCCCGTGGGCCACCGCCTCGGCACCGGTGGCGGCGGCGATCTCCACCAGGCGCTTGGCGATGAGAGGACGCGCAATGCTCGTCCCGAGCAGGTACTCGCCTTCGTAGAGGGTGTTGGCACGGAACATCGGGTAGACGTAGTCGCGCACGAACTCGTCGCGCAGATCCTCGATGAAGATCTCCCGCACGCCCATGGCCTGGGCCTTGGCCCTTGCCGGCTCCACCTCCTCGCCCTGGCCGATGTCCGCCGTGAACGTCACCACCTCGGCGCCGTAGGTTTCCTGCAGCCAGCGGCAGATCACCGAGGTGTCCAGGCCGCCCGAATATGCCAGCACAATTTTCATCGTCACGATCCCCCGACCGCGGTCGCTGCGAAAAAAGGGCCGCAATCTTAAGTAACTTGAACCGGGCCTGCCAGCCGTACTCCCGGGGACTACCCCACTAAAGGCGCGGCTGCGGGTCCGCCTTTAGGGCACGCCTTCCAGCAGGCCTTGAGGCAAGCCTTGAGGCAAGCGGACCCGTNNAAGCGGACCCGTGTTAATGTGCCGGCATGGATATGGCAGATCGTTTTCGGGGTTTCCTGCCGGTGGTCGTCGATCTGGAGACGGGCGGCTTCGACCCGGACGTTCACGCCATTCTGGAAATCGCCGCCGTGCAGCTGCGCTTCCATCGCGAGCGGATCGAGCCGGACCGACAGTGGCAGCAGGCCGTCGAGCCCTTTCCCGGAGCTCGGGTGGAGGACGCCTCGTTGAAGGTGACCGGCATCGACCTGGAAGATCCGAACCGACGGGCAGCGCCGGAGAACCTGGCGGTCAAGGGCCTTTTCCGGGAAGTGCGCCGCGCGGTGCGAGAGGCCGGCTGCACACGCGCTATCTTGGTCGCGCACAACGCCGCGTTCGATCAGCAGTTTCTGAACAACGCCGTCGCCCGGCAGCAGATCAAGCGCAGCCCCTTTCACCCGTTCAGCTTCATCGACACGGCGTCGCTGGCTGCAGTGACATATGGTCACACGGTGCTGAGCGAGGCCTGCGCGCGCGCGCAGATCGAGTTCGAGCCGGCCAAGGCACACAACGCGCTGTACGACGCCCAGCGAACGGCCGAGCTCTTCTGCGCCATCGTGAACGCCTGGGGGCGCCCGCGGTGAAAGGCTCTTATTCCGCCTCGGCGGCTTCCTTGATCAAAGGTTCCAGCTCACCGGCCTGGAACATCTCGGTGATGATGTCGCAGCCGCCGACGAGCTCGCCGTCGACCCAGAGCTGCGGGAACGTCGGCCAGTTCGCGTAGCCCGGCAGCTCAGCCCGGATTTCCGGATTGCTGAGGACGTCCACGTAGGCAAATCGCTCACCGCAGGCAATCAGGCACTGCACCGTCTGGGCGGAAAACCCGCACTGGGGCGCGCCCGGGCTGCCTTTCATGTAAAGCAGAATGGGATGGGTCTCGATCTGCTCCTTGATGGTGGCGATCACTTCTTCGCTCATTGCTCGTCAACCCTCAATGCGAATTGCGCTTGGAAAGGATTGCCGACATTCTACCCTCCGATCCGGCCGCGCGACAGCGAGCCGGATGGCGAGCCATCCCAGGCGCGGATCGGTGGACGGAGGGATCATGCCGGCGGACCGGGAACCGAGCGAGTTCGATGTGGAGATCGATCGCACCAACACGTCGAGCTCGAAATGGGACAAGTACCGAGGACGGGACGTCCTGCCCTTCTGGGTGGCGGACATGGACTTCGCCATGCCGGCCTTCATCCGGACGGCCATCGCGGAGCGTCTCGAGCACCCGGTGCTGGGGTACACGCGCACGCCTGAGGACATGGTGGAAGCGTTCCTGAGCTGGCTCAAACGCGAGTACGGCTGGGAAGTTCCCGAGGAGTGGCTGGTCTGGATACCCGGCGTGGTCACGGGATTCAACCTGGCCGCCCGTGCCGTGGCGCAGCCCGGCGGTTCCGTGCTCATTCCGACGCCCGTTTACTACCCGTTTCTGTCGACCCCGCGCCATGCGGGCCAGGAGTCCATCGAGGTGCCACTGGTCAAGGACGATGACCGGTGGGTCATGGACTTCGATGCCATGGCGGCCGCCTGCCGCGCCGGGACGCGCCTGTTCATGCTGAGCAACCCGCAGAATCCCACCGGGCGGGCGTACGCCGAGGAGGAGTTGCGACAGCTCGCCGCGTTCTGCCTGCGCCACGATCTCTACCTGTGCTCGGACGAGATTCACGCGAGCATCATCCTTGCGCCGGATGCAGGTCACGTGCCGGTTGCCGCCATCGCTCCGGAGATCGCCGAGCGCACCATCAGCCTCTATGCGGCCACGAAGACCTACAACATTCCAGGCCTGGGATGCGCGGTGGCGGTCATTGCCGACGCGCGCCTGCGCCGCGACTTCCGAAGGGCCATGGTGGGGCTGGTCCCTGGCATTGGACCCCTGGCTTACGCTGCCTCCACCGCCGCCTTCGCCGACGCCAGCGACTGGACGCAGCGGCTGATCGGCTACCTGCGAGGCAACCACCAGCGCGTTCGCGAGGTAGTGGGCGCGCGGATGACGCCCGTCGAGGCCACCTACCTCGCCTGGATCGACCTGACCGATCTCGGGTTCCCCGATCCCGCTGCGCGCCTGGAAGCCTTCGGCATTGGCCTTTCCGAAGGGGGCGACTTCGGCGGACCGGGATTCGTGCGTCTGAACTTCGCCTGCCCGAGGTCCCTGCTCGATCGCGGCCTCGCCCGCTTCGAGGACGCGCTCGCCCGGCTGAGCAGCAGGCCGGCGCCGGAGACCGTGTCCGATTGAACTGACTACTCCCGTGCAGTACGATTCGGCGTTTTTCCGGGCAGCAACAGCTGCCTGGAGTGGTTTTGGGCAGGCGAAAACCTGTCCGGCGGCGTATGCAGGCAGCACATGACGCACCTAATGAACAACTACGCCCGCCTCCCCGTGGCGTTTGCCCGGGGTAACGGGTCATACCTCGAGGACACGACCGGCAAGCAGTATCTGGACGGTCTCACCGGGATCGCCGTGTGCGGTCTCGGGCACGCCCACCCACGCGTAACGCGCGCCATCGCCGAGCAGGCGGAGACGCTCGTCCACACGTCGAATCTGTACGGCGTCCCGCTCCAGGAGCGTTTGGCCGATCGGCTCTGTGAGCTTTCGGGCATGGACCGCGTCTTCTTCGGCAACTCCGGCGCCGAAGCGAACGAGGCGGCCATCAAGATCGCCAGGCTCTACGGCCACAAGCGCGGCATCAAACGCCCCACCATCGTGGTCGTGGACAACAGCTTCCACGGCCGCACCATGGCTACCCTGACGGCAACCGGGAACCGGAAGGTCCAGGCCGGTTTCGAGCCCCTGCTGGCAGGATTCGTCCGCGCACCCTACGACGACCTCGACTCCGTCGGGGAGATCGCGAGCAATAACGCCGACGTCGTCGCCGTGATGGTGGAGCCCATCCTTGGCGAGGGGGGCATCATCCTGCCCGACGATGGTTACCTGCCCGGGCTCAGAGCGATCTGCGACGAGCACGACTGGCTGCTCATCCTCGACGAGGTGCAGACCGGCAACGGCCGCACCGGTCGCTACTTCGCCTACCAGCACGCGGGCATGCTTCCCGACGTGGTGACGACGGCCAAAGGCCTCGGCAACGGCGTGCCCATCGGCGCCTGCCTGGCCCGCGGCCAGGCGGCGGAGCTGCTCGTCCCCGGCACCCACGGCTCCACCTTCGGCGGCAACCCGTTGGTCTGCGCCGCCGCCCACGCGGTTCTGGACGCGCTGACAGAGGACGGGCTGATCGAGCGCGCCGCCCAGCTGGGCGAGCGAATCGTTGCCGGTCTGAAGCAATCCCTGGCCGGCAACAATCGGGTAGTCGACATCCGCGGTCGGGGCCTCATGGTCGCGGTGCAGCTGAGCGGGCCATGCGGCGAGCTGGTCAAGGCCGGCCTTGAGGCCGGCGTGCTGATCAACGTCACCCGGAACGACACGATCAGGCTGCTACCGCCGCTCACCTTGAGCGACGCCGAGGCCGACCAGCTGGTGGAGCTGGTGAGCAGCCTCGTTTCCGCCTGAAGCAAGGACCCCGCCCTGATGGCCAAGCGTGACTTCCTCACACTTCTCGACTGTTCCAGCGACGAGCTGAGCGCGCTCGTCGCGCGAGGACGGGAACTCAAGCAGAACCTCGCCCAGCGCGACCATCGACCGTTGCTCGGGCACACGGCCGTGCTGATCCTCGCGCTGAACTCGACCCGCACCCGGGTGGCGTTCGAGACCGGCATGAATCAGCTCGGCGGGCACACCATCGTGCTCAATCCCGAGGACACCCAGCTCGGTCGCGGCGAGCCCATCGAGGACATGGCTCGGGTGCTTTCCGAGATGGTGGACGTAATCATCATCAGAACGCTGGAGCAGACGGACATTCAACGCTTTGCCGGCACGGCCAGCGTGCCGGTAATCAACGCCATGAGCGCGAAGTATCACCCCTGTCAGCTGCTGGCCGACGTCCAGACCTTCGAGGAGCTGCGCGGTCCCGTCGCCGGGCGCACCGTAGCGTTCGTGGGCGACGGGCACAACATGTGTCACTCCTACATCAACGCTGCACGACGATGGGGCTTCAACCTGAAGATTGCGTGCCCCGAAGGCTACTCACCGGACGCCGCGGTGCTCGACTCCACCAACCACGCAAGCCTGGTGGAGTCCGCGCGAGAGGCCGTGGAGGGAGCCGATCTGGTGGTCACCGACGTCTGGTCTTCCATGGGTCAGGAGGAGGAGGCCGCCCGGCGACGCGAGCAGTTCGCACCGTTCCAGGTCAACGAGGCGCTGCTGGACCACGCCCCCGACCACACCGTTTTCATGCACTGCCTGCCGGCTCATCGCGGCGAGGAGATCAGCGAGACGCTTTTAGACGATCCGCGCTCTGCGGTCTGGCAGGAGGCGGGCAACCGATTGCACAGTCAAAAAGCGCTGCTGGAGTTTCTGTTGCTGGAGGACTTTCCAGCCGGGCCGAGCGCTTGACGACCGTCGGGCGTCGGCCGCCCGATCACTGCAACGGTATCGAGCCCTGGGCGTCCATGCCCTGCAGGTAGTCCACGCCGATCTCTGCAAGCCGGGCACGAACCTCATCATCCTCAACGAACTCGGCGATGGTCTTCTTGCCCATGTAGTGACCAATCTCGTTGATGGAGCGCACCACGGCGTAGTCCCCCGGGTTGGCAGCGATTTCCCTGACGAAGACGTCGTCGATCTTCACGTAGTCCACGGGCAGGCGACGCAGGTAAGCGTAGGAAGCACGGCCCGACCCGAAGTCCTCCAGGGCGAAGCGGCAACCGATGATCTTCATGCGGTTCATGAACTCGACCGCGTTTTCGATGTTCGCAACCGCCACCGACTCGGTGATCTCGAAGCAGATCTTGCGGGTCGGGACCTGGCAGGCAGAGAACCGCTCCAGGACGAAGTCGGAGAAGGTCGGGTCGTTCAGTGACCGATCCGAAAGCCGGATAGCGAAACCGCCAAAGTGATCGAGGCTGTCCTTGTGGGCTGCCATCCAGTCGAGACACCAGGCCACGGTCCAGCGATCCAGAGCGATCATACGATCGTGAGTCTCCGCGGCATCGTGGAATTTCTCGGGCGCCATGATCCCGCCTTCCTCGTCACGCATGGTCAGCTGCACCTCGTAGTGGGTATCCAGCCCTTTGCGCGCACGGCTCATCGGCGCGATCTGGCGGAACCTCACGACGAGGCCATCGCCCGCCATCGCTTCATCCAATCTGAACGCCCACGCGGCCTCCCCGTGGCGGCGCAGCTGGGCGATCTCCCCGATCTCGAACTCCTTGATCTGGTTGCGGCCTGCCAGCCTGGCGGCCCGGCAAGCCCGCTCGGCGTAGTGCATGACCGCCTGGGCCGACTCGGACTGCGCATCTATGCCCACCAACCCGACGCTGGCAGAAAGCGCAAGCTGGTCGTCGCCAGGACCAGACGTGAGGTTTCCGAGGGTTTCTAACATCTGCTCGGCAACTTCCTTAGCTGCCGGTCCGGTCGTGATATCGAGCAGAACGCCGAAGCGACCCGCATCGACGCGGCCGACATCCGCGGACCGGCCGACGAGCACCTGAGTCAGCGCGCCCGCCAGGCTCTTGAGCAGCTTGTCGGCACCAGCGTCCCCGGCATCCGAACGCACGGCCTCGACGCCCTCCATGTCGACGAGCAGCAGGGCGTGATCCACGCCATCCGCCCTGGACCTTTTCAGAGCCTTGTCGACACGTCGCTCGAACTCCCGTCGGTTGATGAGCTGGGTCAGCGGATCCCGACCGGACTGGTCGGCAAGCCGGCCGTGCACGGTCTCCAGCATGCGCTCCGCCGCCCGGTCCATGAGCGGCAGGTCGAAGTCGCTCAACAACGTCAACCGGCCTTCGTGCAGGTTGTCCGCCATCTCGGTCAGCGTGAGCTCGCGCTCCTTCATCCCGTTGCGGTTAGCCAGCACGAAGCCGCTCGAATCATCACCGACGAAGGCGATGACCAGAATCAACGGGCGCCCCTGGGCGTCATCCGTGGCAATCCAATCCCCCGTCTTCAGCGAGCGTGCGCGGCTAAGCGACTTCGCCCAGCTGCGCCGCATTTCCTGATGAGCAGCTTCGATCTGCGCATCCGACTCCGGCAGAAGCTTGGCAATGCCCAGCGCGTCCGCCACACCATCAACCGGAACGCTGACGGTCTCGATCGTTGCGGGTTTGCCCTCCACTTTCGCCCGAAGCACCTTCGCGATGTCGAGAAGCAGTGGCTTACGCAGTCCCGGATCGAAAGAGATGCTGTTCAAGCCATCCGCAATCCGCCGCAGGAGTTGCTTGAGCTCCGCAGCGTCCCGACCACCTGCGTCCGGCTCGTCGGCAAACTCGGCCCACAGCTGATCGATGACGGCGATCCGCTCTTCCCATTGAGCGCTTCCCGCACCCAGGCGCAGACAGGTGTGAACCATCAGGTTGCGCCATCCCGGGTTCAGCAGCTTGACGATGAGCTCAGGAACTTCCTTGCCCGCCATTCTCGGGGCCAAGGCGCTGACGACGGCCTTGCGCGCGCGGGTCAGGCGCTGCTGGCCCTCGCTGGCGCGCACGATGCGCTCCAGGTTGCCGCGGAAATTCCGGATCTGCTCGTCCACCAGCGGATTCAGCTCGGCAACCGCTTCCTCGAAGACGCCCGCGCCCTCCGAGTAGCCGTCGACGACCCGTTGCACCAGGGCATCCACGCGGCCGCTCAGCTCGCGCGACTTTGCCTCCCGCCCATCCGCAATGCCGCTGACCCGGGCAAGCTGATTGAGCATGACCTCGGCCGGGTGGGGCCGGTCGGGATCGCCTCCGGGGAAGTCGGGATTGTGAACCGCCAGCTTGTAGAGGGTCACTTCCAGGCGCCGGATCCAATCCAGGCTGCCTTGACTGAGGAACCGGTCTCCGCCGATGGAGTCGATCAGGCTTTCGAGCATCCGGAAACGGTCGAGCTCGTTCTCGTCCAGGCGTCTGGCCACATCGCGCGCGCCGAGCCCCTGAACTAGGCGCTCGCACACGCTGGCCTCGTCGTCACCGTCCGGCTGCAGCGCGCACAGCACCGCGAGAATCTCGTCGCTGCCGAAAGGGGTGACCGAGGCCGCCCCTGCCGCGGGCCTCTGATCGTTGCCGCCGTTACCAAGCTGATCCTTGGCGAAGCGTTCGAGCTTCAAGATGTTTCGCGCCGTGGTGTAGACCTCGCGCGGCGCGGCGTCCTCGTCCTCCGCGTCCGGCTCTCCCTGGGCGACCGGTTCCAGCACCTCTACGGCTTCCTGCAAATCAGGCGGCTTGGGCGGCTTGTCGCCGGCGTCCCGATCTGCCTGGCCAGACCCCGGCACGTACTCGTGAAGCGTCAGGTCTTCGTCGTCGGGAGTCGGCGGCTTCAGCGCGTTGACCGCATCAATCGCTTCGGCGGTGGGGAATATCTGGCATTCGGAAAGCAATTCGCCGAGAGCGTGATAGAAATCGTTGAGCGCCGGAAGCAGCGCCGCCTGGAAGCTTTCGAAAACGTGGGAGCGTATCCGCGGGGTCAGATCCAGATCCTTCAGCGCGTTGTCGAAGCCCCAGGTGATGACAGCGGGTCCCACGGGCACCACTTCCTTGTGCCGCCAGGGCGGCTCGACGAGCCCGAGACGTGCCCGAAGGTCGAGAAGGTCGTCCCGATATCGGCTTTCGGCTTTAGCAATGACCTCGGCCACGTCGAGCCAGCCGTCGAACTCGTCGTTTCCGACCTGCTCATGCTCGCGACGGATCGCCTCCTCCCGGCTCGCCCGCATGGGGGCAATGTCTTCGAGCTGCACGACCTGAGATATCTGCCGAAGCACGCCGCCGATGAAGTCGTTGCGGATCTGGTTGAGGTAGTTCTGGATCATTTCCCGGCCAGACTCGTACGTCTCGCCCAGGTCATCGCCCAGGGCCGCCAGCGCCTTCTCGCGCAGATCCTCCTCGATCAGCTCGAAGCATTTCTGACACAGCGCATCGAGGGCCGGCTGGGTGATCCGCCGCATCTTGCGCCGCACTTCATCCGCATCCTCCTGCGACACCCGCTGGTCGGGGATCCGGCTCTCGAGATCGCCTCCCTTTTCCGGCGCTTCTTCGTTCGCGGGCTCGCCGCTCTCTCCGCAGGGGTTGCTTACGGCCTCGTAGGCCATCAGGGCGTCATAAGCATCCTCGGGCAGACCACCGGGAAAGTGAATGCCCATCCCTTCACCCGAGCCGAGTATCCGGGCCACGCGGGCCTGGGTGCGGAAGTGTTTTTGCCCGTCAGGCAAGGCCACTGAGAAGTGCAGCGCGACGGTATCCCCAGCCTTGGCGTCGGCCCCGGTGGCGTCGAGCGATCCCGGCCCGCCGTTGCCCTCCAAAAGCATGCCGTCACGGCAGAAGTTGCTGATCGTGCACAGCCAGGACCGACCCTGAGCCGGATGCATCAGAGCAGAGAGCGAGATCGGATATCTGGGATAGCGTCGCCGATTTTTCAAAACTGCAGCGTCCTTCTGCGAGGAGGCCCTACCTCTTTCCTAGACTAGTTACTGTTAATCTCATGTGCCTACGTCAACACGCTGATTTGGTCACGACCGCCCGATTTGGCGCGGTATACGGCTAAATCTGCGCGCTGGATCACATCCTCCACTCGCTCGCCGTTACGAAAGCTCGCAACCCCGATGGACACGGTCAGGTGGTAGTCCACGCCTTCGGCGCTGATCGGCAGGTTGCGCGTGCGCTTGCACAAACGCTCGGCCACGATGGTGGCGTCGTTGATGTCTGCGCCGACGAGCACGAGCAGAAATTCCTCGCCACCGATCCTCGCAACGTAGTCGATGCTGCGCACGACGCTGGTGGCCAGCTTGCCGAAATCGCAAAGCGCCCTGTCCCCGCTCTGATGGCCGAACCGATCGTTGATCCGCTTGAAGTGATCCAGGTCGCAGTAGAGAACGGCAAAGCCCAGGCGACCGCGATCGGCAACCGCTTTCTGCTGAGCAAGCGCATCCATGATGTACCGCCGGTTGTACAGCCCCGTGAGCTCGTCGCGCATGGCCAGTTCGGAGAGCCGTTCCATGGCCTGCTTCAGGCGCTCGCGGCGGTGCCCAAAGGCCTTCCGCAACGCCGTGACCTCGCCTCCCATCACGATCATCACGATGAGCATGAAGGCGAAGGCCACCACCACCGTGCCCTCGGTGGACAGGCCAGGCGCGGTCTCATCGATAAAGCGCATGTCGTTCTGGAACAGCGCACCGAGCACATAGCTGAACCAGGTCACCGTCCCCACCGCGAGGACGTGTTTGCGTTCGAGGTGCAGGGCGGTGTAGAGGACGCCAAACAGCGGTACGACCAGCATCAGCGGCCGCAGGGACGCGGGAACCACGAGCGCCGTGGCAACGACGCCCACGTTGCACCACAGCGCTTTGATGAACGTCAGCGATCCCCGGTCAAAGCGGGCATTGGGCACGTCGAAGAACACCAGAGCCGCCAGAACGACGGCCCAGACCGTGAGCAACGTGTAAAACACCGGAGGACCGGTGTCCAGGTAACCGAATCGAAACAGCATGACGCAGAAAAGCAGATATCCCGTCATGGCGACGAGAGATGCCACGATTCGCAACAGCTTCGATCCGGCGATTTGAAGCGCGGAAAGCAATGCCATTCCCTGCACAACTCCTAGCTGCGCTAAATTCTAGGGAATCTGGACGAAGCCAATACAGGACGTGGTACCGCCTTGGCGGCTGGAATAGCGCTCGGGGCGCGCTTTTTTGCCCGAAACGTGACGCAGAGCAAACTTTCTCAGAGAAGCGTTCTGGCCACGGCTGCGTGCCAGCCCTTGAGAAGGCTCTCCCGGCGAGCCGCATCCATGGCGGGCAGAAACTCGCGTTCCAGGTTCCAAAGCCTGGCCGCCGCGTCGAGATCTTCCACAAGCCCTGCGCCAAGCGCTGCCAGGATCGCGGCTCCGAGGGCCGTTGTCTCGGTGATCTCCGGGCGCTCCACCGGAAGGTTGACGACATCGGCAAGGCATTGGCAGAGCCAGTCATTGACCACCATGCCCCCGTCCACGCGCAGGTTGTCGACCACCGCACCGTCGCAGGCCATGGCCGCGATCAGCTCATGGCTCTGAAAAGCGACGCTCTGCAGCGTCGCGGTGATGAGCTGATCGCGGGTCGTTGCCAGCGTGAGCCCGGCCACAAGGCCCCGGGCTTCGGGCGCCCAATGCGGCGCTCCCAGCCCCGTGAAGGCCGGGACCAGAAACACGCCAGCGGTGTCTCCCTGGGCGCGCACAGCGGCGGCTTCCGTGTCTGCGGCATCGACCACCAGCCCCAGCTGGTCTCTCAACCACTTGACGGCCACCCCGGCGGAGAAAATGCTGCCTTCCAGCGCGTAGGTGGTGCTGCCGCTGAGGCGATAGGCGATCGTGGTGAGGAGCTGCTGCTGCGACTGCAATTGCTCGGTCCCCGTGTTGATCATGGCGAAGCAACCGGTCCCGTAGGTGCTCTTGGCCATGCCGGGATTGAAGCAGCCCTGCCCGATGAGCGCGGCCTGCTGGTCACCGGCAATCCCGCAGATCGGGATCGGCGCGCCGAACCATTCCGGGTCGGCCACGCCGAAGTCCCCTGCGCTGTCCCGGACCTCGGGCAACAGCGCGGCCGGGATGTTGAAGTAGTTCAGCAAGCGCTCGCTCCACGTCTGCCCGGCAATGTCGAACAGCATCGTGCGCGAGGCGTTCGAGGCATCCGTGGCGTGGTGCTGGCCCTTGGTGAGGCGGGAGACCAGATACGTATCCACCGTGCCGAAGGCCAGCGCGCCGGTCTCTGCCCGTTCGCGCGAACCCGCAACGTTGTCGAGGAGCCAAGCGAGCTTAGTTGCCGAGAAATAGGGGTCGATGATCAGGCCCGTCGTCTCGGCCACCGCATCCGCCAGGCCATCCAGACGCATCAGCTCGCAGCGGTCGGCCGTACGGCGATCCTGCCAGACGATGGCGTTGTGCAAGCAACGGCCCGTCTGCCGGTCCCAAACGAGCGTGGTTTCCCGCTGGTTGGTGATGCCGATGGCGGCAATGTCCTCTCCTTTGAGGCCGGCGCTGGCCAGCGCTTCGCGCCCCGCCAGCAGAGTGGTCCGCCACAGCACCTCCGGGTCCTGCTCCACCCAGCCGTCCGCCGGGAAGATGTTGTCGAACTCGTGCTGGCCTGCGCCCACCACCCGTCCGGAGAGGTTGAAGATGATGGCCTTGGAGCTCGAAGTCCCCTGGTCCAGGGCGAGAAGATGGCTCATTACGGCAGTCCAGTCCCACGAAAACCGGCCACAATATATAGTGGTCGCTTGAGTTCGGCGAGGGGCACGGCAGCGGGAAACGAACGCTCCCCATGCGTCCCACAGCATATCCACAACCTATCCCCAGCTAATTCCTTGCAACCCTCCGGCAATCGAATTATCTTGTGTGACCTTGGGTTTGATTCGGCTGAAAAACCCAACATGTTGCGGTTAGGAGCATTGACTCGGTCAAATTATTGACCGTCAGTCTCAGGGGAGTGAGAAACCGCAGCAGCAAGTCAGCGAAACGCCTGACCACGCGAGCCATACAGAAATCTGTTCGGAGGGGACCTATTTCTGCCGGAGCCGCTACTACTAGGTATTGTGGTTGCACGGTTGCCGCCCTAACTCCCGCGAGCGGCACGACCGGGGCACCCCGACCGTCGAGACCTCCGGTCGATCTGGTACGAGCGCCTTCAACGGTTCAGGCGTTTTTGAAACAGGAAGCAGGAGCGCATAACTAGCAATGCAAAGCGACAACCAACCCATTTCCGACACAGCCACCTCATCCGATCCGCAGGCGACGGCGTCCGCCATGGCCACGGCACAGCCACTGCCCCCGAGCATCGCCGCCACGGCCCCGGGAGAGATCAAGGTCATCAAACGCAACGGCGCGGTCGTGCCGTACAACGACGACAAGATCGCCGTTGCCCTGACAAAGGCGTTCCTGGCCGTCGAGGGCGGCACGGCAGCGGCCTCCCCGCGAATCAGAGAACTGGTCGCCGAGTTGACGATGCAGGTCTCCGCCACTTTCAAGCGGCGTTTCCCGTCGGGAGGGACCATCCACATCGAGGACATTCAGGATCAGGTAGAACTGGTCCTCATGCGCTCCGGCGAGCACAAGGTGGCGCGCGATTACGTTCTTTATCGCGAGGAGCGCGCGCGCGCCAGGGCCGCCGATGTTGTGCAACCATCCGACCACGTCCTCAACGTGGTGCAGGAAGATGGCAGCCGCGAGCCGCTCGACCTGGATCGGATTCGCAGGCTGGTGGGAGAAGCCTGCGTCTCGCTGAGCGACGTCGAAGCCGACCGGATCATCGACGAAGCCATGTCCAACATGTACGACGGCATCTCCGCCAAGGACGTCGCGACGGCCCTTCTGATCGCTGCGCGCACCCTGGTCGAGGAAGAGCCGAACTACACCTACGTGACGGCCCGCCTGCTCCTCGACGAGCTCCGGACCGAGGCATTCAGATTTCTCGGCGTCAACGCCGAGGGCGAGTACCGGGCAACGCAATCCGAGGTCGGCGGTTTCTACCCGGCCGCGCTGGGCGCATTCATCGGCAAAGGAATCGAGCTGCAGCTCCTGAACCCGGCGCTGGCAAAGTTCGATCTGGCCGCTCTCGGCGACGCGATCAAGCCCGAGCGGGATCTCCAGTTCACCTATCTGGGCCTGCAGACGCTCTACGACCGCTACTTCCTCCACTCCGACGACGTGCGCTTCGAGCTGCCGCAGGTTTTCTTCATGCGCGTCGCCATGGGCCTGGCCGTGCAGGAAGACGACATCAACGCCCGCGCCATCGAGTTCTACGAGCTGCTGTCCTCTTTCGACTACATGAGCTCGACGCCGACGCTGTTCAATTCGGGAACGCTCCGGCCACAGCTGTCGTCGTGCTTCCTGACGACGGTGCCTGACGACCTGGAAGGCATTTACGGTGCGATCCGGGACAACGCCATGCTGTCGAAATGGGCAGGCGGTCTCGGCAACGACTGGACTCCCGTGAGGGCGCTGGGCTCCTACATCAAGGGCACCAACGGGAAGTCCCAGGGCGTCGTACCTTTCCTCAAGGTCGTCAACGATACGGCGGTGGCCGTTAACCAGGGAGGCAAGCGCAAGGGCGCGGTCTGCTCTTATCTGGAAACCTGGCACCTGGACATCGAGGAGTTCCTGGAGCTGCGCAAGAACACGGGCGACGACCGGCGCCGCACCCACGACATGAACACGGCCAACTGGATCCCCGATCTGTTCATGCAGCGGGTGACCGAAGATGAGGAGTGGACGCTGTTCTCGCCGAGCGACGTGACCGACCTCCACGACCTCTACGGGCAGGCGTTTGCCAAGCGCTACGAAGAATACGAGGAGATGACGCGCACCGGCGAGCTCAAGCTGTTCAAGCGCGTCAAGGCACAGGAGCTGTGGCGCAAGATGCTCTCGATGCTGTTCGAGACCGGGCATCCCTGGATCACGTTCAAGGACACCTGCAACGTGCGCTCGCCGCAATCCCACGTCGGCGTCGTGCACTCCTCCAACCTCTGCACGGAAATCACCCTGAACACCAACGGCGAAGAGATCGCCGTGTGCAACCTCGGCTCGGTGAACCTGGTGCAGCACGTCAACGACGGCGAGCTCGACACGGGCAAGCTCCAGCAGACCGTGCGCACCGCGGTGCGCATGCTCGACAACGTCATCGACATCAACTACTACTCGGTGCCCCAGGCGCGGACGTCCAACATGCGGCACCGCCCCATCGGGCTCGGCATCATGGGTTTCCAGGATGCGCTCTATAAGCTGCGCATACCTTATGCCAGCGAAGAAGCGGTAACCTTTGCCGACCGATCGATGGAGGCCGTCAGCTACTACGCCATTGATGCTTCCTGCGAGCTGGCCAAGGAGCGCGGTGCGTACGCGAGCTTCTCCGGCTCCCTGTGGAGCCGCGGCATCCTGCCCATCGACTCGCTCAAGCAGCTTCATCAGGAGCGTGGCGCCCAGTACCTGGATGCAAATTTCGACACCACCATGAGCTGGGACCAGTTACGTGGGCACGTGCAGATCAACGGCATGCGAAACTCCAACGTCATGGCCATCGCGCCCACGGCGACCATCGCCAACATCACGGGCGTCTCCCAGTCCATTGAGCCCACGTATCAGAACCTGTACGTGAAATCGAACCTGTCGGGCGAGTTCACCGTGGTCAACCCGTACATGGTCCACGACCTCAAAGACCGGGGCCTGTGGGACAAGGTGATGGTCAACGACCTGAAGTACTACGACGGCAGCGTGCAGACCATCGACCGGGTACCCGACGAGCTCAAGCAGCTCTACGCCACCGCCTTCGAGGTGGAGCCAAGCTGGCTGGTGGACGCCGCCAGCCGCCGGCAGAAGTGGATCGACCAGGCCCAGTCTCTGAACCTCTACATTGCAGGGGCGTCAGGCCGAAAGCTGGACGTGACCTACAGAATGGCATGGCTGAGAGGGCTGAAGACCACCTACTACCTCCGCTCCCTGGGCGCTACCAGCGCGGAGAAGTCGACGCTCGACCGCAGCAAGCTCAATGCGGTGTCGGCAACTCAGACCGACACGCCGTCTGCGGCCCAGGCCCCGACCCACGTCGACATGGACAGCGTGACCGCCGGCGGGCCCGCCGACGTACCGCTGGCCTGCTCCATCGACGACCCCGACTGTGAAGCCTGTCAGTAAAGGAGATTCGAGCATGTTGAGCTGGGACGACTTCGAAGAGGAATCCACGACAGCAGCAGCGATGCCGCCGCCAGCCGAGGCGACGTTCGAGCAGGCGCAAGAGCCGGTTGCGGATGCGCCGCCGGCCATCGAGGTTTCCGCGCTTGCGGCCACGACTGCACCTACGCCAACGGCCACCACGGCTGCAGCCGCGCCTGCTCCCGCGCCCGTCGAGGACCTGCCGCCAATTACGGTCAGCGAACCCGTCGCGCCCGTGTCCGAAGCGCCGAGCAATGAAGAGGTACTGCAGCGTGCCGAGGCCGCCATCGACGAGATGGGCACCGACGGGCTCGCCGAGGATGGCGAGAAGGAGAACTACCAGCGGGTCACCGTCGATCAGAAACGGATGATCAACTGCCGGGCAGATCTCAATCAGCTGGTGCCGTTCAAGTACGACTGGGCCTGGCAGAAGTACCTCGACGGCTGCGCCAACCACTGGATGCCGCAGGAAATCAACATGACCGCGGACATCGCCTTGTGGAAGTCGGAGTCGGGACTCACTGAGGACGAGCGTCTGGTCGTCAAGCGCAGCCTCGGCTTCTTCTCGACCGCCGACTCCCTGGTCGCCAACAACCTGGTGCTCGCGATCTACCGGTTGATCACCAACCCCGAGTGCCGCCAGTACCTCCTGCGCCAGGCCTTCGAAGAGGCGATCCACACCCACGCCTACCAGTACTGCATCGAGTCCCTGGGCATGGACGAGGGCGAGATCTTCAACATGTACCACGAGGTGCCGGCTGTGGCCCGCAAGGCCAGCTGGGCGTTGAAGTACACCCAGGACATCTCCGATCCGACCTTCCGCACCGGCACCCCGGAGGCTGACAAGGCGCTGCTGAAGAACCTGATCGCCTACTACTGCGTGCTGGAGGGGATCTTCTTCTACTGCGGGTTCACGCAGATCCTGTCCATGGGCCGCCGCAACAAGATGACCGGCACCTCCGAGCAGTTCCAGTACATCCTGCGTGACGAGTCCATGCACGTGAACTTCGGCATCGACGTGATCAACCAGATCAAGCTCGAGAACCCGGGGCTGTGGGACGAGGAAATGCAGGCGCTCGCCCGGCAGATGATCCTCGAGGGAACCCAGCTGGAGATCGAGTACGCCAAGGACACCATGCCAAGAGGAATACTCGGCATGAATGCGAACATGATGGCCGAGTACCTCCAGTTCATCGCAAACCGGCGTCTGGCACAGATCGGGCTCTCCGAGCAGTTCGCGGGGGCGAAGAATCCGTTCCCGTGGATGTCCGAGATCATGGATCTGAAGAAGGAAAAGAACTTCTTCGAGACCCGGGTGACCGAGTACCAGACCGGCGGAGCGCTCAGCTGGGACTAACGGGGAGCCAAGGCGGCAGCGTCCTCAGCGTACGTTGATCCGCAGCGGGATCGTCGGTCCGGGCCTTTCGCTCATCACGACGCTGTAGACCCGCTCGTCCCATCGGTAGTAGACGCGGTAGCCGTCCTGAACCTGCACCTCACGCCGGCGCGTAAGGCAATCTGCTCGAAGATCCCAGGCCAAGAGGGCGACCAGGTCGGCCTGCCCTGCCGGCTTGACGGGCGCGCAGTCACCATCGCGTTCCACCACCACCGACGAGGCCGTGAGCGGAATCACGCGCACCACGTCGCCCTCGACCAGAATTTCCCGGGCCGACGCCGACGCGCTCAACACGATCAGCACCGCAAAGCTCCATCTGCGCAAACGGGCCATGGTCAATCTCCCCCGACGGGCCATCCGAGCCGCTCCAGGGCGTTCAGATCGGCAAGGCTCAACCCGCCAGACGCGATGCGCATCACCACCGCAAATCCTCCTTCGGGCTCGGCCCGGGTCACGAAATTAGCGCCATCGATGCGCTGGTCGAGCGAGCGGGCATAGCGGCGGGCACGAAGGGCCGTGTCGAAACGCATCGTTTCCCCGGCAACCAGGGACGCGGCCGCCGAGCGCTCATCGGCCTTCGAGGCGATCCGATCGCGGTGCCCCTGCACCGTCGACACGTACCGCAGGGCTCCGGGGGGCAACGTGCTGCTGGCGGCGATCCTGCTGGGGCCGTAGTTGTAGGCCGCGAGCGCCCGATCCTCGGCGCCACCGCTTCGTGCCAGCAACTCGCTCAGATACTTCGCACCGCGCTCGATGTTCAGACAGGGGTTGTAGAGCTCGGACAATCGGCTGACACCGAGATGGCGCGCGGTGCCGGGCCACTGGATCTGCATGATCCCGTGGGCGTTCGCAGCGGATCTCGCGTCGGGATCCCAGTTGCTCTCGGTGGCTGCGACGGCCAGCAGCAGGTCCAGGGGGACGCCGTGCAGCCGCGATGCCGCTTCGAAGCAGGACAGGTACGGGTACTGGATGACAGCGTGACCCGGGGCCCAGAGCAGCAGGCCGATCAGCAGGGATGCCGACCGGCTCATGGCGCAGCCGTCCCAATGAGCGGCCGCACCTGCTCGAGAAGCCGGCGCCGCTCATCCTCGTCGGCATACGCGAAGAACACCTGATAGCGACCTGGGCCCCGGCGATCAATGCCAAAGGGATGCTCGGTCTC
>JABAHS010012713.1_pt1 | contig 79073 bp, 84 predicted proteins | sample 7062111 | NCBI WGS metagenome assembly JABAHS01 (sample SAMN14534600, study PRJNA622989) | marine sediment metagenome | biome: marine biome [ENVO:00000428]; feature: marine pelagic biome [ENVO:01000023]; material: deep marine sediment [ENVO:00002113]; isolation source: pool of 4 deep marine... | reverse complement strand
ACCTCAGGCTCCCCGATTCACCGGGACCCCGGCGGAGCCCGGCGGTCCCGCACCGGGCGCAGGGGAGCACACGCGGCAGATTCTGGAGGAGATCGGCATGGGCGCCGACACCGAGAAACTAATCGAGCGAGGTATCGTTTCATGAACTTTGGCTTCACCGAGGAGCAGAACATGCTGCGCGACCAGGTCGCGCGGTTCATGCAGGAGGCCTGCCCGATTCCCAAAGTGCGCGAGATCGGCGCCTCGGAGAACGGCTTCGACGCGACGCTCTGGCAGCAGGCGGCGGAGCTCGGCTGGCTGGGGCTCATCATTCCCGAGGAGAATGGCGGCCTCGGCTTACGCTGGATCGACCTGACCGTGGTGCTGGAGGAGACGGCCCGGGGCCTGTGCCCGCTGCCCATCGCCTCCCAGGCCATCACCGCCGCTGCTATCCTGAGATGCGGCAGGGAGTCGCACAAATCGAGCTGGCTGCCAGCCATGGCAGCAGGCGAGGTCGTGTGCACTACGGCGTTGTACGACGATCCCTCCTGGATCCACCCCGACGCCGTTCAGCTTGCCGGCACGCCGGTCGAAGGCGGCGTGCTCCTGGACGGCGTGAAGCCCTTCGTCCCCGACGCTGCCGCCGCGGACTACCTGCTGCTCGCCTACCGGGGGCCTGACGGGCTCGGGTTCGCAGCGCTCAGCCGCGATCAGGTCACCGTCACGCCGCAGCCGCAGATGGACTCCACCAAGCCAGCAGGCCGGGTCGCCGTCGACGGCGTCACCGTGGCGGACGAGTTTCTGCTGCCCCTCGGCGAAGCGGACCTTGCCCACCTTACCGACGTCGGCGCCGTTGCGGTGACCGCGGAGATGGTGGGCGCCGCGGAGGCCGCGCTGAACATGACCAGCGAGTACGCCAAGGAGCGCATCCAGTTCGGCAAGCCCATCGGGCAGTATCAGGGCGTCAAGCACCGCCTCGCGGACATCTACGTGGACGTGGAATCGTTCAAGTCGCTGCTTTACTACGCCGCCTGGTCAGTGGACGACGCACCCGACGAGTTGCCCCGGGCGATTTCCATGGCCAAGGGTTACGCCTCGGACGCGTTCGCCAGAATCGGCATCGACGGCATCGGCCTGCACGGCGCGATCGGCTTCACCGCCGAGTACGACATTCAGCTTTATCTCAAACGGTCGAAGTGGGCGCGCCCAATGTACGGGGACTCCGACTATCACCTGGACCGGGTAGCAACACTGGGAGGTTTGTAGTGGATTTCGAGTACACCACCGAAGAGCAGGCGTTCAGGGAAGAGGTGCGCGAGTTCCTGGCGGCCAACCTGCCGCCCAAGGAGGAGCGCGGCAAGGATTTCCTCGCCAACTGGCTTACCAAGGTCAGAGAAAGGGGCTGGGTAGGATTTTCCTGGCCGAAGGAGTTCGGCGGGAGCGACGGCGGTCTGGTGGAGCAGGCCATCCTGCGAGAAGAGATGGCCGTGGCGAAGGCCCCGCCTCTGGGCACCTCCTTCATGGGCCTCGCCTGGGTGGGCCCTGGCATCATTCAGTATGGTACCGAAGAACAGAAACGCCGGTTCATTCCCGACATCCTGGACAGCAAGGTCATCTGGTGCACGGGCTATTCCGAGCCCAACCATGGCTCGGACCTGGCCGCCATTCAGTGCAAGGCCGTGCGCGAGGGCGACCACTACGTCGTGAACGGGCAGAAGATCTGGACCAGCGGCGCGCCGTGGTCCCAGTGGATCATCCTGCTGGTACGGACCGACTTCGACGTGGACGTGAAGCACAAGGGCATCACGTGCCTGCTGGTGCCGATGGATGCCCCGGGCGTGGAGGTCAAGCCCATCGAGAACATGGCCGGCGACCGGCACTTCGCCGAGGTCTTCTTCACGGACGTCAAGGTTCCGCTGGAGAACCGGCTGGGCGACGAGGGAGAGGGCTGGAAGGTCACGGTGTCCGCCCTTGCCAACGAGCGCTCCAGCATCGGCGAGGTCACCCAGATGTTCGGCAAACTCGACACGTTGAAAGAGCTGGTGAGGTCCACCACCAAGCAGGGACGGCCCGCCAGCGAGGATCCCAAGGTGCGGCGGACGCTCGCGATGTTCGAAGCCAAGATCGCGGCGATGAAGTACAACGGTCTGCGCTACCTCACCAAGCAGATCAAGGGAGAGCCGCTGTCCAGCGAGACCTCGGTCAACAAGCTGCATCGCGCGAGCCTCGAGATCGAGATGGACGACTTCGCGGTGGAGCTGACCGGTCAGGCCGGGCTGCTGCTCTCCGGCAGCGAGGAAGCGGTGTCCGGGGGAAGCTGGGCAAAATCGAGCCTGTCCTGGCCCGACGTCGTGATCGGCGGCGGCACGCCCAACATCCAGCGCAACATCATCGCCGAGCGCATCCTCGGCCTGCCGAAGGACTGACGCCCGCCGGTCAGCGCCGCTTCCACGGCGGCACGGCGTCCCAGTCGAAAGGCTCGATGCCACCGTCGGTGATCTGCCATACGCTGGGTCGAGCCTCCCCGTCGACGATCTCGAGAAACCCCAGCGTGCCGTACTGGGTGTCGTAGTTGTGCGGATAAGTGGGCGAGCCCGGATTCACGCAGAGCACGCCCTGAACCTCGGCGATGATCTCGCGGTGGGTGTCCCCGGAGACGATCACGTCGGGCGTCCGCTCGGGAAAGTACCGCTCGACCCATCGTGCCAGGGTGAACTGGGGCGGGCGTTCCGGCACCGGGACGTAGTGGGTGAGGCCGACCCACAGCCCGCCAAGCTCGAGCAGCCAGGCGTACTTCACGCGGGGATCCTCCGGCTGCACGGGCCGTCCTCCGCCGCCGTCTTCACCGTTGCCCCGCGCGGCCATCACCGGTGCAACCTCCTCCAGGGCGTCCAGGACGTATAGCTCGTGAATGTCCCCGGCGTGCATGATCATGTCGACGCCGTCAAAGGCGGCGAAGACCTGGGGCCAGAGGGTTCTGCGCGCCTCGGGAATGTGAGTATCTGAGATCAGTCCGATACGCATGTCGACGTTCACCCGCCCGACAATGGCTGCAGGTCCTCGTCCACCCGTTTCACCGAGGGGGACACCACCATGAGCATCAGCACCACCACGATGAAGGTCACTCCGCTGACCACCAACGCGATGGCCACGCTGAACTGCTCGGCAATGATGCTGATGGGAATGACCCCGAGCGGCATGAGCCCATGCGACATCATGTCCACGCTGAGTATCCGGCCCCGCATGTGGTCTTCCACCTGCAGCTGCAGCAACCCGCGATTGAGCGACATGTTCCACGAGCTCAGAAAGCCGATCACCGCGATCAGGCCGGCGGAGAACAGCAGGGTCTGCGAGAAGCCGAAGGCGCAGGTGAAGGCCCCCCAGCCGATACAGGTGGCTATGAGCCACGCCGCCCGGTGCCGGAAGTCGTTCGCGCTGGCCAGGAGCAGCGAGCCGACGATGGCGCCCATGCCCATGGTCGACATCAACACCCCCAGATCGTCCGGCCCGCCGCCGAGGATGTCCTCGTTGAAGGCGGGCAGCAGGGTGTTGATGGGCATGCCGAACAGAAACGGGACGATGGATAGCACGATCAGCCCGAACACCGGGGGGTTGGCCCATACGTAACGGAAGGCATCCGCCATGTCCCCCAGGGGGGATTTACGCAGCTCGACCCGGCTGACGATGCCACGCTTGCGCACCAGCAGGATGGTGGCCATGGATAGAAAGTAGAGCGCGGCGATGACGAAGTAGACGATGCCCACGCCGTAGGTGGATGACGTGTCTCCCGCCGCGAACCAAGCGATGAGGAAGCCAGCAAACGCCGGGCCGAGAATTCGCGACAGGTTCCAGCTCGTGGTGTTCAGCGCCATCGCCGTGAAGATCAGACCATCGGGCAGGAGCTGAGGCGCGAAAGCCTGTCGGGCGGGCATGGAGAGCGCCAGCACGGTGCCATTGAAAAACCCGAACCAGACGAAGTCCCAGAAGGAGACCCGGTCGGCGAAGATGATCAGGCCCATGACGATGGTCGCCAGGGTGTTAAGCGCCTGCGCGACGGCGATGGTGGTGCGTTTCGGAAGCCTGTCGGCCACCACGCCGCCCAGCAGCGAGAACGCAACCATGGGCACCATGAACGACAGCGTCACCCAGGCCAGGTCCAGAGCCGACGACGTCAGCGTGTACACCAGCCAGCCACGCGCAATGATCTGCATGTTCATCGCGAAGGACGAGGCCAGGCTGCCCACCCAAAGCCAGCGGAAGTCGGGCACTTCCAGAGCTTTGTAGATGTTCCGTGACGACAAGGGCGATTCCGGCTGGGACGGGCAAGCGGACCACTTTAGCACAGCCGCGCGGCGCGGCCTCCGCAGCCGGCCGCTCGCGCCGGCAAGAAGCGCAGATCAGTAGTCGAGCCGGAAGCTGTCCCCGTCACGGACGACGCGGCCGGCGGTGGGCGCGGCGAAGTGGGTGCCGATGACGAGCACGGGGCGATCGGCATATCGCTCTAGAAACGCGCCCCGAGTCTCGGCGCTCCTCTCCTGATCCCAGTCCGCGCTGCTCGACCACTCGGGGTGAGCGATCTGACACGGATGATGAATCATGTCACCAGTGATGATGGCTTCTTCCCCGGCCGAGGCGATGTGCACGCTGACGTGACCGGGCGTATGGCCGGGCGTGGGCTCGAGCCAGACCTCGTCCGTGACCCGATGTGTCTGGCCCACCACCTGCGCCAGCCCGGCATCGAAGATCGGCTGCACCGAGTCTTCCACCACGGGCCCGAACTCCTGCGGCTCGTGCTGCCAGTAGGCCCATTCGTCCTCTGCAAAGAGGTAGCGCGCCCGGTCGAACGTTGGTATCCAGCCATCCTCGGTCAGCCGCGTGTTCCAGCCGACGTGATCGACGTGCATGTGCGTGCACATCACCGCGTCTATGGTCTCCGGGGGGTAGCCGGCCTCGGCCAGGCGCTCCAGAAAGTCGGTCTGCATGCGGTTCCACCGCGGGTAGGAGCGTTCTTTGTCGTTGCCGATGCAGGTATCGACGATCAGCCGCTCCCCCTGCGACTCCACCACGAGGGCGTGCACGCTCAGCACGATCCGGCCGTCGTCGTCGATGAACGGCCGAAGCCAGGGGACCTCGAGGAGCGCGCCGGGGTCGGCCTGAGGCAGCAGGTACGGGCCGAGGGAGGCCGTGGAGAGCTCGACGATCTGCGTGACCGAAACCTCGCCGATCTGCCACTTGAGCATGGAAGTTCCCCCACCTGTTCTCTAGCCGACGAGCCTTGCAGATCGGCCCACGGCGGTCAAACGCCACGATGCCGTCAGGTCAGCGGCACGTCGGGCCACGACCCTGCCCGACCAGCGCCGCCGTGGCGTGTCATAATGCACAACGGTTGCAACGTTCCCCGGGGGAGGACCATGGCCAGATTCGGCGACATCGCGGTGGAGACCACCGCTCACGTAGCGGTGCTGGAGATACAGCGCCCGCCAAACAATTTTTTCGACGTGGATCTGATCAACGCCATGGGGGATGCATTCGAGGCCATGGACGAGGATACCGACGTCCGTGCTTTGGTCCTCGCCGCCGACGGCAAGCACTTCTGCGCGGGCGCCAACTTCGGCAACCGCGACGAGCAGTCCCGCCGCCAGGCACGCACGGCCACCGACGGCAACCCGCTGTACTCCGCCGCCGTCAGGCTGTTCGCCTGCAAAAAGCCGGTCATTGCAGCGGTGCAGGGCGCGGCCGTCGGCGGGGGTTTCGGTCTGGCCGTCATGCCCGACTTCCGGGTCGTCTGCCCCGAGTCACGCTTCACGGCCAACTTCGTCAAGCTCGGCTTCCATCCGGGCTTCGGCCTCACCTACACCCTCCCCCGACTGATCGGCCAGCAGCGAGCCAATCTGATGTTCATGACGGGCCGGCGCATAGACGGCGAAACCGCGTACGAGTGGGGCCTTGCCGACATCCTGACGGATCGGGGCTCCCTTCGCGCTCGAGCCCTGGAGCTAGCCGGGGAGATTGCCGAGAACGCGCCGCTTGCCGTCGCCTCGGTTCGAGCCACCATGCGTGAGGGCATTGCGGAAGCCGTGAAGCGCCAGACGGATCACGAGTTCGAAGAGCAGCACCGCCTGCAGCAGACCGAGGATCACAAGGAGGGAGTCCGGGCCGTTGCCGAGCGACGGCCCGGCAACTTCAAGGGGCGCTAACGGCGTTACGCTCGTCCAGCGCCTGCCTGATTTGTCCGTGGGCGTTCTCGTCGAGGTCGAAACGCTTGAGAAGCAGGGCGCCGATGCTGTAACAGACCAGCGGAAACAGGCTGTACAGCGTGATCATCGCCAGCTGCACCGTCATGGTCTGGTCCTGATTGGGCACGAATCCGGAGGCCTGCAGCACGAAGCCCGTGAGCAGAAGCATGATGCCGGTCGCGCTCTTGTAAACGAAGTTCCAGGCCGCAAAGTACGAGCCTTCCTTGCGTTCCCCCGTCAGGTACTCGTCGTAATCGATGACGTCGCCCTGGATGGACGGTGACACGGTCCCGCCGCAACCGGCGGCAAAGCCGGCAAAGACGGCGGCGATGGCAATGTAGGCCAGCTTGGCGGGCATGCTCTCCATGAACGGCAGCACGAACATGCTGCCGAAGGCGACGCCGGTGAGCACCAGCGAGAAGATCCAGAGCCTGATTTTGCCGAACCGTCGTGACAGGGGTATCCACAACGGCACCGAGAAGGTCGACGGGATCATGTAGCAGAGAATGATGGCGGGTGCCCACATGGGGGCGCCGACGACGTACTGGGCAATGTACAGCGTCAGCGCGCCGATGGCTGCCGAGCCGATGTTTTCGATGAAGGACACCGCGATGATGAGGCGGGCGTGGCGGTTGCGCCACACGTCGGCAAAGGCCTGCAGGGGATTTTCGTTCACCCTTCCCTGGTAATCGGCGCGCTCCCTGAGCTTCCAGACGCCGAACGCGATCAGCAGACACATCCCCAGGGCGGCCAGAACGGCGAGCCACAACGCCGTGCTCTTCACGGCCTCGGCGCTCTGCTGCTCGGCGCTGATCAGAAAGTAGAAGCTCACCAGGGAAAGAATGGAGCCGAACGTGAAGCACCCGTGACGGACGCCGAACAGTCGGCTCCGCTCGTGATAGCTCTCGGACAACTCGGCACCAAGCGAAAGGTGCGGCACCAGAAACCCCGTCATCGCGGAGTAGAAGCCAATGATGGCCACGGCCATCCATGCTACCAGCGCGCCGTCGCTGAGCCCGTCCGGGGGGGCGAAGACCATGACGAAGGCGCCGCCGATGGGGATCATGCTGCCTATGATCCAGGTTCGCCTCCTTCCCATGCGGCTGCGGGTGCGGTCGCTCAAGTAACCGGCCAGCGGGTCAGATATGGCGTCCCAGATTCGCGAGACGCTGAAAATGACGCCCATGACCGCGGGCGCGATGAGCAGCACGTCCGTGGAAAACTTCATGACGTACAGGCTCAACATGAGGTACATGTACCCGGCCCCGATGCCGGGCGCGCCATATGCGGCTACGGCCGTGTTGGGCACACGGTCGCGGGGATCCGCGTGCGGCGCCGGCGAGCCGTCTGACACCCTGACCAGCCCGCCGCTTAAGCGTTGCGGATGGTCAGGCCGCCATCCACCGGCAGGGCCACGCCCGTGATGAAGCAGGCCGCCGGCAGTGCCAGGCTTAACGTGGCGTGCGCGACCTCCTCGGGATCCGCATAGCGCTTGAGCGCCACGCGGCGACGCGCGAATTCGGCCTTGGCCTCGTCAGGTATGGCGGACGTCATGCCGGTGTGGATCGGCCCCGGGCAGACGCAATTCACCGTGATGCCCTCGTCCCCAAGCTCAACCGCCAGGGACCGAGTCAAACCGATCACGCCCGTCTTCGCCGCGGTGTAAGGGCTGCCGAACTTGGTCGCGCCGAGCCCCTCCGTGGAAGCGATGTTGATGATCCGGGCATCCGTCGCTTTGCGAAGATGCGGGAGAGCCGCCCGGATCGTGCGCGTGTGCGCGGTGAGCAGCACGGTCAGAGAGCGTTCCCAGGCGTGCTCGTATTCCTCGCTGTCGATGGGGGCGAACATGGAGATGCCCGCGTTGTTCACGAGGATATCGATGCCGCCAAAGTGGTCGGGCACCTCCTCGAAGATCTCAACGATGGCGTCGGGATCCGACAGATCGAGCGCCCAGCCCTTGATATCTCGACCGGCGCCGGCGATTTCGTCCACCACCTCGTTCAGCGGTTCGGAGTTAATGTCCATGGCGGCCACCTTGGCGCCTTCATCCGCAAAGACCCTCGCCGTGGCGCGCCCCATCCCGCTGGCCGCGCCGGTGACGATAACGACCTTGCCTTCCACCGATCGGCTGAGCTTGCTGAGCTTCATGTTCTGTCCCCCGTGATGGCCGACGCGGCCTGCCCGGTCGATGCGCTCCCGTTCCACTCTAGGGAGCGCCACCGCACATTGCAATCAGCCCGGGATTCCCGCTACCGTAACCGACTGCATCCAGCCATGGGAGTTTCCTCGCAGATGGCCGAAGCCTACGAATTCCAGGACGACGACGTGATCGCTCCCGAGGTTTACGGTCGTCACAGCCATCCGCACGCGGCGTTTTCCTGGCTTCGCGCAAACGATCCGCTGCGATACGTCGAGCCAAACGAGTATCTTCCTTTCTGGGCCGTCACCAAGCACGCCGACATCGTCGAGATTGAAAAGCAGCCGGAGATATTCGCCAGCGAGCCACGACCCATTCTGGTCAAGGAAGCACAGAGCCCGGAAGTCCGTCAGGACGTGCTCATGCAGATCTTCGAGCGGCTCAAAGACTCACCGAAGCTGCTGGAGGTGCTGGCCACCATCGAGCAGGGCGGCCTGATCCGCTCGCTGGTTCAGATGGATCCGCCCGACCACCCCAAGTACCGCGCCTTGGTGCAACCGTGGTTCAAGCCGTCGAACATCAAGCGCCTGGAGGACAGCTTGAGCCGCATCATCGCGAACATCCTCGACGAGATGATGGGCGACGGCTCGGAGCGGGAGCTGGAGTTCGTCCAGGACGTAGCCGTCTGGCCGCCCCTGAAGCTGATCACCGAGCTGCTTGGCGTCCCCGAGGAGGACGAGTGGCGGATCCTGAAGCTCACCAACGAGCTCTTCGCCGGCGATGACCCGGAGATGAAGCGGGCGGGCGACGATCCGTTGTCGATCATCGACACCATCAAGGACCTGTACGACTACTTCACCCGCATGACGGACGAGCGGCGCGCGAACCCCACGGAAGACCTGTCGTCGTACATCGCCAACGGGCGGATCGACGGCGAGTACTTGCCGTACAAGGAGCTGATCTCCTACTACATCATCGTTGCCACGGCCGGCCACGAGACCACGCGAACGGCCATTTCCGGCGGCCTGCTGGCCCTGCTCGAGAACCCGGATCAGATGGAGCTCTTGCGGGACAACGTCGACGACGAGGACCTGGTCAAGCTGGCCGTGGAGGAGATGATCCGGTGGACGACGCCGGTCAGCCAGTTCTCCCGCACCGCCATGAGAGACTACGAGCTGCGCGGGCGGCAGATTCGCGAGGGCGACGCGCTGGGTCTGTTCTACGCCTCCGCCAACCGGGACGAGGAGATCTTCGACGATCCCTTCAACTTCAGGGTCGACCGCCAACCCAACCGCCACCTCGCCTTCGGGACCGGGCCTCACATCTGCCTCGGCATCCTCCTGGCCCGCCTGGAGATGCGCATTTTCTTCAAGCAGTTTCTGCCCCGCATCGAAACGATGGAGCTGGCCGAACCCGGACCGGAGTATCTGAAGGCAAGCTTCGTCCACGGGCTCAAGCACCTGCCGATCCGGTTCAAGCTGAGACCCGCCCGGTGACCGGCGTGGCTGACGGCTTGGTAATCGGCTCGTGACAGGCGCTCTCGATGCTCTGGGCGGGCGGTTCGCCGCGTACCTGGCAGACCGCTGGGAGCGCCCGGTTACGACCCTGCACATCGAGCAGATTCCCGGCGGTGCTTCCCGGGAGACGTATCGCATCAAGGTCGCCGTCGAGGGCGACGAGCAGGGCCTCATTCTCCGCCGGGATCCCGTTTCCAGCCTGATCGAAACCGAGCGCTCGCTCGAGTACCGAACCTACGAAGCCGTGTTTCCCACGTCGATACCGGTGCCCGAGCCACTGCTGCTCGAGGAGGATGCCGCCCCGCTGGAACGACCATTCTCCGTCATGCGGGAAATCGGCGGCTGCGAGTCCAGCGCCCAGGCGTTGGCGGCGCCTCCCTATTTGGCGGTCCGGGAGACCATCGGCCAGCGTAAGTGGGAGATACTCGGCCAGCTCGCATCGCTGGACGTGAGCGATCTGGGTGTCGACGCGTTCATGGCCGTGCCCGACCATTCCGCACGGCAGGAGCTAGATCAATGGTCGGCGGTCATCGCCAAGGATGCGCTGCATCCCCAGCCCATCGCGGAAGCGACCCGCCGCTGGCTGGAGAGAAACCTGCCCGAGCCCGCCAGCCGCCTCGCCCTGGTCCACGGCGACTATCGCTCCGGCAACTTTCTCTACGACGAGGACGGCGTCATCAAGGGCGTGCTCGACTGGGAGATGGCCCACATCGGCGATCCCCTGGAGGATCTGGCCTGGTCTCTCGACCCTCTATGGTCCTGGCCGGAGCGTGAGCTGGCCGGCTCCCTGTTGCCGCGGGAGCAAGCCATCCGCGTGTGGGAGGAAGCGAGCGGCTTGACGGTAGACAGGGCCGCATTCCGCTGGTGGCAGGTCTTCGCCTCCTACAAGGGCCTGGCGATCTGGATCTCGTCCACCGAGGACTTCGTCAACGGCGCGTCCAAGGAGCCGATCCTGGCGGTGGCGGGCTGGCTCATGACCGACCGGCAGAACCGAATCCTGGTGGACCGCTTGAGCCCAGGCTCCGAACACGCCTACGCGGAGCCCATCGTATGATCCCCAAGCCCGGAAAGGCTCTGGTCGACCTCGCCATGAAGCTGTCCACCGGCGTGCTCCCGGAGATCGGCTCGCCCTACGCAGCAGCAAACGCGGGCATGACGGCCATGCTGCTGATCATGCTTTCACAGGACAGCGAACGGGCCATCGCAAACCGCATGGCCGACATCTCGGAGCTGAAGACACTGTTCGCAGGCGCCGCGGTCTTTCCGCATCAGGACGGGATCGCATCATTCGCTGACGCCGAGCCCGATTCGCTCCTTCTGGCCGACGTGGATCGGCTCCATGCTCGGGGGATGAGCCTGCTCATCGACCTGCATGCCTGGGCCGAATCTCACGACGAAGGCCTCGATCAGGAGATCTGGAAATTCCTGGCGCGGCACGCCGATCGGAACCGCTTCGACATCTGACGGCGCGCCACCTCGCTCGGCGGTGCTGCTCTGCGGCAAGGGTTGAGATGGGCCCTCACGCTGACTACAATTCGCGCTCTTTTTCGCCGCCACCCGGCACTAGGGTCGTTAGCTCAGTTGGTAGAGCACCGGGCTTTTAACCCGTTGGTCCTGGGTTCGAGCCCCAGACGACCCACCATCACCACTCATCCAGCGGGGGACAGCCCGGCGAGCTGCCTCGGCAGGATCCCCTTTCTTCGCCCTTTCCGGTACAAGCGATCGGCGCGCCTGACGACGTCGGCAATGAGCCCGGAGCGTTCGGAGAGTACGTCCCGCCAGGGCATCTGAAAGTAGGTTTCCAGGAAGCGCAGGCGATCACCACGCGTCAGGCCTATCTCGTAGGCGGAGAACAGAAGGCTGCCCAGATCCTTGACCAGCCACCGGTACGGCACGGCGTGCCGAACCTCGGCGCGATGCAGGTCCACCACGAAGAGGCGAGGATCCGAGCTCGACGGGCCGAACCGATCGGGATGCAGCATCAGCAGGTGACACAGGTAGTAGTCCCGATGATTGATGCCGGCCCCGTGCATGGCGCGTGAGATGGCGGCGACTTCCTCGATCAGCCGGCGCTTGCGCGCAGGCACCGGCGGCTCCTCCAGCCAGCGCAGCGCATAGGCTTCAAGGCTCTGTACCGGCGCAAGCTCCTCGGTGATCAGAAACGACCGGCGCGTCGCCGGGTTGCGGCCGCGCAGACCAAAACCGACGATCTCCAGGGTGTTCACCCCGGCAGCGGAGAGCGCCCGAATGGCACGATACTCGTTCCCGGCGTCTAGCACGGGTCGGCGCAACAGCAACAGGTTCTTGACGATCTCCCGCCAGCCGGCGCCGAAGTGCCGCTTCGCATAGAAACCGGCGCCGTCGAGCTCGAAGCGGATGGTGGAGCGGCCGGCCATCTCTCTGACGCTTTCGCCGCGGAGGTTCTCCACCATGGCGAAGACGTCCGAGCCCCGCCAGCGCCTGTCGAGGTCCGTTCTGAGCTCAACCTGTTCCAGCCCGCTCATCGCAATCGAGCGATACCGTCAGGCCGCGTCCTGATCACGGGCCACGCTTGCCGGAGGCGCTGACCTGGGCGCGGCCGAGGCCGGGTTGCTGAACGTGAGCACCCCGTCCTCCAAAGGCGCGTGCCTGATGATCTTCTTGTCCTCGGCGTAGTTCTGGGTGTTGCGCCACGGGTCCCGATTGCCCTGCTTAGGAAACAGGTGCATGGATCGCTGCATGTAGCCGGGCGTGAAGTCGTCGATCCACTGCTTGCCGGGCATGTCACGATCCTGCTCGCGCAGCTGCGCGGTGACCTGGCGCATGCCGAACTCCCCCATGCTGTTGACAAGCCTGCAAACGTATTCCGCCGTGAGATCGGCACGCAGCGTCCAGGAAGCGTTTATGTACCCGAACGTCTGCACCAGGTTAGGCACGCCGGAGAACATCATCCCTTTATAGGTGAAGGTGTCCGGGAAGTTGACGGGCGACTCGTCGACCACAAACTCGACCCCGGACATTACCTCGAGGTTGAGGCCCGTCGCGGTGACGATGATGTCGGCCTCCAGAAGCTCTCCCGATTTCAGGCGGACCCCGGCCGGCGTGAAGGTCTCGATCAGATCGGTGACCACAGTGGCCTTGCCACGCCGCATGGCGCGGAAGAAGTCACCGTTCGGCACCAGGCACAGACGCTGGTCCCAGGGGTTGTAGCTCGGCGTGAAGTGCGTCTCCACGTCGTAGTCAGGGCCGAGCTGAGCGCGCACGCCCTGAAGTAGACGCTTCTTCACCCAGTCGGGCTTAACCCTGGTGCGTCGATAGAAGAACTGCTGCAGGGTGGTGTTTTTCCACCGGGTGATCGCGTACGCCACCTTCTCGGAAAAGATCCGGCGGAGCCGGTTGGCGATGGCATCACGATCCGGGCGGGAAACCATGTACGTGGGCGATCGCTGCAGCATGGTGACGTGCCCCGCCTGTTCGGCCATGGCCGGCACCAGCGTGACGGCGGTGGCGCCGCTGCCGATGATCAGGACGCGCTTGTCCTTGTAGTCGAGGTCCTCCGGCCACTCCTGAGGGTGAACGATGGGCCCTTCGAAGTCGGCCATGCCCGGAAAGTCGGGCGTGTAGCCACGCTCGTAGCTGTAGTACCCGCCACACATGAACAGAAAGCCGCAGGAGAGTTCTTCCTCTCCGTCGGGGACATCCACCTCCAGCTTCCAGGATGCCGACGTCGAGTCCCAGCAGGCGCGGCGTAGCCGATGGTTGAAGCGGATGTGAGGAACGATGTCGTGCTCCTGCGCTGCTTCCCGTACGTACTCCCTTATGGACGGCCCGTCCGCGATGGCCTTCGGGTTGCGCCAGGGTTTGAAGTTGTAGCCGAACGTGTGCATGTCGCTGTCGGAGCGGATTCCCGGATAGCGGAACAGATCCCAGGTGCNNGTGACAGGCAGCGCCGATGCCGGAAACTCCCGCTCCCACGATGACCATGTCGTAATGCTGCATGTTTAAGCTCACCTCGTCGCCTCAGCCGGCGCGATGCCGACGTCCCGGTCGATCCGCAAAGGGGCCGGATTTTGCCGCTAGCGCGACCGAATTGCACCCCGCCCGTTCAAGCCGCCGGCGCGGTCGCTTTCCTGATCACGTCCAGATAGCCGTGCGAGAAGCAGTCCTTGTCGCCGTAAAAGCCGCTCTTCCTCAACAGACGCTGCATCTTCGGGAGGTGATAGAGCGGAACGCTGGCAAGCAGATGGTGCTCGAGATGAAAATTCACCCGGTTGGGCGCCACCAGCAGCCGCTCCCACCAGGACGCCACGGTGCTGCTGGTGTTCTCTCGCGGATCGGCGCTGGCATGGTCCATACAGACCCCATGCTCGCCCATGTAGCGCACGCGGGTCAAAAGCGGGTAGACGAAGAGGTACGCCGCCCACCAGAGCAGATACGCCCACAGGGCGCCCACCGCGGCAAGCGCGGTGATCATCAGGGCGTGAAGGACCAGGAACGGCGCGTTGCGATTTGGCCTCATCACGCGCAGCTGTCGCCAGGTATCGCGGATGCCCGTGCGCCCGGTGACGTCGCGAAGCAGCTTGCGGCGCATGCTGTCGCGGGGCGCCGGATACATCTGCGCCAGGTAGAGATCGGGATCCTTGTCCGTGCCGGCGTAGCGGTGGTGATCGAGGTGGTAGTCCCGGTAACGGTACAGGCTGGTATTGACCAGCCCGCCGCACAGCCAGTGCCCGACGATCTCGTTGACCCGTCGCCGATTGAAGAAGACGCTATGAGCACAGTCGTGCACGAGCACTTCCATTCCAAGCTGGCGGCCGCCAAGGATTAGCACGCTCACCACCATCGTCAGCGGGTTCGGCCACGCAATGGCCAACGCAAAGGCGCCGATGATCATCAGGTAGTTCGCGCCAAGCACGCGAGCCCCTCGCCAGTCGGATCGTCGCAGGCACGCGGCGGTCTGCTCGGGCGTCAGATAGTCTTCGATGCGCGGCACGTCGATCATTGGCCACCTCCTCGCCGTTTCAACACGGCAACAGCCTCTTTTATTACATATTTTGACCTCAATAGTCAAAATTTGTTATTTATTAGCGTCGTGGACAACGCCCATCTCAGCGCGAGGCAGCTGATCCTCGCCCTCCTCGACTCCGCCCCGGCACCGCAGATCCGCGCCGCTTCGCTGATCGCGGCCGGAGCGCTCTTCGACATGGATCCGGGCGCCATTCGCGTGGCAACGGCGCGCCTGGTGCGCGAGGGGGTGCTCGAAAGCACCGAGCGCGGCGTGTACACCGTCGGCGGCGGCGGCGCGGGCCTGCACCGGACCGTCCTCTCCTGGGCGAATCTGGAGGACACGCTCAAGCCCTGGACGGGGGAATGGCTCGCCGTATACCTCGGCAACCTCAAGCGAACCAACAAGACCACGGTCAGAGCCCGAGAGAGGGCATTGCAGCTCAAGGGCTTCGCGTCCATCGACCCGGGACTCGCCGTTCGCCCGGCAAATCTCAAGGCGTCACTGCCCGAGTTGCTCAACGACCTGCGCCTGCTCGGTCTGGATGCGTCCGCGGGCCTCTATCGCATCGCCGAATCCGCGGGCGCGGCGGGCTTTGCCGCGCTGTGGGACACGGACGGCCTCGCAGCGCTCTATCAGCACCACCTCGACGAGATCGCCCGCAGCACCCGGGGCATTGCCGAGCTGTCCCCACGCGCGGCCGCAAAAGAGACGCTGCTGATCGGACGCGCGGCGATCAGGGACATTCTCCGGGATCCGCTGCTGCCCGCCGAGCTGGTCGACAGCCGTCTGCGGCGCGAGCTGGTCAGCCGGATGAAGGCGTATGACCGTCTGGGAAAGTCCTGCTGGCGAGCCTTTTATGGGGACGTTGGCAAAGCCGATCAGCGGTAGCGGGTCGGGTCCTCCACCCCGGCGTCAGCAAAACCCTGGGCACGAAGGCGGCAGCTGTCGCACCGCCCACAGGCGGCTCCTGCGTCATCGGGCTGATAGCACGACACCGTAATGCTGTAGTCCACGCCAAGGGACAACCCCAGCCCGACGATCTCCGCTTTGCTGAGCTCGATCAGCGGCGCGTGGATGTGGTACCGCTCGCCCTCCACCCCCGCCTTGGTCGCCAGGTTGGCCAGGTTTTCGAAGGCGGCGACGAAGGCCGGCCGACAATCGGGGTAGCCCGAGTAATCAACGGCGTTGACGCCGATGAACAGGTCGCGCGCGTCGACGGTTTCGGCCCATGCCAGCGCCAGGGAGAGGAACACGGTGTTCCGCGCCGGCACGTAGGTGATGGGGATGCCCTCGCTAGGCTGTTCGGGTACCGCAATGGAGGTGTCGGTGAGGGCAGATCCGCCGAAGGAAGATAGGTCCACGGGGATCACGCGATGCTCGGTTGCCCCCAGGCGACGCGCGACCTCCCCGGCCGCTGCGAGCTCGGCGGCGTGCCGCTGGCCGTAGTCGAAGGAAAGCGCGAAGCAGTCGAAGCCTTCCTTCCTGGCTACGGCCAGGGTGGTAGCCGAATCCAGACCGCCCGACAGGAGCACGATGGCGCGCTTCATCTTCCGGGTTCATCCCCCCAGAGATATTTGTGCAGCTGGATCTGCATCCTCACCGGGAGCCGGTCGTGCACGATCCAGTCAGCCAGATCACGGGCCGGCAACTCCATGCTGCTCGGCGAGAACAGCACTTCGGAGGGTCCATCGAACAGCCCGTGCTCCTCGCACTTGAGCCTCGCCCACTCGTAATCCTCACGATGACAGATCACGAACTTCAGCTGATCCCGCTCGCCGCAGTGCGATAGGTTCTCCCAACGGTTGCGGCTCACCTCTGCGGAACCCGGGGTTTTGACGTCGATGATCTTGGCGACGCGCTCGTCCACGCCGGCCACGTCCAGGGCACCGCTGGTCTCCAGCGAGACCGCAAAGCCCTCTTCGCACAGGTTGGTGAGCAGCTCGTGACAGGCTGGCTGCGCCAGCGGCTCCCCGCCGGTCACCGTCACCCGCGTGACGCCCAGGCCACGCACCCGCGCCAGGATGTCTTCCAGATTCATGACCTCGCCACCACTGAAGGCGTATGCCGTGTCGCAATACTGGCAGCGCAGCGGGCACCCGGTCAGGCGGACGAACACGGTAGGCAGGCCGACCGTGCTGGTCTCCCCCTGGAGGGACAGAAAGATTTCCGATATGCGAAGTTGGCCTGCTGCCGGTTCGGTCACCGAATCTCCGCCGAGTAGGTCCGGGCGAGGCCGGCCGCCGAGCTTTCCGGATACTCGGCGATCACACGCTCCAGGAACTGCAGCGCGTTCGCCGCATCGCCGAGACGGTGGTGAACGATCCCCAGCTTGTAGAGGGAATCGGGCACCTTCTGATGATCGGGGTATAGATTGATCACCTGGGAGAAGGATTGCCTGGCCATCTCGTCCTCCGCCTGGGCGAGGTGGAGCTCACCGAGCCAGTAGAACGCGTTCGGCGTGAACTGGCCGTTCGGGTAATCCGAGACCAGCGCGTTGAACGAGGCGACCGCCTCGTCGAACTGCCGGTTCTTCATCTGGTTGAAGGCAGCCGTATAAGCTTCGCGTTCCGAGCCCGGAACCCCGCCCGGTACGGGGCCGCCCGATGGTGGCGACGTTTCGTCCAGCGTGGGCTCGGGCGCTTGCGCGCGCAGAGCGGAAACCCGCCGATCCAGATCCAGGTACTGCTCCTGCTGATCCTTGGCGAGCCGATTCAGCTGGTAACTCTGCTCTTCAACCAGGCCCCGCAGATCCTGAACCTCCTGCCGGAGAATCTGCAGCTGGTAGAAGAGCTCGGCCAGCCGGCGCCGCTCGCTGGCATCCTCCGCCGGCGCGGATACCGGGTCGGCCACCGCATCGGGTACCGACGTGGCCGCCGATGCGCTCCCGGAGTCGCTCGCCACCTCAGCGGTGACCGCACCGCTGCCCCAGGCCAGATACCCGACAAGGGTCAGCGCGGCGGCCGCGCAAAGATGGGGTTTGCTCGTTGGGGTATCCATGGCCTAGCGGTAGATCATGATGGCACGGCGGTTCCGCGCCCAGGCGCCCTCGTTGTGACCGGGATCCTCGGGGCGCTCTTCCCCGTAGCTCACGGTCTCGATCTGGCGGCGGGTGACGCCCGCGGAGGTCAGGAAGCTGCGCACGGCGTCCGCGCGGCGCTCTCCCAGGGCGAGGTTGTATTCCCTGGTGCCCCGCTCGTCGCAGTGCCCCTCGATGACGATCTTGCGATCCGGATTCTCCCTCAGGATGGTCGCGTGCAGCTCCAGCGAAGCCAGGTCATCAGGATTGATCACCGCCCGGTCGTACTCGAAGTAGAAAGTCCGCGACAGGAGCCTCTGGGTGCCCGGCGCGAACGGGTTGCCGTTCGGATCGAAGGCCGGCGGCGGCGTGGGCTCGGGCGGGGCCGGCGCCGGCGTGGTGTCCACGGTCTCCACGGGCTCGGCCACGGGTTCCGCCGGAGCAGGCTCGCCGCCCGTTGCGCAACCCGCCAGGACCGTACCGGCAAAGAGCATGGCGAGGAGAGTTCGAAACCAGTGTGTTGTCATCTGTAGCTCCTGTTTTGCTGGGATTCCAGGGCTGCCGATCGTCGGCAGGCTCGGGGCCTGCTCAGTCCACCCTCGTCAGAACATCGAGATGCGGGGACCACGCCGGCTCCCGAACGTCACCCGAAGAGGAGGGCAACCTGTACTTCACGCGGCCGTCGATCGAGACGACGGCGAGTATACCCCGCCCCCGATCCTGCGTCGCATAGATTAGCATCGTGCCGTTGGGCGCCAGCGACGGGGACTCGTCCAGCGAGGTCTGGGTAAGCACCCTGACGTCGTCGCGCTCCAGGTCCTGCCAGGCGATGTGAAACACCCCCTGTCGACGATGCACGAAAACGAGGTGCTTGCCGTCCGGCAGGAGCCGCGCCCGCGCGTTGTAGTCCCCCTGAAACGTGAGCCGCTCGATGAAGTTGGTGGCGAGGTCCAGCCGGTAGATCTGCGGCTTGCCGCCGCGGTCCGAGGTGAATATCAGCCCCTTGCCGTCCGGCGTCCAGCTGGGCTCCGTGTCGATGGCATGATGCGTGGTGATGCGGCGAAGGCGCCGATCCTCGAGATCCATGACGTAGATTTCCGGGTTGCCGTCCCGGGAAAGCACCAGAGCGAGCCGCTCGCCGTCCGGTGAAAAAACGGGGGAGCCATTGATTCCCGAAAACTGTGTCAATCGCTCCCGAGCACCGCTGACAACGTCCTGAAGCACGATGGAGGGCCGGCCACCTTCGAAGGAGACGTAGGCCACTCGTTTCCCGTCGGGAGACCAGCTGGCCGAAAGCAGCGGCTCCGTGGAGGAAAACAACGTTTGCGACCGCTCGCCGTCCGAGTCCGCCATCTCCAGCCGGAACGCCGCGTCTGGGGACCCGACGTTTTGCGCGAGCACGTAGAGAATGCGGGTGGAGAACGCGCCCGGGATCCCGGTAATCGCTTCGAAGACCTCGTCGGCGATACGATGAGCCACATCCCGCCACTGGCTGCGCAACGCCGTGGTGGTGCTACCCGTCATCCGGCGCTCGTTGAACACGTCGAACAGCTCGTAGCTGACCTCCAGGTTGCCCGCGGCGTCCACGCCGGTGCGACCGATGACGAGATACTCGATGCCGAGAACGCGCCAGTCGCGGAAGTAGACCTCTTCCCGCGTAGTGGGAAACGAGAGCATGTTTTCCATGCCAAGGGGCGAAAACTGGCCGCTGCGTACCAGGTCGAAGCCGACGATGTCCGACATCTGCTGACGACCGGAGAACTCGGGCCCCTGCCGGAACGGTACGATGGCGATTCGCGTCTGCTTGTCGTAACCCGCATCGATGATGATGGTGTCCAGGCTCTCCGCGCCGAGGACTGCGGTGGCCGGAAACAGCAGGAAAAGGCAGAGGAGCGCGGCAGCGCGACAGGAAGGATGTTTCAACGCAACAGGTCCTCTGGACGGAAAAGCAGGGTGAAGCGACGGAAGTAGCGTTCGAAGATTTCCGGTTCCTTCGGCACTTCGAAGCGCCGGGCCTTGCGCACGGCGGCTTCGGCGGAGCGGTCGAAGGCCTCGTTGCCGCTGCCGTCGATGAGGGTCACCGAGACCACGTCGCCCGTAGGTACGAGCTCGACCAACAACCTGGCTTCCATGTTGTTCCGCGCGCTCGGCGGCCGCGACCAGTTGGCGACCACGCGTTCGTATATGCCGTACCGGTAGGTCTGCGCGACAGCTTCCGCTTCCTCAGCGGCGAAGCTCTCCGCCAGATCGGCCGCTTCGGTCTCCAGGGCGTCCAGAAAGGAGGCTTCCGAGAGCTGCTGCAGCCGCTCTTGCCGCTGCGCCTCCGCAGCGCTCCTGCGCTCGGCCTCCGCCTCCGCGGCAGCCGTCCGGGGCTTCTCCGTGGCAGGCGTCTTTGCGGGTGGCGCCGGCTCCTGGCGCTGCCGGGCTGGCGGGAGCACTTTCGCAACCGCCTCGGGTCGAGCGGCCGGCTTGGCTTTGGGCTCCATCACCACCAGCGTCGAGCGGACGATCTGCGGTTTGATGGCGCGCGCCTCCGCGGTTTCCGGGTTCCAGCCGGCGCGCAGAGATAAAAACGCCAGGCCGTGCAGCAGCAGCGCGAGCAGCAGCGGCAGCGCGTAATCACGGACGGCCGGCATTACGCGTCACTCCCCGGCGAGCTCGGGCGGGTCGGTGATCAGACCTACGCTCTCCGCGCCTACCCGCTGCAGGACGGTCATGACCCGCACGACGGCCCCGTAGTCCAGCTTGTGATCGGCCTTGACGAAGACGGGGACCTCCGGTCGCGCACGCAGTATCTTGCCGGCCTGGTCCTCCAGCGAGTAGATGGTGACCCGCGTGCTCTCATCGTCCGCATTCTGGATGCCGAGATTGACGAACATGGCACCGTCCTCACGGATGGAAACCACGAGCGGATCGTCCTGTCGTTCGGTGATGGGCTCAGAAGGCGCCTTCGGCAGGTCGACGATGACGCCCTGGGTCAACAGGGGCGCCGTCGCCATGAAGATCACCAGCAGGACGAGCATCACGTCGATGTAGGGCACGACGTTGATCTCAGACATGGGCTTTCTGCGCCTAGCCATGGTCCTGACCTCACCGACCCACGCGGGAGTGCGCCGCGCGGTGGAGGATGCCGGTGAGCTCGTCGCTGAACGCTTCGTACCGGCTCATCATGACCTCCACGCGAGCGGAAAACCGGTTGTAGCCGATCACCGCCGGTATCGCCGCGAAAAGCCCCATGGCGGTAGCCACCAGCGCCTCCGAGATACCGGGGGCCACGGAGGCCAGCGTTGCCTGACTCATGTTCGCCAGGCTGCGGAAGGAATTCATGATGCCCCATACGGTGCCGAACAAGCCGACGTACGGGCTCGTCGACCCCACGGTGGCAAGGAACGCCAGATGCGTTTCGAGGTTTTCCTCTTCACGGTTCAACGCCACCCGCATTGCCCGCTGCGCCCCCTGCATGATCGAGTCGGCGTCCGCGCCCGACTGCTCGGACAGCCGGGTGTACTCTTTGAAACCGGCTACGAAGATGGACTCGATGCCGGTGAGGTCATCGTGGGCTTCCAGCTCGTTGTAAAAGGCCCGCAGGTCGATCCCCGACCAGAAGTGATCCTCGAAATCGACGATGGACGCCAACACCCGCCGGAGGAAGAACCATCGCTGGAAGATCATGACCCAGGACGCCACGGACGCCAGGGCCAGCAGCAGCATGACCACCTGCACCAGCAGGCTGGCATTGGCGATCAGCTCAAATATGGACAGCTGCTCAGGCACGGTCGATCAGTTCAATCCAGATCGAGGCGCGGTTGGCCGCTGGCGGGTTCCGAGGCTTCGGGTACGCTCAGCCCGAAGTGCAGGTACGCCTGCTCCGTGGCCACCCGGCCGCGGGGCGTTCGCATCAGGTAGCCGCTCTGGATGAGATAGGGCTCGAGGACGTCCTCGATGGTGTCGCGCTCTTCGCTGATGGCGGCCGCCAGCGAATCCAGACCAACCGGCCCGCCGGAGAACTTCTCGATGATAGCCGTAAGAAGCCGTCGGTCCATGCTGTCGAAACCCTGAGCGTCCACCTTCAACATATTCAGCGCCGCGTCCGCGATCTTCCGGTTGATGACCCCATCCGCCTTCACCTCGGCCCAGTCGCGCACACGGCGCAGCAGCCGGTTGGCGATGCGAGGCGTTCCGCGCGATCGCCGCGCCACCTCAGCCGCGCCTTCGGGGTGAATCTCCAGCCCGAGCTTCGCCGCCGAGCGCGAAACGATCTGCGTCAGTTCTTCGACCGTGTAAAACTCGAGTCGTTGCACGATGCCGAAGCGGTCGCGCAGCGGCGACGTCAGCAGGCCGGCGCGGGTGGTGGCCCCGACCAGCGTGAAGCGCGGCAGGTCGAGCTTCATCGAGCGCGCGGCCGGACCCTCGCCGATGAGGATGTCGAGCTGGAAGTCCTCGAGAGCGGGGTACAGGATCTCCTCCACCACCGCGCTGAGCCGATGGATCTCGTCGACGAACAGCACGTCGCCGGCTTCGAGGTTGGTCAACATGGCAGCAAGCTCTGCGGGGCGCTCCAGCACGGGCCCGGAGGTGGACTTGATCGCCACGCCCATCTCGTTGGCGATGATGTTGGCCAGGGTGGTCTTGCCGAGACCGGGCGGTCCGAAGATGAGCGTGTGATCCAGGGCTTCGTCTCTGGCGCGGGCGGCCTCGATGAAGATCTCCATCTGCTCTCTGACGGCGCGCTGCCCGACGTAGTCGTCAAGCCGCTCGGGGCGCAGTGCCCGATCATGGCCGCCTTCGCGACCGTCGTCCCTGGGGCTGACCAGACGATCCGGCTCCACGCTCACCCGTTCACCTCCCTACGCATGGCGATGTGCTTAAGCGCTGCCCGTACGATCTCCTCAGTGCTCACGACGCCTTCTTCCAGCACCTCGCTGACGACGCGCTGCGCTTCCAAGGGTTTGTATCCGAGCGCGATCAGGGCTTCCTCTGCCTCCACGGCCGATTTGCCTCCGCTCGGCGGCGCTCCCACCTCGGCAACCACCACGAGATCGGCGAGCCGGTCCTTGAGCTCCACGAGCAGCCGTTCGGCCGTCTTTCTGCCCACCCCGGGGACCCGCGTCAGCAGCGCGACGTCGTTGTTCTGCACGGAGCGCGCGAGATCGGCCAGCGGCACGCTCGATATGAGGTTCAGCGCGAGCTTGGGGCCCACCCCGGTAATGCGGATCAGCGCTCTGAACAGATCACGCTCATCGCGGCTGGCAAAGCCGTAGAGCAGCTGGGCATCCTCGCGGACCAGGAAGTGCGTGAAGAGATCTACCGGTGCTTCGGCAGCGGGCAACCGACCCAGCGCGGTGCTGGTCAGCTCCACCTCGTAGCAGATACCGCCGGTGTTGACGAGGATCACGTTCTCGGCGACCTCGACGAGCTGCCCCTGGATTCGCCCGATCATGGGCGGGAAGTATTGACGTGACAAATGGCAATCGCAAGCGCATCCGCGGCGTCGGGAGCCGGCGCCCCGGGCAGCTCGAGAATTGCCCGAACCATGTGCTGGACCTGCTCCTTGCCTGCACGCCCCGAGCCCACCACGGCCTGCTTGACCGTGCGGGCCGCGTACTCGTGGACCGGCAACCCGCACTGAACGGCGGCCGCGATCGCGACGCCCCGGGCTTGTCCCAGCTTCAGAGCCGAGTCGGGATTTCGAGCCATGAACACCTGCTCGATGGCCAGCACGTCAGGGCCGTGCTCGGCGATCACGCTCCGAATGCCGATGTAGATCTCGGCAAGCCGATCCGGAAAAGGCTTCGAGCTGGGACGGATGCAGCCGCTGGCCAGGTACCGGGTCCGACCGCCGGTCACCTCGAGGACGCCATAGCCCGTGATGCGGGAACCCGGATCGATGCCAAGGACCCGGACCGTCATGCTCCTCTCAGGCTTCCAGCACGCTGTCCGGGAAGTCGCCGTTGCTGTAGACGTTCTGCACGTCGTCCAGCTCTTCCAGGGCGTCGATGAGCCGGAGCACTTTCTCCGCATCATCCTGCTCGCAGGGGCTGTAGGTGGAGGCGACCATGGTCACCTCTGCGTCGTCCGGCTCGAGATTCTGCGCTTTGAGCGCACCGACCACATCACTCAGCGACTCCCAGGGAGTGTAGACGGAGACGGACCCATCCCCCTCGGTCTCGATGTCCTCGGCGCCGGCGTCGAGCACCACCTCCATGATCTGCTCCTCGTCGGCACCGGGAGCAAAGCTGATCACACCCTGCCGGTTGAAAAGGTAAGCCACGGAGCCATCCGTGCCCAGGTTTCCTCCGTACTTGCTGAACGCGTGTCGGACCTCGGCCACCGTGCGGTTGCGGTTGTCGGTCATGGCCTCGACGAGAATCGCGACGCCCGCCGGCCCGTAACCCTCGTAGACGAGCTCTTCGACGTCGCTGCCGTCCTGCCCTCCGGCACCCCGGGCGATGGCCCGCTCAATGGTGTCCTTCGGCATGTTGGCACCCAGCGCCTTGTCGACCGCGGCGCGCAGGCGGGGGTTATCGGCCACTTCGCCGCCGCCGATCCGGGCCGCAACGGTAATCTCCCGAATGATCTTGGTGTAGAGCTTGCCGCGCTTGGCATCCTGCGCGGCCTTCCTGTGCTTGATGTTGGCCCATTTGCTGTGACCGGCCATGTCCGCCTCCGCTCGTTCCTCAGTTCTTGCGCACGCGGATGTGGAGATCACGCAGCTGGTGCTCGTCCACGGGCGCCGGCGCTTCCGTCATCGGACACGCGGCCGTCTGGGTTTTCGGAAACGCGATCACGTCCCGGATCGCGTGAGCGCCGGTCATGAGCATCACCAGCCGGTCGAGCCCAAGCGCGATCCCGCCGTGCGGCGGACATCCGAACCTCAGCGCATCGAGCAGGAAGCCGAAGCGCACCTCGGCTTCCTGGCCCAGCTTGAGAACGTCGAACACGGCCTGCTGCATTTCCCGATCGTGAATCCTCAATGACCCGCCGCCCAGCTCGTAGCCGTTGAGCACCACGTCGTAGGCGGCAGCTTCGGCAGTCATGGGATCGGCCAGCATCTCCTCCGGCGTGCAGGTCGGCTGGGTGAACGGGTGGTGATGCGGTGTCGGGATCCCGTCGCGCCCCATCTCGAACATGGGCCAGTTGATTACCCAGCACGGCGCCCAACCGTCCTCCAGCAGGTCGAGGTCCCGGGCCAGCGCGTCGCGCAGCGCGCCCATGGCGTCGGCAACCACGCTGGCGGTGTCGGCACCGAAGAACACGACGTCGCTGTCCCGGGCGCCCACGCGGGCGAGCACCTCGGCCACCACCTCGTCCGATAGGAACTTGATGATCGGCGACTGCAGCCCGGCGCTGCCTGCGCTCAAGTCGTTGACCTTGATGTAGGCGAGCCCCTTGGCGCCATAGCGCGCGACGAAATCGGCATAGTCGTCGATGACCTTACGGCTGAGCGCGCCCCCGCCCGGAGCCCGCAGCGCAACGACGCGTCCGCCGGGATCGTTGGCCGGGTTCTTGAACACCTTAAACTCGACGTCACGCATCAGATCCGCAATGTCCACGAGCTGCAGCGGGTTTCGCAGATCCGGCTTGTCGCTGCCGTAACGACTCATGGCTTCCGCCCAGGTGAGCACGGGAAAAGCCGGCAACTCGACATCGAGCACCTGTCGAAACACCCCCTTGAGCATCCGTTCCGTCACGTCCATGACATCCTCAGCCGTGACGAACGATGCCTCGACGTCGATCTGCGTGAACTCCGGCTGCCTGTCGTGGCGCAGGTCCTCGTCCCGATAACAACGGGCAATCTGGAAGTAGCGGTCCAAGCCCGAGATCATGAGCAGCTGCTTGAAGACCTGAGGCGACTGGGGAAGCGCGAAGAACTCGCCCGGGTGGGTTCGGCTGGGAACCAGGTAATCGCGCGCGCCCTCCGGGGTGGCGCGTGTGAGAGTCGGGGTTTCGACTTCCCAGAACCCTTCGTCCTCCAGAAAGCGCCGGACCGCGCTCGCGATTCGTGCCCGGGAGAGCATCCGGCTCTGCATCTCCGGCCGGCGCAGGTCCAGGTACCGGTACTTCAGGCGGATGTCCTCGCCTGCTTCGGAATGCTCGTCGAGCTGGAACGGCGGCGTGTCCGAGGCGTTGAGGACCGTAAGCTGCGCGCCGAGCACCTCCACCTCGCCGGTGGGCATATCGGGATTCACCGTGCCCTCGGGTCGCGGGCGAACCCGCCCCGTGAGGCGGAGGACGTACTCGTTACGAACGCTGTCGGCCACCGCGAAGCTCTCCGGCGCATCCGGGTCGAACACCACCTGGGCAATGCCCGTCCGGTCGCGAACGTCTAGGAAGATCACACCGCCATGATCCCGGCGGCGGTTCACCCAGCCGTAAAGCTCGACCGTATGGCCTACGTTGCCGGCATCGAGTTCCCCGCAGTAGTGACTACGCATGGCTGCTTCCTGCTCCCATGAATCCAGAGCGTTCCGTTATCAGAGCTTATTCAGACTTGCCGGCGCTCGAGCTCGACGGGGTCGAGCTGCTCGACTTGGGAGCACCATCACCCGGCTTGCCGCCGCTCCCGGAGGAGGATTCCGACGTCTCGTTCGAGCTCGACTTGTCCGCGCCGTCCTTTTTGTCTTCCGTGATGTTGCGCTTGTTGCCCGACTTGAAATCCGTCTCGTACCAGCCACCACCCTTCAATCGGAACCCGGCAGCAGACACCTTTTTGATCAGCGCGTCCTGCGCACATTCCGGACAGGTCTCCAGCGGCGCCTCGCTGATCTTCTGAATGGTTTCCAGCTCGTGGCCGCACTTCGAGCAGCGATATTCGTAGATGGGCATGATTGGAAATCTCTGATTCTGCAAGCGTCACCTGAGCGAGCGGCGCATGATCTTAAAAAACCCAGCAAAAATACAGCGATATCGCAGGCTTTTGTTGCTTGGCCGCCTGCGATCGGCTATAAACCGCGCCCATCGAGAGGGTCGGTGTGACGGCGCGCCAGCGGGGAAGACTAAGCGTTTCCGTGCAAGCCGCAATCTGAGCCGCCGCAGTATTTCGGTAAATGGGGACCCGCTACGCAACCGGGTATCGGAGAGCGCAGCTGGTCCAGCCAAATCATCCAGCGCAAGGAATATTGAATGGCACGCAAAAAGGCCCCCGCCAAGAAAAAGGCTCCAGCAAAGAAAAAGGCACCCGCTAAGAAAAAGGCTGCAGCAAAGGCTGCACCTCAGCGCCAGGCGCCTGCTCTGAAGGCCAAGATGTCCAAGACGGCAATGGTCTCGGAGATCGCAGAGAAGACCAGCCTGACCCGCGGTCAGGTGGGCTCGGTTCTCGAAGAGCTGGAAGTCCTCATCGAGCGCCACATCAAAAAGCGTTCGGTAGGCGAGTTCACTCTGCCGGGTCTACTGAAGATCCGATCGGTCAAGCGCCCCGCCACCAAGGCGAGAATGGGCCGCAATCCGGCCACCGGCGAGGAGATCATGATCAAGGCCAAGCCAGCGAGCATCCGCGTTCGGGTGACGCCGCTGAAAAAGCTGAAGGACATGGTCGGCTGAGTCACGGCTTAGCGGCCGCACGCGGGTTGCGCGGGCGGTCACCGTCAGAAAAGGGGCCTGTGGGCCCCTTTTTTGTGGCAGTTTCGCTAATCTAGGCCGAACGTCCTGCAACCGACCCAGAGGGCATTGCACATGCGGCAATCCACGCTGCTCATTCCCACCATGAAAGAGAATCCGGCGGACGCCGACGTGGCCAGCCATCGCCTGATGCTGCGGGCCGGCATCATCCGCCAGGTGGCAGCGGGCCTTTACACCTGGCTGCCCCTGGGGCTGCGCGTGATCCGCCGGGTCGAGACCATCATTCGCGAGGAGATGAATCGCAGCGGCGCCCAGGAAGTGCTGATGCCTGTGGTGCAACCGGCAGAATTGTGGGAGGAGTCCGGCCGCTGGCAGAAGATGGGTCCCGAGATGCTGCGCATGCAGGATCGTCACGAGCGGGACTTCTGCCTGGCGCCAACCCACGAGGAGGTCATTACTGACCTGTTCCGGCGGGAGGTCCACAGCTACCGGCAGATGCCGTGCAACTTCTATCAGATACAGACCAAGTTTCGTGACGAGATCCGTCCCCGATTCGGGGTGATGCGAGCGCGGGAGTTCACCATGAAGGATGGCTACTCGTTCCATCTCGATCAGGCATGCTTCGACGCGACCTACCAGGAGATGTACGACTGCTACTCGCGGGTCCTGACGCGGATGCAGTTGGAGTTCCGCGCCGTGGAAGCGGACACCGGGAACATCGGCGGCGCGAACTCCCACGAGTTTCACGTGCTGGCCGAGTCCGGCGAGGACACCATCGCGTACGCCACGCAGGGTCCCTATGCAGCCAACCTGGAAAAGGCGCGCTCGGCGCCCCCGGCAGCGGCGGGGTCTCCCGCGCAGGAGCTGGCCAAGGTCGCCACGCCGGGGGTGGAGACCATAGAGGCGGTCGCCGAGTTTCTCGAGGTCGGGCCCGAGCGGACGGTCAAAACGTTGCTGGTCCGCGGATCCTCAGAGCCCGTGGTGGCGCTGGTACTGCGCGGCGATCATGACCTCAACGAGCTGAAGGCGGAGAAGCTGGACGACGTGGCTGACCCTCTCAGCTTCGCCACCGAGGCCGAGATACAGGCAGCCACCGGGTGCCAGCCGGGATCCCTGGGACCGGTCGGGCTCGACGTGCCGACCTACGTGGACCTGGAAGCCGCTGCGCTGACCGACTTCGTCTGCGGCGCGAACGAGGATGGCTTTCACTACACCGGAGCCAATTGGAATCGTGACCAGAGTCTGGATACGGGCCGGGTGGTCGACTTCCGCAACGTGATGGCCGGCGACCCCGCTCCGGACGGTCGGGGGACTCTGCAGTTCCTGCGCGGCATCGAGGTCGGCCACATCTTTCAGCTCGGCAACGTATACAGCGAACCATTGGGCGCCGCGGTCCTTGGGCCGGACGGATCGAGCATCACACCCATCATGGGCTGCTATGGAATGGGCGTAACGCGACTGGTCGCCGCCATCATCGAGCAAAACCATGACGAAGTCGGCATTATCTGGCCCGATCCCGTCGCACCCTACGACCTTCACATCATTGCGCTCAACTACGGCAAGTCGGAGACGGTTCGCAATGCGGCCGACGAACTCTACGAAGCCTGCTTGAGCGCCGGTATGGAGGTACTCCTCGATGATCGGGACGAGAGGCCGGGCGTGAAGTTCGCCGAGGCCGATCTCATTGGCATCCCACGGCGCATCACCGTGGGCGAACGCGGACTGAAGGACCAGACCGTCGAGTATCGTCGCCGCCGCGAGTCGGAGAACGAGGCAGTGGCGCTTGACGGGGTTCTGGACCGGCTCAGGAGCTGATCTTGAGTCGCTTTGGCTTGTCTGCGGCCATCGTCCTGAGCGCCGTCTGCCTGCTGCCGATGCCGTCCGCCGCGGCGAACGTGCACATCGATCCCGCGCTGCTGGAAAAGCTCGCAGTATCCATGGCCGATCGCTACGAGCATACCGATCGCTTCGACGCCGAGGTCTGGCTGCTCACCTCCGAGCGCCGGCTCGCCAGATACATGGACGATCACGAGGAGCGCCTGACGCTGTTGCAAACCGTGTACCGCGAGGCCGACCGCAACGCTCTCGACGCGGATCTGGTGCTCGCCGTCATGCAGGTGGAGAGCGCGTTCGACCGCTACGCGATCTCCCGGGTGGGTGCTCAGGGTCTCATGCAGGTCATGCCGTTCTGGCGGACCGAGATCGGCCGTCCACAGGACAACCTCACCGACATGGAAACGAACATCCGCTACGGCACCACCATCCTGGCGCACTACCTCGACGTGGCGGACGGCGACCTGGTCGATGCCCTGGGGCGCTACAACGGCAGCCGCGGCCGCCTCAAGTACCCCGAAAAAGTCGTCGGCGCCTGGCGCCGGGTCTGGCGACACAAGTCATCGGAAGATCTGCCGGAGCTGGTTAACACCTGCGCAACCTATTCCCTGCACGCCTGCCGATACCGCTAGCCGTTCGCTTCGAACTCCATCGTCTCTGCGCTGCTCGCTCCCCCGAGCCGACCGTCAGATCTGCGGGCGGAACACGGCAACGACACCAGGCAGGCGCCGGGCCAGCAATCCGTAGACGAGCAACGGCACCTCGACGAACACGGTGATCGCAGCCAGCAAGGTCACACCGCCACGGGCCACGCTGGACGCCACGAAGCCGTCGGGCAGCACCAGATAGACAAAGCCCATTGCGGCTGCGGTGACGACGAACCCGCCAACGGACATGGCTGCGAACTGAGTCTTGGAGTTGGCTTCGGTGTCGAAGCTGAACAGCGAGATGCTAACCAGGGAGGCCGGTGCGTGGAGGCGGCCGCCAACCACGAGGCCGACGAGCGCGTGGCCCCACTCGTGTAGGAGGTAGGCGCCGACCGTCACGCCGAGACCGAGCAGCAGGGCCAGGGCGTCGCTGACCAGGGGACGTCCTTCGGACAGCGGTAGCAGGCCCAACCAGCCGGCGGCCACCACCGCGATGATCAACGCGTCCCGAATCGCGAGCTTGACAAACATGATCAGGTGGACGCCGTCAGGCGCAGCGCCCGGCTGAAGCTTTCGAACGTGTGGGGCCCCACCAGCACTTCTTTGAGCCGGCCATTCGGGGCGATGACCAGGGTGCTGGGAAGCACGGTGGGCTGCTCCACGTCCCATCTGGCGCGAGGATCCTCCAGCAGCACGGGGAAGCGAACGTCCATCTTTTCGATGAGCTCGGTGAGGCGCTCCCCGGTGAGGCCATCGAAATTGACGCCGATCACCAGAAGCCGGTCCTCGCCCACCTCGGTCTGCAGGCGATTCAGCTCGGGGATCTCCTTGCGGCAGGGGGCGCACCACTCGGCCCAGTAGTTGATCAGGAGCCAGCGACCGTGCCAGTCGCCGACCTCCATGGTCGTGCCGTCAGCCAGGGCCAGGGGAGGCTCGCCGACCAGACCGAAGAAGTCACAACCGCCAAGCGCCAGAACGCCTGCCAGCGAGAGAACTCTCGTCATCGATTTCATGGAGATTCACCAAACACGGTATCGAGGCTCACCGCCATCTGATTAGAGCCAAACTGGACGAAGGCTTTGAGAGGCTCGACCACGCTGTCCATGTCCGTCACCGAGCCCAAGCGTTCTGCATCCACCCCCTCGGGCAGCGCCTGGTAGAGGTCCCACAGCGTCAGCGTCTTCAGGCTCCGCCCGAGCATCCAGCCGGCGTGCTCGGTCTCGCGAACCAGCTTGAGCGCCAGCAGCGCTTCGAAAACGCGCTCCCGTTCGGCCCGGGCCAGCGGCACCTGATCGTTGATTTCGGTGTCGGTGACGCTTCGACCCTCCAGGTGCGCCGCGTGCAGAAACTTCACCACCCGCGAGCACTTAACCACCAGGGGCTCGGGATTGTCCTCGAGCACGTCGCGTTTTAGCGACAGCGTGCGGACGAAGATCGCGCCGCTGAGGATCAGCACCCAGACCAGGTAAAGCCAGATCAGAAACAGGGGCACCGCGGCAAAGGTCCCGTAGATGGGCTCCATGCTCGAGCTGGCTACCGTGACCCGGAAGACCTTTTTGGCCAGCTCGAAAGCGAACATCGTCAGGATGCCGCCGGCGAGGGCGTGGTGGAAGGGAACCCGGCAATTGGGAACCGCAAGGAACAACACGGTCAGCCCCGCCGCGGTCAGCACGCTCGGCAGGTAGTCGAGAACGGCGCTGTCTAAGCCGAAGCCGTCGAGATCGGCGACGAGCGGCAGCGATATCAGGTAAAGGGAGATGAAGATCCCGGCAGCGATCAGCGGCGGACCGAGCGACAGCACACCCCAGTAGAGAAGAAAGCGCTGCAATCCACGCCGCGGCTCAGCAACGCTCCAGATGGTGTTGAACGTCTTCTCCACCGACACCAGCATCATGAAAGCGGTCAAGAACAGCACTAGAAATCCGGCCGCGGTCAGCTGACGGGCCCGGGCCGAGAACTCCAGCAGACGTTCCTGGACCACCGCGCTGCTGTCCGGGACGAAGTTGCGGAAAATGTAATCCTGGATCCGCTCGCCGACGCTTTCGAACTCCGGCAGCACGGAGAACATAGCGTACGCCACCGTCATCATCGGCACGACGGCGAACAGCGTGGTATAGGTCAACGCCCCCGCCCGCGTCATGCAGTCGTGGATCAGGAACTGCTGCCCCAGCTGGCCGAAGTACCAGCGCAGCGGCACGACCACCCGTTCCTGGAACTGATTCCACGTCGCATCCAACATTGCCAGTCTCCTGCGCGACCGGTTAAATGAAGTCGCCGCCAGAACGCACCATTATAGAGACCATGAGTGAAGTCACCATCTACCACAATCCGCGCTGCTCCAAGTCGCGCGCCACGCTGGCCCTGCTGGAGGAGCACAGCGTCGTGCCCACCGTCGTCGAGTATCTGAGCACGCCGCCCGATCCGGCGACGCTCAACCGGCTGCTGGACATGCTCGGCCTCTCGCCACGGGAGCTCATGCGCCGAAAGGAAGCCGTCTACGCCGATCTGGGCCTGGGCGACGACGACCTGAGCGACGACGCGCTCATCGAGGCGATGGTCGCCAACCCGATCCTCATCGAGCGGCCCATCGTGGTCGCTGGCGACAGGGCCGTCATCGGCCGGCCGCCCGAGAACGTTCTCGAGCTGATCTAACCCCCGGTCCGTCCCATGCACCCATACGTTCTCGTCCTCTACTACAGTCGTACCGGAGGGACCGCGCGGCTCGCTCGGCACGTCGCTCGCGGCGTTCAGGCACAGGGCGAGTTCGAAGCGCGGATACGCACGGTACCCCCCGTGTCCACCACCGTGGAGCAGACCGAACCCGTGGTGCCCGAGCAGGGCGCCGTGTACTGCACGAAAGCGGACCTGGCCGGCTGCAGCGCTCTGGCCATCGGCTCCCCAACCCGGTTCGGCAACATGGCCGCCCCGCTCAAGCACTTCCTAGACGACACCGTGGATCTTTGGATGCAGCACGATCTTGTCGGCAAACCGGCAGGCGTGTTCTGCTCGACCGCCTCCCAGCACGGCGGTCAGGAGTCCACCCTGCTGTCGATGATGATCCCGCTGCTCCACCACGGGATGGTCATCGCCGGCGTGCCCTATAGCGAGCCCGCCCTCAACCGGACCACCGGAGGTGGCGGTCCATATGGCCCCAGCCACGTCAGCGGCGCCGACACGCAGGCGGAGCCAACGGCGGACGAGCGGGCGATAGCCACGGCCCTGGGAGCCCGGCTGGCCGAGCTCGCCCGAAGGCTGAACGCATGAAAGGACTGCAACTCGCCTGTCTGCTGCTGATCGGCAGTCTGTTCGCCATCAACGGCCTGCGGCAGTTTTTCGTGGAGCCGCTGAACACGCCCCACGTAAACCTGATCTGGTTCCTGATCCAGGTGCTACCGTTGCTGGCCGTGCTTCCTGGCACGTTGAAGAACCGCTACAGAAGCTACGTCTTCGCTGCTCTGGTGAGCACCCTCTACTTCATCCACGGCGTGCTGCTGGCCGCCACGGCGGATCTCAGGGCGTTTGGGGTTTGGGAAGCCGGCTTCGCCGTCAGCCTGCTGGTCGCCGCCAGCTACGCCGCCCGGCGCACGTTGGGAGCCGCCGCCCCTTAGTGAACGATGGGCGGCGTCTCGGGCGTCTCCTCGGTATCCTCGTCAACGCTCTGCACGGCGTAACGCCGGGTCGTGATCTCTCCGGCCACCACCTGGGGCAGCTCTCGAAGAAACTCGTCCATGTGCTCGGTCTGGAAATGAGCCATGAGCGCTTCCATGGTCTCCCATTCCTGGAACAGCATCAGGGTGTTTGGGTCGGAGAGCCCGACGTAGAAATCGTAGGAGATGCAGCCGAGCTCGGCCTGGGTCGCCTCGCTCATGCGGCGGGCGAGCTCTAACGCCCGGTCACGCTGATCCGGGCGAATGGGGATGGTGCCGTGAACGATAATCATCTGACTTCAGCCGATGTTAGCAGCAGCCTGCTCACATCACCCCCGCTTTCTTCAAGGTCGCGGCCATCTCCGGAATAATCGCCGCATCGTCGATGGTCGAGGGAACGGTGTAAGGATTGCCGTCGATCATCTTTCTGAGCACCTGCCGCAGGATCTTGCCCGAGCGGGTCTTGGGCAGGCGTTCTACGACCACCGCCCGCCGGAAGTTGGCAAAGGCCCCCACCGATGCCCGAACCATCTGCACCAGCTCGCGTTCGAGGGCTTCGGGGTCGACGTTGGCCCCATCCTTGGTGAGCACAAGGCCAACGGGAACCTGGCCCTTGTCCGCGTCGGCTATGCCGACCACCGCGCACTCGGCGATGGCGGGATGCTCGGCCACCGTCTCCTCCATCTGCCCGGTTGAAAGCCGGTGGCCGGCAACGTTGATGACGTCGTCCATGCGACCCATGATGTAGACGTAGCCGTCGTCGTCCCGATAGCCCTCGTCGCCGGTCAGGTAGAAGCCGGGATAGCGGGACCAGTAGGACTCGACGTAACGCTGATGATCACCCCACACCGTGGGAAACGCGCCCGGTGGAAGCGGTTCCTTCACCACCACCGCACCTTCCTCGCCGGCACCCACCTCCGCGCCGTCCTCATCCAGGATGCGCAGGTCGTAGCCCGGCACGGGAAGGGTCGGTGAGCCCGGTTTCGTCGCCATGAGCTCCAGACCGGCCATGTTCGCGCAGATTGACCAGCCCGTCTCCGTCTGCCACCAGTGGTCGATCACCGGGACATGCAGGTGCTCGCTCAACCAGTGATACGTGGGAGGGTCGAGGCGCTCGCCGGCGACGAACTGGTACTGCAAGGAGGACACATCGTAACGGCCCTTCAGCGCGCAGTCGGGGTCTTCCTTGCGGATCGCGCGAAAGGCGGTCGGGGCAACGAAGAAGCTCTTTACCCGATGGTCCTGGATCACCCTCCAGAACACCCCGGCGTCCGGGGTCCGCACCGGCTTGCCCTCGAACAGGACCGTCGCGCAGCCTCGGATGAGCGGCCCGTAAACGATGTAGGAATGACCGACCACCCAGCCGACGTCGGACGCCGCCCAGAACACGTCGCCTGCGTCCACGCCGTAGATGGCCTGCATGCTGTAGTTCAGCGCCACCGCGTGGCCCCCGTTGTCCCGCACCACGCCTTTCGGCTTCCCGGTGGTGCCGGACGTGTACAGAATGTAAAGCGGGTCCGTCGCATCGACCGGGACGCAGCCGACCCCCTGAGCGGATGCTTCCCAATCGCTCCAGTCCAGATAGCCTTCCCCGGAATGGTCGGCCTGACACTGCTCGCGCTGCAGCATCACCACCTTCTCCGGTTTGTGATCAGCCAGCGAGACCGCCTCCTCTACCAGGGGCTGATAGGGGATGACGTTGGCGAACTCGATACCGCAAGACGCGCTCAGAAGCACCTTCGGCTCCGCGTCATCGATTCGGGTGGCGAGCTCCGGCGCGGCAAACCCGCCGAACACGACGGAGTGAACGGCGCCGATCCGGGCACAGGCCAGCATCGCGATCACCGCCTCGGGAATCATGGGCATGTAGACGATCACCCGGTCACCGCGAGACACCCCGAGTGCTGCGAGCCCACCGGCGCAAGCGGCGACGCGCTCGGCGAGCTCAGCGAATGTGAAACGCTGGACGCTACCCGTGGCGGGGGAGTCGTAGATGAGCGCGAGCTGGTCCCCGCGACCGTCGGCCACGTGCCTGTCCAGCGCCAGCCAGCAGCTGTTCATCTTTCCCCCGTGGAACCAGCGCCAAGCGCCTGACGGCGCTCGGTCCAGGATGGTCTGAGGAAACTCGAGCCAGGGCAGCTCCGCTGCCTTCTCTCGCCAGAACCCTTCGGGGTCGGAGAGCGATCGCGCGTACTCCGACGCGTAGCTCACTTTCGGGGGGAACGCCGCGGCGCAGCGCGTCCGGATGCCTTGAGCAAGCTCTTTACCCTCGCCGCGCTGGGTTGCGCCGCCAGAAGATCACGATAGGCGCGGGAGCGTTTGCCGATCCCCTTGTGCAGGGCGTAGAAGTCGATGGCGCGACGCCACGCCTCGGTCGCGCCGTAGCGGCTGATGGAGACGGTTGTGTTGACCACTTTGTTTTCCAGACGCGACATCACGCCGATCTGAAAGACGGGCGTCAGGGTGCCGCTTTTTTCGGTTTTGAGCCGACAAAGGATGCCCCTCACCTGGCCCCTCGCGTCCACGCGCACCGTTTTGTCCGCTTTTTCGCGGGCCGATTTCTGCAGCATTGCGAGCTCGGCGTCCCGAGCCTCCGCGAGGGACTTTACCGTGGCCCGTTGGGGGCCCTTGATGCGTTTGCCGTCCTGCTTGAGAGAGAAGTACTCCTGGTAGGTCTTTCCAGCGATCTGCCTGCGCACGCGATACCCGTGAAAACGCTCCGTGTCGAGCAACTCAACTGCCATGTGCCGAGCCTCCGGTCAGTTGCCGCCGATCACGCCGTCTTCCCTGAGCCGGGCGATTTCGTTTCCTGTGAACCCGCAGTCCTGCAGCACCGCCACCGAGTCCTCGCCGGGCGCGCGAGCTCCGTGGCTGGCGGCCACCTCAGTTCGGGAGAAGCGCGGCGCCGGTGCCGGCTGGACGACGCCGTCGAGCTCGATGAACGCGTTGCGAGCCTGGCTGTGCGGGTGCTCGGGCGCTTCGAAGATGGACAGCACAGGTGCGAAGCACACATCGCTCCCTTCCATGATCTCGCACCACTCGTCGCGCGTTTTGCTCTTGAAGACTTCGGTAAGCTCGCGCTTGAAGTCGGGCCATCTGGAGGCGTCCATCTGCGCCGCGAAGCGCTCCGGATCCAGACCGGCTTTCTCCACGAGCAAGGCGTAGAACTGCGGTTCGATGGAGCCGATGCAGACGTACTTTCCGTCCTTGGTCTCGTAGGTGTCGTAGAAGTGCGAGCCGCTGTCGAGGAGGTTGGTGCCGCGCTCGTCTTTGAACACCCCGGCAGCACCCATGGAAAAGAACATGGCCATGAGGGCCGCCGCGCCGTCCACCATGGCCGCGTCCACCACCTGGCCCTTGCCCGACTTCTGGGCTTCCAGCAGTCCGCAGACCAGACCATACGCGAGGAGCATGCCGCCTCCTCCGAAGTCGCCGACGAGGTTGAGCGGCGGCACCGGGCGGTCTCCGGAATGGCCGATCGCGTGCAGCGCGCCCGCCAGGGCGATGTAGTTGATGTCGTGCCCGGCCGCCTGGGCCAGCGGCCCCTCCTGGCCCCAGCCCGTCATGCGTCCATACACCAGCTTCTCGTTGCGAGCCCAGCAATCCTCGGGCCCCAGCCCCAGGCGCTCGGTGACGCCCGGGCGGAACCCCTCGAAGAGGGCATCCGACTTCTCGACAAGGCGCAGCACGGTTTCAGCGCCGGCGGGGCTTTTAAGGTCGACGGCGATTGAGCGTCGGTTGCGTGCGAGGACGTCCTTCGGGCGATTTGCCCCTCCGCTGATCCGGTCAACCCGGATCACCTCCGCGCCCATGTCGGACAGCATCATCCCGCAGAATGGTCCGGGACCGATGCCCGCCAGCTCAACAATACGAAACCCGTGCAACGGCCCCATGCTCACCTTCCCCCCGGTAAGAAATCAGACAATCAGCCAGGGAGTTTAGCGATCTTTTGCGTGGGCATCACCCCGCGGTGGATCTGGCCCCTGTGCCGTCCGCTTCCTCCTCGCCGGCAAACTGAATGCGCGCGAATCGCGCATAGAGATCGCTGCTCTTGAGAAGCTCCTCGTGACGCCCGCCGGCCTGCAGCCGCCCGTCACTCAGCACGAGTATCCGGTCGGCCTCCCGTACCGTGGAGAGACGGTGGGCGATGACCAGAATGCTGCATTGGCCCTTGAGCTCGGTGATGCTCGCCCGGATGTGCTCCTCGCTCTCGGCATCCAGCGCGCTGGTCGCCTCGTCGAGCAGGAGGATCTCCGGTCGGGTGAGCAGCGCCCGGGCAATGGCGAGGCGCTGCTTCTGCCCTCCTGAAAGCCCGACACCCCCCTCACCCACAACCGTGGCCAGCCCCCGGGGCAGGGCTTCGACGAAGGCACCGGCGTGGGCGAGCCGGAGCGCGCGGGAGATTTCCTCTTCGCCGGCTTCGGGCGCGCCGTAGACCAGGTTGCTCTCTATGGTGCCGGCAAACAGCACCGGGTCCTGCGGTACGAAGCCCACCCGCTCACGAACGTCGGCCAGCCGCAGCTCCTTCAGATCCACGCCGTCGAGCAGGATCTCTCCCGAGTCCGGGTCGTAGAACCTCTGCAGCAGATCGAAGAGCGTGCTCTTGCCCGCGCCGGAGGGCCCCACCAGGGCAACCATTTCTCCCGGCGCCACCGCAAAGCTTAGGTCTGACAGCACGGGCGCTTCGGGCCGGCTAGGATAGGTAAACCCCACGTTTCGGACCGTCAGCCGCCCACCGGGCGCAACCGCTACCGACGGCTCCCGGGCGGCGGGAAGCACCGGCGATTCGGGATCCATCAGCAGCGAGGGTGAGTTCAGCAGCTCCATGAGCCGCTCCATGGCTCCGGCAGCTCGCTGCAGATCGCTGTAGACCTCGCTGATCGCACCCACGGACCCGGCGACGATGAAGGCGTAGAAGATGAAGGCGGCAAGCTCTCCGGGGGACGTCTGGCCGGCGAGCACGTCGCGGCCGCCCACCCACAGCATGGTCGCGATGGCCCCGAGCACCAGCATCATCACGAGCGCGACGAGCCACGAGCGCTGAAGGATGCGGCGCACGGCAACCTCGAAGGCTCTCTCCACCCGCTGGCGAAACGCGTCGACGTCCAGCCCCTCGTGATTGAAGGACTGGACGACCTTGATGTTGCGCAGCGACTCGCCCGCGAAGCTGCCCACCTCGGCAAGGGTGTCCTGGCTGTTGCGTGACAGCGCCCGGACCCGCCGGCCGAACAGGATCACCGGGGCGACCACGAACGGGACGCTCGCCACCACGATCAGCGAAAGCTTCGCGTTGGTCACGAACAGCAGCACCAGCCCGCCAATGAACATGAGGACGTTGCGCAGGGCGATGGATACCGAGGACCCGATGACCGTCTGCAGGAGCGTGGTGTCGGTGGTGATCCGGGACTGAATCTCCGTGGGCAGATTGGCCTCGAAGAATCCGGGATGTAGGCGAATCAGATGGGCGAAGACCGCCTGACGGATGTCGGCGCTGACGCGCTCGCCCACCCAGGAGACGAAGTAGAAGCGCAGAAACGTTCCGGCCGTGAGGACCACCATGAGAACGGCGAAAATCGATATGCTCTGCACGAGCACGGCGGCGGAACCGCTGCTCAAGCCTTCATCGATGACCAGGCGCATCCCCTGGCCGATGGAGAGGGTCACGCCAGCCGTCACCACGAGCGCGACGCTCGCGTAGACCACCTGGCGAAGATACGGGCGCAGAAAGCTCAGCGCAGGCAGGAGCCGCGTGAGCTCCCGTGATGCCGGTCTGTCGAGTCCGTCCTCCATCAAATCATTATCTCACCTCAGGCGCCGTGAACGTAGGGCCACCATCCGGACGGGCAGCCTCCGGTCATTGCTTTCCCCCCCGGATCTTGTTTAGCTGCCGCGAAATTCGCCCATCGGGGGAAAACGTTGACTGATCTGCTGGACTGCGTCGAGATCGATCCGGGCGGTAGCGCCGGGTCCGTGATCTGGCTGCACGGCCTGGGCGCCGACGCGCACGACTTCGAGCCCGTGGTGCCGATGCTGTCGCTGAACCAGCCCCTGCGCTTCGTGTTTCCCAACGCGCCGGTCAGGCCCGTCACCATCAACGCCGGCATGGAGATGCGTGCCTGGTACGACATCGACCCCGGCAACCCGCTGTCGGGCGACCCGGACATCCAGGCCTCCGCCCGGGCCGTTGGGCAGCTCCTCGAGCGGGAGCACGAACGCGGCGTGCCGTACGAGAGCATCACCCTTGCCGGGTTCTCCCAGGGCGGCGTGATCGCGATGGAGCTCGGGCTGTCCTTCGCGCACCGGCTGGCAGGCATCATGGCGCTGTCCACATACGTGCACGATCACGAGCGCCTGGTCGATCGCATCGGCTTCGCCAACGTGGACGCTCCCATCTTCATGGCCCATGGCATCGGCGATCCGATGATCCCGATCACCCGGGCGATCACCTCGAGGGAGGCACTGCTGGCGTTGAACTACCGGGTCGAGTGGCACGAGTATGGCATGGGCCACCAGGTGTGCCCGGAGGAGATCGCCGACATCGGTGGTTGGCTGAACGATATCTACGGTCTTGGATAAAACGTCGGGCGACGGGAAATCGCCGCCCGCGGGCTTAGAATCGCCTGCAAGGAGACGGGAGGAGTCGCAGTGGAGATGAACATGGGCCTGTTCGAGCTTTACGGAGTCGCCGCACTGACCGTCTGGGTGATGGTCACCACGCTGTGGGCGATCAGCATCCCGACCAGGGACGCGAGCATCATCGACATGTTCTGGGGGCCCCTGTTCGTGGCCATCGCGTGGGTGCTCCTGCCAGTCTACGGCGGCGGCGTGCAGGCCAAGCCGTACCTGGTGATGCTCCTGGTCACTCTCTGGGGCCTCCGGCTCGCCTACCACCTGGTCGGCCGGAATCTGGGAGCCGGCGAGGACGTGCGCTATGCGCGGTGGCGCGCCTCGGGCGGGCCGAAGTGGTGGCTGAGAACCTACCACCGCATTTTTCTGCTCCAGGGCTTTCTCGCCCTGCTCGTGGCCACGCCCATCGTCGCCGCCTTCTACGCCCCGAGGGATCTGTCGCTGCTGAACCTTGCCGGCGTCCTGATCTGGGCCGCCGGGTTCGTCTTCGAGCTCGTCGCCGACGTTCAGCTCAATCGCTTCAAGACAGATCCCGCCAACCGGGGCCAGCTGCTCAACACCGGTCTTTGGAGCCTGTCCCGGCATCCCAACTATTTCGGTGACGCGCTGCAGTGGTGGGGTCTGAGCATCGTTGCGCTGTCCGGTGCCGGGTGGTGGGCGCTGCTAGGCCCGGTGGTCATGACCCTGATATTTCTCGTGCTGACCGCCGACATTCTCGAGAAAGGCATGTCCCGCCGGCATCCAGACTACGAGGAGTACACATCCACCACGCCCAAGTTCGTGCCGCGGCTCCCCAGCCGCGATTGAGACGGGACCGGCAGGGCCGCCCGGCCGCCGGAGTCGGCCAGAATCCTCCGGCCCCCATCTTTTCGGTCGCGCCGCTGGGACATCGGGCCGATATTGCCTAAAATCGCGCGCCCCTCTGAAATAACCCCTCGGGGAAGGACCTCGGCACCATGATCAGGGTATTCATCGACGGACAGGCCGGCACGACGGGCCTGGAGATCGTCCAGCGCTTGACGGCGCGGGACGACGTCGAGCTGCTGGAGATCGACCCCGCCGAGCGCAAATCGCCCGCGGCCCGCCAGCGGCTGTTCGAAGCGGCCGACGTCACCATCCTGTGCCTGCCCGACGACGCCGCCAGGGAAGCCGCAACGCTGGCCGAAGGACGCTGCCGGATCATCGACGCCAGCACGGCACACCGTATCCAGGCGGGCTGGTGCTACGGTCTGCCCGAGCTGGGGCCTGCCCAACGCCATGCGCTGGCCACGGCAGACCGGGTCGGCAATCCCGGCTGCTATCCCCAGGGGTTCATTCTCATGATCCGCCCCCTCATCCAGGCCGGTCTGCTGGCTGCTGAGCAACCGCTGGCCGTGCAGGCGCTGTCCGGGTTTTCCGGGGGAGGACGCAGCCTCATCGAGACCCGCAGGGCGTTCGATGCCGACGAGTCCGAGCGGCGCAACACCGAGCCCTACGCGCTGTCGCTGAAGCACAAGCACGTTCCCGAGATGCGCGCCTACTCGGGAACCAAGGTTGCCCCGCTGTTCACGCCGTCGGTGGGCAACTTCTACCAGGGCATGCTGGTTCAGGTCCCGTTGTTTTGCAGCCAACTCCGCAAGGGGGCAGACTACGAGGGCGTCCACCGGATCCTCACGGAAACATACGCTTTGGAANNACGCTTTGGAACCCTTCATCGACGTGCTGGAACCCCATGCCGAGGCGGCGCTGACGGACGGCTTTCTCAACGCGACCGCCTGCAACGGCACCAACCGTCTCGAGATCATGCTGTTCGGCCACTCCGAGCAGCTGCTGCTCGTGGCGCGGTACGACAATCTCGGCAAAGGTGCCGCCGGGGCCGCGGTTCAGAACCTGAATCTCATGATGGGCATCGAAGAGACCACGGGGCTCACCTCGTGAGGACCCCGCGAGCCATCGCCGAGCTTTCCGATGCCGAGCTCGAGGGCCTACAGGCGGATCTTTCAAGGGAGCTGGAGCTCCAGGCTGCGAACCGCCTGTCGCTGGATCTCACCCGCGGGAAACCGGCCCCGGACCAGCTCGAATTGAGCGCCGGCCTGGACGACGCAATCGCTGGTAACTACATTGCATCGGACGGCACCGATTCGCGCAACTACGGCGCCCTCACCGGCCTGCGGGAAGCCAGGGAGCTCGGCGCGGAGATCATGGAGGCCGACCCCGAGGACATCATCTGCTGGGGAAACTCGAGCCTGCAGCTCATGCACACCTGCGTGGACCTGGCTTTAAACCATGGCCTGTGGGGCGACGGGCGGCGATGGAGCCGTGACGCCAATCCCAAGGTCCTGACTCCCGTCCCGGGCTACGACCGCCATTTCACCATCTGCGAGGCAGCGGGGATCGAAATGATCAACGTGCCCATGACGGATACGGGCCCCGACATGGATGCGGCTCGCCGGGCGGTCGAGGACCCGTCTGTCAAAGGCATCTGGTGCGTGCCCAAGTATTCCAACCCATCAGGCTGCATCTACTCCCCGGAGCGAGTGGAAGAGCTGGCCCGACTACCGGCCGACGCGGCCGCCGACGACTTCGTGATCCTGTGGGACAACGCCTACGCCGTGCACGACTTCGAATTTCCGCGGGCTCCGCTGGCTTCCCTGCTGGACCTCGCACGCCGGCACGGAACGGGCGAGCACGTCATCATGTTCGCCTCCACGTCCAAGATCACTTACCCCAGCGCGGGGCTCGCCTTCCTGGCCGCAGACGCCGCGGTGCGAAAGGCCGTGGAGTCGCGCCTGGGGACGGCGAGCATAGGCCCGGACAAGGTCAATCAGCTGCGCCACGCGCGGTTTCTCGGCGGCCGGGTGGAGGCTCACATGGCCGGTCACGCGGCGCTGGTCAAGCCGAAGTTTGAGTTGGTTGAGCGCAAGCTGCGGGAAGGGCTGGCAGGTCTTGGGATCGCAGACTGGACCACACCGGCAGGGGGATACTTCGTGTCGCTGGACACCCGACCCGGCCTGGCCAAAGACGTCGGCGATCTGGCCGCCAAGGCCGGATTGACAATCACCAAGCCAGGCGCGACGTTCCCGTACGGCAGAGATCCCGAGGATGCCAACCTGCGGATAGCGCCCACGTTTGCAAGCCTCGCCGATCTCGCCGTAGCCATGGACGTCCTGGTCGTTTGCGTCAAGCTTGCCGCCATCTCCAGGGAGATCGATCACCGCTCGGGCACAGCAGGAGCGTAGAGAACTCATGAGTAAATGGCACATCGAGGATTTCGCAGTACCTTCGGCCGAAGGCAAGGACCGCTTCCACGACTTCGCCCTGCCGGATCCGCTGATGCACGCCATTGCCGACCTCGAGTTCGAGTACTGCACGCCGATCCAGAGCACCGTGCTGCCTTGGAGCCTCGCCGACTACGACGTCACCGGCCAGGCCCAGACCGGAACCGGAAAGACGGCCGCGTTCCTGATCACGATCATCGCCAGGGTGTGGGAGTACCCGCCTGCGGAGCCTCCCAAGATCGGGTCGCCCCGGGCGCTGGTGCTTGCCCCGACGCGGGAGCTCGCCCTGCAGATCGAAAGCGACGCTAAGGACCTGACCAAGTACATCGATCTCGGGGTGGAGTGCGTGGTGGGCGGGATGGACTTCCAGAAGCAGCTGGATCGGATCAAGCGGCGTCCCGTGGATCTGCTGATCGCCACGCCCGGGCGTCTGCTGGACTTCATCAGCCGCCGTCACCTCAACCTGCGAGGAGTGGAGGTTCTGGTGATCGACGAGGCCGATCGCATGCTCGACATGGGCTTCGTTCCCGACGTGCGTCGAATCGTTTACCAGACGCCCCACAAGCGGAACCGGCAGACGTTGTTCTTCAGCGCCACCTTCAACGACGACGTGATGCGCCTGGCCGACTCCTGGACCATCGACCCCGAACACGTCGCCATCGCGCCCGAATCCGTCGCCACGGAAACGGTCACCCAGAAATTCTGGCTGGTCGCCGCCGACAAGAAGGCTTCGCTGCTGGCCGAGTTCCTGACGAAGCAGGCGCCGGCACGGGCTCTCATCTTCACGAACCGGCGCGATCAGACCCATCAGCTCAACGCCTTTCTCCACAAGCGAAACATCCGTTGTGAAGCTCTCGCCGGCGACGTGCCTCAGCGCAAACGCCTGTCGACGCTGGCCCGCTTCAAGGACGGGGACATCCCCTACGTGGTGGCCACCGACGTGGCCGGCCGAGGCATCCACGTGGAGGGAATCAGCCACGTTATCAACTTCGACCTCCCCGAGGACCCGGAGGACTACGTGCATCGTATCGGCCGGACGGGGCGCGCGGGGGCAGAAGGCATCAGCATCAGCTTCGTCTCGGAGGACGACGCGTTCAACCTGCCCAGCATCGAGGAATATCTTGGTGAGGCCGTGGTCTGCACCCAGCCGGGCTTCTGAGCGCGCAACGCCGCGCACCAAGCCCTCCGGGCCCGCGGCGCCATGACCCCGGACGTGGGCCGCACCACGGTGGGCGTCGTCCAGCTCTGCGCCACGCCAGACGTCGAAGCGAACATGACAACGGTCGAACGCCTCGTCGCGACCGCTTGTGACGCGGGCGCCGAGGTCGTGCTGCTGCCCGAAGCGTTCGCCTTCCTCGGGCCGGAAAAGGCCAAGCGGGAAATCCTGGAGCAGCTGCCGGAGGCCGCAGGGGCGCCGGGCGGCCCGATCCTGGAACGCTGCCGGGCAATCGCCACCCGCCACGGCTGCCACCTGATCCTCGGCGGCTTCCACGAGGATGCGGGCGATCCCGAGAAGAGCTACAACACCTGCGTTCATCTCTCCCCGGGCGGAGAGATACTCGCCCGCTACCGGAAGGTGCACCTGTTCGACGTGTCGCTGGCCGACGGCACCCAGCTGCGCGAGTCGACCCGAACGGCGGCGGGCGACCAGCTGATCACTACGGAGCTGCCCTTCGGCAAGCTGGGCTTGAGCATCTGCTACGACCTCCGCTTCCCCTACCTCTATCAGTCCCTGGTGGACATGGGCGCCGTGGCCCTGACGGTGCCTTCGGCGTTCACCAAGACCACCGGGGCCGCTCACTGGCACGTCCTCCTGCGAGCGCGCGCCATCGAGTGCCAGAGCTACGTCATCGCTCCGGCCCAGCACGGCCACAACTGGGGCAAGCGTCATTCCTTCGGCCATTCACTGATCGTCGATCCGTGGGGCGACATCGTCGCCGAGCGGCGGGACGGCGATGGCGTGGCGGTGGCAGAAGTCGATCCGGAACGGGTGCGACAGGTGAGGGCGGAGCTGCCTAGCCTCACGCACAGACGTCTCCTAGAATGATCGACAGACCCCCACGGACGGCTGCATTGGGTTCAACGAGCAAGACGCTCATCATCCTGGCAACCCTCATCGTCATCGCTGCCGGCATCAAAGCAGCGGAAGCGCTGATGGTGCCCTTCCTGCTGGCGGCCTTCATCGCCACGATCGCGTCGACCCCGGTGTTCTGGCTGGAGCGCCATCGAGTGCCCGCGGGGATCTCCATCGCCCTGGTGATGCTCGGCATCATCGTGATGATCACCGGCGTAGGCGCGGTGGTCGCCCAGTCGGCGGGCGCCTTCACCGACCGGTTGCCCTTCTACCAGGCCCGGCTCACCGAACTCGTCCAGACCGCCGTGGCCTACGTGGAGATGACCGGCCTGAACGTATCGGAGGAAACGCTGCTCTCCTACTTCGATCCCGGCACCGCGCTGGTCATGGCCGGCAACACGCTGCGTGGGCTGGGCGGCGCGCTCAGCAACGGGTTCCTGATCCTGCTCACCGTCATCTTCATCCTGGCGGAGGCATCGAGCTTCCCGCGCAAGCTTCAGGAGGTGCTGGCCGACCCGGACAGCGACCTGCCTTACTTTGTTCGCTTCGCGGAGAACGTCAACCGCTACATCGGCATCAAGACCACCATAAGCGTGATCACGGGCATACTCGTAGGGCTCATGCTGGCCGTGCTCGGCGTGGACTTCCCGGCGCTATGGGGCCTGCTCGCTTTTCTCCTGAACTACGTGCCGACCATCGGTTCCCTGATCGCGGCGATCCCCGCGATGCTCCTGGCACTGATCCAACTCGGCCCTCTGACCGCCGCCGTGGCCGGCATCGGTTTCTTCGTCATCAACGTCCTCATGGGGAACGTGGTCGAGCCGCGCTACATGGGACGAGGGCTCGGGCTCTCGACGCTGGTGGTGTTCGTCTCCCTGGTATTCTGGGGCTGGATGCTCGGACCCGTGGGGATGCTGCTGTCGGTACCGCTGACGATGACGGCGAAGATCGCGATGGAAGCCAACCCGTCGAGCGAGTGGCTCGCGGTGTTGCTGGGACCGGCCGACAGGACCCCCGATGCTGCGCCCGCCGATAACCAGACATGACCCACGAACGCGAAAACATCCGCGACATGCATGGCTACACCTGGGGCGAGCAGCCAGAGCAGGACGACATCATCAAGCTCAACACCAACGAGAACCCCTACCCGCCCTGCCCGGCCGTGGACGACGCGCTGGCCGATCTCAACGGTGAGGCACTTCGCACCTACCCGCAGCCCACGGCCGATCGCCTGCGCGACCGGATCGCCGAGCTGCACAACTTAAAGCGCGAGAACATCGTCGTCACCAACGGCGGCGACGAGGGGCTGAGGCTCGCTTTCACGACTTTCTTGGAGCCGGGGGGCACCTTTGGCATGGCGGATCCGAGCTACTCGCTCTACCCCGTTCTGGCCGCCATTCAGGACACCCAGATTCTGAACATCCCCCTGGACGAGAACTGGGACCTGCCGCGGGACTTCGCCCACCAGCTCAACGATGCGGGAGCGGGGCTCGCCTGCCTGGTCAATCCCCACGCCCCTTCCGGTACCCTGCTCGACACCTCTCGGATCAGCCAGCTCGCCAACGACTTCAACGGCGTGCTCCTCATCGACGAGGCCTACGTCAACTTCGTCGACCCGGCGCTTCGCTACGACGCCGTACGGCTCACCGAGGCGTTCGACAACCTGCTCATCCTGCGCACCTTCAGCAAGGGTTACAGCCTGGCCGGCATGCGCCTGGGCTACCTCATCGGCTGCACGTCGCTGATCGAACCCATCATCACCAAGACACGCGACAGCTACAACGTGGACCACGTGAGCCAGCGGGTCGGCGAGGCCGCGCTGTCCGATCCCGCCTACGCCGAGGAGAACTGGGCGAACGTGCGCGCCGCGCGGCGCACGCTCCGTGAGGGGCTGCTCGAGCACGGTTTCCGCGTCGGCGCCTCGCAAACCAACTTTCTCCTGACCGAGGTGCCGGCGACGTCCGGGTGCACCGCCAAGCAGCTCTACGAGGCGCTGAAGACCCGGGGCGTGCTGGTACGGTACTTCGACGCCCCCGCGCTGCAAGACACCCTGCGCATTACCGTGGGCACCCCAGAGCAGAACCAGACCCTGCTGACCTGGGTGGGGGACATCTTGAGCCGTGGCGAGTAGGCGATGGCGCCTCGAGGTTTGTGACGGCCGCCGCGCGCGCAGTATCATCCGCCGCTTCGACTGACCGTCAGCCAAGCCAAAACAAAAGAGGAAAGGCCAATGACAGAACGGGCGGGTTCGTTTTTCCCCGGCCAGTTGGATTCCACATTGTATGCCATGGCCGGCGACGACTGTTCTCTGCACTTCGATCTGAACACGCTGACCGCAAAGCAGCTGGCCGATCACCTGTCGAACATCGAGCTCACGGCCATGCTCCAGGTGGCCCTGCTGTACATCGGCAAACCCGTCGATCACGTTGCCATGTTCGACGCGTTTCAGCGCTCACCTTGGCGCGAGACGCTCGACTTCTATCGCAGGGCGTTCGCCACGATGGGGGTTCCGCCCGTTCCGGAATCGAACTGTCATTACTATCCCCAGGGAGGTTTCTACGAGGCGGTTGCGGCAGATCGGGTGGACACGGATCTCACCACGCTTTACCTGGTGAGCGGATCCAACGCCGTCGTGCACCGCAGCGAAGCGGCGCTCGCCGTCAGCCAGCGCGTCAACTCGAAGATGCAGCTGGCCGCGGACGCGGCGCAATGGGACATCCCCGTTCCCGAGACCCTGATCTGCAGGAAGCGCGACCTCGGGAGCGAGTCGGTTGCCGGCTTTTTCGACGCCCACGACGATCAGGTCATGCTGAAGCTGAAAGGCCTGGCCGGGGCGCGCAACGTAACCAGCGTCGCCGGCGTGGCCGAGTGCGTCGACTACGTGGCCGAGTACCCGGACGACATGGAGATCGTTCTGCAACGGAAGCTGAACGCGGACGAGTTCACTGAGATGACTGTGGACCTGATCGTGCGAGACGACAGCATCGAGATCGCAAACGTCCGGCGGATCCTGTTTGCCGACGGGCTCTGGGTGGGCAACCTGATCGGCGGCGACGTGGCCGTGGATCCTGCCCACGAAAGCGCGCTCATTCGCATCGGCGAGTACGTGCGGGATCTCGGCTACAGCTCCCCCGAAGGGTTCAACTGCGGGATCGACTATTTCGTCAGCGCGGACGAACTCCTTATCACTGAGATCAACGCCCGCTGGACGGGCGGGCTGTTCCCTGCAGAGATGATCAGGCGCCTGGATCTATCCGACCAGGGGAGCGTCGCGTTCTTCGACGTCGTCTCGCGCGATGGCCTGGACAGCTATAGGAGCTTCTCCGAAGACACCCTCTACCCACGCCGGGACGGGCCGTTCGCCAGCGTGCCCTTGGGATTCAGCCCCTTCCCCATGCCGGTGGAGGGGCGAGACATGCACCCGGTCTGGCAGATGGTGGTCGGGGATATCGAGGCGTTCAAAGCCGCCAAGCGCGCAGCGCTCGCGCCCGGCGATCTGCCCACGGCAGACAAGATCAGCCTGTCCTTCTAGAAGACTGAGGTCACCCATGTTTCCGCTTCGGGACGAGAATCCCCGGGTTCACCCACCCTACGCCACGGTCGCCATCATCATTCTGAACCTCCTGGTCTGGGTCGCCGTCCAGGGTCTCGGCAGCCACTACGCGCTAGCGGAGTCTCTGTGCCTCTTCGGGTTGATCCCCGGCGACCTGCTGGGCAACGCCGTTCCCGGCACTAGCATTCCGCTCGGCAACAACCTGGCCTGCCAGCTGGACGGAACCGCCAATCCCGCTTCACTCGTCACCTCCATGTTCATGCACGGTGGCTGGTTTCACATCATCGGGAACATGTGGTTTCTGTGGGTATTCGGCGACAACGTGGAGGACGTCATGGGCCCCTTCCGGTTCGTCGTCTTCTACGTCGTCTGCGGTCTGGCCGCCGCGTTCGCCCAGATCGCCACGGACACCTCCAGCCTGGTGCCCATGGTGGGCGCATCGGGCGCCATCGGCGGCGTCATGGGCGCCTATGCGCTCATGTTCCCGCGCGCTCACGTGCACACGCTGATCTTCCTGGGCTTCTACGTGACCACCGTGGCCATTCCCGCCATCTTCATGCTGGGCTACTGGTTTCTCCTGCAGCTGCTCGGCGGCCTTCCTGCGCTGGGCTCGAGCCAGGGAGGAGTCGCCTTCTGGGCCCACATCGGCGGTTTCGTGGCCGGGGTAGCGCTGATCCACGTGTTCCGCCGCCGGGACTACCTCGCCGAGCACCTCGCCCAGCCGGAGAGACGATCCTCGCGGCACCGCTGGTTCTGAGCCAAGCCGACGGCGCGGCTGCAAACATGACGGCAAACGCGGTTGCGCAGCCGCTTCGCTTCCGCCACTCTGTCCCGCTGTCCGCACACTTCTAACGGGAAAATCAGAATGAGTGAGAGACTTCCTGCCGTGAGCCTCGCGGCGGTCCCAGGCCGACGCAAGACCATCGTCGAGCTCGCCGCGGAGATCGAACGCCGCGGTTTCTCAGGCATTTACTGCCCGAGCATGGGAGATGGCCTGGCCCTGTGCGAAGCCATTGCCTACAACACCCGGGAGATCGAGTTCGGAACCAGCATCACGCCGATTTATACGCGCCACGCCAACGACTTTGCCTCGACGGCTGCATTCATCCACGAGATCTCGAACGGCCGCTTCCGCTTCGGCCTGGGGGTCAGCCACGCGCCCGCCATGGAGCGTCTCGGGGTTAGGCAGGGCAAGCCGCTGTCCGACATGCGTCAGTTCGTCAGCGACCTGCGCGCCGCGCCGCGGGTAGGAGAGCTGCCACCCCTGGTGCTGGCCGCGCTGCGCGACAGAATGATCGGGCTTGCCGACGAGGTCGCCGAGGGCATGGTTTTTGCCAACGCCGCGCGCTGCCACATGCAGCACTCACTGTCGGTGCTCGGGGACGAGCGGGGCAGCGATCCGGACTTCTTCATCGGCAACATGATTCCCACCTGCATCAGCGACGACGTAGAGGCGGCCAAGGCCGTTAATCGCCGAACCCTCACGGGGTACGCGATGCTGCCCAACTACCGCAACTACTGGAAAGAAGCCGGCTTCGTTGAGGAAATGGAAGCGGTGGAGGCCGCCCTCACGGCGAGGGACCTCGACAAGATCCCCGATTGCCTTTCCGATACGTGGCTCGCCGAGACGACGCTGTTCGGGCCCGCCAGCGCAGTCCGCGACGGCATTGAAGCCTGGTTCGAAGCCGGCATCCGAACGCCCATCATCGTGCCGTCATCGGCGGTGGGCAATCAGTTGAAAGCCTTCGAGGAGTTCTTCGGGATCTGGTAGTGAGCGCCTAGACACCGCCAACGGGCTTGAACGCACATCCCAAGCGGGCAGAATGAACCGCTCGTCCGCACCAGCCGGACGGCCAGACAGCGAGGAGCATGCCATGAGCAGCGTACGGCAGATCCGCGGAATCGACCGCACCAAAGCCCCGGAACCCGACCTCGGGACCAACCCGATCAGCGGTGACCGTTACCGATCCAGGGAGTTCGCCGAGCTCGAGTGGGAGCACATGTGGACGCGCGTCTGGCTGATCGGCGGCCTGGTCAACCAGATCCCGGAGCCGGGCGATTTCTTCACCACGGACATTGGCCGCGAATCCATCCTGATCGCGCGCGGCGATGACGGCAGGATCCGTGCGTTCTACAACGTCTGCCAGCATCGCGGGAATCAGCTCGTTCAGGCCGAGCAGGGATCCCTGGCCGGCGGCGAGTTTCAGTGCGCCTACCACGGCTGGCGTTTCGATGCTCAGGGCGTCCTCACGTGGGTGTACTGCGAGGAGGACTTCCCCCAGGGCAACCCCTGCGGCAAACGAAACCTGATCGAGATCCCCTGCGACACTTGGGCCGGCTTCATCTGGTACAACATGGATCCCGACTGCAAACCGCTCGCCGAGTTTCTGGACCCGGTCGCCAGGCAGCTCGACAACTACTGCATGGAAAACATGCGCCGCACCCACTGGGTGACGCTCGAGGGCAACTTCAACTGGAAGTGCGTCCAGGACAACTTCAACGAGAGCTATCACCTGCCCTACGTGCACCCCCAGTCGTGCATCAGCCTGGACGAGCACTACTCGAACTGCCAGTTCGATCTCTACCCCAGCGGTCACTGCCGCATGTTCATGCCCGGCGGCGGGCCCAACGCCAACTACCAGGGCTCCGCCGATGCGGTGTTCGAGCGTCTCGGTCAGGACCTGGCGTTCTGGGAGATCGATCCGGAGCCCTTCCGAGACGACCTGGCCGGATTACGCGCGACCCTGCAGCAGCAGAAGCGCAAGCTAGCCGAGCAAAAGGGCTATGATTTCTCGCGCTACTCGGACGAGCAGCTCACGGACAACTACCACTACACGCTGTTCCCGAACCTGTCCTTCAGCATGAAGCCGGACGGCTGCATCTTTCTGCGGGGCAATCCTCACCCGACGGATCCCGAGAAGTGCCTGTTCGACATGTGGTACCTGACCTTGTTTCCCGAGGGCGCCAAGGAGTACTACTCGAACTCCATGCGCGACTGGGTGTCCGTTGACACCCCGGCCGCTCACGAGCGAGGCAAGGTCGGCGAAGTGTCCTGCGGACCCGGTATCGATCAGGACGTGGCCATCTGGTCGACCCAGCAGAAAGGATTGACCTCTCGGGGCTTCCGCGGCGAGTACATGCCAACCCAGGAACGCCGCATCCGATTTTTCCACGAGAATCTCGACCGTTACATCAACGGTCAGGCGTGAGCGAGGCGATGAGCGAGGCCAGACAAATCAACCTGGGGCCCCTGGGCGACCTGGAAGAAGGTGACAAGCGGTCCTTCGATGCGGAGGGTACCCAGGTCCTCGTCTGCCGCGTGCGCGGTGAGCTATACGCCATCGAGGATCTGTGTAGCCACGCGAACAAGCCGCTGTGCCGGGGTAGGCTTTCCGGCTACATGATCACCTGCCCCGTCCACAGCGCGCGCTTCGACATCAGAGACGGGACCCATCAGGGACCGCCGGCGTTCACCGGTATCAGGACGTTTCCCATCGCTGAGGGCGAAGACGGCGCGATCGTCACGGTGACGCCTAAGCCGCCGCCTGCCGGGCTCGGCGGTCCCCTCATGACCCGTTGAGCGTCGGCGCCATGAAAATCTGGATCATCCGCCACGCCAAATCATCGTGGGCCGAACCCGGGCTTTCCGACTTCGATCGGCCCCTGAATGAGCGCGGCAGGACCGACGGTCCCCGCATGGCCTCATGGTTGGCAGCCCAGGATGCGCCGGCGCAATGGATCTGGACGAGCGATGCCGCACGGGCGAACGCGACCGCCGCCTTCGTCAAGCAGGGGTTCTCAGCAACTTCGCCCCAGGTCGTGGAGGAGCACGCCCTCTATCACGCCACGGCGCGCGGCGCCCTGGACGTGCTGAGGGGCACCCCGGAGGAGGTCACGAGCGTCGCTCTGGTCGCCCACAACCCGGGACTCACCGACCTCATCAACCTGCTGGCCGGCGACCTGGTGACCGACAACCTGCCGACCTTCGGCGTGGCACGCTTCGAAGTCGCTGGCCCGTGGCACAGCGTCGGGCCGCAGCATGCCGAGCTGGAAATCCTGACGGCGCCGAAGACGCTTCCCGCCTAGACGGGTTTTTCGATCCTGCAGAGAAAGAAACCGTCCCAGAGGCCGTCCGGAACGACCCGAACCGCCGCTGCGACATCCCGGCGCAGATCCTTTCCCCGCCAGGTCTCGATCCCGGAAACCATCGAAGGCCCGGACAGATGCAAGTCGGCTACGATGGCGTCCGGCTGCGCCGACAGAAGCTGCTGCACCACGAGCTCGTTTTCCTCAGGGGCAAAGGAGCACGTGCAGTAGACGACCCGCCCGCCGGGCTTCACGGCCCGGTACGCGGACGCGAGCAGGGCGCGCTGTTTGCGCGCAACCTCCCGGATCTTTCGCGGTTTCCAGTGCGCGTATGTTTGCGGTTCGTCCAGACGGATACGGGCCTCGGACGAGCAGGGCGCATCGAGCAGCACCGCGTCGAAGCGATCCGGCACCTTCGATCCGACGCCGCGCCCGTCACGCAGGTAGCCCTCTGCGATCTCAACGCCGCAGCGCGCCAGGTTTGCACGCATGCGGTGAAACCGCCCCTTCACCGGCTCCACGACGGCGATCCGTCCCTGGTTTGCCATGGCGGCCGCCGCAACGATCGTCTTGCCACCCGGAGCGGCGGCAAGATCGAGCACCTCCTCCCCCGCCTGCGGCGCCAGCACGGCTACGGCCAGCAGGCTGGAAGGATTGATCGGGTAGATCTGGCCGTTGATCGCCGCATCTCCACGCAGGATGTCCTGCCGCAGCCCGTCAGGCGCGGTCCAGTAGCCATCAATCTCCGGCAACGGGCTGCTCTCCGGGAGGGGTGACCCCGAGCGGAGGGGATTGACCCAATAGCCAAAGACCTTGGGGCGACGCATGGAATCGAGCACCCGGTTGGCCCGTTGGATCCCAAAGATCTCCGCCAGCCGATTCCCGAACCCCGCCAGGGCAGACGGCAGCTGGTCCGTGGTTCTGTCCATGGCGAGCAAGCCTAACCGGCGCGCACTCGAGGTGAAACGGTTCCCCCGAAACTCAAACCGCCCCCGACTTGGCGCTCCCGCGCTGGACTCCCGGCGATGGAGCCGGTATACCTAATCGCTAGTCCCCAAACCAACCGGAGATGTGCATGGTCTTCCTTTGCTTTCTCGTGCTGCTGGGCATCGCCTACCTCGTCTGGCGCGTCACCGATCAGATGCCCGACCTGATATTCCGCCTGAGCGAAGTGCAGCGCGACGTCGCAGAGATCCGTCGCCGCCTGACCGAAGAGGGCGACGCGTCGGCCAGCGCCGACCAGGGCGGAGGCGACGCCGAGGCCTGACGTCACGACGACGGCACAAGGCTTCGACAACCTCCCTGGGCTTCTCGTGGACCCGCTTGCTCTCCTCGCCCGCGATCGCGCCGAGGCGCGCCGCCTGGAGGATCCGTGCGCCAACCTGTGCACCGTGGCTTCCGTCGACTCGGCGGGCGCTCCCCAGGCCCGGACGCTGGTACTCCGCGACGTGAACGAGCGCCTGGCGATTTTCGCCAACGAGACCAGCCCGAAGTGGCATGAAATCAGCCTCAACGTGCAGATTTCCGTGGTGGTCTGGCTGCCTATCCTGAACCTGCAGTACCGGCTCCGATGCAGCACCGAGCGAGTGCCGGCCCACATCGTCCACGACAGCTGGCACCAGCGCCCGGAGCAGCCAAAGCGGCTGGACTGGTTCTACACGCGTCACCTTCCGCAGAGTTCCCGGTTGCCGGATCGGGAAACGTTGCTCGAGCACCTGGCCCGGATCGATCTTCCCGAGCCCCTGACGCCACCCCAGACGGCCGCCGGGCTCTACCTGTTGCCAACGACGGTAGAGCGCTTGGATCTGAATCAGAGCAACGGCATTCACGACCGCCGTCACTTTGAGTTATCGGACACCGGCTGGGAGCAGTCTGTGCTGGTTCCGTGACGGCCTTCCCCGAGCTGGGGGCCGGCTCAAATGTCGGCAGTGACGATTCCGACCAGGTTCTCGAAGCACGTCTGCTTGGCGACGTCGATGAAGCCCCGGATGAAGGCGGCATCCGCCTGATCCGATCGGACCGCCGCGTATAGCGTGGGCCAGACGCCCTCCTCACCCAGGCTCTTAACCTGCACGTAGTCGCGCTGGCGATACTCGTGCAGGGCCCAGTTGGGCAGGCAGGCCACCCCGCGCCCGCTGGCAACGAGCTGGATCATCATGGTGGTCAGCTCCGCGTTGCGCACGCGCGCGGGCTCCACGTTGGCGGGATCCAAGAAGCTGGTGAAGACGTCGAGGCGGCTGCGGTCCACCGGGTAACAGATCAGCACCTCGCCGGCCAGATCCGCAGGCTCCACCCAGGGCTTGTCCGCCAGCTCGTGATCGCGGGCCACGGCGAGCTGAGCTTCGTAGCTGAACAGCGGCAGGTAGGACAAGCCTAGCTCCTCGATGGGATCGGCAGTGATGACCAAATCAAGATCGCCACGGGCAAGAGCAGGCAGCGGGGCAAAATGAAAGCCGCTGGCGATGTCCAGCTCAACGTCCGGCCATTCCTCCCGATACGCGTTGATGGCCGGCAACAGCCACTCGAAGCAGCTGTGACACTCGATAGCCATGTAGATCCTTCCCGACTCGCCGCCGGCCAGACGCTCGAGATCGTGCTCGGCGCCATGAACCAGGGGCAGCACCTGATCGGCAAGCTTGAGCAGGCGGCGACCGGCCGTGGTGAAGCGAACGGGCCGGGTTTTGCGTATGAACAGGGTGACTCCGAGTCGCGACTCCAGGTCCTTGAGCTGGTGGGAAAGGGCAGACTGGGTCAGGAAGACCCGTTCGGCCGCCTCGACGAGGCTCCCCGTGTCACGCAGCGCCACCAGCGTTCGAAGGTGTCTTAGCTCCAGGTGAGACATGAATATCTCTCACGATACTATTCTCAGAATTGCAGAATATTCATACAGGAACCGGGCCTCAACCTCAATATCCCGGCGTCCGATTTGACATAGAATTGAGGACTGAGGCACGCGGGCCAGGGGGAGGGTGCCTTACACTGCCTCGAATTGTACGGACTGCTTGATGTTCAACCCGAATCCAATCGTCGTTGAAGCTTTTGCCGCACATTGCACGAACGCCTATGAAGCCGCATTCGCAGGCGCGTCCGGAGACATTCAGACGCAGCCTAGCGAAGCGCAGCTGACGGCCCTGCGGGAAGCCGTCGCCACCGCCCTGGGGCTGCTTGCGCGCTGCGACTGCCCCTACCACAACGCCGAGCACACCATCATGGTGACCGACGCGGGCCTGGCAATCCTCAATGGGCAGCTCGCGCTCGAAGAGCCGATGTCTGCGGAAGACTGGCTGCACGCGGTCGTCGCCATGCTTTTTCACGACGTGGGATATCTGCGAGACCTTCTGCCCGAAGACCGCCCGGATAGCTGCCTGGTGGATCACGAGGGCGGCCGGGTAACGCCTCCGGCAGGCGCCACTGATGCGTGGATGATGCGCTACCACGTCACCCGCGGTGATCTGTTCGTTCGCCACCACTATGCAGACCACCCGCTGATCGACGTCGACCGCGTGGCGGCCTACATAGAGATGACCCGCTTTCCGGTGCCAGACCGGCTGCCCTACCAGCAACTGGATACCACGGGCGCGCTGGTGCGGGCGGCAGACCTGATCGGTCAGATGGGCGACCCCAACTACGTAGCAAAGCTTTCGAGCCTGTTCGTGGAGTTCAAGGAGAACGGCGAGGCCGACCGTCTCGGGTTCGCCACCGTCGAAGAGCTTCGCGCGGACTCCCAGGCGTTTTTCGCCGAGCAGATTTCGCCCTACCTGCCCCAGGCGCTGAAGTTGCTTCGCGCGACCGAGGAGGGACGGGCCTGGGTCGTGAGCCTTTACCAGAACATCGAGCGGCGAGCGCAGGAAGGGGACTCGGCCGCCCAGCCTGAAGCCGCACAACCGCAGGCTTCCCCTGCAGACCGGGCCCGCGCCGGCAACGGCTGAGCCACCCTCTCCAGGGGCCGGCGCCTGGCGATCCTTCGTCCCGCTGATTAAACTTGCCCGCTTTGCTCGGGGCAGGCATGTCGGAACTCGCGACCTACGAGTTCGGCCAGGAAGCGATTGCTGGCCGGCGACCACTGCGGATCGCGTTGCTGGGATATCGCAGCAACCCGTTCAGCGGCGGGCAGGGCGTATACCTCAAATTCCTCTCCCGTGCTCTGGTGGATGCGGGTCACCAGGTGGACGTGATTTCCGGCGAGCCGTATCCGGAACTGGATCAACGCGTCGGGCTGGTCAAGCTGCCCGGCCTGAACCTTTTCGAGGAGCCGAATCACGTCACCGCCCTGCGCCCCCGGCACCTGCTCTCGGCGACAGATTTTTTCGAATGGTTCTCCATGCTCAGCGGCGGGTTCCCGGAGCCCTACACCTTCGGCCGCCGGCTGACCCGACTCTTCGGCGGCATCAGCGATCGCTACGACGTCGTTCACGACAACCAGAGCCTCTGCTACGGCCTGCTGGACGTTGCGCGCCAAACGCCGGTCTTCTGCACCATTCATCATCCGATCACGTGGGATCGCGACATCGCCGTTGCCAATGCGGCCACCCGAGGTGAGCGGCTCCTGATCCGGCGCTGGCACAGCTTTCTCACGATGCAGACCCGCGTGGCAAAGCGCCTGTCCCGCATCGTCACCGTCAGCGAGCGGTCCAAGCGAGACATCTGCGCGGCCTTCGAGATCCCGGCGGCCCGGGTGACCGTCGTCAGGAACGGAATCGACACCGAGGCATTTCGGCCGGATCCCGCGGTAGTTCGCAAGCCCTGGCAACTCGTCACCACCGCGAGCGCCGATCAGCCTTTGAAGGGCGCGCAGCATCTGCTTCCCGCGTTCGCCGACTTGTGCCGGCGCTTTCCCGAGCTGCGGCTCGTCTTCATCGGCGCCCCGCGCCCCGGCGGCAAAACGGACCGGATGGTCGACGCGCTCGGCGTGCGCCATCGCATCGACTTCATCCACGGAATCAGCACCACGGATATCCGCCGGCTCTACGCCGAATCCACCGTGGCCGTGGTCCCGTCGGAGTACGAAGGCTTCGGACTCCCCGCCGGCGAGGCCATGGCCTGCGGGACGCCGCTGGTGAGCACCGACGGCGGCGCGCTCCCAGAGGTCGTCGGGCAGGCGGGCAGGATCGTGCCGAGCCGCGACCCGGATGCCCTGGCAAGCGCCATTGCGGGGCTTCTCGTCGATCGGGACGAGCGCGAACGTCTCGGTCGGGTTGGTCGGGCCCGCATGGTTGAGCACTTTTCCTGGGCTGAGGCCGCACAGAAGCTCACCACCCTCTACGAGCAGGCGCTGCCGTGAGCCTGGAAACCGTCGATTTCGAGCGGTTGAGCCTTGCCTCTGGGGACACGGTCTTGGACCTGGGCTGCGGAGAGGGCCGCCACGCCATCACTNNATCTGTCCTTTGAGGATCTGACAACCGCGCGCCAACGCTACGGCGAGTTCCGTGACGCGGAGGATTCATCGCGCCGGGTCGATTTCATCGTCGCCACCGGGCACGTGCTGCCGTTCCCCGACGCCACCTTCGACAAAGTGATCTGCGCTGAGGTTCTCGAGCACATACACGACTACCAGAATGTTCTTGGCGAGATCCATCGGGTGCTCAAGCCAGGGGGCACGCTCGCGGTCAGCGTGCCCCGATTTGGCCCCGAGTGGCTTTGCTGGCGCTTGTCCGACGACTACCACCAGGTGGAAGGCGGCCACGTCCGCATCTTCAAGGCCCGCGAGCTGAGAAGGTCCATCGAGGCCTGCGAGCCGCCGACCGATGGGAGCGCGGCGATGGCCCCACCCACGCGGTTGGCGTTCGACGGCCGGCACTTCGCCCACGGCCTGCACTCCCCCTACTGGTGGCTGCGTTGCCTTTTCTGGCGCCAGGGCGAGTCGGTCTGGCCAGTCCGCCTTTATCACCGTTTGCTGGTCTGGGACCTCATGCGCAAACCCCTGTTCACCCGTGCCCTGGAGCGGCTGCTGAACCCGCTAATCGGCAAGAGCGTGGTCATGTACTTCCACCGGGGCGCCGCATGACCCGGCCGGAATCCCTGCATCGCACCGCCCGCTACATCTCTTCCGTGCAGCAGCCCAGCGGCGCGATCCCCTGGTTCGCGGACGGCATCGTCGATCCCTGGGACCATGTGGAAGCCGCGATGGGGCTCAGCATCGGCGGGCACCACGGTCAAGCGGCTGCCGCCTTTGCCTGGCTCGCCAGAATGCAGCGCAGCGACGGTTCCTGGCTGGCTGCCTACAGCGGCGAGAGCGTCGTCGACGGCACCCGGGCAGAATCCAACTTCGTCGCCTACGTCGCGACGGGCACCTGGCATCACTACCTGATCTCCGAGGACCGGGCGTTCCTGCGCTCCATGTGGCCTACGGTGAAGCGCGCCCTTGATTTCGTCGCCGGCCTGCAAGCCCCCACGGGCGAGATCTACTGGGCTCAGGACACCCGCACAGGCATCAACAAAGACGCTCTGGTGACGGGTTGCAGCTCAATCTACAAGAGCCTGGAGTGCGGGGTCCTGATGGCCATGGAGCTTGATGAGGATCCCGGAGCCTGGGGCGAGTGCCGAACTCGGCTCGGCGACGCCATCGTCCTGCGCCCGGACCGGTTCGACCGCACGTGGGAGAGCAAGGCTCGCTACTCCATGGACTGGTTCTATCCGGTGCTCGCAGGACTTTACTCACAAGCCGATGCACGCGATCGGCTGGATACCCGCTGGGACGACTTCGTTGCCCCGTCTTTGGGGTGCCGGTGCGTTTCCGACCAGGCGTGGGTCACGGTCGCCGAGTCCTGCGAGCTCGCCATCGCCTGCGTGGCCTCCGGTGAGCCGGCGAGAGCCGAGGAGATCTGCGACAACCTGGCGAGGTTCCAGGCCGAAGACGGCTCGTGGTGGACGGGTTACGCCTTCGAGGACGACGTTCTCTGGCCTGACGAGCGGCCCACCTGGACGGCCGGGGCCATGCTACTGGCCGCCGACGCCATGCAGGGCCTGACCCCGGCATCGACGCTTTTCACCGCAAACGCTCTACCCGATGCGCCGCAGCACTCCGAGCGTGCGGGTGGTTTCCAACGGCTCGAACAGGCCGGAGGCTAACGCCATCTGGTAGATCTCGATGGGCGCCTGGCCGCCCTCCAAAGGATCTGGAAACAGGTCGTGGATGGCCAGAAAACCGCCGGGCATGATGTGCCGAGCCCAGGTTCGATAGTCTGTCTGCGCAGCTTCCAGGCTGTGCCCGCCGTCGATGAACACCAGCGCCAGCGGCGTCACCCAGTGGCGGCCCGCCAGGGCGGAAGACGCAACGATCGGAACCACGCAATCCTCCAACCCAGCACGGCAAAGGGTTCTGCGGAACGTCACAAGGGAGTCCATCCTGCCGATCTCGGCGTCGAAAAGGTCGGGGTCGTGGTACTCCTCGCCTGGCTGGTGCTCCTCAGAACCGCGATGGTGATCAACCGCGTAAAGCACCTGGCCCTTATCGCGGCAGGCAGCACCGAGATACAGCGTGGACTTTCCGCAGTAGCTGCCCACCTCCAGGCAGGGCCCGAGGTCGGACGCGGAGTTGGCCAGGGCGTGAAGCCGCGCGCCCTCCTCCGGGTCCAGGAACCCCTTGACGTGGTCGGGATCTAGGGGAAGTTTCATGACGGAAAATCGGGCCTCTCGTCGCAATTCAGCGAAACTTCGCGCGCAAGCTCGCAGAACGGGATTGCATTTTCAACTTCTGGTACTAGACTCCCGCGTCACGACCCTGCCGGTTCAACAAGATGCACGACGAAAACGAGCGAGAGCCCGTCGAGGAGCTGTCCGCGGCCGAGGCACCCTTTGCCTTCCCCGATCAGCTCTACAACGACGAAGACGCCGAGGACAACTTGAGCTACGTTCGCGGCTACAACTGATCCAGGCCCCTGCGTCGGCTCAGATCAGCTCTAGCAGATAGAAGACCACCGCGAAAGCCACCGGCAACGCGATGGCGATGTATGCCAGCAGATTGAGCAACTGATTGCGCTCGGCGTCCTCGACGAGCTTGAGCCGAGGCCCGACCCCGACCCACAGCGCCCCGCCGGCAACAAATGCCAAAATCAGCGTGAGTATTGCCCCTGCCATCTGCCCGACACCGCGCCGCGAGTACGTTCCAGATGGCCTACATGCTGCTCAGCTGCAGCATGCCCCGTGGTTTCGCTCCGGTCAGATCCGAGATCTTCTCGTAGTTCGCGCCCACGTCCTCGGCCGTGGCGTCTACGCCGAGGTTGACGCCTTCGTTCTCCACGATGCAGGCCAACGAGTACGTGCCGCCCTGGGCCTGAACGATGACCCCGTTAGGCGCATCCTCGCTGCACAGGAAGATCACGGCGGGAGTGACCAGCTCCGGCCCCAGCGCCGCCTGGGAGCCCTCGGGTATAAGCCCTTCGGTCATCCGGGTCGCAGCCACGGGCGCGATGGTGTTGGTGTAGATGTTGTTCTTCGCGCCTTCGATCTTCAGCGAGTTCATGAAGCCCACCTGACCGAGCTTGGCAGCGCCGTAGTTGGTCTGGCCGAAGTTTCCGTACAGGCCCGTGGGCGAGGTTGTCATGACGATCCGCCCGTAGTTCTGCTCCTTCATGATTGGCCAGACTTCCCGGGTGACGTTGACGGCGCCCATCAGGTGCACGTCGACGACGATCTGAAAGTCGTCCAGCTCCATCTTGCCGAATGAACGATCGCGCAGAATACCGGCGTTGTTGATCAGCACGTCCACGCGGCCCCACGCGTTTATGGCGTCGACCACCATGCTCTTCGCGCCCTGCCGATCCGACACGGACCCCCCGTTGGCCAGGGCCTCGCCGCCCGCCGCCTTGATCTCGGCCACCACCTCGTCTGCAGCGGCCGAAGAGCCACCGGTTCCGTCCATGGCCCCGCCCAGATCATTGACCACGACCTTCGCGCCCCGCCGGGCCAGCTCCAGGGCATGACAACGGCCAAGGCCGCCGCCCGCTCCGGTCACGATGGCAACCTTACCTTCAAACGAATAGGTCATAGTCTTCTCCAGGGATAATCTCAGCTAAGGAAACGAACAAGGCGCGCATTCTAATGCAATCGCAACGCTAGGGAATCAGGGGCGAATGCCGAAGCGCACAGGGCCGGTGAGCCCTTCCAGGCGCGGCTGAATCCACTCGACCCACTCGCACAGCATCGGGCGCGTCTCGCGGGGGTCGATGAGCTCATGGACGGCGAACGACTCCGCCCGGGGAAACGGAGAGCGCGCAGCGCGCAGGCCGGACTCGAGCTCGGCACGCTTCGCGTCGGGATCGTCAGCACCCGCGATCTCCCGATGGAAGGCAACGGCGACGCCGCCTTCCAAGGGCAGGGCGCCCGTTTCCACCGACGGCCAGGCCAGAACGTAGGCGCCCTTGCCGTAGTGGGCGGCCGTGGCCACTCCGAAGCCCTTGTGCACCTGGATCGACGCCCAGGGCACGCTGGCCTGAACGGCAGCAGCCACCGCGGCCATGCCGTAGCGGATGGTCCCCGCCCGCTCCGCGTCCGGGCCGATCATGAAGCCTGGCTGGTCCACGAAGTTGACGATGGGCAGATGAAAGGTGTCGCACATCTCGACGAAGCGTCGATACTTCTGTGCCGCCTGGGCGGTCATGGCGCCAGCGTAGTGCCGGTTGTCATTGGCAAGCACGCCCACGGGCTGACCGTCCAGCCTCGCGAGCCCGCAGATCTGGCTCGGCCCGAAGGTCGCGCCGATCTCGAAGAAACTGTCCAAGTCGACGATCATCTCGACGATGGCACGCATGTCGAAAGGCGCGTTGGAGTCCCTGGGCACGGCGGAAAGCAGCTCCTGCTCCATGCGGCCCGGATCGTCCTCGCTCGGCTTGCGGGGAGCGCGCTGCCAAACGTTGCCAGGCAGGTAACCCAGAAAGCGGCGGATTTGCCGGAAGGCGGCGTGCTCGTCTTCGGCGATGTTGTCCACCACGCCGCTGAGCGCATGCACGTGCACCCCGCCCAGCTCCTCCTTGGACAGCCGCACGCCCAGGGCACGCTCGACGAGTGCCGGCCCGCCGATCAGCACCTGAGCCGTATGCCGGGTCATCACGGAGAAGTGGGAGGCAACCAGCCGGCCCGCCGGGAAACCGGCAACGGCTCCCATGGCTCCCGATGCCACCGGAACCTCGGTCATGGTGTCCGCGATGATTCTGAAACGCGGGTCGGCATACACGGCTTCGCCTACGGTGCCCCCTTTGCGGCCCGACCCCTTGACGCTGCCCCCACCACCCTCGAGAAGTCGAATCAGCGGAACACGGTACTCGCTGGCCAGGTGCTCGGCATAAACACTCTTGCGCAAGCCGGCGGCATTCGGAGAGCCGCCTTTGAGAGTGAAGTCTTCGCCGCCCACCACCACGCGACGCCCCTCCACCTCGCCAAAGCCCACCACGTAGTTGGCCGGAACGTAACCGGCAAGCTCGTCGTTCTCGTCGTAGTCCGGGATGGCCGTGGCCTTGCCATGCTCGCGAAAACTGCCGTCGTCGAGCAGCTCGCCGATGCGTTCACGGATGGTCAGCCGACCCTTGGCGTGCTGTCGGGCGATGCCGTCGGGGCCGCCCTGCTGGCGAGCAAGGTGGCGGCGGCGTTCGATCTCGCGAACCTCGGTTTCCCAGCTCATTTTGCGGCCCCGTCGTCAATCGTCCCTGAAATCAGGCTTCCGGTTCTCGAAGTTCGCTTTGATGGCCTCGACCTGGTTGGGCGAGCCAATCAGGCCTGTCTGCAACGCCGCCTCGAGCTCGAGACCCGTGCGCGCATCGGCACGCCAGCTGCTCTCGAACAGCTTCTTGCCCGCCCGCACGGCCTGGGGCGATTTGCCGGCGATCTCCTCCGCCAGCTCCAGGGCGGCGGCCAGGGGATCTTCGGCCACATGAGTGACCAACCCGAGGTCCGAAGCCTCCGCTCCGCTAAGAACCCGACCGGTGAAGGTCAGTTCCTTGGCAAGATCCAATGGCAGAAGGTCACGCAGGGTCTGGGTGATGCTCATATCCGGAATGAGCCCCCATTTGATCTCCATGATGGACATCTTCGCGTCCGGCGAAGCAAAGCGGATATCGGCACCCAGCGCGATCTGACAGCCGCCACCATAGGCAACGCCGTGGATGGCGGCGATGACGGGCACCGGCAGATGCTTCCAGACCATCGCCGGCCGCTGGGCACGGTTTTCCGGACGTTCGTCGCTCTGCAGCAGACCGCCGGCGGACGGTCGCCGGCTGCTCTCCGTCATGCCCTGGAAGCTAGCCATGTCGAGACCGGCGCAGAAGCCGCGCCCGTTGCCAGACAGGACCACCGCCCGCACGTCTTTGGCCTCTGACAACCGCTCCCCGGCCGCGACGATCGCGTCGAACATCTCCGGACTGAGGGCGTTGTACTTCTCTGGACGATTCAGCCGCACGTCGGCCACGCCGCCCGACACGTCGATGGTGACCAGTTCCGACATCATTTTCCCCCAACCCAGAAAAGGCCTTCTAAGTTACCACAATTGCCCCCACGCCCTACTCTGCCTCCAGGACGAGCAGCACCTGCTCCTCGTCCACGGCGTCCTCCTCACGGACCTTGAGCTCCACCACGATGCCGGCGGCCGGCGCCTCTACGGGGATCTCCATCTTCATGGACTCGAGAATGATCAGGACGTCACCGGCGGACACCTGGTCCCCCTCGCCCACCTCGACCTTCCAGACGTTGCCCTGGACCTCACTTTCGACTTCGTATCGAGCCACTTTACCTCCTCATGCCTGCGGGCTGGCCAGACGGACGCCGGAAATCGCGGCCCCCGGCGTCGGCTCATCGAGAAAGCCGGTATGGATGCGCCCGGCGAGAAATCGTTCGTCCTGCAGCACCCCGAGCAGCAGCGGTATGTTCGTCTTGACCCCTCGGATCTCGAACCCTTTGAGGCCCACCAGCGTGCGTCCGATGGCGAGCTCACGGGTCTCTCCCCAACCTATGACCTTCGCCAGCATGGGGTCGTAGTAGGGCGTTACGGCCTGTCCTTCCCGGTAGCCGGTCTCCACCCGCACCTGATGCATCTGCGGCGCCCGGAAGACGCGCAGAACGCCGGTATCCGGCAGGAACGTAACCGGGTCTTCCGCGTAGACCCTCGCCTCGACGGCGTGGCCGGAAAGCGGCGGGCGTTCCGGAAGCACGCCCCCGGCCGCAAGGGAAATCTGCGTCGCGACCAGGTCGACCCCGGTCACCGCCTCGGTGACCGCGTGCTCCACCTGGATCCGGGCGTTCATCTCCAGGAACCCGAACTCGCCGTCCTGGGCGCACAGCGTCTCCAGCGTTCCCACGTTGTCGTAGCCGAGCTCCGCCATGACCGCTTCCGCGCGCGCAGCCAGCGCGTCCACGTCTTCCCGCGGCAGGCCGACCGCCGGCGCCTCCTCGATGACTTTCTGATGTCGACGTTGGATCGAACACTCGCGTTCGTAGAGGTGGACGGCGCCCCCGGACCCGTCCCCAAGAATCTGAAACTCCACGTGGCGAGGCCGGTCGATGGCCCGCTCGAGGTAAACCCCTCCCTGGGCGAAGGCCTGCTCGGCCAGACGCCGGGCCGGAGCAAAAGCCCTCGCCAGCTCGGCCTCGTCGCGGACCAGGCGCATGCCGATGCCGCCGCCCCCCGCCGCCGGCTTCAACAGGACGGGATAGGAAAGCTCAGCGGCCGCGGCGCGCGCGTCGTCGAGGCTCGCCAGGCCCGCGCTGCCAGGGAAAACGGGAAAGCCGTGATCGGCCAGCAGCCGGCGCGCGGCGACCTTGTCGCCCATCGTATCCAGCCAGCGCGGATCCGGCCCGACAAAGGTGGCCCCGGCACCCGCAACGGCACGGGCAAACTCCGCGTTCTCCGCTAGAAAGCCGTAACCGGGATGCACGGCATCTGCCTGGGTGGTGCGCACGGCTTCCAGCAGAGCGGCCGTGTTCAGGTAGGTTTCCTCGGCCGTTACGCCGGGCAGCCCGACGACTTCGGTAGCCTCCGCAAGATGCGGCGCATCAGCGTCCGCCTCGGAGCAAACGGCAACGCTCTCGATCCCGAGTTCGTGGCACGCGCGCACGACCCGCCGGGCGATGGCCCCGCGGTTGGCAATCAGCACTCGCCGGAACACGGCGCGGATCGGCCGGCTACTGGGCGCCCGTCGCCTTGGCGAACTGGGTCTGGAACTGCCCCAGATCGAAGTAGTCGCGCCAGGCGGTGATCTTTCCGTTTGCGACTTCGAAAGTCCCCATCACCGGCAGCTCGATCCAGGTGCCGTTGACCTTGAACTTGTCGACGCGCTCGGTGAGCACCACACCACCCTCGGCGACCACGTTGAGCAAGTCCCACTGCACCTCGCTCGCGGCGCCCATGAAGCCTTCGAGCGATGCCCGAATGGCCTCTGTGCCCTGCACGGCCTGCATGGGTATGTTGTCGTAAACCGCATCTTCGGTGAAGCACGCCACGATGCGGTCGAGATCGATGCTGTTGAAGCCATCGATCAGCTCCAGCACTACTGCCTTGTCGTCACTCACGCCTTTCTCCCTGATCTGCCCCTGATTCCACGTCTCGCGGAAGCCGCTTTCTGCGGGCTCGAGCCTGCACGGAACGGCCAGTCACCCCGGCATCCAGTTCAGATACTCGCTCCACGCTTCCACGAAACCACCCAGCCCGCGAGGCGAGGTCGCCGTCGTCGCAGCACCGGCTTCCCGGGCCAGGACGACCAGCTCCAGTACCGCACGCCGCGAACCCACCTCCAGCTCGACCACGAACATGTCCGTCGCGGGGCCGCCGCAGTGATCGTCCGGTTTTTCCAGCGGCGACGCGTCCAGCGCCCCCGCCAGCACATCGGCAACCGGGTTGTCTCCGAGCAGCTCGATGGTCTGGTGGAGCATCCATCGGGAAAAGACGTTGGGCTGATCGCACAGCTGCTTGTAGCGCTCCCAGTCCACGAGTAACCTGATTTTCCGCCCCCCTGGAGGAGTTCGATGTTAACAAAAGCGGACGACTATCCCATCCACCAGACGCCGGAGCCCATCGCGTACTCCGGGACGGACCGCAATTTCTACGATCGCTACTTCTTCAACGGGTATCAGCGCGAAGGCGAGTTGTTTTTCGCCGCGGCCTTGGGCGTGTACCCGCATCTGAACGTCATGGACGCAGCGTTCAGCGTTTTGCTGGACGGGCGACAGTACAACGTGCAGGCATCGAAGGTGCTGCACATGGAGAGGCTGAACACCCAGGTGGGGCCAGTCGAGGTGGAGGTCATCGAGCCGCTCAACGTGCTCAGGGTGAGCTGTGACGACCCTGGCAACGGTATCAGGGCAGACGTGTGCTTCCGCGCCCGGGTACCGGCCGTCGAGGAACCGCGTTTCATCCGCCGGCAGGGCAGCCAGACATTCATGGACTACACCCGGCTCACCCAGAACGGCAGCTACGAGGGCTGGCTCGAGGTGAACGGTCAGCGCTACGAGATCAAGCACGAAGACACCTGGGGAACCCGCGACAGGTCCTGGGGCATCCGCTCCGTCGGCACGCGCGACCCGCAGCCCAATCCCTACGCCGGAGATCCGCAGTTCTACTGGCTGTGGGCGCCCCTGAACTTCCCGAGCACGAACAACTTCTACCACCTCAACGCGGACCGCGAGGGCCGGCCCTGGAATACCATGGGGCGGCTCGCCGACCCGGAGGGCAGCGAGGAGATGGCGGCGGTTTCGAGCCGCCTACGGCACAGATCGGGTACCCGCCTGGCGGAAAGCGCAACCCTGGAGTATGTCCGGGAGAACAGCGAGGACGTATGCATCCAGCTGCAGCCGCGCCAGACCTTCTACATGAGGGGGCTCGGCTACATGCATCCAGAGTGGGGGCACGGCCTGCTCCACGGCGAGCTCGCGACGAACTTCGAGGTCTACGAAACCGCCGACATATCCGGCGCGGATCCCGCCTTCTTTCATGTGCAGGCGATCTGCGATGCCGAGCTGACCACCGCCGGCGGTTCTGAGCGCGGCAAGGGGGTCCTCGAACAGCTGGTCATCGGTGCTTACGATCCGTATGGCTTCAGCGAGCTTTTCGACGTCGCCCCGTGACCTGCAGACGCCGCCAGCCATGGCCGCCGCTCCCTTTACCCACCATGCGCGCGATGCGGTAAGCTTGAAGCCGTCCCGGCCCGAGGGAAGGGGTCGCGGCAGCACACTGAGATTCGCGGCTTAGGAGACCCAACGATGAGCACCGCGACCGACGGGCAGGATCCCGCAGTCGGCGTTCCCCAGGTTGTTCCCGGCGCACAAGCGCCTACGGTTCCGCGGGCGTTCGGCGCGTCGGTGAAGCGCAAAGAGGATCGGCGCCTGATCACCGGGCGCGGTAGCTACACGGACGATCTGCTCCTTCCCAAGCAGGCCTACGCCGCCTTCGTACGCTCGCCCTACGCCCACGCAGCCATAAACGACATCGACGCGGACACCGCGCTGGAAATGCCCGGCGTGGTCGCGGTGCTCACCGGCAAGCAGTTCGCCGCGAGTGGCCTCGGCCCGCTGATGTGCGGATGGATGATCCATTCCCGGGACGGCGAGCCCATGAAGGTGGGCGAGCACCCGGCGCTGGCGTCGGAAAGGGCGCGCTACGTCGGCGATGCGGTGGCCCTGGTGATCGCCGATTCACTGCAAGCGGCCCGGGATGCCGCCGAGAGCGTTTACGTCGACTACGACGATCTGCCGGCAGTCGCCGACGTGGTCTCGGCCGGGTCCGTGGACGCGCCGGAGCTTCATGCGGGCATCACCGGCAACGAAGCGTTCGACTGGGAGATAGGCGATGCGGATGCGGTCGCCGCCGCGTTCGAGGCGGCCGCTCACGTCACCCGCCTGAAGCTCATCAACAACCGCTTGGTGCCCAACGCCATGGAGCCGCGCTCGCTCAACGCCCACTACGAGGCAGGGACGGGTCAGCACACGCTGTACATCACGAGCCAAAACCCCCACGGGCTGCGAATGACCCTGGCTGCCGTGATCGGGTTTGCGCCCGAGCACAAGATCAGGGTGATCTCCGAGGACGTCGGCGGCGGGTTCGGGTCCAAGGCTTTCAACTACGCCGAGGAAGTCGCGTGCCTGTGGGCGGCCCGCGAGACCGGCCGGCCGGTGAAGTGGTCGGCCGACCGGTCGGAAGCATTTCTGACGGACGCCCACGGCCGCGATCACGTCACCACCGCGGAGCTCGCCCTGAACGCCGACGGCCGCTTCCTGGCTTTGAAGGTGAACACCCAGGCCAACGTCGGCGCTTACCTGTCCACGTTCGGCTCGCTGATCCCCACCTACGTTTACGCCCCGCTGCTGTCCGGCCAGTATGAGATCCCAGCCATCCACGCCCAAGTTATTGCCCGCTACACGAACACGGCGCCCGTCGACGCCTACCGGGGTGCCGGCCGCCCCGAGGCAGGCTACGTCGTCGAGCGGCTCGTGGAGGAGGCCGCGCGAGAGCTCGGCATCGACTCCGCCGAGCTGCGGCGCCGCAATTTCATCCGCTCGTTCCCCTACGTGACGCCCGTGGAGATGGAGTACGACACCGGAGACTTTCAGGCGACGCTGGACCAGGCACTGCAGCTCATCGACCGCGACGGGTTCCCCGCGCGACAGGCGGCGGCCCAGGAGCGCGGCAAGCTAAGGGGTCTGGGCATCGGCGCCTACATCGAGGCCGCCGGCATCGGTCCGTCGGCCAAGCTGGGCAAGCTGGGATCCGGCGCGGGGCTGTGGGAATCCGCAGAGGTGAGGGTGAACCCCACCGGTACCGTCGAGGTGCTTACCGGCTGCCACAGCCACGGTCAGAGCCACGAAACGACCTACGCCCAGCTTGTCGCCGACCGGTTCGACATCGCCGTCGAGGACGTGGACATCGTCCACGGCGACACGGACAAGGTTCAGTTCGGCATGGGGACCTTCGGCTCCCGCTCGGGTCCCGTGGGCCTCTCGGCCATCTCCATCTCGTGCGACAAGGTGGTCGCCAAGGCGAAGCTCATCGCCGCCCAGGTACTGGACGTACCCGCTGAAAGCGTGAGCTTCGAAGAAGGAGAGTTCGCAAGCCCCCAGTCCAACCAGCGTCTGAGCTTCGCGGAGGTCGCCCTCAACGCCTACACCGCCCACCACTTCGACACCAACCAGATCGAGCCGGGCCTGAAGGAGGGCTGCTACTTCGATCCGCCGAACTTCAATTTTCCAGCCGGCTGCCACGTCTGCGAGGTGGAGATCGACCGGGAGACGGGCGTCGTGGAGATCGTGGACTTCGTTGCCGTGGACGACTTCGGCACCCTGGTGAACCCGATGATCGTGGAAGGCCAGGTGCACGGCGGCGTGGCCCAGGGCATCGGCCAGGCCCTGCTCGAGCACACCGTCTACGACGAAGGCGGCCAGCTCCTCTCCGGCTCCTTCATGGACTACTGCATGCCGCGCGCCGACGACCTGCCGGACATCCGGGTCGGGTTCACCAACACCCCCTCGCCTTCGAACCCGCTCGGCATTAAGGGCTGCGGTGAGGCCGGGGCGATCGGTGCGCCGCCGGCCGTCATCAACGCGATTACCGACGCTCTCGGGGTAAGGGAGCTTGACATGCCTGCCACGTCCGAGAAGATCTGGCGGGTGATCAAGGAGCAGGCGCTGTGAAAACGCTGCTAAAGAACGCGAACATCATCGACGGGCTAGGCAACGCGCCGTTTGCCGGCGACGTGCTCATCGACGGAGAGCTAATCTCCGCGGTGGGCACGACGGACGATCAGGGGGCGACCGTCATCGACGTCGCGGGCAAGACGGTCATGCCCGGACTCATCGACGCGCATTGCCACGTGACGCTGGACGAAACCCATTCCAACGACGAGATGTTCTTTCATCGCCGGGAGGGTCTTGGCGCGCTGGTGGCCGCCTACAACGTGCAGAAGCTGCTGCGCGCCGGGGTAACTGGATTTCTCGACGCGGACTGCATCTTCGACATCGGCGTAGATCTGCGGGACGCCATCGAGGCGGGCATCGTGCCGGGCCCGCGCATGTCGACGGGCGGCAACGCCCTGCTCACGTCCGTCGGGGGCACCGCCGGTACCCTGATACCAGCGGAAGGCCGCGTGGGATACGCCAAGGTAGTGCGCAACCGGGAAGAGATCGTCACCGAGGTGCGCCGCCAGATAAAACTCGGCGTGGACTGGATCAAGGTCCACGTGACCGGCCTGATTCCACGCCAGAAGCACCGCGGCGAGATTCAGGCCTGGTCCTATGACGAGCTAAGAGCCGTCTGCGACACCGCCCACGAGCTCGGCATCCCCGTGGTCGGCCACTGCCGCAACGCGAAGAGCATCGCGGACTCGGTGCGGGCCGGGATGGACATGATCCTGCACGCCACCTTCATGGACGACGCCGCGCTCGAGGCGGTCATCGAGCACAAGGTTCCGCTGGTGCCGACGTTCACGTTCCAGGCCAACCTGGCCGACTTCGGTGACCTGGTGGGCGCCGATCCCAATCTGCGGGAAATCTTCCGCCGGGAGATCGCGGAGAGCGCCGACATGATCCGCCGGGCCTACGAGGCGGGCGTGCCCGTGCTGTGCGGCACCGAGACCGGCTTCTCGCTGACGCCCTACGGGGAGTGGCACTACCGAGAAATGGAGGTGTTCGTCCGGGAAATGGGTTTCACCCCGCTGGAAGCGCTGCGCGCGGCGACGTCGGAGTGCGGTCGCGCCATCGGCCTGCACGAGCGCGTCGGCGCGGTCGAGACCGGGCGGCTTGCCGATCTCCTGGTCATCGACGGCGACCCATCCAAGGACGTGACCATCCTGGGGGACAAGTCGAAGATCGAGAGAGTGTTCCTCAACGGCGTCAATCTGGACCTGCCGCCCCTGCCGGAACGTCATCCCATCCCGGGCTGGCGGGTTTCCGCGTACTCCGCCGGGCAGCTTTTCTGGCAGGACGCGCTGGGATGAGCCTGGTCACGGTCGACTCCTATCGGGCTGCCAACGAAGCGCTGAAGCAGAAGGATCTGCGTCAGGCGCTGTACGACGAGGGCGCGGTGATCATGCGCGAGGTGCTAGTCAACCTGCACGGGGACGAGCACCGAACCAGGCGCAACGTGGAAACACAGGTCTTTCGTCGGGACTTCTTTCGATACTACGAGCACGAGGTCTTCCCGCGCACGCTGGAGGAAACCATCGCGCCGTTCATCGCCGCGGGCAAGATGGACGTCGTGGACTTCGGCTACCGCGTCATGGTCAACCTCACCGTGGACTTCACCGGCATCGACCGGCCGCAGAAGTCTCCGGAGGAAACCCTGCAACTCATACAGATGCTGCGGCTTTTCAGCCGCACCGCCACCCTCGCCCACTCCACCGAGGACCGGGAGCCCATCCGCCGCGCCGCGATGGATGGGCTCGCACGCTTTCAGCGGGACTACGTGGACCCATCTATCACCCGCCGCCAGGCCCTCATCGACCAAGCGGCCCGCGGCGAGATCGCCGAGGAGGACCTGCCGCGGGACATCCTCACCGTTCTCCTGAAGAACCAGGAGATCGTGCAGCTGGACGACGACGTGCGGGTGAGGGAAATGGCTTTTTTCGCGCTGGCGGGCGCCCATACCTCCATTCACACCCTCGGCCACGTCATGCACGAGATCTTCACATGGTGCGCCAGCCATCCGGCGGATTGGGCGCTTTTCGAAACGGATCCGCTGTTCATCCAGCGGGCCGTGCACGAATCCATTCGCCTCCATCCCTCGAGCCCAATCGCCGCCCGCCGCGCTCTGTGTCCGATCCATATGGGAGGCGAGGACGTCGCCGCGGAAACCCGGGTGAACGTCGACCTGCAACAGGCAAACCGCGACACGGCAGTGTTCGGGGCGGACGCGGAGCGCTTCAACCCTCATCGGCCGCCCACGCCCAAGGTGCCGCCCTACGGCCTCTCCTTCGGCCTGGGCATGCACGCCTGCCTGGGCCTCAATCTGGCTGCCGGCGCGCTGGCAAAGCCGGATACGAACCCCAACGACCACCACTACGGCACCATCGCGATGATCGTCCGCACCCTGCTGGATCATGGCGCGCGGCCCGAGCCGGGGGCGCCGCCACGCAAGGACACCACCACGGCGCGCGATATCTGGGCATCGTATCCGGTCACGCTGGGCTGAGATGGACCTGCGCATCACCGACTACGGCCAGGCTCACCAGGCATTGTGCAGCCCGCACCTGAAGCAGTCCCTGTACGACGCTGGCGGCGTGATCATGCAGGACACCCTGCTGACCCTGCACGGCGAGCACCACACTCGCCGACGGCACCTTGCTCTGCGGGTCTTTAGAAGAGACTACGCCCGTCACTACGAGCGGGAGGTGTTCCCCAGGGCGCTCCGCGACGCGCTGGAGCCGCTGCGCGGCGAGCACAGCATCGATGCGGTGGCATTCGGTCACGCCGTCTCCATGAACCTGACGGCCGACTTTGCGGGCATCGACCGGGCTGACGATCCCCGGACCACGGCCGCGCTGCAGCGGCTGACGCGGAAATTCGGCGAAGGGGCAACCCTGGTGCACTCGACGCGCGACCACGATCAGGTCCGGGCCGAGGTGAGCGAAGCGCTGGCCGAGTACAGAAGCCGGTTTCTCGAGCCATCCATCGCCCGCCGGGAGCGGCTCATCGCGGCTTGGCGCGATGGGCAGATTCCGGAGGATTCCCTGCCCCGCGACATGCTCACGGTGCTGCTGATCGACCGGGGTGGTCTCGACGATGACGGTCTCGCGCGCGAGATCGCCTTCTACCTTCAGGCCGGCGCGCACAGCACGTCCAACGCCTTCGCCCATGCGCTGTGGGAGGTGCTGACCTGGATCGGAAGCGAAGCCGACAGACGTTCGTCCCTGGCCGGGGATGCGCTCGCCACCCAGCGGGCCGTGCACGAAGCGCTGCGTCTTCACCCCGCCAGCCCCGTGGCCTGGCGCCGAGCGGTCGAGCGGCTCGAGTTCGGCTGGGGCCTGCGCGTGGCGCCGGAGGATCATCTGGTGGTAGACATCGCCGCAGCCAATCGCGATCCCGCGGTGTTCGGCCCGGAGCCGGACGCGTTCCGGCCCGGACGGCCGGTGCTGGACCGGCGCGCCAACCCGTTCGGGCTGACGTTCGGGATCGGGGTGCACAACTGCCTCGGTCGTGACATCGACGCTGGCCTGCCGCAAGATGCCGAGACCGATGCCGACGCCCATCAGTACGGCACCGTGACCCTGTTGGTCCACCACTTTCTGTCCGAGCTCGACGCCATGTTCGACCCTGCTGACCCGCCAGCACCAGACGAAGATACCTCCCGTCCCAACTGGGGTCGTTTTCCGGTGCGGGTGCGGTGGCAACCATGAGCGCGCGCCGCGCGGTCGTCACCGGCGCCGCCAACGGCATCGGCGCGGCCATCGCCGCCCGTCTGGGAAACGCCGGTTACCGCGTCGGCGTGCTCGACCTGGACGGCAAGGCGGCCGCGGAGGCGGCGGCCGCCCTGCCCGACGCGATGCCTCTGACCGCAGACGTGACCGACCCCGACAGCATCGACCGCGCCCTGGACGCCTTTGGCGAGCCGCCCAATCTTCTCGTGAACAACGCCGGCATCGTGCATTTCGGGCCAGTGGTCGAGGAGAGCGTGGCCGACTTTGTCAAAGTCATTTCCGTGAACCTGATCGGCTGCTACGTGGCGAGCAGGCAATGCGCCCACCGGATGAGCTCCGGCGATCACATCGTCAGCATCACCTCCATCAACGACCGCACGCCCGCCCCCGGCTCCGGGGCATATCCAGCGGCCAAGGCAGGCGTCCGCCAGCTCATGCGCCAGCTGGCCGTGGAGCTGGCCGAGCGGGGTATCCGGGCCAACTCGGTCTGTCCCGGCTTCATCGATGCCGGCATGTCAGCGCCCATCTACGCGAACGAGAAGGTCCGCAGGACGCGCGCCCGCGCGGTGCCCGTGGCCCGGCTTGGCACCGCAGAAGATGTGGCCAACGCAGTGGCCTATCTCGACTCCGCTGCCGGCGCGTACGTCAACGGCCACGAGTTGGTCGTGGACGGCGGCGTGACCCACACCCTCCTGAAGCATCTTCCGAGGGACTGATGCGCAACGTCATGCTCATCGGCGGCATCTATCATCCCTTCGAGGAAGCGGCACCCGTGCTGGCCGCACTCCTGGAATCGCTCGACATCGAGAGCGTCATTACCAGCGACGTTTCGGAAGCCGTGGCAGAGCTCGAAGGCGCCGATCTCTTCACCCTCTACGCCCTGCGCTGGCGCATGCTCAACGACGAGAAATACGTGCCCTTCCGGAAGCAGTGGGCATACGAGCTGCCCGAGGAAGAGGCCCAGGCCATCGAACACTTCGTCGAAGCCGGCGGGGGCATGCTCGGCCTGCACACGGCAAGCATCTGCTTCGATACCTGGTATGAATTTCCCAGGCTGCTCGGCGGCAGCTGGCGCTGGGGCGAGACCTTCCACCCGCCAGAAGGAACCGTGGAGGTGCGCCCGGTCGCCGATCATCCGGCGACGCGGGGCGTCGTCGCTTTCGGCCTGCACGACGAGATCTACCACCACCTCGCCATCGGCAACGACAGCGAGGTGCTGCTGGAGGGCCGAGTTCCCGACGGGGACTGGCATCCCATCAGCTGGGCCCACGAGGTGGCCGACGGCCGAGTCGTCTACTCGGCGCTCGGCCATGACAGGCACTCTCTCAGCGACCCCGATCACGCCCGCTTCATCCGCCAGGCGGTGGGCTGGCTGCTGGGAGAGGATGGGTGAAACCCATAGACGGCATGTCCATCCTCGTCACCGGCGCCAGCTCCGGGATCGGCGCCGGCGCGGCGGCCTACTTTGCCGAGCGGGGTGCCCGGGTCACCATCGCTGCCCGCCGGGAGAATCGCCTGCGCGCCGTCAGGGAGACCATTGGCGATGCTGCGGCCATGGTGGCCGGCGACGTGACCCTCGCGGCGGACCGACAGCGCATGGTAGATGAAGCCGTCCGCCACGGCGGGGGGCTGGATGCCCTCATCAGCAATGCCGGGAACATGTACCGGGGACCGATCACCGAGCTGGAGGAGCAGCCGCTGCTGGACATATTTCACAGCAACGTCATCGCCGGGATGCTGCTCACGGGGCTCGCCGTGCCGGAGCTCGAAAAGCGCCAGGGCGCGGTCATCTTCGTCGGCAGCATCCACACGATGCGGGCGTTTCCCGGGGCCTCGCCCTACGCCGCCACCAAAGGAGCGCTGCAGACCCTGACCAGGGTCCTCGCGGCCGAGCTGGGGGAGCGTGGCATCCGGGTGAACTGCGTGATCCCGGGGGCCGTGCCGACCGAGATCTATCAGCGCGCGGGTCTGCTGTCCGACGAGGATGCGCGGGCACGGATTGCCGGGACGGCCTCCATGCATCCGCTGGGCCGGGTGGGGACCGAGGAGGAGCTGGCGGAGGCCATGGCCTACCTGATCCAGGCGGAGTGGACGACGGGTGCCGAGCTGGTGGTAGACGGCGGGCTGGGGCTCGGCGCGACCAACGCCTGACCGGGATAGTAGCGCAACGGCGCTCATGTCTTAGAATACCCGGCGGGGTCGAGGACAATTCGCGGGGGAGGCCATGGCCGAGAGTCAGCCAAAGCCGGGCAAAGCACGCTGCCCGGGCATTTCGGTGCAGGACCTGCTGGACAGGGACAGCCGGGCCGTGCCCGACTACCTGCGAGAGCACAGCTATGCCTTCCTAGGCGACGATGACGTGCCTTTCTCGCGCTACACGTCCCGCGACTTCTTCGATCAGGAGATCGAGCACGTGTGGACGAGGAGCTGGCAATGGGCGTGTCGCGAGGAGCACCTGCCGGCCCCCGGCGACTATTACGTCTACGACGTCGGGCCCTACTCCGTCATCGTGCTGCGCACAGACACCGGGGAGATCCGGGCGTACCGCAATTCCTGCATGCACCGCGGAACCAAGCTCAAGCCTTCCTTCAGCACGGGCTCCACCGAGGTCATCCGCTGCCCCTATCACGGCTGGCAGTGGAACCTGGAGGGCGAGCTGGAGTCGTTCCCCTGCGAGTGGGATTTCCCCCACGTCGACCCCGAAACCATGGGCCTGTCCCCCGTCCGGGCCGAGCTATGGGGCGGCTTCGTGTTCATCAACCTGGATTCGGATGCCGTTCCGCTCCTGGAGTATCTTGATCCGCTGCCTGAGCACGTGGACAGCAGCGTATTCGAGCAACGCTACGTGGCCATACACATCCAGAAAGAGCTGAACTGCAACTGGAAGATCGCCTCGGAGGCGTTTTTAGAGGCGTACCACGTCATGGAAACGCATCCGCAGCTCATGCGGACCAACGGCGATGCGAACACCCAGTACGACTTCTACGGCGATCACGTCAACCGGCTGATCAACGTCGCCGGCTCGCCGAGCGCTTTCCTCGAGGAGCCGATAACCGAGCAGGAGGTGCTGGACCTTTTTCTGGTCGGGGATCGTGAGGATGTCGGCGAAGCGCTCGTGGTGCCCGAGGGCGGCACCGCCCGCCAGGTGATGGCCGAGCACTTTCGCGAGAGCGTGAACGCCTCCGGGGGCCCTGATCTCTCCGAAGTATGCGATTCGGAAATAGTCGACACGATCGCCTACTTCGTCTTCCCTAACCAGCAGTTCTTCTCCGGGGTATCGTTTCCCATCGTTTACCGCTTCCGGCCGCTCGGCATGAGCCACGACCGCAGCCTGTTCGACTTCGTCATCCTCAAAACGCGGCCCGACGACGGCTCTCCGGCACCCACAGCCGAGCCCGTGCGGTTGACGGTGGACGAGTCCTACACCCTGGTGCCGGGCATGGACCCTTATGTCGGCCACGTCTTCGATCAGGACACGGGCAACGTCCAGGCGGCCCAGGAGGGCGCCATGGCTACCGACAAGGCCGGCGCGACCCTGGGCAACTATCAGGAAATACGTATCCGCCATTTTCATCAGACTCTCGGCAAATACGTTGCTGGCAGGATGTAGGAGCGCACGATGACAGACATTTTGATTACCGGCGCAGCCCGCGGTATCGGTTTCGAGTTGGCCAAGCAGTATGCCGGGGCGGGCGACCGGGTCTACGCCACCATCCGGAATCTCGACAGCGCCGGCCAACTGAGCGCATTGGCGGCCGATTTCCCAGAAAACGTGACCGTCCACCGCATGGACGTCGGCGACATGGCGTCGGTGCAAGCCTGCGCGGCCGAGCTCAACGGCGCACCCATCGACGTGCTGATCAACAACGCCGGCGTCTGGGGCGGGCTCGAAACCCAGACCTTTCAGAACATGGACTACGACAACTGGGCGTTCGAGCTAAACGTGATGGCCATGGGGCCCTTTCGGGTCATCCAGACCTTCCTGCCCAACGTGCTTGCCGGGCGGGACAAGAAGATCGTGACGCTCTCCAGCCAGGTAGCCGCCCACGTCTACGATCACGTGATCGGCTATTCCTACGCCAGCGCCAAGGCCGCCGTGAACCGGCTCATGACGGCCCTTGCCACCGAGCTCCATGACCAAGGCATCATCGTCGTTCCCATGCATCCGGGTTGGGTGAAAACCGAGATGGCGGGAGACGTCGCAGACATCTATCCTTCAGAGAGCGCCGAGGGCGTTCGTCGGGTCATCGCCGGCATGACCATGGCGGACACGGGCAAGTTCCTGAAATGGAACGGCGACATTCATCCATGGTAGGGGCACGCGGCATCTGCCGGGCAACCAAAACCCAAGCAAAGCAAACCGATCAGGGGAGGCTAACCCAATGAATACAGGCTACAACCCGGAGTTCAATCCCACCGGAATCGAGGGCGGCATCGACACCAACGCGCTTCCCTGGATCGACCTGCCCCAGGCACCCGGGGTGTCGATCAAGCCGCTCCGCGCCAGCAGCGAGTCCGGCATGTTTTCCACGGTGGTCCGGATCGCCGGTGGCAGCGAGCTATCGAGCATCGTCTACCTCGGCGCCATGGACATGA
>JABAHS010131920.1_pt1 | contig 80706 bp, 115 predicted proteins | sample 7062111 | NCBI WGS metagenome assembly JABAHS01 (sample SAMN14534600, study PRJNA622989) | marine sediment metagenome | biome: marine biome [ENVO:00000428]; feature: marine pelagic biome [ENVO:01000023]; material: deep marine sediment [ENVO:00002113]; isolation source: pool of 4 deep marine... | reverse complement strand
ATGCTTCAGACGGAATCGACGGGATCAAGACAGTAGGAATCAAGCGTGCCTCGATCTGTTCCCAGTATCTGAACTACTGGCGCAGCACGAAACATGCTTACGGTTTTGAGATCAAGGTCAAGGTCAAGGGCTGGGAGAAGCCTGACGCCAAGTGGGTTGACCTTGTTCTCGAGCGCAAGAATCAAAGAAAGATCCAGAGAAACCTAGCCCTTATGGTGCTTCCAGAGGATTGGGAGCGCTCGTTCTACACATACGAGCAAGCTGAGGCAGCGATGACTCAGTGGCTCGCACCGAGGACAAAGAACCGGAGGCGGTTCATTGAGTTGCTCGAGAGGTTCGAGCTGTCCTCGATTCTCGAAAACCTGAGCAACTGGTGAGCCATGCAAAAGAAGAAGTGGACCGGTCGAACGGCTGCTAAGAAGAAGCGCAAGAAGCCGAATCTCGTAGGGGATTCATACCAGGCCGACAAGAAGGATCTCCAGGCGATCAGGCGAATTGCTCGCAAGAAAAGGATCTCCAAGGCAGAGATCATTCGCTACGGAGTGAAGCTTGCTCTTATGGCATTCAATGCAAGTGAGAACGGTTCAGATGCACTCAGAATCCCACTGAGAGGAGCAGATGCTTGATCGGATAGCCAGAGGAGAATTCCTCGGCTACGAGCTGCATGCTCTCAGACGGCTCAGACGATTCATCCGCTGGGAAGCAGACGAAGATCTCCATCAAGAGATCCGGATGTGGTCTGTAGAAGCTGCGGGCAGATTCGACTCAGAGCGAGGTCGATGGGAGACCTTTCTCTACAGGCATCTTCAGATTCGCTCCTGGCAGAAGATCAGAAGAGAGTATGTGCTTCGCAGGCGCCCAGTGAAGGGGATCGTTCTGCTGAGACACGATCCGGTAGGATCAGGAAGTGTGATCTCGCAACTTGAATTCCAGGAGCTACTTAGCTCGCTGTCGGACCCAACTCGTAGAATAGCTCTCAAGGCGCTCCGAAATCACTCGACTGGAATCAGATCAACACGAGCAAAGTCAGAACTCAGAAACAGAGTTCGTCAATTTATTAGTGGGGTGAAGTGATTTGTGAGTGGTGTCGGGCGTACGTGAATGACTACGACAACTCGAATCGGCACTACGAGCTGTGTCCGAGATGCATGGATAAGCTTATCTACGAAGTGGCGATGGGAAGAGATCCAAGAGGACATGAAGAAGATCGAAATCACGAGACGAGACAGCAAGACGAGTAGCCACGGCAAAACGATTCTCTACGTTGAGGAGAAGGAAGCCAAAAACGTGCTTGATCAGCTAAACCGTGAGTTCGAGTTCGTCTTGATCAAGGACATAGACGAGAAGTCCTATGCCATTGCGAAGGACATCATTCGTGAGATCAAGGTAAGCGAGAAGGCTACAGGCGAATGAAGGTCGACTTCGAGAAACTGAATAAAGCCATTGAGAAGGTGCGCGCTACAGTCGCCAAGAAGAATCAGGTAGAGGCTTACACCTGGTTCTGCATCCGCGATGGCAAGATCAGTTCTTTCGATGGTACGACTGGCACAGTTGCCCCATGTCAGATTGATGATATCGACTGCTGCGTTCCAGCACGCAAGTTCATGGCTCTTGCAGGTGCTCTATCAAAGCAAGAAGGCGAAGTAGAGCACCAAGACGGTTGGCTTGAAGTCAAGGCAGGAACGTTCAAGGCTCGTATACCGTCCGCAGACGTTCGCGATTTCCCAGACCTACTAGGGATTCTCAAGGGAGCGAAGGTCTACTGCCAGGCATCGAATCTCGTTGACGCACTGAAAGCATGCCGAGATTCCATGGAGAAGGACAAGGACAGGGAAGCTTTCTACGGAGTTGGCTTCAGAGGACCGTACGCGTATTCAGTCGACGGAAAGAGGGCAACCAGGGCCACACTAGACAGCTCGGTTCCAAGCTCTCTATCAATCGCAAAACCAGCGGTAGATCAGATTGTTCGTTTGGGTGACCCAAAGCACTTCGGACCTCCCAAGTATCTGTTTCTCTCAGGCAACAACGTAGGTGCTCTCTACCCGGAAGCCGGAGCGGTTCTAGTAACGAGAGCACTTTCCAGCAACTTCCCTTTCGATCACTTGGACGAGGCTTTCAACGGAGGACCGAAGAACCTGAGTCTTGAGATACCAGACGAAATGGAAGCGATCGTTAAGCGCGTGAGGGCAATGGTAGACGACGAAGAGTCGCAGCTACTTCTGAGTTGCTGCGGGAGGCGCCTGACGATCTCTTCACGAGCAACAGAAACAGGAACCACTCAGGAGACTCTTACTTTTCCAGTCGGTGAAGCATTTGAGGCGAAGATCAAAGCTCACAGCCTTTGGTCGGTTCTAACGAGACTACAGCCAGAGCAGATCGACTTGTCGGATCTTCTCTATGGGCAGAAGCGCTCGATTCTCTTCCGAGGAGACTGCTACGAGCACATCTGCGCTCTGATGACGTGATTCCACCAGACCCACCTGTTGACGCTCCCTTCGTTTCGATCAAACCTCCGCAGATCTGCGTCAAGCGCTATGGAGGTAAGGCGAGGATTGCGACTTGGGTCACTTCCCATTTCCCAGAGCATCACGTCTACCTCGAACCGTTCTGTGGCTCATGCTCGGTGCTCTTCCGCAAGAAGCCGGCTCCTATCGAGATGGTAAACGACATAGACAAGAGGCTGATGAGTCTGTTCGAGACTCTGCGGAGCAGACCAAAGGAACTCGCAGCACTTCTGTGGGCCACTCCTTACTGTCGGGACAACTGGCGCAAGGAGATCGATGGAGATGCACTAGAGGACGCGAGACAGCTCATCTCAGAGAGCGTCCAGTTCTACTGCGGGCGCCAGAATTCCTCTACTTGGTCTGTAAGTCGCACGCAGCCTAGGAATAGAACTTGGGCAGACTGGGCTAAGAGAATCCTCCCAGCTGCAGCTCGTCTGAAGGATGTCGTTCTTCTCTGTGAGGATGCGATCACGGCGATCAAGAGAGTTTCTCAGACCAAGAGCGCTCTGATCTATGCCGATCCTCCCTATTTGGGTCATGAGGATGAGTACTCGCACAGTGTTGACTACTTGCGAATGGTCAACACTCTGAAGGCGTGCAAAGCCAAGGTCATTGTCTCTGAATATGAGGAGGCGCTTCCATACTTCAAGGGATGGAGAGTTGTTAGCAGAACTCTAGGACGCCACTCAGGGACGCACACAGGCAGGAAAGGTTCTCAGAAAACCGAGTTCCTCATCATGAACTTCAATGAGTGAAGAAGAACAGCCTCACGAGATCTTCTACCGCGTAGTTCACGAGGCAGCCTTCACGTTAGGTTGGCACGCTGGGTTCCGTTGGGGTGTTTGTGCTGGAGTCGCAATAGCGGTTCTAGTTGTTTGGGTGCGAAGTTCCTAAGGATCGGAGAGCGCTTGTGGCAGACGAAATCTACGAGTTTCAAGCGTGGGACACCTTCAAGCGTGGAGACGGACGAAACGAGTTTCAGGTGCGCGCCAGCTCACAGCGAGAGGCGTTCCGCAAAGCGAACGAGGAGCGTCTAAAGTACGGACGCCAGCACTTGTATCTCAAGGGTCAGAGGCCTGCCACGCCTAACGATACTCCATGCACACGGTGCAAGTGCCCAAGGTGCGATGTGACGTAATGGCACCAGAAGCTGATCTGTTCTTTCTGGGAGAAGGAGGAGAAATCCTCACCGATCGCAAGTGCTCCTCATGCAACCTCTGCAAGAACCCAAATCTAAAGACATGTTGCATGGAAGGAACTGGGTCGGAAGAGGCGACCTTTCTCTTTGCTGGTCACTCGGCAGGTAAAGAGGATGACGAGATCGGGCAGGCGTTCACAGGATCAAATGGGAGGCTACTCAGAGAGCTGCTTGAGCAATCCTCGTGGGATCTTGAGGATGTCTACTTCACCAACGCTATCAAGTGCGCCCTACTTGGTGAGAAGCCGCGAGATTCCTACTGGAAGCGCTGTAAAGGACACTTCAGAAACGAACTCGAGAGAGTCAAGCCAAAGGCGATAGTCTCGTTCGGGGCAACATCTCTCAAGTGGCTCACCGGTTTCAGCGGTCCTAGACGATTCAGACGACGTGGTCTGCCGTGCGTGCTGGATCCAAGGATCGTTGTCTATCCATTCGAGCAAGCGATTGCGCTCAAGCATTTAGAGGGACATGAGTACTACAAGGCTCGGGCTCTCTTCATTTCTGATCTCAAATGGCTCCTGACTAAGAAGATCGGTGGAACACTTCATCTCGTGGACGACGTTCAGCTCGACTACAAACACGCTCAGACTATTGAGGATGTGAGAGCGTTCCTCGACGAGTTCCCGGAGGGCACTGAGGTCTATTGCGATCTTGAGAACGGAACTCCTGAACTCGAGGGCTCGTTGTTCCCATATCCAGGTCACAGGATCGTTGCTGTTGGGTTCTCAAACAGACCAGGTCACGCGAGGACGATTCCTTTCCAGGCCAGAGGGGTTGCATCTCTGCGCTTCTGGACCGAAGAGGAAGAAGCACAGATTCACGAATGGCTCGGAGAGTTCTGGAGAACTCACTCATTCGTGGGTCACAACTTCGTTCAGTACGATCAGAAGTGGCTGTGTGATCGCTGGGATCTCGATCACGTAGAGATCAACTTCGAGCCCATGCTCGCAGCTCACCTTCTCGACGAAGAGAGAGGAGGTCACGGACTCCAGGATCTGGCGATCAGATACACGAAGATGAATCCCTGGAAGAGTGAGTTCACCGTCAGGGATATCACTCGCTGTCAGAAGTATCTCGCCAAGGACTTAGACGCCGGTAGCCGTGTCTATCCGATCATCAAGGAGAAGCTGAACGACGCTCAGATGTGGCTTCACACGAACGTCCAAGTTCCTCTTGCCCACGAGGCGAGAAGGATGGAACAGCGTGGAGTCATGATCGACGTTGAAGCTATGGAGAAGCTTGGAAAGCACCTTGAAGAGCGCATAGCAGAGGAAGAGAAAGAGATCTACGCATACACCGAGGTCAAGGCTTGGCAGCTTCACAATGGAAAGCGCTTCAATCCCGAATCAACTCACCATCTGAGAGACTTACTGGAGAACTACTTCAAGCTGCCGAAGATCAAGGCGACTGGCACCGGACTCTACTCGACCGATCGTGAAGTTCTCGAGTACTACGAGGACAAGTGCCCGTTTGTAGGGAACATCCTTCGGCGGCGTAGATCCTCAAAGCTCAAGGGAACATACGTCGGAAACATCAGAGAACGAGTAGAAGAGCACGGTTCTATCGTTCACTACTCGATCAAGCTGCACGGAACAGTCACTGGTAGACCGAGCTTTGAGAACCCAAACGTAGGGAACATTCCGAGAGCCGACACAGCTGAGAGAGCGGGAATCGAAGATCCCAAGCTCGTGAAGGCTATGTTCATTCCTAGACCAGGGAGATGCTTCCTTCAGATCGATGTTCAACAGGCAGAGCTGCGCACTCTAGCAATGTATTCACGGGACGAGAACCTCAGTGAAACATACAGGCAGGGATTAGACGCGCACTCTGCGACCGCAGCCAAAGCTTACGGAGTACCGCTTGAAGAGGTAACGAAGTCACAGCGATCAAACGCTAAGCGGATCAACTTTGGCGTTGTGTTCGGTAAGCAAGAAGAATCTCTGATATTGGATTTCGTGACCGCTCAGAGGGATCTCGAACGCGCGAATGCACGAAAAGAGAATCGTGAGCCTGATTTCACGCGTGAGATGGAGGCAAAAGCAACGTCTGAGGCGCAGGCGTTTTTGGCTGCACATAAACGAGCACATCCAGATGTTTGGCGATGGATGCGTGAGCAGGAGACACAGATACGTCGCTACGGTTATCAAGAAACGTTCTTTGGGAGGCGAAGGCACTATCACAAAATAGACCATGCTGCTATCAGACAATCATATAACTTTCCAATTCAGAGCACCGCTGCAGAGTTTCTCCATGTCGGGTTGATTAGATCCAGCAAGATTCTCCGTAAATTGAATTTGGACGCCTATCCGGTTCTTACGGTCTATGACTCTGTCGTCTATTCATGTACGTTCGCGAACATGTGGGAAGTTGCAGAGATTGGAAGAGACGTGCTAGAGAACCTAGGTTTTCCGTTTATGTCAGTGCCATTCAAGGTAGATCTTGAGGCAGGGCTCTCGTGGGGCAATCTGCATCCTGTTTGTTTGGAGACGAAGCAGGTGCTACGATGAGCGAAGCCCGTAGGAGGTGGTAACTCCTCGGGCTTCAACCACAGCCGTGAGGGAGCACGACCATGGAACCGCAGAATAACACAGAAGAAATCTGGAAGCCAGTTGTCGGCTATGAAAGTGTCTACGAGGTAAGCGACCTCGGACGCGTTCGTCGATGTTCAACGGGAAGGATACTTAAACCGTGGATTCAGAACTGTGTGGGACGCAGCTACCGGAAGGACTTGGAAGCATGTAGGTGGTCCACTAAAGCGAGTTAGAAAACGTTGAGAGATTAGGGCTTAGGAAAACAGGGATTTCAGAAGGCCCGAGGCGTACAACAGGTATGAGGAATCCAAATGGACTACTACGCTCTGTATGAAGAGCTGAAGAAGAATCCGGCGCTTCTTCAAGCCAAAATCACAGAGGCAGTCAAGACGGATCACGAGGACGTGCTTCAGGACATGCTCAGGCAAGCCTCTACCTACATGAAGTGGGGTTACGTCCAAGTGCTTGCCGAGCAAGAAGCGAAGAAACTGAAGTTCCATCTCGACGAGGAGGTAATGCCTGTTGCGCGGGCAAAGGCAGAGAAGATAATCCTCGATTCAGGACAGAAAGCCACGGTCCAGCGGACCAACGATCTTGCGGCTTCGGATCCCAACTACACGATGACTCGCAACGTTCTGATCGAAGCCCAAACACTCGCAGCAATTCTCAAGAAGGTCTGTGAATCGCTAGCCCACAAGCGAGACATGCTTCAGAGTCTCAACTCGAGGCAGAAGATCGAGCTGGCTGCGATCCCTGATGAATCTGTGCCTCCGATCATTTGGTCGTCAACAACGGTCAGATCAGGAGAACAGAAAGTCACCCACAAACAGGCGAAACAAGAACGGAAGCCCATAGGGGGCACCGATCCAGACGAAATCAACCATGAGGTTGAAGGAGAAGTCGCCAAGTTGGCGAAGAATTACCGCACGCTGCGGAGACGAAAGCGAGAGAAGAAGTGAGCAATGAGAAACTGGCCCGCTGGGCTAAGAAGCATCAGGAACTCCAGAAGGGATCTGGGGAATGGAAGGAGAGGACTAGGTTCGATCTCAAGCCTGGTCTCAACGTCATCAGGATCATTCCTGCGAAGCTGCCTCGAGAGGACTTCTGGGTCGAACTCCTGAAGTCATTCTCAATCGGTCCAAACAACAAGACAGTCACCAGGCCGGATCAGTTCGGATTGCCCGATGCAGTGGCAGATGAGATCGAGCGTCTGAACAGTCTCGAGGACGAGGCTTCAAAGGCTCGCGCCAGCAAGATGCGAGCGAAGAAGCGCGCAGTCATGATGGTGATCGACCGAAACGAGGAGGAGAAGGGCGCCCAAGTCTGGGAGACGAATGTGGCGATGGTGCTCAGGGACATCTTGGGCATCTGCGCGGACGCGAGTTACGGTGACATCACCGATCCCGAGACTGGTGTTGATCTAAAGATCAACTACACCCCTGGCGATCAGAAGAAGGGGATCTTCCCCAAGTGGCAGATTCTCCCTGAGCGTCACAGCACTCCTCTCGGTCATCCTGAGGTTCTCGAGTCCGATCTCTTCGAGGATTTCAAGATCGAAACTCCCAGCGAGCCTGACTACATCAAGGCGTGTCTAGATGGGACCGTGGACGCATATCTCGCTGCGAAGAGGGCTGAGAGAGCTGAGGAATCAGTCGAGTCAAGTGCGCCTGGCGCTCCTGCTCCTACCCCAAGCGCCGCCCCTGCTGGTCCAGAGGATGAGGCTGTAGAGGCTGAGCTTGCGAAGATCCGTAAGAAGAAGGCCAAGAAGTCCTCTCCTCCCCCTCCTCCAGAGTCTGGAACTCCAGATGATCTGCTCGGTGAGAAGTGGTGGGCAGTGATCAACGGAAAGACCCAAGAGGCAGACGGAAAGAAGGTTCAGGCTCTCGTCGATCAGGGATTCGGAGACATGGCGATCATGCTCCAGTCTGGTGGCGATTGGACCACTCCCAACAAGGCGGGATTCAAGAAGAGCGGTGGGGCGCCTCCCCCTCCTCCTCAGTCTCAAGTTGGGAAGGATCTGGAGGAGGCTCTCAAGTGACCCTCCACTACACAGAAGGTGGGAGGCTCACCATCGAACTTGAGTTGAGCAACCCTGAGGAGCGCGCTCTCTTTCTGTTTCGTGAGCACGAACCCTACGAAGAAGGCCGGAGGGTCTTGGAGCTGGTTTTCGAGCCTAGTCTGGCGAAGAACATCGTCAACTTCGGAAGTTTCTTGGAGGACAAGTGAGTGACGTTCAACTTCAACTTCTGCATGATCGAATCCTCGTCAAACCTGAGCCTCTAGTCAAAACGACTCCAGGAGGTCTCGAGCTTCCCGAGAGTGCTGCTGACATCAGTCAGTCACCGTTTCGAGTAGGGACGGTCTGTTCTGTGGGTCCTGGAATGATTCTGGAGAACACGATTCAGAATCCAGGAATCGGAGAAGTGTCATACCTGCGCACGCTCATCGAGGTCAACGTCGGTGATCGTGTGGTTCATCACATGCGAGCTGGTGACACTCTCTTTGTGAATGGAGAGAAGTTCCTCCTCATGGGAAACAGAGACGTGACAGCTGTGATTGGACCAGACGTAACCATCTCGCAACTGCACGTCTCAGCGAGCGGATAATCGGCGGATCGAGAACGACACACCCTCGATGCTTCGTGCGCTCGGGCCCCGTAGCGTGCCGGAAAACGGGGCACTAACAAACTAAGGAGACAGTATGAAGGTCTACCAGATTCGGTACGACGGCGAGTTCCGTGTTGTCGAAGCTCCTGCATACGGTGCGGCAGTTGAGACGTGGAGGAAGCATCTCATCGCGGAGTGGAAGGAGAGTGGAGACTACGACGAACAGGACGAGAATCTCGAACCGGAGTCAGTTGAGTTGCTGAACGATGACCCGGTGATCCGGTGACGCTCAATGACTACGTACACGTAACCTACGGACGCTACCGAGGCGCTTACGGAACAATCGAAGCACTCTGTAATGATGGAACAGTGCTAGTCAAGCTCGATGAGATGCTAGAGGTCAAGCGCATGTTCTGGATTTCGATGGCCGATCTCAGAGTCGTGGTGTGAATCTAAACGACAAACTCAAGAAGGCATTCAAGGGAGCACTCCACGATTCTGCTGATTCTGCATGGTGCAACGAGTTCATTCCAACAGGCTGCGTTCCTCTTGATCGTGCTCTTGGAGGAGGATTTGGCGAGGGACGAATCCATGAAGTCTTTGGGCCATGGAGTAGCGGAAAGGGACAACCAGCTTCGTCAAAGGTGATTACGCCGGTAGGTTTCAGATGTATTGGAGATCTCAAGGTAGGTGATCTGATCACCGGAGCGAATGGGATGTCCTATCCTGTCACAGGGATATTCCCAAAAGGTCCACAACCTGTCTACCGTGTGAGTTTTAGTGATCGCACGTCGCTGCTTGTAGACGCCGATCATCAGTGGCAGGTAATGTCACCAGAGGATAGAAGCGCTGGTAGATCACGCCTCATGAGCACGGCTGATCTTGCGTCCGTTAATCTCTTCTATGGGAAACGAAAGAACCGCAAGTGGTCGATACCACTTACCAAACCGGTGCAGTTCTTTTCGCACCATCTTCCTCTGGATCCTTACGTTATGGGAGTGCTTCTGGGAGATGGATCACTCACACACGGAACGGTGTCGTGGACGAACAACGACCCGTGGTTTGCAGAAGAAATAGCTCCCCTCTTGCCGGGTGATGTGTCAGTAGTGAAAGGAACAAGTAAGACACGCGCAACTGTGTGGAGGATTTCTGGAAGAAAGAAACAAAAGAATCCGGTTACAGAAATTCTGAGGAGTCTGGGGCTCAAGGGATGCGGCTCATCCGAGAAGTTCATTCCATGGAACTACCTCTGCACTTCAATCGAGAATCGTTGTCGACTTCTTCAAGGTCTCCTTGACACAGACGGGGCGCCAGGAACAAGTGGCGTTGAATATGTCACAGTTTCAGAGGATCTTGCAGCGCAGGTTGTGTTTCTCGTGCAGTCACTTGGTGGTATCGCAACTACCTACCTGAGGGAGAAGCCAACATACACCTACAAGGGAAAGAAGCGGATTGGTAAGCCGGCTTACCGAATATCAATCAGAGGTCCAGATGATTTTGTGCCTTTCAAGTATCCACAGAAGAAGGCGCGATATCGGCAAGGTTCAAAAGGACTTGGAAGATGGATCACTGCCGTTGAATATGTTTGCGAGATGCCAACGATTTGCATCTCCGTTGCCTCACCAGACAATCTCTACCTCACTGAGCATTTCATAGTCACCCACAACACGCTCCTGATTTATCAATGGCTTATCCACGTCCAAATGAACCTGGGTGGGAAGTCCTTCCTCTTTGAGTCTGAAGGCGGCTTCGCTCCTCTCTGGTATATCGAGCTGGGTGGGATCCTAGACGAGAAGGATCCCAACTCCCTTCTCTACTACCCAGATCTCAAGACAGTAGAGGACTTCTTCGATGGAGCCAAAACGATCATCCAGGTGATCAAGGAAGAAGAATTCAAGGGACCTGTGGCAATCGGGTGGGATTCGATTGCAGCCACTGGAACGAAGCACTTGCAGAAGGAGGGGACAAAAGGATCCCGGGACATGACGAAGGCTTTCATCATGGATCAGGGAACCAAGTGGCTCGTTGCTGCACTTCAGGGAACAAGAGTCTCGGTGGTCGCTGCCAATCAGGAGCGCTCAAAGATCGGTGCGCAAGCGTGGGAGGCTACCCATACTCCGGGTGGTAAGGCGTGGCCTTACTTCTCAGCTGCGCGAATCGAACTAGCGCTAGATGGTGGTCCATCTGGGTCGTTGATTATCAGTGACGAGGCAAAGATCGGTCGAGCTGTCAGAGGAGAAGTAGTCAAGAACAAGATGGCTCCTCCGTTTAGGACATTCAAAGCACCAATCTACACAGAAGCAGGACACGCACATCCGACTTTCAAGGACACCGAGACTCAGGTAGGAATCGACAAAGACGAAGCACTTCTCAACTGGTATCTCGGTAACGAGCGAGCCACGTTCGGACCTGACAGGGAGCGCTACCTCACCATGGGTGGAGCAGGACGAATCGAGATAAACGAGAAGATCGCCGGTATGAAGGTCAAGCGCTTCCTCAAACGTGATTGGAAGAAGGTGCTTGAGACATTCCCTCAACTCCGAAACTACGACGCGAGTGAGATATGAAGGACATCGGTAAGCTTAGCACTGGTTTAGAGGAGGAGTGCGCTAGGTGCAAACGAGTGGTCCCATTGGATGACGTGATGTGGGAGTTGGGTAACCACATGATCTGTGCTCCTTGCGCATCTCTGTGGGAAGCAAAGATGTCCAAATTCATGGACGCTGCGGTCAACGAATTCTTTGGAGAATTGCGTGAGAGTCGTCGTCCTAGCTGACATCCACTCCCACGCGTTTGCGCAGTTCGCGACGATCCTTCCGGGCGGTCGCAACTCACGTCTGCAAGCTGTACTCGATGCAATCGAAGGAGTTGCCAAGTTCTGCCAACAGAACGAGGTTGAAGGCCTCTTCATGTTGGGAGATTTGTTCCATTCACGCACGAAGATCGAGGTAGACACGTACTCTTCTACCTGGCTTGCGGTGAAGGCTCTCTGCGAATCTGTTGACTACGCATTCCTTCTCGTCGGAAATCACGACCAGGCTTCTCAGAATGGTCGGATTCACTCTCTCGAGGCGTTCAGGGAATTCGCACACGTCATAGATCAGCCGACTATCGAACGGGTTGGACCTATCACGTTTGCAGCTCATCCCTTCACCACGAACATGCAGCGCTGGAACTCGTTCGTGAAGATGATGCCCAGTGGGTTAGATTTCTTCCTCTTTCACCAGGGAATCAGTGAAGCGCAGGTAGGTGCCTACAACATCTCGATCAAGGCCGAGGTCAGCTACACAGATCTGCCGGTTGACAAGGCTAGATGGCTATTGGGAGGCCACTATCACCGGCATCAGTGGCTTGGTGACAAGGGAGTGGGCTACGTAGGTAGCCTGCTTCAACACAACTTCGGTGAGAAGGACGAGCAGAAGGGCTTTCTCTACTTCGAGCACGATACCAAGCCTCCGAAGTTCATTTCTTCGAGTGCTCCTGAGTTCGTGGAGTATGACTCTGGTGAGAGCTTCTACGAGGACATGGCAGCCAGAGCGCAGGATCCCCAAGCTCCATGGAACTGCGGAGACTACATCAAGGTCGTTGAATGCACACAGGAAGAGGTCGACTTCATCTCAAAGGAGTTTCCGCAGATCCAAGTCGAGGGAATCAAAGAGACGAAGCACTCGGAGAATCGGATCACCGATGAGATGGTGACATCAGATCGAAAACTCCTAGAGGCGTTCATAGACCAGACAAAAACGGTTCTCGATAAGGAAGCCCTCATGCGGGTCGGATTGGAGATGCTTGATGACTAAGAAGAAGGCGAAGAAGAAGGCGAAAAAGAAGAAGGCAAAGACCAAGCGAAAGCGCGTTACCAAGACCATGGCGTTCAGGAAGATCAAGATCGCGGTAGCGATCAACCAGAAAGGCGATTGGTGCAGAGAACGAAGGCTGAGCAGATTTGGGAGGACAGAGGATGAGAGTCTACGTTGCGAGCAGTTGGAGAAACGAGTGGCAGCCTACTGTTGTTGGTAGGCTCTGCAAAGCGGGCTATGACGTCTACGACTTTCGTAATCCAGCGGAAGGCGATCACGGATTCCATTGGTCAGACATCGATCCAGCATGGAAGAACTGGACCGTAGCCGAGTTTGTCTCGTGCCTCGGGCATCCAACAGCAGTTGATGGATTCAAGAAGGACATGGAAGCGCTCAAGAGCGCTGACGTAGTCATACTCGTTATGCCATGCGGGCGCAGTGCTCACTTGGAACTTGGCTACGCAGTGGGCGCTGGGAAGCCGACAGCGATCCTCACGGAAGATGCAGAACCCGAGTTGATGTACCGGATGGCCGATCTGGTAACCGACAACCTGCTTGAGGTTCTTGGTTGGCTGTATGACAGAAACGCGGAGTTGAAAGGATGAAACTCGACCGCAGAGCCAAGGTTCTGAACCTGAGTGCCACGTGCGCCTACCAGTACCGCCTCTACGTCGGAGGCGGTTTCGACCTGCGCGTCATCATTAGCCTGGTCGACAAGTTGATCGAGGCCGAACTCCTTCCACAAGACGCGAAGCCAAGCATCGTGTGGAACCAGATCAACCCTCCTGGACTCACGATCATGCTCCACTCTGAGGTCTGGCCTCAGGCTGGGGACGGCATCCGACTTCCAGATGTGATCGACGATGACGTGCTCGACCGAGAGCGCTGGTGGAAGGTGATTCTCGAATCACTCGCGAGCCTGCAAGGGCTGCTCTGATGGTCGAATCTCCAAAACCCGAGTGTGATCTGTGTGGTGAGAATCAAGCGGATGGATTTCTTCAACTTTACGATGTTGAAACTGGAGAACCGTTACCGGGTGTAGGACCAAACGTATGCGGTGATTGCGCTGCTGAATGGAGCGCATCGAAGGAAGAGGATGCAGATCCTTCACCTTGAAATCGAAAACTTCCTCTCTTACGCACACGCTGAGATCAACCTTGCTGACCGAGGTCTCGTGCTCATTGAGGGAGAGAATCGAGATCAAGGTGGGAGCAACGGATCGGGTAAGACGACTCTACTTGAGGCAATCTGCTGGTGCCTCTACGGAAGAACCTGCGGAGGAGCAAAGGGAGACCAAGTAGTTCGATATGGAGTGAAGGGAACGAAGGTAGCGGTCTCACTTCTCGTAGATCAGTTCGCTGTTCTCATTCGCAGATACAGACAGCATCCAGAGTTCAAGGATCAGCTGCACTTCTCGATCGACGGAACCGACTGTAGAGGAGCTACAGTCAAAGAGACCGAGAAGAAGATCGTCCAAACACTTCAGCTCGATTGGGACGCGTTTATCTCGGTTGTCATGTTCCCTCAGGGCAAGCCTGGAATCGCTGCTTGGACAGACGCCGAGCAGAAGTCTGTGCTCGACACGATTCTGGGTCTCGAGCGCTTTCACAAAGCCAGGATCAAAACAAGCGACGCTCACGGGAAGTTGAAAGAGGACTACGAGCTACTCAACAGAGACATTCACGGGCTCGAATCATCTGTGACTGCCATGACCGAGAGCCTTGCTCTCCTCGAGCAACAGGAAAGGACATTCAAAGAGAGCAAAGAGCACAGAATCAAGGAACTGGCTCAGAACCTCATAACGACGCAGGAGTGGGATCCTGGTGATCCTGCTCCGCTCAAAGAGCAGATCTCAACTCTCAGATATCAGCTTGAGCAGAGTCCACACGACGAGCTGATGAAGGTTCACCACGAGATCGATTCCAAGATCCGGGCCATGAGAGAAGATCAGCGTGCAGAGCAGATGCGCTACGACATGCTCAGGCGCCAGGTCAGAGATCTCGAGATCATCGATCCCGAGGCCGAGCTGGAGAAGCATCAGACCTGTCCATCATGCGGTCAGATGCTCCCTGAGGACGCCAGAGAGCGCCTCTACAGCACGTTCTCTGAGCAGGCCTACTCTGCTCGTCAGGAGAGCGACAGAATCAAAGAGGAGATCCACGACATTGCGCAGGCACTCGAGATTCGAGACGATAAACTACTGGAACTACAGGACTTATTCCTCGAGTCCAAGCAGAAGCTCGACGACGTTCTAAACCTCAGAAACAAGGTCGAATCTGCGGAGGCAGAACTCGAGGGACACACCAGACAAGTCGAGGCGTGGAAAGAAGATGTCGAAAGACAGCGCACGCAGCTCGAGAATCTGAAGAAAGAGGAGAGTCCCTACTCGGAAGTGCTTGAGGAGACCAGACAGAGTCTTGAGACTCAGCAGGAACTCCTCTCGGTTCGTGAGAAGGGGGTTGAGCCTCTCCTCACCCAGATTCGCCTTCATAAGTTCTGGCTCACCGGGTTTGGAAAGGAGGGAGTGAGATCTCTCCTTATGAGCACTTGCACTCCATTTCTCAACGATCGAGCAAACGTCTACATGTCGGAACTCTCAGAGGACACAGCTGAGATTCAGATCAAAACTCAGACTCTCCTCAAGAGCGGCAGCTTCAAAGACAGGCTTGATTTCAAAGTCAAGTACAAGCACGCAGGAGACTCATATGAGGGAAAGTCAGGAGGGGAGAGGCGTCGGGCAGATCTAGCGATTCTCTTCGCACTTTCAGATCTTGCGGCGAGTAGGGCTCAAGCTCCTGTGAATCTCATTGCGCTTGACGAACCATTCGAGACACTGGATGCACTTGGGTGTGAGCAAGTGATTGGGCTTCTCAATAAGCACGTCGTTCCAAAGCGCGGAACAGTGCTTGTGATCTCTCACTCAGNNGGGCTTCTCAATAAGCACGTCGTTCCAAAGCGCGGAACAGTGCTTGTGATCTCTCATTCAGAAGAGATGAGAGCACTCTTCAATCATAGGTTGAGAGTGATTAAAGAGCGTGGAGTGAGTAGGCTCGATGAAACCCGCTGACTACCTCACCAAACTCGTTCTAGGTATCACAGTAGAGGCACAGCAGGCGACAGTGCCTCTTTGGCGTGCTCAAACAGTAGCAGCAAAGATCCTACTGACCGTGAACCGCGTCTACGAGGAGTCGAAGGATCCTATTGACGTGACCTACGCGAATCAGATCAGACCGCATGTAGAGACGCTGCTCAGACAAGCTGGAATGGACCCGGAGGTAATCATCGGCGATGACGACTGACGACGTTCGATCTGAAATCGAAGAAGCTGAAAACACTGTCTTTGAAGCTGAGGAATGGATCGAAGGCGCGGTTCTTCGCCCAGAGATTAGAGACCTACTGAGAAAGCTTCTATCTCTTGCAAAACGTGGGCAGTGCCCGTTCTGTGGACATCTTATCGGTACGCTGCTTTCTCCAGGACCATGTGTTGATTGCGAGAAGCGTCTCAAGAAAGCAGCAGAGAGCGCCCGTAAACGTCTGAAGGACATCTTCAAGTGAACAAGTCACTTCACCAAGGTGCGTTGCCTTGGCAGTCTCCCTCCTGGAGGCAACTGCCATCCTTTTGTCTCGGTGACCCTGCCGTTGGGTAACAGGAGGGAGGCTGGTGACACCGTGAATGAATCCAAGCCGTTTTGGGAACTGCTCGACAAGCAAGCACTCACGAAGGGTGAGGGTCCACCAACACCTAAGAATCGCATTGGTTTCTGCATCACATGGCGTGGAGAAGTTCCTGGCGGTTGGCTCTACAGAGTCACCACCACTCACGGAAATAAGATCGCTCACGAACATGTGGAGTTTGTAGCAGACCCAGAATGAAGAACCCATTCAAAGGCTGGCAGCGCTACCACGATGGTAGAGATTCAAAGGCAGGGAACTACCTCCTTTATGCAGCTGCTGGGTTCTTGGCGTCGGGCGCGATTTATGGTGTATTCGCGGGTTTGAAAGAAGCATTAGGTTGGTGAGTGAACCGCGAGAAGCAGTTGATTCAACCGGAAGAAAAGGATTCATTGGCACATGCGACGACTGTGAGGCCGAAGAAGTCCAAGTGATATCGCCGGGATGTAAGCATCGACGCCTGCATTGGGGGGAAGATTGCGCAGAGAAGATCTGGGTCTGTGTTCCCTGCTGGTGGAAGAACTGGAGATGAACGCCGGAGGCTACCGAGGAGTCCCAAAAAAGAAGTGGTGCGAGCACTGCAATGGTTACATGGCGCACGAATATCGAAGATCCGGTGTTTCTCCTGCTTACTGCGATGCCTGTTGGGATGCTCTTGGGGTCTACGGTGCGCTCATCGTGCTGTTCGCTCTGACCCTTGTCGGTTTGGTTGTGGTGGCGATCTGTGAAGCATGACGCAGGGCCCAGATGTAAGCGCAGCGGAAAGAGAAGGCAACGTTACCCAACTAGGCAAACAGCAGAGGACGTTGCTGCCAAACTCAACTGGCCCGCTGAGCCCTATTGGTGTCCGATGTGCGAGTGCCTACATCTAAGAAACAAGAAGAAGCGCAACAACCGTAGGAAGAAGCGGTTGAAAACGGAGAAGTAATGCAGCCACGATTCCTAGTAGTCTCAGGGCTCATAGGGGTGGGAAAATCGGACCTCACAGGAAAGCTCTCTACCCTTTTGGGCTATGAGCCTCTCTACGAGCCTGTTGAGACCAATCCATACCTCGCTGACTTCTACAAGGAACCGAAGGTATGGGCGTATCCCATGCAGGAATTTTTGAAATCGCGCAGATTCGCTCTCTACCAGTATGGAGCATGGGGAATCAGAGCTGGCAAGTTCAAGGGAGTGGTGCTCGATCGTTCCATTCATGAGGACACTGTGTTCGCTGAGATCAACAGAGATCTCACTAACATCGATGAGAGGAACTGGCAGACCTACCTCTCCGGCTTCCAGGACATGCAGCACTTTCTCCCAGAACCTGATCTTTACGTGTTCCTCGATGCTTCACCAGAGACGTGCTGCGCTCGTGCAAGGGCACGAAATCGTCCAGAAGAGCAGGACACTGGGCTCGATGACGACGATGGGATTCCTCTCTCCTACATGAAAACGCTCCACGCCGGCTACATGAAGTGGCTCAAGGTGATCACTCCCAGAATCCCAGTCGTCAGAGTCGATTGGGAGGAGTTTGGCAAGGTCGAGCCGACGTGGGAGAAGATCAAGGATCAGTGGGAAGAGCGGAGCAGGTTCACGCGGAGTCTCGTGATTCCGTGAACGATCCGCAGGAGCACGACGAGCGCATTCATAGACTCATTCTCGCGTGCTGCATCACCGTCGTGATAATCGCATTCGTGGCTCTGGTCATTCGGTTCATGGTGGACAAGTGAAAGAACTCGTAGTCTTTGCTGGACCGGTTATGTCGGGCAAGAGCACGAAAGCTCTCCTACTTGCCCGTCGTTTGGAACTAATGGGACTTTCGGTGCTGCTTGTGAGACCAGAGTGCTCTCGACGGAAGCATGAGACTCCTGGCATTCTCACGACCAAGACAGGAGAAACCTGGCCCGCCCGAGAGCTGGATTGCTTCTCTGTTCTCAGCCTAGATGATCTAGGTGCCTACAGCGTTCTCTGGATCGATGAGCCCAACATCTTCAAGGACGAGAAGATCATCCCGAGATACGTTCAGGCATTTAGAGAACAAGTGATGGTGATTGTCTCTTGCTGCCCAGGAACTTCAGAGCTTGGTCAGTTCGGGACTTCCCCAGCGGAGTTGATGGCAGTTGCAGACAGTGTGGTTTGGTGCAAAGCCGACTGCCATCTCTGTGGAACGCTTGGCACAGCATCGAGAAGCTACTTCAAGCTTGGTAAGAAAACGTATACCATTCACGTAGGTGGAGACGAGGCTTATGAGCCTCGTTGTCCTACTTGTTGGACAGAAAAACAGTGCTCGGTCTCTTCAGAAACCTCGAGATGAGGAGCGTGGAAGCTTAAGTCAGATCCAAGGCAAGGTCAGGGAGTCCTCATGCTCTCCCTTCTGATTTGAGATTAAACGGCAGACGTAGCGCATCTGTACCGAGCACACTTCTTCAAAGGAGGCTAAGATGCTCTCACCTGAGGCTGAGCTAAATGCACTGGTGGAAGCAATTGCTGAGGACTCTGAGATTGGGTCTGCGACTCATCTTTCCAAGAGAGAAGTCAGACACATCGTCGCCACAGCAATCAGAGCAGTCCTCTGCATCACCCAAGGTTCAGACATCCCAATCGAATCAGACGCCATCAGACTTGCCCTCACAGACCTCGAGCACTCCAGAACCCTCGTTTCCAGCGGAATCTGAGTGGTCTGAGGGCAGACTCGTTTGTGCGATCTGCACCTACGAATGGAATGGTGCTTGGCTCGGTTCTAGGGCACTTGCAACGGGACTAGAGTGTCCCGCATGTGGTGCTAGAGCTGGAATGCTTGCTGAGTAGCGGCTTTCTGAGATAGAATCTCCGACGATTGTTAGACTTAGGTCGTCAGGAGATTCCCATGAGCCCTCTCAAAGCACAGATGATTCTCAAGCAGCAGGCTGCACTTGCGAAGTCCAAGCCAAAGCCTCCTCCCCCTCCTGGGAGCCCTCCTGTGGCTCCTAAGCCTCCCAAGGCTCCTGCGCCGCCTCCGGCTCCCAAGCCGACTATGAGCGCAAAGGATAAGCTCGAGACACTCCCTGACGCTGCTCTCAAGGCGAAGGCTGAGTCGCTACTCACCAAGGTCGATCCTGCTTGGGATCGAAAGACGCTGATCAAGAAGTTGCTCGATGCCGGTGTGACTGGCTAGGAGGTAGAGATGGGACTCAAGCCCGTTTCCAAGTCCAAGTTCTTGGACAAGAACAAGGGGCGAACTGCCCCTAAGCCGGCTGCCGAGAAGGATCCGGTCCTCGGTGGAGACGCTCTTGTGTCTCATGAGGCTCGCCAAAAGGCTCTTAAGCAGGGTCCTCAGATTGATTCTGTGCCCAAGGTCACTACCGGACCTAAGGCAGCGACTCCCACTTTTTCAACTCTTCGTGCGGCTGATCGTCGCGCACCGTAGGTCTATTCATGGAACTCTACCTGGAAGCCCTGGTAAACAGGGTTTTGTCTCCTACTCCGGTCGCCTCGATTCTCAGTCCCACGAGTGTGGCTTCAGGCGCAGATCTACTTCCATCAAATCTTCAGCCTAACGCTAGAGCTGCTGCCTACAGATCTGTGATCGTCTTTGGTGGTGATACATCTGGGCTGAATGCTCGGATCATGACTGGAGTGTCCACGATTGATGCGAAGGTCTTGACCAACGTGGGTACCCTCCTGGCGAATGTGGCCTACGTGTTCGATCTGCCAGTTGAGAGTGCGTTCGAGTACAACTTCAATCCGACTGATGCAACGACCGTTGTGTTTGCTCAGATCCACGAGATTGGTGGAGCGGCAGTGTGACGTTTCCCACTCAAGGACCAGGAATCGCAACTCAGGTCCCAGGAGATTTTCTAGTAGGTGGAGATCTCACGGTTCTGGGATCTATTAGCGGTGCGCTCAGCACGTCAGCTACAAGTCACACGACCGACTTTGCCGCTACGTCTGGCTACCACGACAACGTTGGAGCGAGCGGAACAATCGCAGGAACGCTTCCTAGCACTCCTGGTGCGATTGTCGCTGTTGCCAGGGTCGACAACTTCGAGGTTCGTATCAAGCCTGCAAGTGGTAAGCAGATCCTGTGGTCTGGTGGTCGAATGGCAGTTGATGAGTACCTCTCGATTCAGTCTGAGGTAGGAGTTCTCTACTGCATCGTCAACGCTGATGGAGACGTGCAGGTGTTCTCTGAGTTCGGAGACATTCAGGAGGAGACACCGTGACACAGCCAGATCGGCGCAGTTTCAAGGCATTCATCATTCCGTTCCTACTGCTCATTGCGCTAGCACCGTTCGTTTATGCGGGTGGAAAGACCGTCTACGCGAGTCTCTTCAAAGTCCAGGCAAATGGCACTGGCGTTACTTGGACCGATGGTGCTGGGATCGCGTATGTCAGTACTGCGAATGGACTCGTAGTCACAGACGGAACCGCATCTCACGGGAACTTGACCGCTTCGCTTCTCACTACTGCGAATCTAGCAGCAACAGATGCAGATATTGGTGGGACGCTCGACGTCACGGGAGCCACCACGCTCGGTAGCACGGCTAGCGTCGGAGGCACGCTCGACGTTGGCCCGAGCCAGATCCACCTGGGCGCGTCGCTCGGGACGCCGCAAGCGAGTATCGGCGTCGTCACGACCTCGACCCTGATCCAGGACGCGACCGCATGGACGTTTGAGGACTACGACGACGGTCAGGAGGTGCTGATCCTCGACCGCAGCGGCACCGTGGACGCGAGGATCACGAATCCACACGGCGTCGTGGGCTTCAACTCCGACGTGGACGTCGGCACGAAGGTCCTCTACTTCTCGAGCGGCGGGATCGGCTCGCACGACGTGGGCCTGAAGTCGCTCGGCCTGAGGACGCTGGCCGTTCGCAATCAGGACGATTCTGGTTACGCCGCCCTGCTTGCGGTCGAGGTCTCGCAGGTCGACAGTGCGGGCAACAAGCTGTCCTCGTTCTCGAATACGAGTCCCCAGGGACTGCACCAGGGCTCTAATCAAACGATCTCCTGGAGCAACAGCGCAACTGCTGCATTCAGCGCCAAGGACACGTCGGTGTTTCGGGGGTCCGCAGGCTACGTCTATCTAGGTGACGGGGACGCCGCAGGTGCCGACGGCAGCCTAGCGGCTCTCGACGCGGCATTCGGCGGGACGCTCGACGTCACCGGCGCCACGACGCTTGCATACGTCAACCTCGGCTCCGCGACTGAGGCCGTAGCTTCCGGGGACCTCGCGGCGCACACCGCGGCAAGTGGCGGCTTGTTCTATGACGCGTCTGCGCGTTCATTGACGCTCGGAACGACCGCAGGGACCGCCACGCTCCTTATCCCAGGGACAGGAACGAACACTCTCCAGCTAGGATCTGCAAACGCCTCCGGCGACAACTCTGTTTGCATAGGCAATGCCTCAACCACTTCAGGTGGCACTGACGTTGCCATTGGAGCGTCTGCGTCGTCGACGGCTGGAATCGGAAACGTTTCGATTGGCTATCAAGCGGCAAGCACCGGGGGTTGGAATCTCTCAATCGGTCGACAGGCGAACAGCTCCGGCTCGTTCGCCATGGCACTCGGGGGGCAGGCGAATAGTCCCTATGCACGCTCGATCGTGCTCGGGTACCAGGGAACGTCGACCGCGACCGGACAGTTCGTCGTCGGGAGTCCGGCTGGCCAGGTGACCTCGATGCACATCGGGGAGGGCGTCTCCTCAACCACGCCGCAGGCGCTCACGATCTCGGGCACCTACACTGCTACGACGGAGACGGACGTTGCAGGCTCGAGTATCACGCTTCAGCCTGGTCCCGGAACAGGCGCAGCTAGCGCCTCAACCATCATCTTCAAGGCGAGTGTCCCTACTGGTAGTGGAACGACACAGCACACGCTTGCCACGATTGCTACTGTCACGAGTCAGGGATTCACGGCAGCTGTTGACGTTCGTGTTGGATCTCACACTCTCGCAGCAACTGATTCCGGTGCTGTTTACACCGATCTCGACACAGGTGCTCAACAGCAGTTCAACTTGCCTGCTGCGGTCAAGGGTCTCATCTACACCTTCGTTGTTGAGGATTCTGCAACTGGTATTCAGGTTGTGGCAGACACTGGTGATACAATCCGCGTCGCTGGATCGGTTACCAGCAGCGGTGGAAACATCGTTTCGTCAGCAGTCGGAGACACGGTGGTCCTTGTTGCGCTCGATGGAGACAAGTGGTTTGCCACTTCGTCTCACGGAACGTGGACATTCAACTAGGAGTCTTATGAACGACCAAGAGAGAACCTCTAGTCGTGACCTTTCCCCTTGGGTCACAGTTGTGAGCGTGGTAATCGCTCTTCTTGTTGGTCTAGGTGGTGGCGCGTCCCTCATTCAGATTCACTCCACGGCAGAGAAAGTGAAGAAGGTAGAAAAGAATCAGGACGCGCTACACGCGACCGACAAGACGATCGCTGACGAGATCGAGAAGCTGAAGGTCAAGACCGCTGCACTCGAGAAGGGTCTCAGACAGATTGATCAGGGAGCAGGGCAGCGTCTCAAGGCAGCTGAGAATAGACTCCTGGCGCTTGAGAAGGCTCTCCAGAAGCCCAAGAAGAAGGAAAAACCCAGTGAGTGACACCTGGAAACAGTGTTTTAGCTCTAAGAAGTTCGTGGGAATGGTCACCGGAATCATTGCCATGCTTCTCGCTGTTCCTCTTCAGAAGTGGCTGGGCATGGATGCTGAGCAGGCTCAGCAAGTTGGTAAGGATCTGGCCTGGCAGATCGCAGCCATAGTCGCCGCCTATCAGGGAGGCCAGGGCTTGGCAGACTGGGGAAAAGAGGCTGCCAAGGAAGCCAACGGCAATGGCTCTTCTCCTCCTGAGCCTGAGTCAGAAACTCCCAGCTGAGGACGAAAGTGCGCCGACTACTACTAGCTTTGGTGATAGTCGGCGCCTTCATGTGCGGCTGTGTTCTAGGGCTCCTGATAGGAGTCTCAGAGACGAAGTGGATCGCTTACCGTCTCGGCTTTGAAGATGGAGCTGCTACCTGTCCGTGTCTAGGGAACGACAATTGATCGCCTGGGTTGAGCACACAGCAGACAACTGCACTGACGTTGTGAAGATATACAGACACGGATGGACTCACGAGGTCTACATCATTCGTGATGATCCTTGGGATCTTCTCCCAACTCTTCCTTCTGACACCTTCACCCAGCAGATCAGAGAGATGTCGGAGAAAGAGCGTCTTCGACTAAAACACAAGGCAGAGTGTCAGAGGGCATTCAATAGACCACCGAAGAGGCTGGGTCGTGGCTATTCTCCTCCAAAGAAGTGGGGACCTAGACCACAGACTCATTCGATCAGAAGGGGTGGTCGAGACTGGTGATTCGCCTCGTGTTCCTACTCCTTCTCACGAGCTGTTGCTACTCACCAGCAGTTAGAATTCAGTCTGAAGCCGGCAACGGTTTCGGTGTTGCTCTTGACCCTAGTCAGGTTGTGACTGTGTCACACCTGGCCCGTGGTCAAGTCCTAGTCGAGGGAAAGGATGGTTGGAGACTCGCTGAAGTGGTGCAGCGATCTTCTCGTCTGACTGTCCTAAGAGTGCCGGGGCTCCTACCTGGCCCGTCTCCTCTAGTGGGAGCCCCGGCTTTGGGCGACTCAGGCTTTCCCGTACTCAATCAACATGGGCAAGTGATCGCTCTCATCGATAGGATGGAGAACGGTCGCTTGATCTGTATTCCCCTAAAGAAGCATGCCCCACCCGAGTAAGAACAAGGGCAACTCGAACGAGAGAAAGATCGCTGAGATTCTGACCGCCTGGTGGGGTACTGAGTTCAAACGAACACCAGGTTCAGGATCTCTCAGGTGGCTAGGTGCGTCATGGACCTACGGGGATCTCCTGCCACCTGAGGATTTTCTGGGCTCTGTCGAGTGCAAGCACTACAAGTCTATTGATCTCGACGAAATCCTTCGCACAGCTCCAACCGAGAACAACATCCTTGGATGGTGGAGAGAGGCTCGCGAGGACTCGAATAGGTGCTATCAGGAGACCGGAATCTGGGTTCAGCCCATTCTGATCTACAAGCAGAACTACAGACCTTTCAGGCTGGTCCTAGAAGCCGACTTCTGCGCCGCTTGTGGTGGTCGTAAACTCAACATTCCAGCCTTCTGGTGCTCTCTACCGGAAGCCTCTTCCTTCGTTATCCTGGACTTACGGCAGTTCTTGGAGGTTGTAAGTCCTCAGGATTTCCAGCGTGCTATACGCAAGGTGGTCCCCCAGTCTCTGATTGAGCGTGTAGCTTAGGGAGGTCGTAGCTATGTGGGTCTTTCTTCAGCTCGCTCAGGCGATCCCCGATACCACTGATTTGAAATCCGGCGATACTAACACTATCCTCGTTTGGATCATCGGTGTTCTACTCCTCGTGATCGGCGGTTTTCTCTGGCGTGAGAAACAGTGGGAAAAGAAGCAGGGGGGGTGGGATGCTGAACGGGAGAAGAAGAACAAGCAGATCTTGAAGCTCGCTTTGCGAGTGCAAACGGCTCTCGAGATTTGGGCGGGAATCGAAGAGCAGGAATCCTTGGTCGACGACAATGACGAGGAGGACGAGTGAGCACTCATGAAGAGGATGAGGAGCGCATCGAGGAGCTGCTCGCTGACATCGATACCAAGCTGGATCTTCAAATCAAGAAAGCAAAGGCGCGTAAGGAGAACGGAAAACCTCCTACCGGTACCTTCTCTCCTTCAGAGTTCAAAAAGACGCAGAGTGCTTTCCTGAAGCTCTCTCAGCAATCTCCCATGGAAGAGTCGACAGATCCAGACGAGGTTCCTCCTCCGCAGAAAAAGAAGGGAACTACTTGGATCCCTTTTGCGAAGCGCAACGTCGCTGGGGGATAACCGGGCTTCCTTGATTCAGAAGTAGTTCCGAAAAAATTTGGTGCATCGCTCGGGCCTAACACATCCCCGTACGACGGTTCGAGTTGATGCACCTTTCTTTTTGGTCTGAGTCGATCGAAGTGTCAGGAATCTGACACCGAGAATTTTTTCTAAATTTTTCAAATACGTCCGATTTCCCACGGCGTCGGGGCGTTTTGGAATTCAGAAAAAATTCAGTGCATCGCTCTTCCCGAAAAATTTTGTTGCATCGCTCAGGGTCTCTCATCCTGGCCCTCGTTGCGGCGCATATGCGTCCATGCCGCCTCGCGTCAATTGAAACGATCCCATAAGTCCTTTGATTTCGTAACCCTTTATCAAACCTGCACTTATGCCTTTCTTTCACTCGAGCGTGAAATGAAAAGCTAACAGGGAATCAAGGTGGGCGCTTTCGCCCATATCATGATAATTTCATACCTTTTCATGACGCTAATCCGAGTCGGCTCTGATTCACATAGCAGCCTCACAGAACCGCTTGTAACTCATTGACTCCCATGAAAACGCAGCTTGCACCCATATCAGAAGGTATGAATACCTCACAAGTTATCATGTGGCACGGAATTCTTACACTAGTAGGGTGGAGGGAGGCAGCATGTTTGACGAAGATCTGGAAGTATCATTGACCGATCTCCTGCGGGTCTGCAAGGTTGCTGCGAGTCTCAGAGACAACATCGAAGCGATGGGAACCCTCAATCGCTACGAAGCGATGACAGAGAGGAGACGCCAGATAGCCTCCCGGGATGTCCTGGAAGCGCTAGCGCGCCTCAGAGAGACGTTGGCAACTGATAGGACGGCTCGCGCAGTTGAGATGCTGGAGGGATGAGATGGATGCGAGCATCCGTCAAGATTCTGACACTTCCGACTCAAACGGGTCTCAGGACTAGGCGTGCTGTGCTCCGTCTCACCCGATCGTCTCGCGAGCGGATCATTCCCATCTTGGGGTGAGATTGTGAATCCTTCCGATTCAATCAACCCGCTTGATGCGCATCATGTTTCGGCCGTTTCCTGCTGTGAGGTTCCCATTCTCCTGAGACGTGAAACGGTCGGGTAGTGATGACGGGACACAGCAACGAAGGGAGTCAACAGTGAACGTGACCAGGATCATCCAGAAGGGCGGCAAGGTGACCTATCGATTCTCGCGACCCAAGGTGCGGCTCATCCGAATCACCCCCCGGACCCGTGGCGAGACTCGCACGATGCATACCGAGGAGACCTACCGCGCCAGGAAGGGAGCGTAGGATGGTTATGGTGCGCCGATCGGCTACCCTCCCGACCACCATCCAGTGTCCTACGGTAGACCTCGAATGGGATGAGCGGATTGTGGTCTATGCGCTGGAGCAGATCGAGCGAGAGAGACCCATCGGCTACCGCGACGGTCGTCCGCTCGTCTGGGATCATGACACCCCCCCGAGTCAGACCCCATGGGCGAGCCGATGAGTGCTGTCCGTCGCGAGCGGATCGACTCACTGTTGAGTCTCCTCGGGGATGACTCTCAGGAGTCCGATTGGGTCGACTCTGAGACTCCCGCACCCATCATCAAGGTGCGCCCGAAGCTCACGGAGTCTACTCCGGCCGTCCCTACCTTCGATCGGTCTCCTCCCAAGCCTCCGGCCGATGCTCCCGTTGTCAACCCGGCTTGTGAGAGCTGCGGAGATCGTAGGCCCCTAGAGTTCTCGAGCGAGTTCAACGGACTCCTATGCGCTCTCTGCCTCGCCAGGATTGAGGCAGCTGCGAAGCGACTCGCCAAGCCCACCAAGCGCCGTCCATCTGTGACTCCGGCGCACCGCCGTGGAGCAACTCAGTTTCGAGACACTGTGAGTCGCGAGGGACGCATCCTGCGACTCACTGAGAGTCTGTATCGCAGCTGGCGCAGAGACCCGACACCAGAGACGTACGAACAGCTCCTAAGCGCTCTCGAAGCTCGGCAGGAGTTGCGGCACCCAAGGGAGGGAACCGATGGCTAGCGGTTATGCATACTATCCAGACTCCAAGCGGCCCCGCTGAGACCCGTGGACTCACGGTCAATAGCTACGATCGGTCCCTAGGGTTCCTGCTCATCTTCTCAACCGAGATCGTAGCGTGTCGCAACGTGCTAAACAGCATCCTTCGACGCGGCGAGAACATCATCAAGATTCGGCATACCGCATCCGCTCATGGGAAGCTCAGCAAGCTGCGAGAGGCATTCGAGAAAGCCTATGCACAGTCGGGTGAGATGTTCCAGCGTGCCCAAGCGGAGATGATGTCCTGGGGTCGGATGAGTATNNNCGGATGAGTATCACGGACGAAGCTGTCGACCGGTTCCTAAAGAGCATGTTCCCAGTTGACGCCGAGGGGAACTGGAAGAGTACCCGAACACGTAACAACGTGGACCGATGGATGGATGCCTACCAGAATGCTCCGGGAGCCGATGCCGGGTCGGTCTGGGGGCTCGCGCAAGGTATCACGAATTGGGCAACCCATGGGATCAATCTGCGAGGCGATACCTCACGGATGGACTCCGTGTATCTGGGGTCGGGCGCACGATGGGAGTCTGCCGGGATGAATTGGCTCCGAGGCTACGTTGATGAGGAAGAGACACGCGCCCAGCAACACGTTCAAGTGGTAGTCGGATGAGGTATCAGCTGCACGATGGCAGCAAGGTCCGGGTAGCTCCCGTGAGCTACCCGGGACCGAGCGAGCTGCGCCCGCATCTGCTCACTCGTTCCGAGATGGCTGCCATGCTGGAGCACATCCTCTACCGCGCAGATGGTTCGGTTCGATCGACTCTCGCCCGGATCATGCCAGATGCTTACGTGAGGCTCACTGGGATAGACCTAGACACGCTAGGAAAGCTGAGAGACAACGATGAGTAGCCCGATTGACAACCTACCAGACTGGCCTAAGGCATCTGTGGTCTACTCGCGTTGCTACAGACTACTTGAACGGATGGCAGCCTCGGGACATGTGGAGAAGCGACGCGGCAGATGCTATCCGAGTCCCGAGATGGACAGACTCATCGAAGCTCTGAACAAAGGGGAGGAGGAGTACCTAAAGGGTATCCTCCTCCTGGAAAGGCTGACCGATGGCAGCTGACGAAGTAGCACCCCCAGTAACCGCATTTCTGGTCATCGGTCTGCTCATGGGGATTGATTGGCTACTCGTGCGACCCTACAGGATGGTCCTAGCAGTGTCGGTGACTCTCATCATCTTCGGGGTGATGGTCTATCGCTCATGGGATAGGAGGGACTGAGATGGACATCTCTTGCGCCGTTTGTTTGGAGCCGTGGGACTCATACGGAATCACCCATGGGGATATGCTCCCTTGGGAACGAGACCTATTCCGCAAGGGAGCTGGATGCCCGTGTTGCAAGGGAGAGACTCCCGATGGTGTCGATCCAGATGACGCGGCAGAGGAACACATCCGAGATGCTTGGCTACGCGGAGGGACGGATGATCCCGATGCCTATACCCTCGGTTTCGAGCTGGGAGTCTCGGATGAGACTCCCACTAGGCCAGCATGGGAGCCACCTCCCCCTCGGATCATGTGGACGTGTACGGGATGTGGTGTGTCAGCTGGCATCGATCAAAACGACCCGTGTCAGGAGCTGGCTTGGATAGGTGGGGAGCGAGTCCACGGATACTACGGCTCGATGGTGCCGTACGGGAACCGATACAACGATGAGTCACCCGAGGATGAGCCACCCTACAAGCTGGGGGATGATGGCTACTGTCCAGGGTGCGCAACGATGTGCGACTACGGGGAATGCGAGGCAGTCATCCTCTATCGTGATCCCCCTGGCGATGTCTACGATGCGGGCCATGGGTTCCAGGATCCCCTCGCCGGATACTTCAGCTCACGGATGGTTTGCACGGATTGTTACGAGACAATCCCGATGTGCTGTGAATGTGGGGAGCATTGGCATTCCGAGGATGAGGCATACGATTGTTGCCCACGATGCGAGGATTGCGGCTCGACCCATCATGATCGCGAGTCAGCCGATGCATGCTGCGCCGAGGATGACTCCGATGACTGGACGGATGGGGAGAAGGTAGAAGATGCCTAGACTCATCGATGCGTTGCTCTCAGCGGTTCTATGGATCGCTGAGAGGGTATCACCGGGCGACCTACACTGTCCCGAGTGCTCCAAGCGGCCGGGCTACTGCGAACCCGGATGCCAGACTCAAGGTGTACTCGAGTGAAATGAAAAGATACTCGAGTACCAAAACAGGATGTGAGACCCAAGGGAGACTCTAGCAGCCTCTCAGACTCGCTCCGGGCCACCCTGCCGTTTAGGCGCTTTGGGAGTCCTGATACCTCACCCTAGAATCACGTCTCCTGAGAGTCTCAGACGATCGTCTGACGAATCCATAGAACCCAGACGAAAGGGTTCCGGGGAAGAGTAGGAATACCTTCTGGGCTCGTCTGAGGCTTCCCCTGAGACGTGGTATCCAGTTACCCAATCAACCCCGGAACGGCCCTCAGACAGCCTCGCAGAGGCTTCTCATGGCTGCCAGCTGGGGGCTTAGGGTGGTCTCCCCCTACCTTTCTAACTCGTGGTCGTGACAATATCGGGGAGAAATTCCCCGTACGGGGAGAATCGCCCCGGTTGTGTAACTCCTTCATTCTCGTGCAAGGTGCGTAAGCCCTTTAGTGGGATCCTCCTGGAGTCTGGGATCATTGGGGGATAGGTAGCAGCCTCAGAGTCTCTGAGACTCCGTCTCAGCCTCTCTGAGGGACGTTTGGGGGATCTGGGTAGTCTGGGGGGTTGTCGGTCTGTGGGTCGATTCCAGCCTACTGGCAGGGATTCTAAGGGATTGGCAGGCACCGTCAGGAACCTAACGTCAGGATTTAGACACCCAAAACCGTAGTGTCAGCATTCTGACGGGTGTCGAAAACCTAACACCGCGCACAAGCGCCAGGTGGAAGTGTCAGAATCCTGACGTTCAAACTTCAACGTCTAAGATCTGACACCAGGGGGTGTTAACGCCCTTATCGGGTAGTTTCTGGGCGTTGAAATTCTGACGTGCCAATCTAAACGTGTCATCGGCCTGAAACGTCCGAATGACACGCATAACTCCTTCGGAGTCGTTTGAACCGACGAAAATAGGGGAGTTAGGGGGTGGGGAATGGTCGTAAATAGAATTTGAGCTGATTTTTACCTATCTTGTAGGATACCAATGACTTAGAGGATCGGTTGATTCCGAGATAAGAGAGGACTAGTAGACCTCGAGCTGAGTCACGATCGAGCTGAGGAGACCTCGAGTGGAGGATTTTCCAACGACCGGACAAGCGGAAATCTCTGAAAATACTAGGGTTAGCGAAAAATCCTATCCTGTAGGGTCGAGAGGAGAGGAGAAAAAGAAGAGGGGTGAAGATATTGGCATGCCTCTTCTATTACTCTTCAGCTTTCGTTTTTCGGATTTCTATTGGGGTTGGGGAAATGACTCGGTGCGGCATTTGGTTATAGCTCAGTGCGGCATCTTGGATCTGCACCCTGTGACGATAGTCACGCGGTGCGGCATCAAGTTGATGACGACCTGACAAGTCGGTGAATCACTGATAGTGGATGTGTTTGTCCAGAATGCTGCGCCTGAGGGATAGATGAGGAGATGGTGACATGTCACCTGGTGACGGTCTTGTTCGAGTTATGAGTGCCACCGGATGACGGTCTCTTTGAGCTGAGATCTCTTCTCTAAGTCTCCTACTCCTCATCAGCTTTCGTTTTTCGGATTTCCTCTGACCCGGATCAAGGTTCTGGGTGGAGTCTGAGTGGGTTATATGAGTGGTGATTTTTTCTTGGAAAATCTCGGTTGAAAGTGGAAGGGTGACTCGCTAGTCTGTTTCATAAGAGAAAATCAGAGAGGTTTGAATGGCTGATCACGAGACAATTCTCAGGCGCATTCGCAAGCTCAGGGCCTTGAAGGAGTCTCCCAACGTCCACGAGGCTGCTGTCGCGGCTGAAAAGATGCAGGAACTGATCGATACCTACAAGATCGAGGAAGCTCTCCTCATTGATGAGGCTGACGAGGTTCCAGAAGAGATCACCAGGCGCAAGATCTACGAGTTCAAGGGAGTTCGGGTCACCACCTGGGTTCTCGAGCTGGCTGGTGCGATTTGCCGCGCGAATGGCTGCAAGTGCTACTACCTCACCGGCTGCAAGTTCCGCTACGGCAAAGAGAGGATCAGACCAGGGAAGATCTCGGCTGCCGGAACTCCCAGTGATCTTGAGACTGCTACCGCTCTCCTTGAGTGGCTAGTTGACGAGGTCGAGCGCCTCTACAAGGAGGAAAAGCCCGAAGGGTTTGATCGAGGAGAAGGGAAGGCTTGGGCCAACTCCTTCAGGAATGGTGCGGTTGTCACAATCCGAAGGAGGCTCCTCGAGGCACAGGAAAGGGCTCGTAAGATCGCCAAGAACAAGGCGAAGCTCGAGGCTCTTCATTCGGTGGCCGATCAAGAGATCATTCTGAGGCTCGATACGCTCGCCGGAACTGATGAGGATCCTCTCGAGGGACACCCGCTGCCCGATTGGGCTACCGACATTCTTGACGAGCACTTCGAGTCTAAGAAGAACTACGCACTCGTGAAGGTCAACGCGGCGATCGTCAAGGTGGATCACCGGCTTGAGGAAGCTCAGGCATGGGCGAAGAAGAACCTGGATCTCGGAAAGGGTCACAGGCGAACTACCGGGAGTGACTACAACGGATTTGCCTCTGGACTCGCAGCCGGGAACCGAGCCGACCTCTCGGGACACAAGCGAAAGAGGATCGAAGGATGAAACGATGCAGAAAACTACCCAGTGTCGGAATCAAAGGCTTCCTCATTCTCATGGATCAGGCCGGATTCTGTTGGTCTGATGAACGTGTTCTGGCTGCTTGGAGAGTCTGCGGTGAGCCTAAGAGGTTCACTGCGCTCGATATCTTGGAGAGAGCGTCAAGTGTGATTGGTCCGACAAACGCGCAACAAGGTGCGTGTCTCCTCTTGCCGGCTGATCTCTGTTTCGTTGACAGCTTTTACAAAGGCTGCCAATGCCCTGACTGCTACCCAGAGAATCCGTGGAGTCCACGCGGGGAATATTTCTACCACTACGAACCAGAAACTCTCGAGGCAGTGCTAAAGGAGTACCAACGTGGGGACTAACGAGATCAGACTCGACTGGACCGATTGGGACGACAACGAGTTCACTCTCAGGAAGGGTGAGATCTACGTGACAGCCATCTTCGAGCCTCCTAAGGGCTCAAAGGAAGAGGGTCAGTGGGTGAAGATCCCGATCTACCGGTTCCTCGAGATGGCACGACTCATTGAGGGAGAAGGGAAATGAGAGGGACGACTGATGACTGAAGTCGTCAGGGTGTTCATCGATCGTATGAGGCGCACAGTGAACGTAGACGTAGATGCTAACGGGAGCGTTCTTAGGTGCGAGTTCGAGCCGTCGAGCCTCCACGACTTGGTTCGCATCTCTCTTGGCCCTCCTCCATCGACTCCATCTGCCGCAGAAATGGAGAAGGCGATATCTGGTGCGCTAGTAGGAAAACCCTGGAAGGACCCCAGAAAGATCTACAAAGCTGCCGCAGTTGAGGTAATCAGACCCTACGTGAGTAGGTTTCTACGAGGAGCTGAGGTTTCTAGGAGAGCGGCAGAAGCAATGCTCGACATGAAAGATTGGGAGATAGATGATGAATGAGAGACCCACACTTCCTTTCGACCACAGCAACCAAACGCTCTATGTGCCAAAGAACAGAATTGACGTTGTGTTCCTTCAACTCGATTTCCATGGCGTCAGGCATACAGAGATCCCGATTGACATCTTCCTGGAGTTTGCCGACATGCTCAGGAGTTGGCAGTCGAAGAAGAAGCACTGGCAGGAGAACTCCGTTGATGAGGTCATCCAGGAGCGTAGCAAAGGCTTCCAGGACGCGAAGAAGGAAGTCAACGAGTTCGCTCTTGAGAAGGTGCAGCACCGAGTTGCTAGCACTCTCAGGCATTTTCTCGTGCGCCTGAATCCTTCCATCGACCGACCGGACACAGCTGACGAGTGCTGCAAAGAGGTTGAAGCACTCGTTGAGGATCTCATGACAATGGCTCAGTTGATCGCCAGGTTGGAGAAGCAATGAACGAGTTCCTAAACAAGTGGGTGACGTTGCCAGGCAGCAATTCAAAGTACCGTGGCAAGTTGGTCAAATTCTGTGAGAAGCCGTCTGGAACTCTCCTCTACCTACATCCCGCCTATCAGGTCAGATCGCTTTTCGAGGGACCTGACCAACGAGCGAGGATAGAGCACGTTAAGACCGCTTCAACTGAGGAGTGCCCTGACGTTTTCATCTTGCAGCGTTTCTACCGAATCGGTCTCCAGCAGGAAGGATGGCCCGAGGAATGAGTTCTTATCGCTTCGACGACGAGATCAAAAATCTTCTCTTACTGCTCTCCGAGCATGTTGGTGTTATGCCACCAACTGAGAAGAAGATGCTCAAGAATCTCAAGACTCTCGACTCCCGTATGAGCGAGTTCCTCTACGACGTGCTCACAGGCATGTGGCAGGAAATCCCAGATGAGTAGGTGCCATCACTGCAAGCGAGAGATCCCGCTACACGCACGCTGCGCTTAGAAGGGCTGTTTCGTTTACTGCTCTGAGAAGTGCTGCAAAGACCACAAAAAGGAGAAGGTAGATGTCCGACAGTAGAACCCAGGAAGTTGAGAGGCTTGCCAAGGCAGGCGATCCGGACGCACAGCGCGAGCTGGCGCGTCTAAAGGCAAGGAACGGCGACGGACCTGTTTCTCAGCATGTGGGAAATTGGGTGCTCCTGGTAGGAGTTCGCTGCCACTACCGAGGCAAGATCCTACGCACCAGGACAATTCACACGGATGTCGAGCTGCTCTGTCATCCTCTCTACGAGCTTGACTCGTTCTACGACGAGGATCAGGAATCTTTCGGGAAGCCTCAGGGTGGGGGACCTCGATTCACTACCGAGGAACGACCAGGATCAGTCATGCTCAGCACTCTACTCGACGTGACTGCGCAGCCGCCCGACTGGCCCACTGAGTAGTGCGGGTCATCTACTCTGTTGTTTCATGTGGTAGGAGCCGTCAGCGCTCCTCCACATGGAAAAGATCTAGGCGCAGAACAAGAAGCAGACTTTCATGGCTTCGGCATCTCAGTATGAGTCGAAGCCACTCATGGAGCCTCGCCAGAAGCTGGCACGCTAGTACGAGCAGGACAGTTGGTGGAAACATAACCAGATGAAGCACTGCGAATCTCTCTTCGTACGGAACTACGATTGTCGAACTCTGCGCGCAGAGTTCGGAGAGAGCAAGAGCAGGAGTTGGAGTAGTTCTAAAAGCCGCGCACGGCACTGGTGGAAATCAACACGCAGTCGTCTCTTCGGTCAAAGCAGAGAAAGGGGCAAATGAAGCATTCCGAAGCGCTCTACTGTGATGGCAACTCCATTGGCAATACGAGTAGAGCAAGCACAGGAGAGGGCGACAGTAGGAGCAAAAACTCTTCCCTCAGTAGAGGATGGAGAAATGGTTCACGCTCAAGACGGTTTAGCACCAGTAGAGGAAAATTCAGATGACCCTTTCACTCGATGACGTTCACAAGTGGCGGGAAGCAGCTATTGCAAATGGTTGGGCTGCTAGACCAACCTATGAGAACCACGAGACTGTTGAGGAGGCTTGCACGCTCGAAAAGGACGGATGGGTAGCAATGCTACTCTCACGTCCAGCAGCTGAAGTCCCGTGGAAGCCAGGAACCATGCGACCTCCTCAAACAAGCATCTCGATCTGGGGACCTGACAAGCTTTCTGTCGAGAGGGTTGTCCCATTCGATATGGCTCAGATCGAGAAGAATGCGCGCAAGTGCGCAGCGTGCGGAGCCGAAGATGTGGATACCAGACGAGTTGCCTTCTGCAACCGAGTCTGCCTTGATTGCCTGCCAAGTGAACGAAAGCGCCTAGAAACTCCAGGATGGTGTGACTGATGACTAACGACGATGAAGTGCTCGGACAACTCTCCGACGAGGACCGTAAGGCCGCATTGACTTCTATTACAGCGGTCAAGCGTCTTGAAAACGCTGCCTACGATCTCGCGGATCTTCTTGGAAACATCGACGCAGCCGCGATGCTGCGTGACTTGGCATCTGAGGTCCAGAACCGTGAGTGATGCGCGCCTAAGAGAACTACGCCGTGCAGGCATCACAGACCCGGATGCTTTCAAGCGCTACATCAGAGAGCGCTGTAGACACGAAGGACATGCGCTCATGGTGTTCTTCTCCAGGCGAGGCAGGCAAAGTTACCGAAAGATCTTGCGTTGCATCCGTCCTACATGCGAGTTCATCACAGATCCGATGCTCCCGAACGAGTCTCCGGGAGCCAAAGGTGTAAGCGTCAGATCTTTTTGGCTTCCGCCGGATGGACGAAAAGCCATCATTCGGATCTTGCCAAAAGGCGCGTTTTCGTCTGGCACGGTGATTGAGGGTAGGTTCAGGGATCTGTTGTGGCTTCTGTGGATCAGTCACGAGGACCGCAGACAACCGTTTCTGTGGTCTCTGAACATGCTCACAATGAAGGCACTTCTGTCTGCTACCACAAAGCATCCTGATCTAACAGACCCAGAGAAAGGGCGCGATATCATCGTCGTTAAGGGGGAATCCCTCGGCTATCCAATCTACACGATTCAGGCTGTTGAGTACCCACGTCCTTTGAACGATTGGGAACGTGAGTGGATTGACGTTGATCTGTTTGAGACAGGCGGCAAGAGAGCGTGAAGCACTGTGAATCACTCCATTTCTCTCTGAGTTGGAGTTGGAGTTGGAGTTGGAGTTGGAGTTGGAGTGGGAGTTGGAGTGGGAGTAGGAGTAGGAGTAGGAGTAGGAGTAGGAGTAGGAGTAGGAGTAGGAGTAGGAGTAGGAGTAGGAGTAGGAGTAGGAGTAGGAGTAGGAGTGGAAGTTGGAGTGGAAGTTGGAGTGGGAGTGGGAGTTGAATGATCTTTACATGCGTCAAATGCGGAATGCGAGAGGAGGCTCAAACAGAGCACGACCTCCCATTCGGCTGGCGCATGAGTACCGTTTTGGACATCTACTTTTTCGGACACACATGTCAACGCCAATTCAGAAAGGACGCGTTTGATGACTCGCAAGAAGGAACTGCACGAGAAGGTCTGGTGGGTAATCGAGTTCGCCGATGGGACCATTGACGGTGAGACTCACCTTGATCTAAGCGATGGTCGCTACTGGTGTCCTTATCTCTATCCCTCAAAGAAGGTAGCCAAGAAGATTCTCAAGACCGAGATCGATGAGCTGCATCGACGTGGAGCACAGTTCCGACAGATGCGACTCGAATTCGTAGACTGAGAATGCGCGCTAATCTCAGGCTGGTAAAGAGGTTCTCTATGAACGCACATAAGTTCCAAGTAGCAGCCTGTGAGAAAGCTAAGCGCCCCATCCTGAATGCGGCTTCAAAAGAAGATCCAGCAGAACTTGGGCGCAAGTTCGGAGCTACGAATCTCGATCTCCTGGACTTTGATCTCCACACCAACACGAACCTAAAGTCCATTCCGAACTTCGTGCAAGGTGACGTGCTCACCATGAGCACTCTCTTCAAACCCAATTACTTCAACACAATCGTGCTCGGGGAGTTCCTCGAGCACTGCGTGTTTGGAGCCGCTGAGAAGGCGTTTCAGGAGTGTCACAAACTCCTACCGCCGGATGGCGTTCTGATCGTGACCTTCCCGCTTGATGATCGTCCAGCCGGAGTTCAACAGGCAGCTGAGAAGCACAGAATCTGGCTAGAGGGAGAGACCGGGCACGACATCACGTCATACCACCAGACTGTGTGGGAACCTGAACCATTCGCTCGTCTCCTCGTGGCAACGGGTTGGAGGATTCAAGATAAACATGAGATCGGTTACAGCTTCGTGAACCGAAAGCCCGCCGGATTTGGGTTGGTTCTGAAGAGGGCGTAGTGGTGATCCACGTTCAACTAACATGGTGGTGCGGAAAGAGCAGGCGTAACTCAAGATGCTCAGGTTCTCGTAGCAGGCTCACGGTTTTGTATGGCCGGAGTTTCACATCAATTCGTAATTCTGTAGGTAGCAGAGGACGCAGCGCACGTCGCTCTGGAGGTCGCAGCCGCGCATGACTATCTGTCCTGGTGGAGTATGGAAAAGCCGTAGTCGGTGCGGTTCGAATATCGACTCTCGAAGCAGATGCTGGTCATTGCTCAGAAAGTCCCTAAATCGTAGCGGGAAATCTTTGAGCAAATCGCGTTCTACGCTTTTCAGCGGCGGTAGAAGCAGATGAACATCTGCCCAATTCCTACTACTAGTGGTGCCTGCCCAATGCGAATGATTGGACCAGCCGGTCACTACTGCACGAGCGCCTTCTTCAAACAACGCCAATCCTCAGCTGTCTGTCCATATGGGTATCGGTGGAAGCCGAGGAAGGACAGAGAGGATCGGACTAAGAAGTGATCCACTGCGAAGCACTCTATTTCTACGGGAGTAGGAGTAGGAGTAGGAATAGGAGTTGGAGTAGGAATAGGAGTTGGAGTAGGAGTAGGAGTGGGAGTTGGAGTTGGAGTGGGAGTAGGAGTAGGAGTCGGAGTAGGAGTAGGAGTGGGAGTAGGAGTGGGAGTAGGAGTAGGAGTGGGAGTTGGAGTAGGAGTAGGAGGTAATGAAACACTTCGTCATCACAGGAACCGGTCGTTCTGGCACTCGCTATATGAGTGTGCTCCTTACCCAAATGGGTATCCGTACAGGACACCAAAGCGTGTTCCACGCAAACTGCCTTTCAGATGAGTTCACACCAGAGTGGGGTCATTACAAGGGAGACTCTTCTGGTCTCGCAGCTCCGCACCTTCTTTCTCTTCCTCCCGATGACACACTGATCATTCACTTGACCAGGCATCCCTCAAAGGTGATGCACTCTCTCATCGAGCAGAGGCATCTACCAGGTCAAGACAGCAACGAGAGTATCAGGGTCTATGACAAGTACTGTCCTGGCGCGATCTCGATCAAGAACGTCTACCGCAGGGCTGCTTACTTCTGGGTCCAGTGGAACAAGATCGTTGAACAAACCAACGAGATGCCCTACTTCATTCATCACAGGATCGAGGACCACCCAATGCCGATCGTGAGACACATTGCCAATCACATAGATTGGGACCACATACTAAGACCCGAGGTCGTTCTCGACGTTCCTAAAGACATTGGGACAGCTGGTCGCAAGGGCAAGATCTCACTCAACACGATTAAAGGACCGGTCGGTAGAGATATCAGAGAGATGGCAGAGAGGTATGGCTATGAGGCCATCTGAGCGCAAGGAGATTGCTGAACGCCTAGACAGGATCGCCGAAGCACTAGAGGGCATTCTCTATCTCATGGCAATCAAAGAAGAGAAGAAGCAAGAGCCTCGAAGAACTCCTCAACGCGTCACCATCAAGTCGATCTTAGCCAAACAGAAGGCTAAGAAAGGGCTCCTGTGATTCACTGTGAATCACTCCATTNNGTGAATCACTCCATTTCTCTCTGAGTTGGAGTTGGAGTTGGAGTTGGAGTTGGAGTTGGAGTAGGAGTTGGAGTAGGAGTGGGAGTGGGAGTCGGAGTGGGAGTGGGAGTCGGAGTAGGAGTGGGAGTCGGAGTGGGAGTGGGAGTCGGAGTAGGAGTGGGAGTAGAGCATGAGCAAAGTTCGCTGTGCCTACTGCCATTCCAACGACGGTGCCCTAGGAGTCTGCACTCATTGTGGAGCTACTCATCATCCTGAGTGTTACCTAGAGAATCAGAAGTGCGCAGCTTGTGGTCGCGATGACACCGTGGTCGACATTCAGCTTCAGAGAACACTACTGAGTGAGTTTCATGAAGCCTGGAACAAAAGCGGCAACGCCGGCTTCACTCCTGTGGAGAGAGCGTGCCTTGAAATCCTCACAAAGTGGATCCTGCTTCACTACAGATTGGAACGTCTGTGATTCACAGTGAATCACTCCATTTCTCTCTGAGTAGGAGTTGGAGTAGGAGTGGGAGTCGGAGTAGGAGTAGGAGTAGGAGTAGGAGTAGGAGTAGGAGTAGGAGTAGGAGTAGGAGTGGGAGTAGGAGTAGGAGTAGGAGTAGGAGTGGGAGTTGGAGTAGGAGTTGGAGTAGGAGTTGGGAGTAGGAGTAGATGATGAGATCCTGTGAAGTTGAACCCGGACCGCTCAGAGACGCCTGTCGCTACTTCCTGGACAACCGGTGCTGTCACAGCATGAATCAAAACGGCTGTCCACTTGGTCTACATGAAGTTCGGCAGGAACTCGTAGAAGCAGTGAGAAAGCGCATCGCTGCTGGTGAGTATCACCCAGACAGCTTAGAGGGCAAGATGGCCTACGGTCTCATGGTAGACAGGTTGATTGAGTCTGGAGATCTTGAATGAAGCGCTATGTGAGTCACACTCCTCCTCTGTCGACTGCGAGGAGAAATTCATGCCCAACCTGTGGTGCTCGTCCTGATAGTGCTTGTAAACAGCACGGAAAGCCGATTAGGGGGAAGTATCACATCGATAGGGTGAGACGTGGTTGATGGGCGTTTGAGAGAGCTTGAACGCTCTGCTGCTATAGGCTCGACCGAGGACCGGGCGGCCTGGCTCAGGGCCAGGATACGGGCTGGGGAGCTTGCGCGGGAGCGGATCGAGCTGGCTGCATATGCCGGCAGCCTTGTTGCCCGTGGCGTGATCGAGATTCCTGGCCCTGGATTCCCCCGCTGTTTCCCGGAATGCGGCGAGGATCCTGAGTGGGGCCCGTGTGAGGATTGCGATTTCTCGATCTGGCTCACCGGCCTCGCCCGCTGGGGGCGCGAGTGCCAGATCCGCGCCCCCGTCGCGGCTGCCCGGCTGGTGCTGGCGCGCATGCCTCGCCTGCACGGACCTTTTTCAGATCCGCACATGCAAGCAAGATCCATTGCTCTGGAGCAGAGACATTCGCTCGCTTGCAGCGCAATCGAGGCTGCCGAACGCTGGTGCGTCTGCCCGTGCGGGGAGCACCAGGAGGCATGCGCGAAAACAGCGTTAGAGACTGCGCTACAACTTGGGCGATCTGATCATTGGGCAGTGATTCCCGCATCCATCGTCAAATGGCCTGGAGGAAACGACGGGCCAGGCGGCACTGCGCTTTTGACCCGTTTAATTCATCAAGGCGCCCGCATCGCCACCGAGCCAGAGATAAGGTATCATATCTCCAAGGAGCTTATCTCATGGGCGCTAGGGAACGATCCGATTCTAAGCCGTGTGAACATTGCACCGAGTGCGATGAATTCTGCGCTGTAAAATCCGGTGCTACTTCCGCTTCTTCCGACGAAGCCGAAGGTTGATCGCCTGAACCTGAGCAAGAACCTTTGTCTTACTAGTAGAACCACCACCATCTACAGCGGTTCCTGAGCGGTTCTTTTCGATCTTTCCGTCAGGCCCGACGATCCTCCACTTCTTGCGGATCTTCTTCAGAGAGACTGGCATGGTCTCCTCCAGGTGGAATGTAGGATGTCCCCAATCACTCCCACAGCTGCAAATGCACCTGTCTCTTCTTTGATCCATGCTCTCAGTTTCTCTGGATCGAAGAAAGTGATGTGACTTGGATCTGGATTCTGCTCTCCGTAGATCCCATCGACATGAGGAGTAGTTAGGTAGACCGTCCCTCCTACTTCAATTTGATCATGGGCGTATCTGAGAAGCCCTCGAGCTTCCTCTTCTGGGAAGTGCTCGAGGAGTTCAAACGCGACTACCACGTCAAAGTGATTTGGCTTCTGGTAGTCAAACACAGATCCCTGTATGTAGGTCGCCAGCTCTGGAAAGACCTTCTCCTGCGCTAGCTCTTTGGCGTAGGTGATCGCCTCCTCGCACAAGTCGACGCCGACGAGTTCGTCAAGGAATGGAGAGTCGAGGAGCCACCGTGTTGAGAATCCATCATGGCAGCCAACGTCTAACACCCGTTTGAACGGCTTCAGTTGGTTCTCATGCTGAATCCACTGCACGCGAGGGAGTATTGCAGCTCTCTCACACTTGGTCGGAGTGCAGCGATGTTCCTCGTAGAATTGATCGCGCTCCTGCGCTGTGGCTTCAGAGAGACTCACTTCTTGCGTGGACCTTTCGCCCTGGGCATCTTCTTGAGTGTCTTGGCAAGGTTCACGCGCTTCACGAGCGTTGAGTTCTTCGTCCTCTTCGCGTGAGCCATCAGTTGATCGAGCATGGCGACAGTGAGGTCTCCGTCACCCTTTAGAATCCCTAGCCTCTTTGCAGTTGCTCTGAGTGCGCCAGGCTTCTCAATCGCCTTCTGAATGAACTTGGGCTTCTTCTTGTCCTTCTTCGGCGCGGCCTTCTTCTTCGCCTTCTTCGCCATGCTCAACCCTCCTTGGACTGAAGATCCAGCCGCAATCTTCCAACTTCTTCCGATATCCTTCAACCCTTCTTTGCCTTTCCTCATAGTCGTAGTCACCGTCTAGGAAAGCCCACACCTTGGCGAGCGTTCTTTTCGCCGGGTTTCTGCCCTTTCTCCAGCGCTCGTAACTGCGCCTGAACGAGTAGCCGAAGAGATCTTCGAGACTTTCCTTGCCACCATAGCGCTCTTTGATAAACGCAGCCAGTGACGGACCATCACACGGAAAGTGCTTCTCTGAGAGCCGAAAGAGCAGCGTCAAAGTGCTCTGGGTTCTTCTCGATTTGGAGACTGAAGCGTCCTGTGCTTTCCGCTGCGACACCACTCGTGCCTCCACCGGCAAATGGATCCAAAACCCACCCACCTGGATCTGTGTGTATCTCAATGAGCCTTTGGAAGAGTTCCAGTGGCTTCGCAGCTGGATGACGATACTCACCAGGCTGCCCGCGACTAACCGCGCATGAGAACAAGGATCGTTGATATGGAACGTCCTCGTCCTTGTTGAAGGTCCACTTCTCACCTGGCTTCACAGCCCAAAGAGCGAACTCCATCCCACTCACGTAGCGTCTGTTCACGTTGCGCGGATGTGGATTCTTCTTTGAGAGAACGATGGGATCCTTGATCAGGCACTCGAGCGCCAAGAGAGCTGAAGCGAGAACCCCAAGCTTCTTCCAGTCGGTGAATATGACTAGAGAGCCTCCAGGCTTCAGCAGAGGGAGCGCAAGAGGGAGCCAGCCACAGACATCGAAGTGCTCATCCCAATCCCAATTGAAGCCCTCTCGTCCCATGGTTGAGAAGTTGTTTGGCCTTGAGATGTCGTAGGGAGGATCGGTCAGGATCAGATCGAAGAAGCTCTGCGGAAGAGCGGACATCAACTCCAGACAATCCCCAAGGATTACGTCTGAGGAGTCCACAACCTCTACGTGACCTTGAAGGCGTCGATCATGGCTCTGAGAGCCGCTGAGCGTCCCTTGATACCCTGCTTGCGCCCCCATTTCTCGAGCTTGCGCACCTGACGCGGGAGAAGGTTCGCAGTGATCGCCTGGGTATCTTCTGACAGGATCTTTGGACGCCCAGCTCCCTCTCTGGCTCCTCCACTTTTCGAGCGTCTCTTGGTCTTGAGTGCTTTGACAGCCTTTCTGGCCTTCCCAGGAGTCTCACAGAGATCTCCGGCAGTCTCACAGATCAAGCACTCGCCGAAAAATCCACGACCGTCCTCGTCCTCGTAGACCTCAATCGCAGAGTGTTTGCAGGCGATCAGCGCAGCCATGATTCCTCCTAGGTTGAGGGTAGCAGCCATCTATTAGAAAATCAAGGCCGATGAAATCTGTGAGTGCGAAGTCGCCTGAACGCCTCACGCTCTTGATCTGCGCTTCCCTTGCCCTCGGTGCGGTACTGTCTGTTGGAGGATCGACAGCCTTTGAGGTCCAGATGCTCGGCGGTCATTTGGTCGAGCTGCTGAAGAGTGATCCCCCACTCCAGGATCATGTGAGCGACCGAGATATCCCTAACTGCAACAAGATCGTCAGGCGGCGCAGTAGCAAAAAACGTGCCACGCTCGTAACCCACGAGCGTGTATGGCGACGTTGCCAGCAAAAGGGTTACGCCGGCCCTATAGATACCTCCTACTTCGATCATCATGGGATTCCCCATCAGAGACACTGGGGCATGATATGGACTTACCTTCTTTCTTTCTCCTTCTTCTTTCTCTCTTTTTTCTTTTTTCTTATTTTGTAATTGACTCCTCTGAAAAAAGACATGTATACTCGATTCTCTCCCCTCTGAAAGGGGGAGGGACGAATCGAGTATACATGCTTTCGGGTCATTTTTGTTTTTTTAGTACATTTATGATGCCATCTAAGGACCTAATTAGGCTGTAGAGCGGAAACAAGAGAGAAGGAAACAAGAAGAGAAAATCAGAGAAGAGTCAGCTGCTCAAACAATGAGTTAGGATCTCCTGGCCCAAGTGCTTGGAGATCCTTCTCTTTTGGGAGTTGCGACTGGGTACAACAGGGGTGAGGAGATTCACCCATGGAGAACTTCCCTCGTTGTGAGATCAGTGGCTGCCGAGCTGAGGTCTCTCTAGCGAATCCGAGCTATTGTGTTGGGCACCTGAATTCGCTCAATATCGCTGAAACCTGTCAGGATGCTGACGAGGACACCACAGCTTGGAAGAAGGCTAAGAAAGCCTACGAGAAGTCCAGATTTCCTCCTGGCGATCCTCGCAATGTAGAGGGCTACGAGAAGCGCAACGACCAGGTAGTCAGACCTTCTCACTACAATCAGGGAGGGATCGAAGTCATAGACGCCATCACTTCCTGGAAGCTCGGTTACCACGAAGGGAACGTAGTCAAGTACGTTGCTCGTTGGCGCCACAAGCACGCAGACCAGAAGAAGAAGATCGAAGATCTGGAGAAGGCTCTTTTCTATCTCCAGCACCTGATTGCATCAGAAAGGCAGGGGATCGATGGAACTCAAGATCAAGAGGATTGACACCCGGGCAACACTTCCCTCAGGGTTGCCCTCCGAAGGTCTTGCCCTCTGTTCCATTGAGACGAGAACGCTACGCCCTGGTCAGCGCCATCTCTTTCACACGGGACTAGAGATCGAGATCCCTGAAGGCATGAAGGGGGTCTTTACGCAGTTGGACGACTTTGCTGAGGAGAAGATTCTTGTCTCTGCCGCTTCCTTTGATTTGGAGCAGGAGTTCAAAGGTCCGATCCTGGTGTCTCTTCTCAATGAGGGAACCAGGCCGTTCCTGGTGGAAGAGGGAATGAAGATCGCTCTGCTTGTGGTCTCTCCAACTGCGCGGAAGCCTGCTCCCAAGGAGGAAGAGCAAGATCTCGGTGTTTGATCGGTTCGCTATCTTGATCTCAGACAGGGGGGAGTTCATTCGCGTTGTTCTCTTCCACGAGAGAGGACCGGATACCTTGGACTTTGATCGAGAGGTCTTTGAGATGGTGTTAGACATTGGGGCAGCCGTGCTCACAGGAGCTGCGACGTTAGGAGTAATCTCGATCCCTGCTCTTGATGGGTCGGACACGAAGGTCAGCAGTCACGAGATGAACTGAGAATGCCTGGTCGAAGGTGCAAGTGTGCGCTTCCAGAATGCGACGAGATCATCGAGTCAAGGACGATCAGAGGTCGTCCGAAGAAGTACTGTTGTCGAAATCATCAAGAGAAGGCTCACAGGCGATCTGCAACTGGAAAGGCGTCCCACAAGCGAAGGCGCATTCGACTCCGCAGTAGCGTTCTTGGACGGATTTGCAAGTGGTGCGAGAGCACTGACGAAGAAGTAATCTCGTCTGGCAAGCTATGGTCCTCCCTCAAGGACTGCTGCGCCAAGTGCGACAGACAGATGAGAAGAAACCCATGCCCTACATGCGGAGGACCGTTCTACATTGGGAACACCGGAAAGCGTGGGTGTTTGATCTGTGACGAGTTGACGATTGGAGAGAAGGCGGCGTTTGGCGTCTCTAGCGGAGTTCTCACTTGTGCCGAGGAAGGATGCTCTGCGGTGCTGGACATGGGAACGGAAGGAATCCGAAAGAACCAGATCGGAAAGAAGTGGAAGTGTGAGAAGCACAGTGATCGAGTGACATGCGGTCGAAGATGCAAGTGGTGCAGACGTAGCGATCGAGTGATCCGATTTGCGCGTGAGGATGTCTGCTACACATGCGAAATGAAGATACGCGTGCTCTCGTGCCCTAAGTGCGACGGTCCACGCTGGGTTCAAAGCGAAACATGCAAGTTCTGTGGCGCAACCGGAAAACCGAAGCGCAGGAGGAAGTGTGGCTAAGAAAACTAGGGCGAAATACGGAGCGTGGCGAGAAGAGTTCTTCGCTGACGTGATCCAGCGGGCGACTGACCTAGGTCAGAAGAAGTGGAACAGGAACAAGATCTGGGCATTCATCGAGTCCAGGTCAGAGTCAGCCAGACCTCCTCACAGGAAGCACTACAAGCGTGCTGTTGGCATGAGCGAGATGGGAAAGAAGAAGCTCATGACAGCACTAGAGAAGCAGTGGCCGGGACACAGGGCAAAGAAGAAGAGAGTCAATCAGCCGGAGAAGAAGAAGCATCCGGCAGATCCACCCGAGCCTCCCAAGGCTGAGAGCATTTTCTGTTCGGCGATCAAAGGCGGATGCGGAAAGCCGGTCAAGGAATGCATCTGTCACCTTGACGATGTGAACTGCAAAGCGTGCGCAGACTCGAAGAGGAACAGCAAGAGCAACCTGTGTATCTGCGCGAGCGGAAAGAATCGCTTCGAGTATGGAACTCGAGCGGCGATGATCAAGGAACTCAAGGCGTGCGGAGTCACTGAGAACAGTGACGGCAAGATCGACTCACAACCGAAGGCAGTTCTCCAGGGAATGGTCGAGAAGCAGCGTCAAATCGCAGAAGGAACCTATGAGGAGGAGGGGGAGGCAAACTCACCGGACACACAAAGTCCTCCCCCTCCTCCCCCTCCCCCCGGCTGTGCCCACGAGAACACTGTGTCCTCGCTTGGACCAGATGATGAGCGTGTAACGATCTGCACGGCTTGCGGAGAGCAATGGCGAGAGAAACAGGAGGAAGTGGTGGAGTCAGCTCCACCAGACTCACCGAGTGCGCCACTTCCTCCTCCCCCTCCACCTGGAGCGCCTATGATCGCTCCCCCTCCTCCTCCACCGAATGCGATGGCAGTCTCGTTGCAAGAGACATTCGAGGAGATGGTTGAAGAGAAGCCTCTCGTGGTTCCTGTGCCTCCTCCACCACCGGCAAAGACGTATTCTCCTCCTCAACCTCCTCCACCACCTGACTACCAGCCTCACAACAACAAGCCGACTCACAGAGTCTGTTTCTCTGCGCAGTTGGACAAATCCAGAGAGGAGACTGTTGTTGTAGAGGAGCTGAACAGATATCTTGTTGGGGAAACCGGGTTTGGAGCGCGAGTGACGGACGGAGCGCGACTCGGGAATGGTGGCATAGATCTGAAGGTCGAATACACGGTCCATATCACCGAGGCTTACGAGGTTCTGCTAGATCACCCGTGGGTGGTTGACCTTGCTGCGAAGCCAGCAGCTGACTTCGGAGAGATTGGGCCAGCATGAGTTAGCATGCCCAAGATCTACACAGCAGCCGACCATCAGAAGGCGTTTGAAATCTGGTATGAGTCGCGCAACTGGACGGCTGCTGCGCGTGTTCTCAAGTGCAACTGGGAGACCATAAAGCGCTGGTCCGATCTCTCTTTCAAGTGCAGCTTCTCGTGTCCGTGGCACGGATACGACGATCTCATGGAGCAGAGAGACCGTGCTCACCAGGCACGGATCAAGCTCATTGAGCAGGGCAATTACGATCCAGTTGCCCACGACACGGCTATCAGAGACGCTGTAGCTGGTCCTACTCAAGGTGGCGAGCTTCAGGTAACGGACAAGTCTGTCTCAGCGGCTCTGGACTTTGTTCGCACAGACATCGAGCGCATTCAGCACTGGGAACTCCTCTGGAGCAAGGTGTTCTTTGACGCCACTGGGCAGGTAACTTCCTGGCGAGAGTTCAAGGCAGGAAGAGAAGCGGACCTCGAAATGAAGGAGCGACTGAGAGGAGCGCTCAGAACCGGCCTACACGCTACTTCACTTGAGCAGGCTGTGAAGATGCTGAAGATCATCCAGGACCAGATAGACAAGCTCCAGGGAGCGTCTCACAGGGAGCACACCACACGTTCAGACTCTGACGGCAAGCAGATGACGCTAGACGAGATGCGGAAGATGCGTCGTCTGGTCAAGAACACGCCTCCGATGAAGCTGCACACGATGATGAGTGTGGTCAAGGCGGAAGAGGATCCGGCTGACGGTGCTGTCGGATAAAGCGCTCAAGCACGACCGAGTTCTAAGTGATGTCGAGCAGAGAATGCTCGACTACTGGCTTGAACTTGATGATCACGGGAACTTCATGCACCCACCGTCAGATGACGATGAGCTGCACGAATTCATTGAGATCGCATTTGGTGTAACGATTCCAAGAGCAGTTGTAGAACCTGGCCATTCCTCACCGTTTCAGTTCGTTGCTGACTGCTACTTTGAGCGCTGCAAAAACGCACTAGCTTTCGCTTCCAGGAACGGTGGCAAGACGATCAACGTGGCGGTTTTGAACATGCTCGACATGCTGTTCAAGCCGAGCTGCGAAATCGCATCAGCCGGAGCCGTAAAAGATCAGGCGAAGAAGTGCTACAAATATTTCCAGCAGTTCCTTGGGATGGACTGGTTCCTAAATCTCAAGGAGCGCTTCAAACAAACCACTGGCAGAAGGTTCATCAAGAAGGAGATTCAGGAGGAGACTGTTTTCGGCAACGGTGCGAACCAGCAGATTCTCACAGCAACAGAAAAGGGCCTCAGGTCTCCGCATCCTCATAAAGCACGCCTTGACGAGGTAGACGAGATCGAGTGGAACATTCTTCAGACTGGACTCTCGATGGCTCGGACTTCTGGAGGGATCAGAGGTCAGAACATCTTCACGTCGACTCGTCAGCACACACACGGGTCGATGCAGAAGCTTCTCGACAAGTCGAGGGATGGGTCAATCAAGGTCTACGAGTGGAACATTTGGGAGACCGTAGCGAAGTGCGAGCGACACTGCTTTGAAGATTCGCTGCACGGTGACTGTCCGATCTATACCTACTGCAAGGGAAAGGCACATCACTGTGCTGGTTTCTACGAGGTTGAGGACTTCATAGACAAGGTCAAGTTGATCGACAGAACAACTTGGGAGACCGAGTGGGAGAACAAGAAGCCTTCCAGGGATAGACTTGTTTACTCACACTTCAACGAGAACAGGCATGTTCTCACTCCAGAGAAGCTCTTCGCGTTGACTGGAGTAGCACAGGTATCTCCTTATTGGCATCGTTTGTCCGGGATCGACTTCGGTGCTGGACCTGGACACCCGTTTGTCTACGTAAAGCTTGCGCAGATGCCTCGAGGAGCATGGATAGTTTTCTTCGTATACGCAGCTGAGCAGAAGCTCATGCACGAGCACGCTACAGCCGTTAGGCATAGTCCGTTCTGGCTACCGAGTGAGAAGATCTACGCAGATACAGCTGGGCTTCAGGAACGGATGGAACTCAAGAACAGGGGGATTCGCACTCAGGCGGCTGTTAAGGATGTGAAGATGGGTATAGACCATGTTCACTCACTCCTCAAAGGGTTCCCACCAAGAGAGGAACCTATGCTATACGTCTGGTGGGAGTGCGAGTTCGTCATAAACGAGTTCAACAAGTACTGCTGGCCTATGAGAGCTGACGGGAAGCCAGATCGCAGTGGTGTTCCAAAGAAGGAAAATGACCACTCGCTGGACGCGATCAGATACTGCCTGTTCTCTAGCAAGAAAAGGCCGGGTAGGAAGTATCGAGCCAGGAGGATGTCAGGGATATGAAGAAGATTGTGTTGGGGCTAGTGCTAGTGCTGGCAGGCTGCTGCTCGACACCTGGTGAGAGTTACATCAAGGCCGACCGTTCTACCTACGACTTTGCCAAGCCGAAGCTCGAAGCATGGGCTAAGCAGAAGGCAGAGGCAGGAGATAAGGACTGGGAGAGCATCGTCAAGAACAAGTTGATCTCTTGGGATGCGAGAATCTCCAAGTGGGAGAGCAAGGAGCAGGAAGGTGAGTGACCTAGAGCACCTTGCCAACAACCTAGGGAACGACATCCTTGAGGAGACAAAAGAACTACTGGGTCGTGATTGGCACTCTCTTTCAACTCCTCAGCGAGAAAGCATCAGAGAGACCGGTGCGAAGTACATGGAGATCCAGCTTCGTCTGAGAGTCTGTGACGATCCTAAGGAGGAGAAGGAACTCAAGGAGAAGCAGCAGGCGCTTGAGTCGACGGTGGCTGACTGGAAGGCTTGGGGGGAGTTCGCGATCGAGGAGGCATTCTGGGAGGGGGTGAAGAAGGTCGCCTCGATCTTCGGTAGCTTTCTCGGTGCCTTCGCGACCGAGGCGGCAGGAAGAATCATCGAGAGGTTGACATGAGCCACGATCTTGAAGAGCTGCGCGAGGACATGATCAACGGCATTCTTCAGGTCTGGGATCTGAGCGATGACCCATGGGGACAGAAGTTCTGGGGATCTGTGACAAAGCTCATGACTTTCGCAGGAACCCTAAAGAGCTACTCAAATGCCGAGAAGAAGCAGGAAGTTCTCACACTGCTTAAGATTCTGCTAGACCGCACAGACTCGCCAGGACCAGATTTCGTGGTCGATTCGTTCATTCTGTGGGCTGTGGAGTTTGGCATTGACGCCCTTTACGACGCATCTAAGGGACGCCACGACTTCAGCGGATCTTCCGATTCTTGATTGAGTGTTTGGCCGGCACTAGATATAAACCCCTATGTTGGTTAGGGTAATCGGTAAATGACCATCTACAACGAGGATGACGCGCAACGTCTAGCCGGCTTCGGTGCTTCGGTCACCGGAGCGGTCGGTTCAGACGCTTCTCTCGATCTCACGAGAGACGCGCTAGTTGCTGCTGGTGCAGACGTAGACGCTGACACCGAACCTGCGCAGCTTGAACTCGGTAAGGCTCTTGAGCACGAGCACCCAGACTACGTGGTCACTGCTCAAAAGTGGCGTAAGTATCTGGATCTCTACGCTTCAAACGACATCTACCGCTTCATCTTCAGGCATCTCAGGGAAGTCGATGTCAGCTGGAAGGCAAGAGTAGAGCGCGGTTACTTCTACAACTATGTCAAGTCAGTTGTAGACCTCTTTGCTGCCTTTCTCTTCCATGCTCCGATTGACAGGGATCCGGGTTCCCAGGACGAAGAGTTCGAGATCTTCTACAAGGACTCTGATCTCAGCGGAACACTCTGGCCCATGTTCATGCTCGAGGCTTGCACTTTCGCTCTAGTTGAGGGTCATGTCGGAATCCTGGTAGACGCGCCTCGAGTTCCAGAAGGTGGATTCCAAAGCGAAGAGGAGCGTAAGGAAGCAGATGCGCGTCCTTACGTTACTCTCGTTCACGCACTTCAGATCCTTGATTGGGAGATTGATCAGTTCGGGAACTTCATTTGGGTGAAGCTCGAAGTGTTCCGTCCAATGGATAGAAGCTGGGACGAGACCGCAGAGAAGATCAAACGGCACTTCGTGGTCTGGACCAGGGAGCGTTGGGACGAATACGTTCTTGAGCAGCAGGGAGACACAGGAGACAGCATCGGCAAGTGGGTAGCCGGTGACGAGCACGATCTAGGTGTTGTGCCTCTAGTGATCGTTCGTGTTGACAAAGATCCGACGCATGTCTGGTTTGGTCAAAGCGCAGTCACAGACATAGCCGACATCAACATCGGAATCCTCAATTGGTCGTCACTTGGCGACGAGGAGATCTACGAGCGCTGTCTGAACCTTCTGGCAATGGAGCGGGGAGAGGGCGACGCACCGATCGAGATCACTCATCACAACGTGCTCGAGTATGAGCCTGGCACGAACAAGCCTGAGTATCTCCAGCCCGGCGCCACTCCTCTCAGTCTCATCATGCAGTGGATCAAGGAAGCTCGCGAGGAGATCAAAAGACTAGCGAAGCTGAACATCTCCGCTGGTCTTGGAGACGTGCGTCAAGCGTCCAGCGGTATTGCCAAGGCATTCGCTTTCCTAGAGACGAATCAGACTCTCACGGCGAAGGCGCAGGGTCTCGAGCAGGTTGAGATCAAAGTCCACAGGCTCCTCTCAAGGTGGATGGAGGAGCCGTTTGACGGATCAATTGCCTACCCGAGAGAATTCGGAGTAGAGGACTTCCTAACGCTTTTCCAGGAAATGGATATGGCTCGATCCAGTCTTACGTCAGAGACTGCGATCAAGGAGTCTGAGAAGAAGCTCACCCGCAAGCTCTTTGCGAGAGACACTACGAAGCTCCGCAAGAAGATTGAGCGGGAGATTGACAGCGCAGACACCAAAATGCCGAGCGTCAAACAGGCGTTTGGTATGATTCCGCCCGGTTTCCAAAAGGGTGATTCCGAACCGGGAGAGACGGAAGGTGACGAGGACACGGGGTCCGAGTCTGAGGAATCACCCCCGAATCGCCCGGAAGGCGAGAAGGCAACTGCTGCCGGTAAAGCAGGCTAGGTAACCGCTGCCTCAAAAGCGGGGAGTGACCATGCTTTTCAACTTCAAGAAGGATCCGCACTTTTACTACAGGCGCTTCTTCCACGCGCCTGATGATGGCTCTGATGATGGTGGTGGCGGCTCGGACGATACTCCTCCAGCCGATGATTCCCCTCCTCCCGATCCTAAGGTCAAGACGTTCACTGAGAAGGATGTGAACGCTCGCGAGGCCGCACTCAGGCGTCGCTATGACCGAGAGATCAAGGAACTCAAGCACAAGTACTCGACTCGTGACACCGAGATCGAGGATCTCAAGTCAAAGATCGCTGCCATGGAAGGTGGTGGAAATCAGGACAACTCATCCGAGCCGCGCGATACCGAGGGAAGGATCGAACTCCTCGAGAAGCGATGGGCTCGAACCGAGGAGGATCTCAACAGCAAGATCAAGGCTGCTGAGAAGATCGCACAGGAGGAGCGCGAGAGGCGTCTCAGTCTTGAGCGTGAGCAGCTGCTGAGAGACGCACTTGTTGCTGCTGGGATCGATGACAAGAAGAAGAAGGCTGCCGAGCGATACTTCGCACCACAGATCAAGTGGGACACGATTGACGAGGCGTGGGCATACGAGACCGAGAACGGGAACCTCGTCCCAATTGTTGACGGGGTGTCTGAGGAACTCCCTGACATCTTCAAGCCGAGCAAGATGAAGCGTGGAGGTTCGGGATCGTCGACTGGGAGTCCTGGCGCGAAGGTGCGAAAGCACAAGGAACTCGAGATCGAAGAGAAGAAGCTAGCAGAAATCAAGCGCAAGGTTGCAAGCTCTGGTGGTCGGAGCGCATCCATGCTTGAGTTCACTCGTCAGAAGCGGCGTGTGAACGAATTGAGGGCGGAACTAGGAAGTTCCAGAACGTAGAGCCAGCCCAAGAACGGGGTGGCCGAGGAGTTGGTAGATGCCGTTCACTGGACGCGCGCTTTACGACACTGGCGTGTTCGATGGGGTTGCGGAGGATGTGTCCGAAGAGATCTCGATGATCTCTCCGTTCGAGACTCCATTGCTCGATCGCCTCGCTCAGGCACCCCGTGCGGCTACGCACGTTCTTCATGAGTGGCTCGAGGAGAGCCTAAACCCGAACACCGTTGTGACCTCCAACACGTCGGAGGTTCTGCCGGCAACTGATCCTGTCACCCTAGCTGTTCACGATGGTTCTGGTAACAGCGTGGCTAAGTACTTCATGGTCGGCCACATCTTCGAGAACGACACGACTGGTGAGCAGCTTCAGGTCTCGTCGATTGACAATGACAACAGCCTGCTCGTGCTCAGCCGTGGGTTCGGCGGCACGACGGCTGCGACCATCGCTGAGGGCGAGACGCTTGACGCGATCTCCGACGCCGCTCTCGAGGGCGCGGATGTGACGGTCGACATCTCACGTCCCAGGTCCAGGCAGCAGAACTACTGCCAGATCTTCAAGAAGGATGTGATTGTTTCGGGCACGGTCGAGGCGGTTCGACAGCTCGGTGGGATCACTGACGAGATGGACCATCAGCGGAACCAGAGGCTTCGCGAGGCGATCCGTGACCTCGAGAAGGCTGTCATTCGTGGTAGGACCAGTGGCAACAGCATCGGTTCGGCCACCGCTCGTAGGAGCATGGACGGCATCCTTGCCAGGCTCACTACCAATGCGACTAGCATCGGGTCGCTGAACCCCAGCATCCTGAACGACGTGATTCAGACTGCCTGGAACAACGGTGGAACGGATGTCGATCTGATCGTCGCGGACAAGACCCTGAAGCGCGTGATCGACACCTTCAACGACACGCGAGTTGAGGTCATGAACAGGGATGAGCGGTTCCACAACCGTGTGTCCATGTTCGAGTCGACCTACGGTGACATGGAGGTCATCCTGGATCGGTGGATGCCCAGCAACACCATCATGGTGATCAGTACCCAGAGGGTTCACGTCGTGCCACTCACCGGTCGCTCTTTCCGTTTCGTGCCTGTCAGCAGGACTGGTGATGCGGAGAAGGGAATGATCCTTGGTGAGTACACCACTGAGGTCAAGAACGAGGAGGGGATGGCTTACGCGGCCATCTAGCCGCCTGACAAGTCTCGGAACGCCATCGTTTGTCTAGGGGGCTGGGGGCTTCACAGCTCTCAGCCCCCTAGCCTAGTCGGAGAATCACATGGATCGGTTTGAGCGGATCAAGCATGAGATTGGCGCACTCCACGAGGACATGCGTAGCACTCGTGTTCGTGATGGTCTCAAGATGACGACCTATCTCAGCTTCGTTGACAGGCTCAACGTGATCTACACGAAGATGGAAGATGCCTGCGAGGCGGCATTGGCTCCAGTGCCGCCTCCTCCCCCTCCCACCACATGATGGAGGTAGTTGGTGACGTTGATCTCTTCTTGGGGTGGGCCTGACTCCAACTCCTACATCGATGTCACTCAGGCTAACTCGTTCATTGAGAGCGCGATCTACGACAACTCTGCGTGGACCTCGATCACGTCAGCTGACAAGGTTCGAGCGCTAGTCCAGGCGACGCAGGACGTAGACGCGCGCCAATACATCGGTCACAGGTTTTTCTATGACCAACACCTTGAGTTCCCAAGACAGATGCGATCTGCATTTCCATTCAATCGGACATCTGCGGAGACGATCTCACAGGATGTCAATCAGAAGCGCATGCAGACAAACGTCCAGCAGGCGACTGCTTGGCAGGCTCTATTCATCGTTCAGAACGGCGGGCAGAATCCGCATCTCAAGAACATTGCTAGCGGAATCAAGGGAATCTCCGAATCGGTGGGACCGATCAGAGAGTTTGTCCAGTATGGAAAATCGACACAGGGCTCTGGTGGCTCGTTCGATTCCAACGCTCTCAAGCTCCTTCAGGACTGGATGACGGGAAGGAGGATCTACCGCAAGTGAGCGGCACTCCTCTCATCAAGATTGCCAAATACGTTACCCAGGTAGGACAGCTGAAGAGGACTACTAGGAACGTCACTGGTGACACAGTCGTTTCGACGATCGTCACGGTGAACTGCCTTGTCTATCAGGATGACGAGCAGCAGGAAGTGACAAACCCAGCAATGACGAAGAGCGTTCGTGACTTTGCTGTGATTGCTTCTACCGTTGCAACGTCTCTGAACGATCATCTGGCGAACGTGGTTGATCAGTTTGGAAATCCAGTTCTCACCGACGCCAGAATCGTCAAGGTCACGGACTACAATCACTGGAAGTATGGTCCACGGTTCAAGAAGCTGGACCTCGACGTAGATCTCGTCTGATGGAACTTCCACCCATCGATGACCACAGGCTTGAGATCCTGATCGGTGCCTACACAGTGGCATCTGGAACGATCGCTTCTCTGCTAGATAGACTCCTAGATACACCACAAGGACCAGAGCGCTTTCTGATCTTTCGTCGGATCAAGGAGCAGATCAGCGGTCTTGAAGCCGCAACAAACGCATGGGCTGCTGAGTTCATTCCTGAGTTTGTGGAAGAGGCTGGCGCTCAGGCGATCTCTGCTGCTGAGGTCAAACAGAGGATCACAGATCTGCTAGAGACCAACCTGACTGGGACACTCGAAAAGGGCAGGCAGTCAACCGATCTACTAGTCAACAGAGTGTTCCGTGCTTCAGCACTTGAGAACGAGTTCCCTCAGATCGCAGCTCAAGTTCAGAGGAAGATTCCAACTACGCTTGCTGGCGTTGAGAGAGTGACAGAGGTTCGGAATAGGATAGCCAGCGTTCTGAGGGAGCAGTTCAAAGACGGTCTAGTTTCAGTGATCGGAAAGGACGGAAGGAAGTACTCGTTCCCACTAGACACCTACGCTGGAATGGTCGCGCAGTCAGTCAAGCAACAGGCTAAGACTCAAACGACACTCGCGAGCATGCAGGAGACCGGGCAGGATCTCGTGATGGTGAGTCCTAATCCTAGCCTGCGTGGAGACTGGTGTGACGCATACAGAGGCAAGGTCTACTCAGTATCTGGCGGGAATCCTTTCTACCCTCCTTTGAACTCGATTCCTCCTGGTCCACCATTCCATCCATGGTGCAGACACTTCCTCTCAACGTTCGTACCTGAGAAGTTCACTGCCAAGCAACAGGCGCAGATGGCAGACACGAACCCAGCCTTTCTCATGTCTCCAGGTGAGGAGGACCCAAACAGAGTTGTGCGCAACTGGTGGGCGATCAAACGAGGAGCAAAGCCAGAGTCAGCTCCTGTGGGATTTTCCTAGTGGCCGATAGATTCGACGTTGAGGTCAAAGAGACTGGAATGGGTCTGCGCATCGTTACGAACGCAGAACTTGGTCAGGCTCAGCTTGTTCTAATCGTTGAAGCCGCGATGGACGCCATCGGGAAGCACGCTGCGAAGAGATCAAAACTAAACGCGCCCATCGACACTGGAAGGTTGAGAAAGAGCATCACCCACAGAACGAAGAGGATCAGCACCGGGATCGAAGTAACTATCAGAGCGGATACTCCATACGCTTTGAAGATGCACGAACAACTCACGCCGTTCGGTCCATTCAATCTGGGACCAAGGTCTGCGTCTCAACCGGGAACCGAAGAAGGCAACGTCGGCGGCAAATACATAGAGCGCGTCGTCAACTTCCATCTCCAGAACTACCAGAGGGCTCTAGGTCGTGTGATCGAAGAGAACTTGCCTCGTGGAGCCGTAAAGGGGAAAATCATCGTTCGTCCAATCAACGAAGGTGGTGCCTGAGCTAAGAGCTAGCAGGGAGAAGCCGTGCAGAAGAAGATGGTCATCGGATTTGTAACGTTGGGTCTCCGTTTCGATGGAGACACGATTAAGAAGCAAGGTCTTGGAGGCAGTGAAACTGCTCTCACTTGCGTCTCGCGTGAGCTGTCGAAGCTAGGGCACCGGGTAGCGGTGTTCTGCGAGTGCTCGGCACCTGGAAACTACGACGGTGTTGACTACTACCATCACGAGAACTTCGGGAAGATCTCGTCAGTCACTCGTTGGGACGCTCTGATCTCTTCACGTTGGCCTGAGTTCCTCAAGGGAAACTCGTTCGCAGGACTCAGAGTCCTCTGGCTTCATGACACGCTGACAGATCAGAAGCGGCTCATGACCTCGACGTGGCAGACTGACATGCTCATGCTCTTGAGTGACTTCCACATCAGGAACTACACAGAAGGGAAGAGCGAAGAGGAGACCAACGAGAAGAAGGTTCCGTGGCTCAAGCCGCTTATGTGGCGAACGAGCAACGGAATCGACATGGAGCAGATTGAGGCGAACAGGAGACCGAAGGTTCCTGGGAAGCTGATCTACACGTCTCGTCCAGAGCGTGGACTCCACTTCCTACTCAATGGAGTGTTCCCGGAACTTCTCAAGGAGTTTCCGAATCTCAAGCTCCATTACTGCAACTACAGCCTTCAGGGCATGAAGGTTCCTACTCAGGTTGCTCAGATCATTGCTCTCAGTGAGCAGATGGCGAAGAAGTATCCCAACAACGTCGTCAACATGGGTCATCTGACGAAGGATAGGCTCTATCAGGAGATGTCCTCTGCTGAGCTTCTTCTCTATCCAACAAGCTTCCCAGAGATCTCTCCGGTTCGTGGAGATACGGAGATCGAGACGCTTGGTGGCAAGTTCAAGATCAAGGATCTAGTTGGGAAGAAGGATTTCAAGGTCTACTCGTGTGGCGAGAGCGGACAGCTGTCAATCTCGACAGTTCGTGGAGTGTTCCTGACGCGGAAGAAGGCGAAGATGCTACGCCTTCGCGTGCGACCTGGACGAGGCAGAAATGCCAGGAAGGAGAAGAGCCTCTACCTGACCCCAGACCACGAGGTCATGCTGATCGATGGCTCATACATCCGTGCGGATGAGTTGAAGCCTGGGGATCGTCTGAAGGCATTCCGTCGCCAGAAGAACGACTGGGCGAAGGGTTACGACTCAATTGGGCTCACTGGAACTCAGACGATTCCAGAGCACAGATTTGTTGCTCAGAAGAAGTTGGGACGCAAGCTGAAGAAGGGTGAGGTCGTAGACCATCTTGACAGCGATACGCACAACAACACCTTCGAGAATCTGAAGGTCTGGCCGAGTCACTCTGCGCACATGAAGAATCATCTGGAGCGGATGTCAGACGAGGAGCGCAGGACTCTTCTCGAGAAGCGCGCCGGATATCTCCATGCGTGGCACGCCTCAATGACAGAGGAGGAGTTGTCGAAGGTCAAGGCAGACGCAGCAAACGCCGGTTGGGGACCTGGCAAGCTTATCGAGTTCAACGGAAAGACGCAGACCTGTGCTGAGTGGGCTAGGGAACTTGGCTTCTCCTACTCCAGTCTCAAGTATCGGTTGAACAACTGGACGCTTGAGGACGCACTGACACCAGGCACGCAAAAGGAGCACTGGAAGCGCGTAGGGTCAAAGAAGAGGAAGAAGCCTGCAGGAAACCACATTGTTGTGGCGATTGAGTCAGCAAAGAATGCGGATGCCTACTGCATGGAGGTCGAACCTGACCACAACTTCGTGGCGAATGGTCTAGTCGTCCACAACTGCATCACTGCGATGGAGGCTGCTGCTTGCAAGACTCCGATCGTGAGCACGGATGATTTTGCGCTCTCAGAGACAGTTGCGAATAACCGGACTGGTTACCTGATCCAGGGAACGCCTGAGAAGAAGAACAAGGAGTACTTCGCGAAGTTCAACCGCAAGGCTCTGATGCTTCTGCGGAATGAGGGACTCCGAACTCAGATGGGCGAGGAAGGTCCCAAGTGGATCGAAGAGCAGGGATACACTTGGGCTGCTGTTGCCAAGTCGTGGGAGCAGAAGTTCTACGAGGAGATGGAGAAGCGCTGGTCAGGAAATGACCGGAAGATCATCACCGAGCTTCAGCGAAACAGCGACATCATGATGGCGCGAGAACTCGCTGCTGATCATGAGGATCTGCACAGTGCTCTCAGCAAGCAGATCGAGGAGACGCTGTCTCCAAAGAAACCAGAGACTGACGAGGAGATCAAGAACGCGTTTGCGGAGGCGATCCCGCGCTTTGACAAGCTCGCTCAGCTCATGGCTGTCACAGGAGTAGATCCCACTGTCGTTTGGGACTTTGCTTGCGGTGACACAGCGTTTGGTCTCTACATGGCTCAGGCATCTAAGAAGGTGACGAGCTACTGCATCGACAAGGATCATGAAGTTCTTGCGCGTGTGTCTGCCTACGCGTCTCAGGAGAAGCTGAATCTCACTGAGAGAGTTAAGACGCGGAAGGCGGATGCCCTCGTTGGATCAAACCTCGATCTACCGAAGCCAAATCTCATTCATCTCGGGGACATTCTTGATGTCGTCGAGAAACCGCATGAGCTGCTTCAGGACGCTGTAGACATTCTGGATCCAGGATCCTGGATTACCTTCACTACGAGATTCGGTGCTCAAGCAGCGCTTCCTCAAACGACGCATGATCGTGTGTGGAACTTTGAGCAGCAGGACTTCTACGAGATGTTTGGTCAGGGCTTTAAGGGTCAGCTGACATTCTCGGAAGAGGGAATCTCGAACGGTGGTGATCTTCAGGGGCACTGGATTGGGATCCTTCCGGTTCCTGACAAGCGGATTGAGATCAAGCAGCTTGAGCCCGAGCGCAGGCGCAGGGTGATCAGACCTTACCAGAGTCTGGGTTGTGCCATGATTGGGCGCAACGTAGAGAACTGGGCAAACGCCACACTGAAGCCGCTACTCGACATCACAGACAAGATAGTCGTAGCACTTGACGATCGAACCGATGATCACTCGGAGGAGTTGATCAGGCGTCTGGATCCAGAGGAGAAGAAGATCGAGATCAGGAGCGTCACGTTCGAGGACTTCTCACAAATCCGAAACGCGTCCAAGGAGGGGATAGACACAGACTGGCTTCTGTGGGTCGACTTTGATGAAGTCATGTCTGAACCGCTCAAGCTGAGGAAGTATCTGCGGAGCGCGAGCTTCAACGGATTCTCGATCAAGCAGTGTCATCTCATGCTTGATGTGCATGGGACCTTCGACATTCCTGTGAGATTGCTACGCAACAAGCCTCACTACAAGTTCGTCGGGTGTATTCATGAGCACTGCCTCGATGTGAGTGGAGGCGACTTCGACACTCCGATCAAACCTTCCATGTTGGTCAATGACGTTGACCTCGCTCACTACGGGTATCTGCACGAGAAGCAGAGAAGGCTCAAGTGCAGCAACCGAAACATGGCTCTTCTCAAGAAGGACATCGAGGTCTACGGGAAGGGTGGAAGGAAGCTCACTTGGGTTCTGGTGATTCGTGACTACCTGAACATCGTCAAGTGGGCAGCTGAGAAGAAGGGGCTTCACAAGACAGGAATCAAGCGAGGATCAAACGAACACAACCTCTGCGAGATGGCGATCAAGACGTTCTTCCAGCACTTCAGTGATCCGAAGTCGAAATACTACGGACTGGTATTCCCGATGTATCAGGAAGCGCTCGGGCTCCTGGGAATCAGCGGAATCCCATTTGAGGACAGAGCCGCTCCTCCCTTCTCGGTGGCCCTGGGTCTTGCGGCTGCAATGGGAGGACCGGCCAATGACGAGGTCAAGGCCAAGATCAGGTGGTTCGTAGACGAGATCGAATTCCTCGAGTTCATGGATCAGCAATCGAAGCAGATGCTTCAGGAGCTGGGGGTGGTCAAGGAGAAGCACTACGCGGCTGACCTCGAGAAACCATCAGAGGTCGTGTTCGACTACTCACAGGAGAAGGCTGAAGCACTCCTAGGGGCTGGGATCAATGTCATTCATGAGCAGACCGGGAGGCTCATGTGACAGGTCTCACGCCGAAACAACAGATTGAGAGCCTTCTCAAACGTGTTCAGCAGCTTCAGGAGCAGAAATACTTCGGGAAGGTTACACTACACATCCAAGCAGGCAACATTCTTCGTTTGACTTACGAGAGAAGCGAGCTGCTTGGAGGAGAGATAGATGGCGAGCCCGTTGGTGAAACACAAGAGGAAAGTCGCAAAGATCAAGCGTCGGCAGCGACGACGTAACAAGCGGTGCAAGAGGAAGAAGAAGCCATAAGACGCTATGCCGCTGACTGAGAAGGATACCTTTGCTCTTGCTCAGGCACTCGCCAACTACTTGGAGGCGAACACCATTGGCGTGCAGGCAACTGATCTGTTCATTCAGCAGTTGCCTGAGACGCCACAGGTCGGAACTGTGGTCGTTTTGACCGGAGGTCCGATCCTGGCCGAAGATCCTACAAGGAGAGTCTCGTTCCAGATTCAGCACCGAAACACAGACGTGAGTTCGGGCTTGTCTAAATCGGTTGAAATCAATAACCTACTGAACAACCGTTGGAACGTGCTGGAGGACTTTCCTGGTCGGTTCACGGCAGTGAGTGAGGCTGGTATCAGCTTCAAGGATGACAGTGGAAACATGATCTTTGTGAACAACTACGTGTTCACCAGCACGACGCAGAGATAGGCGTCAGGAGGGTCTTGTGGCGAGTACTTTCGAGAACAACATCAACGAGGTCGAGGTTAGTCTTGCCATTGAGAGGCTCCTCGCTGCTCCGTTCCCGCAGGCTTGGACTCCTGCTCGGATCGACCTCGACAGTCTACCCACTGGGTTTGTGGACCTCGGTGCGGTAGTCGAGGACACTCCGAGCCTTGTGGCGACCAAGACCAAGTTCAACTTGGACGTTGGCATTCCTGCCGTTCGTCAGTTCGAGGCTGTTGTTGGTCTTGAGGGAACTTTCGAGATCAGCCTGCACTCCAACTCGTGGCGCAAGCTTCAGTATGCGTTCGGCAACGTGTCGCCGATCTCGTCCACTACTGAGTGCTCGACTGTTGCTTCGGTGACCGATCGAAACACCATCACGTTCGCAAACACGAGTGATGTTGAGTCGCTGCCTGTCGGTGCTCAGTTCACGATCGCTTCGTCGAGCAACCAGTTTGACAAGACTGATGCGATCGAGACGCGTGTTTCGTCGATCACCGATGACGGACTCACCTTCTTCCTCGATCCTACTCCGATCAGGACTCCTGCTGCTAACGATGTCGTTGGCTACTACGAGTACGTGCAGCAGTTCTCCGGCACTATCGAACTGCCGAAGTACGTCCTACTCGGTGTTGCTGACTTCATCGACGGGAGTCAGGTGGTTCACCACATGTTCAAGGCTTCGCCAGGTGAGGAGTTCACTCAGGAGATCAGGCCGACTGAGAACTACAGGATCCCACTCAGCTTCGATCTCTTCGGAGTGTCACGAACCGACATTCCTGGCATCACTGGTGGTCAGCTTGTTCTCTACCGCAACGTCTACTTCCCCACTACTGGGTAGCGTTCGGTAGAGACGCTCTGATCGGATAACCCGAAGGAGTTCTCTATGCCATCACTTCCGGAATCAATCCAAGAGCCAGGAGCGCCTGATCTGTCCTCAGCGACAGACCAGGTGCAGGCTCTTGAGGCTCATATCTCTGAGAGGACCCAAATCCTCACAGAGGAACAGCGCAAGATGTTGAGTAAAGCCCTCTTCCCTGAGAGTCATACCGACAAGGTGTCACTCTTGAAGAAGGAAAGGTTCATCACCCCTCTCCCAATCAAGATCTCTCGCAAGATCTCCACGCTTCTCAGCGACTTCCAGGCGAAGGTTGAGGGCGCGGAAGTTTCCACAAACGCTGTCGACCTTGATCTCCTGACCTATCTCCTTGAGATCAGCAAGACACTTGCGGAGTTCTACAAGTGGGAAGATGTGCTTGAAGCACTTCAGACTGAGGACTTGACCGTAACGGAACTTCAGCACCTGATCGTTCAGCAACTCAACCTACAGGAGACGAACGATTTTTTGCTGATTCCTTTGCGTGTTCTCGTCGGGATTATGCAGCAAGCGGAGATCGAGATGGTGAACATGCAGAGCATCTTCTCTGGGCAGGTTTAGTCGAGGCACATAAGTGTTCATTCAACGAACTCATCTCCACTCACACCTACGGGCAACTGCTGCTACTGACCGTTGGCCTCAACGAGTTGCACGCAAACGAACAAGCCGAAGCTGAACGCGAGGAACGAAGAGCACGAAAAGGCAGAAAGCCAAAGAAGCAGAGACCTCCGAAACCTGAAAGTGGTATGGAGTATCTGAGGATGCTTCAGAGGCAGCACATGGGTTGATGGTCTGTAAGGTGGTGCGGCTGTGGCTGTCCGTATTGGCGGCGTAGAATTTCAAGTTCGTGCAAACGTCGCTCAAGCCTCGAAAGCATTTACTACCCTAGGACGAACCGCTGCCAGGCTTGAACAACAGATCAAGACCTCCAGAGAACTCTTTGGAGGTCTTGGTAAACAGCTTACTGCGCTCAGGACCAAGACCAAAACCTCCGGTGAGGGATTCAAGGGACTTGGCAAAGACCTTGGAGACTTCAGTAAGAAGGCAAAGACCACCAAGGATTCTCTCAAGAAGGTAGACGACGAACTCAAAGACAAGCAGAAGGACGTTCGCAGGACTAGTGATGAGTTCAGGGCTGGTGCTGCTGCTGTCGGTTCATTTGCTGCTGCGCTTGGTGGGATCAAGCTTCTAGCGTTTGCGAAGGACGCAACACTTCTTGCTGCACGCGTAGAGAACCTCGGGACTGTCCTAGACAATGTAGGTAGAATCTCTGGGCTCAACGCTGCTCAGATTCGCAACATCGAGGAGAGCACCAAGGCACTTGGTATCACAACCCGTGCTGCCAGACAGTCACTTTCGCAGCTCGCTCAGGCGAACCTAGATCTTCGCAAGGCTGTTGATCTCACCAGGATTGCCCAGGACGCTGCGGTCATTGCGGGTGTTGATTCGAGTGAGGCATTCAACAGACTAGTTATCTCGATCCAGCGAAACGACGTTCGTCTCCTGCGTAATCTCGGTATCGTCATCAACCTGAATTCGGTCTATCGGAAGTTTGCGCAGGAGACAGGAAGAACCGCAGCAAGTCTGACAGCATTTGAGAAGAGGCAGCTCCTTCTCAACGAAGTGATCGAGCGTGGTCGTTTGATCCAGGGAACCTACGAGGCGTCTCTGCGAGACGTGTTCAAGCAATTGACCTCACTGCGCCGAATCATCGAGGAAGCTGTCCTCGTGTTTGGAAAGCAGTTCGTTCCTGTTCTGGAAGTGGTAGTCAAGCGGACAACTGACTTCCTTGTCGCTTTCCAGAAGGGACAAACAGCAATTGGACCGAGATTTGTTGCGTTAGTTACAATTGCGGTGGGTGTCATCACGACTATGGCAGCTGCATTTGGTGCAGTTGCAGCAGCTATTGCGCTCGTTACAGCTGCTGGTGGTCCTCTTACCCTAATATTTCTTGGTCTGACGGCTGCGATTACCGCTGGTGTTGTTGCTTGGGCGGACTACAAGCTTGAGATAGCAGCGGCTGAACAACGTCTCAAAGACGTTGAGGAGCAAGCTGAGAATACTGCTCAGGCGATAGAGGACAATGCTGAGCCACTACGCAGGATTCAGGAACTAGCAAAGAAGCCTGAAGGATTGCTCAACGCAGATGACCTACGGACGATCAGAAAAGAAGCAACTAGGCTTGCGAAGGCATTTCCTGAACTTGGAAAGAGCATCGAGGATGCGGCAGCTCGTGGTAGGAAGGGCGCTCGAGAGATTGTAGGAATCTTCGAGAAACGCCTTCCGGAAGCTCTGCTCACGACCGAAGAGCGTTTGGAGAGTTTTGGGGAGAGAAGAGAAGCAGCAGAGAAGCGTTTCCGAAGCGCGCTACTAACGACTTTTCGTGTACAGGAAGGTGTCTTTAAGCGTCAACAGATTCTCGAAAGGGAGACAAGAGCCATCATTGTTGGTACGCGTGGTCGGCTATCTGCTATTCAAGCTCGTGAGATTGCTGAGAGGCGCATTGCGGTGGTTGTTCTTGAGCGTGAACGCAAGGCTCGGAGACGTTTTGCTGAGGCTCTGGCAAACGGTGTAGATGAATACATCAGGCTGAATCCACTGCTAGTTAAGAACACAGAGGCGCTTAGAACGAATGGTGACGAGATACTTCGTGTCAACGCGGCAATCGCGCAGACATTAGAGGCGCAGGTCACACGAAGAATTCAGGCGTTTCAACAGGAAATCTCTCAGCTTGTTCAAGGTGCTAACCGCGCAGGACAGATCGTTCAGAAGCTGGAGAACGAGCGGCTTCGTCTAGCGAAAGGAACGGGCATCAAGATTTTGCAGACGTTTATTCGCAATCAAGAGCAAATCGGAGAAGTTAGAAGAATTGCCGATAAACGACTGATTGAGGAAGCCGCAAGAGAGGAGAAGGATCTTCTCAAACAGAACAAAGCAGCAAGCGAAGCTCGTCTCAGAGATCTTAGAATCCAGCTAACAAAGCAGGACATAACTCAAAAGGAATTCAGGGAAGCACAGATCAAAGAGACGCGTAGGTTCAATGCTGAGAACGCAAAGGTCATTGCAGCTGCTGAACAGAAGATCGCAGTAGTTCGTCGTGCAAATCTGCTCGTAACAAAGGCACAGACACTTGCTTCCGAAGCCTTTACTGAGGCAGTTCGTCAAGAGGAAGAGGCTCTAAGATCGAGAAACGAAGAGGCTAGGCTTCTTGCTGAAGGGATTAGTCCACAAATAATCCGTGCGAGGAAGCGATTTCAAGATGAGACTGTGAAACTCACGGCTGCGATCGAGCAGACAGAGAAGCAATTGCGGTCTCTTGTGCGCGTGTCGGAACTTGGCATCGTGTTTTTTGATCCGAAGCAGATAAAGCAAGCTGAAGCAACTCTCAAGTTCTTGGATATCCTTCGGAAGAAGCAGATTGCTGCTGAGAGACGAGCAAACGAAGAGATAGCGCGCATTCGCAAGAAGCGAGACGACCGCCGACTCAAGGAACTCGAGGAGATCAACCGCAAGATTCTGCGTCTTTCAAAATCTGGGAGAGAGCAGCTCCGTAGATCCACTGTGGAAGGGATCGAGTCAGAGATCAAGGCGTTTGAACGTGGCGGTCAACGAGTCAGAGATTTCGTCAGTGATCTTCAGTTCAAGCTAGGTGGTCCTGGTCAGAAGGCGATTAAGAAGGTCTCAGACGAGTTCAAGAGGTTCCGAAAGAACCTTCGTCTAGCAACAGACGAAGCGCAGCTCGCAAACCTTCAGAAACTCTTCCCGCAAGTCATCGCAGATCGTATCAAGGGTGCTGCTGCTGGATTGAGGAAGGCAAAGGAAGAACTCAAGGAGTTCCAAGAGATTGGAAAGGCAGAGCAGCAGCAACGGGATCGTGTGCGGCTTGAGGAGCGCTTCAACGAACTCGTGAAAGCCGGTGCGACTCAGACTCAGATCAAGTTTGAGTTGGACAAGCTTCGCACCAGGCAGGCAGCGAAGATAAAGGCCCAGGAGGACGAACTCAAAGCAGGAGTCGAGGACACAAAGAAGGCGCAAGAAGCACTGCTTGGAACGCAGAAGAAACTTCAGAGACAGATCACTGCTCTCGTAGCAAGGCGGAAGAGAGAGATCGCTGAGATCAATGCACTAAGAGTGCGGAGACTTGAACTCCTTAAGAAGGAAACTGCTGAACTAAAGGAGCAGGCTCGAGTGATCGAAAACGCGAGAGCCGCAGAAGCGAAGGCAGTTCGAGGAGGAGTAACAGGAAGAGGTAGGACTCCTGGAGCTGGTCTTGAACGTCGCAGGCCGGCAGTTCTTCCTACCCCGACGCCTCCTGCGCCAGAAGGACGAAGAGCAGAGGCCGCGCTTCTGTTTGGTGGGAAGGGGAGAACGAAGGAAGAGATCACCGAACTCAAGGAATCCATTAAGCAGAACAACGCGACTCGTGAAGAGACCATCTCTCTGATTCAGGGGATCATTGCGAATATCAGAGGAGATACTGAATCTGCAAAGGCGCAGAGAACAAGATGGCTTCAGATTCTCAGGGAAGCCGAAGCAGGAAAACGCGCATTCGGTTCGATCGGAGGAGGTAGAAGATGACCTCAGTAGCCTCCTACGATGACGCCACTACTGCTGGTAACTTCACGCTCATTCACTCGACCGTCATGCTGGGCAACTGGATCGAGGACTTCAACTCATCGTTTGGTCGTCTCACTCCAATAGCACGCAGACAGAACTTCTGGTCGAGTGACATCATCCTTGATGGTAGGTATCCTGCGCAGGTTTGGGACCACACCTTCAAGCTCTACACCGAAGGCGGATCACTTGGGGAACTCTATGACAAGTTCCTGGATATCTACGATCAGATCCACAGCGATCCAGCTACTCTGACGATCAACGACGGTGACACGGCTACCGAACTCTTTCAGTTTGGTGCTTGTTATCTGGAAGATGCTTCACTTGAAACGCCAGAGGCGTTCCTCAAGTACAATGCAGGACTCATCACAGTGACTTTTGTGGGGAACACCAGACCCACTGTTCCGTAGAGGTCTAGTCAATGGCGAACTTCAGTAACTACTTGGAGCAGCAGCTTCTCGGTGTGTCTCTTCTGGGAAGCTCCTTTACTGCGGTGCAGACGGTCTACGCTGCGCTTGCTACCTCAGTCACATCTGACGGTGACGTGTTCACTGAGGTCACGACCAACATCGGTTACGGAAGGTTGCCGGTGCAGTGGTCAGCACCGACGAGTCCGAATGATTGGTCTGTGGTCAACAGCGCAACTGTCAGCTACAGCACTGCCAGCACTCCGTGGGGAACGATCACCCACGTTGGTCTCTATGACGCTGAGACAATCGGCACTGGAAATCTTCTCTACTGGGGAGAATTGCAGACTGCTCGTGTCATTGAGACCAACGACTCCGTGTCTTTCCCTGCCGGTGATCTTTCGGTGCGGCTTGATTAAGTAAGAGGTTTTCATGCCTTCGACGCTGCAAACCTTCCCGTCTCTCACTGCGACGTTTCCAACGTCAGACGCAGCGACATTCACGGTCAGGAACACGCATAGACTGCTTGCTTTTCCTGCTGGTGTTGACCGTTCTGCATACTTCACAGGTGTGCTCCCAGAGGCGTATGGAGGCGCAGGGCTAACTGTCGGAATCGAGTGGATCGCTGCTTCAGCTACTGCCGGTGATGTTGTTTGGGGAGTTGCATTCGAGCGCCATGGTCAAGTCCTAGATCTCGATACAGATTCATTCGCAACTGAGAAAACAACGACCTCCACAGCACAATCGACCAATGGCGTCAAGCGTGTAGCGGAGATCACATTCACCAACACTGAGATCGACGGGCTTTTAGCTGGTGAGCAGTATCGAATCCGAGTGAGACGAGTCGGGACAAACGGATCTGACACCATGAGCGGAGATGCTCAGGTAGCGATCGTCACGATCAGTCAAGTACTCGACCTCTTTCAGATTCCCAGGGGATACATCAGCGGTGGCCTTCTAGCGTGGGCTTCTGCTTCGACTGTAACTGTTGGTGAGAGCGGTGAAGTTTCACTGATGGCAGATGATGGGGCGTCTGCCTGGATCGAGTTCACAGGCACTCTGACGGCTGACATCACAGCTAGTGGTGCCGGTGGGCTGGACACTGGGTCTGAAGCTTCTAGCACATGGTACGCGGTATGGGTGATTGATGACTCGAGTGGAACGAACTCGCCAGCAGCAATGTTCTCTACGAGCTTCACATCACCGACGATGCCGTCTGGCTACGATCTAAAACGGAGAGTTGGGACCGTAAGAAACAACACCAGCTCCAACATCATCGATTTTGTGCAGGCGCATTCAGGCTCGTGCAGGCGTTTCAACTGGCGCGATACTTTCGCAAACCGGACTCTTCTTAGTGGTGGAACTGCAACTACACCTACTTCTGTTGACCTCAGCACCTACGTGCCACCGTCTACACAAATCGCAGATTTAGCCATCTTCAACAACAGCACAGTCAGAACGATGCGTGCATATACAAACACTACGGATCCGATAATCCTACAACTTGGTCCAAGCAGCGAATATCTAGCGCTGTTCCCGACTACTTCATCTCAGACTGTGGCTTATGACAACGATTCTGGTGGTGGTGACGCGAACATCGCTGTGTATGGATGGCAGGAGGAAGTCTAGTGGCTGCACCATGGACAGGAGTCATCAAGACAGCAACTGGGAACCTTCTTCGGTTTGGTGCTTTGACCACCGAAGAGTGGGAGAACGACGGTAGCTTCGATTCTGGAACAGAAACCATCATGGATAGCGTTCCGTTTCCAGCTTACCGGAAAGGGGAACCGGGTTGCGCACAGATGCATCAGTGGACCGGTTCGGAGTGGATCCTAGTAGACCAGTAGGGACTTGTGTCAATTCAGTTCGATGACGCTTCTACACAGTATGCCAAGGCAAACACGCCGGTAATCACCGAGACGCCGATCACTATTGCTGCGTGGTTCTATCTCGACGACGTTTCGACGGGTGACCAGCACTTGGTGAGCGTAGGTGAAGCTGGTGCTGCCGGGAACATGTTTTCGCTCATAGCGTCGCAGAACCCAAAGAAGGTAGGGGCAGAAGTAAGAAAGTCGGACGGGACTTCTGCCAAGGCACTCACAACGAGCACTGCCTCACAAGACAACTGGCATCATGGAATCGCCGAGTTCTCTGATGATTACAACAGAGCTGCGCTCATAGATGGTGGAAGTCGAGGAGAGAACGTCACAGGATCCGCGTTCACCCCAGTTTCTACGGCAATGGACACAACCGCAGCTGGGGTTGCAGCGTCTCTCAACACAAACTACATGTCTGGGAGACTGGCAGAAGCAGCAGTGTGGGATGCGGTTCTAACGTCAGAAGAACACGAACTTCTCGCTTCCGGGTTGTCCCCTCTCTTTATCCGACCAGGCAGTCTCATTTCCTACTGGTCCATGGGTGCAGTTAGTTTCTAGGTGATCTATGGCGATAGCTCCCTCATTCGCAGCACTCTTCAAGGGATCTGGGAATCCTAGCGCTTACAGACTGCTCTCTGGAACGACTCCTACACAGGTGCAGTCTGATTTCCCAGGGAGTCCAGCACTTGAGACTCCAACTGCGCAGCAACACTTCAAGACCAACTACGTCTGTCAGTTCGGAGACGAGCTGTTCTCGTGGCATCGGAACGTTGTCTACAAGAAGGATGACACCACCGGGAACTGGTCGGCTGTTCACTCCATCTCGAACATGGATACCTCTCAGGGTTACTCTTATCACAGCGGACTCTTCATCGCTGATGACAGTGGTCCAAAGATGTTTGGGGTCTATGGGAAGAACTCTGGCAGCACACTCTCATATCTCACTACGACGGACGGATCCTCTTTCGTAGAAGCTGACTCGACTGGGACGCACACGAACTACTTCACGCGCCCAGTCATCTATCGGAATGTTTTCTACTGGGCAGACGGAAGCACGGTTCGTGCTTTGGAACTCGATGGGACGCTGACCACCTACACGAGTGTCTTTCCTACCGGTAGGAGTGCTCACGCTGGATTCGGTGTTTTCGACAACAGGCTGTTTGTCATTGGACTTGACTCCGACGCTGCCGGAACTCCTTGGAAGATCTGGGAGTTTTTGGGAGGGACGTTCACGGTCGTTCACACTATTGCCGCTAGCAATGGTGTTGCTCTCAACTCGAGTAGGTTCCAAGCAGCTTGCCTATTCACTGATAGCACGTTCCTCTACGCACTCTTTCCGAGTCAGAACGCTTCAGTTCAGCACAGCAACTATCTCGTGAAGCTCACGAAGAGTGGTGCTGGATTCACCGAGTCAGATATCAGCACATTGACGCTTCCGTCTGAGCTGAGAAACGGTGGAGCAAACACTGGGGCATACACGAGGTTCGACTCTCTCATCGACGACGAGACAGAAGCAACGAGTCCTGGCATCAATCTCTTCTACTTGGATGACAACGCGGGAGATCGCACCTACTACCCGTGGTCTGGTGCTTCTACTCCAATGGTCGGGTCTAGTTCCGCAAGCGGTAACTACGCGCTATCAGCGATTCCAGGAGGTGGAGAGAGATTCTGGTCGTCTGGTGATCTGAACATCGAGATCATCTCGTTCACTACTTTGCCCTCAGGAACTGAGATCTCATTCAAGGCTTACGGAGATGCAGGAGGAGGAGACGACAAGACGTGTCGTTTCTACTTCAACTCGTCTGAAGAGAATCCTGTGACTCAATGCACGCTTGTGGGAACTGCTACCGGAGGATCTGCGACGCGCAACGGCAATCAGGTTGAGGATGTGAAGGCGGACGACGGCGTAACTACCTACACTGCTATTTGGGACGCAGCGACTGACGGTCTCTCAGCAGGAACTAGAGTCACAGCAAAAGCCACGATCTCTACCACAACTGGTCCATGACAGCTGTCAGCCCACTCTTCCAGGACTTCGTTGACATTGCCGGTGGTGACGTTCCGGCTACTAGTCCTTTGTTCCGCGAACTTGTGGATGTCCCAACTCCTGTTGTGGATACAGTTGGTGGGACAACGCTCACCCGAACGAACGGACCGACGAACGCTCAGCATCCTCCAGGGATCATTCTTCCGAGCACGCTTGAGTGGTCCAAGCTCTTTGGTCCGTTTCCAAGGCAAGAGAGACTGGTTGGTAGGGCGACTGTCCTTGCTGATTCAGCGGTAGTCGTTGGTCTCAACGCAGATCTACTTGGCGAAGCCTTCTTCAATATCGAGCAGGAACGTCTCAGCTCTCAGATGCTCGGAGAGGCGATCGTCACTTCTGACGCTCAGCGCAACCGTGTTGTTGCTTCAGCAATGACTGGTGTAGCAACACTCACAGCGGACCTCCAGTTCATCAAGTTGATCTCTGCGGATCTTGAGGGAATCGCCACGTTTGAGGCGAATCTCGATATCGTCAGACCAATCAACAACCCTCCGTTGGCTGGTGATCTTGTAGACATCGGGAACAGCGCAGTATTCCAGTTGACCGTCGATTCAGATCTTCTTGATCTGACTTCGGTCACGAGTCTCTACCATGTCTGGAACGTGGGAGAGTTGACTGTCTCCTACGACGGTAAGGAACTGGCGTTCTCCGAGTTCACTACGATCAGCTCCCCTTCATACCAGCCTGAGAACACCGTCGAACTAGACGTTGACTTCGGTGATGGTCTTGGGCTTCAGCGTCTGTTCACCGGAAGGATCAAGACGCGAGAGAGTATTGGTCGGAACAACAACGAGGAAGTGTTTTACGGAGCGGTTGGAAATCAGATTCTGGCAGACGATGTGACTCTGCTCAACACGACCGGTCAGCCCAATGTCGAGTTCACCGTTGGGACGACCGTTACCAGCGTCACACTCGAGGGCACGAACGTAGCCACGACATTCAGCAAGCCGATCAGAGACGCTGTCCAGGAACTCTTTGAGATCGCTTCTTCTCAGCTGAACTCAGTAGGAATCCCAGCGACGATCGGCTTTCCTGGTCTTGAGCAGTTCACGAGCTTGCTCCCAGAGACAGTTGAGTTCAGGAACATCGGATTCAACGCTGCGATCAAACAGCTTGCTGCCTACGAGATCGGAGTTCGCCCGATCTTTGATGACAGTCAGCAGAAGTGGGTGTTCCACAACCTACTGAATGTTCCGACTGTGCTTGTCAACGTAGCGTCGATGAACATTCCTGAACTGCCATTCAACGCGGACACCACAGATCGCTACACGGCAGTTCGTCTCTTTGGAGACGTAGACGACTTCCTAGACGACGCAATCCTCAGTAAGACTACCTCGATTGTTGTTGGTGGAACGCCAGGTCAGCTCATACGCACGACGGTTGATCTCACCATCAAATGGAGGGAGGAACTCGAGCCTACTTGGACGATCCCAAGGGCTTCGTCTTTTGATGTCACCGGACTAGAGGATGCCTACTTCTGGGTGTTCCGTCGCTGGTCTATTCCTTCTAGTGTGATCAGGCCGTTCCCCGGATCACCGGTTCGTGCCTACGCGAACACGGCTTATTGGTCTGAGAATGTCTGGAGACGAATTCACGGTAGAGCAAACTTCGGTAGACGCGAGTTCGTTGCCAGGTTCCCAGCACTAAAGGATGGAAATCCGTACATTCCTGGCGGCGTGATCGGTGCCGAAGAGGTAAAGCTTGCATACATTCCCAGGCAGTTCCTCTTTACCTACGTCTCTTCAGTTACCTCTGCTGGAACCGAGACTCTCTCAACAACTCAGGTAGACATTGAGGAGTTTCCAGAGACTCTCAGAATGCCAGCATCGGGTTATGAGGGGTCAGCCTTCTCAGAGTTTGGGATCGAGCGAGAGTACTTCGAGATCGTAAGCCGCACTGAGGTCACAACTGCAAACGCGAGAGCACGACTTGATCTTCGCAAGGACGTAGTTGTCTCCGGTGATCTTCCAGCTGAAGGAGATCCACTTGCGGAGTTCATGAACTTGGGAGTCAAGGCTCTCATTCAGCATCCGAGTAAGGTCACAGGAGTTCAGAGCGTTCCTGCGCTGGTAACTCAGTACACCTACACGTTTGGTAAGCGAGGCGAAAGCACGCTTTCTCTCACCACTGATATCGTGGGTCTGATTCGGCAGTGAGTGACATCCTCAAGCAAGTAGAGATTGCGCAGCACATTGCGAATCTGATTTCGCGTGTCCGTGTTCTTGAGCGCTCAGTGAAGGAGATCCAGCGCGAAGAGGAACTTGGAGACGCTGATCAACCTCAAGATGGAGGAGTTTGGGAGAACAGATACATCTTCCACGCTGCTCTGGTCTCGAGCATAGTTGACTCAGAGACATTTTGGGCGCAGAGAGCTGTCCCAGATGTCACGTCGCCGTGGGTGACTGATCCTCTATTCGCAGCTGCTCCGATTGAGGTCTCGGTTCCTTCTGGGATCAATCCTCCTAACCTCAATCAAGCTGTCGCTATCCATTTCACTGGGACCTACACGCTTGCTGGTAGTCCGTTCGTTGCTGGTAGGTATGGGCTCTTTGGTGGTGGTGCTGGAGACATTCAGACGGTTTTGAGATCAGTTGGAGATGACTACCTGGTTGTTCGATCGCTGGACGTGAACAGCGTGGTAGGAACAGACGATATCTACATTCTCAAGCCGTGGACCCTGAGAAGAACCCCGTTCGACGGTCAGACAGTCAACGGTGTCACCTACGTCTACTCCTCAAATACTGCGCGTGTTGCTGATGGTTCAGAGGCTCAGATCGTGACGCAGGACTACTTCACTGGAGCCGTGATCTTTGCCAGGCCGATCAATGTGAGCATCGAAGTTGAGACTGGTATCTTCGCCAACATGATCGACTCAAACGTGGACGCGCGCCTCTGGTGTGAGTCAGAAGTGTGAGTGTTGGGCCAACTCCTAGAAGGTCTACGTTTGGTGTTTGCGTGCGCTCCGAGAAAGGGGTGGTCACCAGCATCGCGGCAGCTCGCTTCTCGGTCCAGATCAACCTCGAAGTAATTGGAACGATCAAGCTCTACGTTCGCCAGCTAGGTGTTTGGTCTCTCTACGCTGAGAGAACTCCCTCAGTTGTTCTTCCTGGCGAAGGTCTCGAATCCTATCTGGATGGCTGGCTCCGCAGAGAGTACTTGATCTCCACTCCTTACAGACTGCCGAAGATCTACTCAGTGCAGGAGAACTGGACGCCAGCAATCAGTGATACGTGGGCAGCGAAGTCGTGGAATCACACCAGTTGGCCGATTCAGGATCACTCAGGCTACGTGACGAATGTCACGTCAGGGTCTGGAACTAACCCATACTACGCTTCTGGTAGTCAGCCATTTGCTCCTGGGACCTTCGCTCGAGGAGCCCTTGGATTTGCGGTAGATGAGTATGGCTTTGCGCTTGTGAGAGTGACTGGAACTCCAGTTGGAGCTACTCAGCTTCTCGCCATGTTCGACTTTGGCGATAACCCGTGGACTGTCCCAGCAGACACGCAGCTCTCTCAGATCGTCTGGGAGTATCGGCTGAGGATTGATGCATGAGTGTCACGTTCCTCTCTGGTGTAGAGGACTACCTCAATCACGTAGGGATTCGTGATCTGCTAACGATCCTAGTTGGTGGAGATAGAACTACTCGTTGGGAACTTGGGTTCGTTGATGTAGACGGATTCACCGGCTACAGCGTCAATGACACTCTGAGTTCTCACCCAGGTTGGGAGGAGATCTTTGCCAACGTAGCTGAGACTCGGTATCGCCTCGATCCAGATGGACCGATCATCGTTGCTGCTAACTACCTGTCTGCCGAGTGCCCAATGAAGGCGGGTGACACGTTCGTGGTGCAGATCATTCCCGAGTTCGACTTCACAGCTCGAGGCTTTCTCCTTGTTTATCGCGACGATGCCAGTGCTTGGAGTCTATGGACTACGGTTGACTTTGCGAGTCCCGTGAACTTCAAGGAAGGCGAAGAGTACGCCATCAGGTACGTTTTCAACCTCGATTATCCTGGTGGCGGTCCGTAGGCTTGAATCTTTCTTAGAAATCCTATAGACTCCAGGCGTGCTTGAACTTCATGCCGGAAACGTCTGGACCTATCTCGAGGGCAAGTTCCCTCAGCGATTGATCGATGACCAGACCTCATACAAGGTGCATGGTCGATGGTTTGCCAAGAGCTACAAGCAAGCTCACTGGGATGGCCGAAAGAGATTCAGATCGTTTGATCGGAAGAAGAAGCGCTATCGCTTTCCCACAGGATTTCTCGCTCGAGTCTGTCAGACGCTAGACGAAGCGAACTACCGATACACGCTGATTGACGAGCGACTCATAGACAGCCCAGAATCTGTCTATGCGCTGCCCGATGGAACTTCTCTCAAGGATGGGAAGTGGAGTTTTCAGGCGGAACTCCTGGACGCAGCTCTCATGCACGGAAGGGGAGTGATCAAGGCCGCGACAGGTGGGGGAAAGAGTGAGCTAGGTGCGGGGATCATTGCTTCCTATGACGTTCCTACCGTCTGGCTCACCCACAGGCTAATTCTCCTTCACCAGACGAGAGAGAGGCTTTCAACGAGGCTCAAGAGACCAATAGGAATCATTGGTGACGGGCGCATTGAGCCAGAGAAGATCACTGTGGCTATGGTCCAGACGCTTCAAAAGCGAAAGGCAGCAGAGATTGAGCAGGTGTTGACAAACGCGCAGCTCGTCATAGGCGACGAGATTCATCACCTGGAGTCCAAGCAGTGGTTCGATGCCTTTGTTCGTTGTGAGGCGCCCTATCGCTTTGGGCTCACTGCCACAGCTTGCACAGACGGTGCCGGTCTACATCTCGTCTCAATGACTGGAGAGATCATCGCGTCGATCGAAGCACCAGCACTGATCGAGAGAGGAGTCCTTGTCCCTCCTCAGATCTGGTTCGCCAGAGTGCCGGGCGAGAATTCACTACCTCAAGGTCTGCGCTACCAATCGGTCTACTCAAGAGGGATCGTCCATAGCGTTCCACGGAATCAACACGTTCTTCACATCGCGAGGATCCTCAGGAGTGAAGGTCGAAACTGCATCAGCCTCGTCCGACGCATCAATCACGGCAACCTCCTCGCGGACATGCTCTGCCAAGCTGGTGTCAGGTCTGAGTTCATCCATGGAGATGTTCCCAAAGAGGGCAGGGAGGAGATCCTTAACTCGCTGTGGTCTGGAGAGTTAGACCATGTGGTGGCTCAGTCTGAGATCCTCGGTGAGGGTGTAGATCTACCTCACCTTCAGTGCCTCATAAATGCTTGTGGTACAAGGGGTGGAGGATCAAAAGCCTCAAGTGTGGAGCATGAGCTGGGGCGCGGAACTATCCAGTACCTGGGACGAGGGCTCAGGAGCGCTCCTGGGAAGCAGTTCTTTACCTACGTGGATTTCCTTGACCAGAGCCACAAAATGCTCTTAGAAGCCACGAGAGAGCGTCTGAGGACGCTCGAGGAACAGGGCTACGGAAACTGGATCCGCTACTGGTCCGAGCGTCCGTCGTTGAAACATGTCACAACTCAAGCAGTTTGAAGGGTTTACAGAACAAGAGCGCAGAACTCTAGTGCTTGCAATGTGTTATGAGCGCACCAGGAGAACGCGCCAGTTCGGCTACCGGGTGTTTGGGCATCGGGACATCAAGCCGGAGATCATCTCGACCCCACTCTTCAAGACTCTGAACACTGTGCGTGAGTGGCTAGATCAGACTGGGTGGAAAATCAGCTGGAGCGAGGTTCACTGGCAGGGCTACATCCGATTCTGCTTCGAGCGACTTGCACCGACTATTCCAATGCCTGGTCAGCTGAAAAACAAAAAGCTCCTGCGCCTCTATCTCGCTTCCGCTCCCGACTACCAGCCTCCTGAGAGATCACAGGAGGAGATGGAAGCGATCTACCGTAAGGTTCTGAGACCGGAGATCAACACTACTACCTTCATGGCTGCTTTGGGATTGAGAGAACGACCGTAGACACCACCTTTCCAAGGTGTCCGAAGCACTCAGCGAAACGTTCCACATCGCAATTGAGCCCAATCAGTTGTGATGGATACGTATTCTGCTTGACCGGTGTTCCATCTGGACGCAGGAAAGCAACCCGCCCTTTCACGTAGCAGATCACATTCAAACGCTCCTGAAGGATGAATCGTTGCCAATACTTCGTTCCTGGCCTCCCACTTCCACACGGTAGAAGCGCTACGATCTCCACGCCTCTCTGGGACTCGAGGTAGAACTTCTCGCACCAGTCTGGGATCCCCTTTCCATATGGTGGATTGCAGAACACCGGTAGAGTCCACGGCTGTGTGAGTCCGTTCGTCTCTTTCGTGAAGAACTTGCAGGCTCTCGTGGGATTGTTAGGCTCTGTCGCTGGGTCCAACGGAATCGGACCCCCGAAGTAGGCTCTAACCGGATCTAGGATCCGATCAGGAGTCATCCAGCGAACGTCTTTGCAGGTCTTGTCAACGAGGTTCTTAGCCATAAGTCCCGTTTCTATCATATGACTTTTGGCTTGACAATAGGAAATCAGATCGCCATAGTGTTCGGATCATAGGAGGAAATCATATGGCTGAGAGCTACCCACTGGTCGAAGTCAAGGACGCTGAGGGGAACACGATTGTGGAACTCGAAGTCTACGATTCTGATCCCGAAGATGCTCCCATGATTCGGGTGACTTACATGCGCGATGGAACGCGCTACCGCTGGTCAGCCGATCTCGTCGAGGCTTAGAGTGCCTCGCAAGAAGAAGTTCTACAGGGTGTCGGTCACGTTCGAGATGCCGATCATCGCCTTTAACAAGGAGATTGCGCTGGATCTGGCAAAGGACCACTACCTAGATGAGGCATCGAATCGGTCCCTAGTCTCGTTCAACGTCACATGTCCCAAAGACCTACCCAAGGATAAGGAGTGGCTGAACAGCATTCCATGGGGCCTAGACAAAGGTGATGATCGCACTCTTAGGCAGCTCAGGAGCGACGGAACGATCCGCTAGTGCAACCCTTCTCCGCTGAGTTCGACGAGCACTTTCAGCAGCACTACCTTGCGTTTTTGCTGAGAGATACCACGTTCTTTCAGCATGTTCGACATGACGTGCAGCCGGAACTCTTCTCAGCTGACCTAGGACAGAAAACTGCGCGTCTGATTGAAGGATGGGCGGCAGAGCACGAAGCACCACCGGGAGAGCTAATACTCACCGAGATTGATCTCCTGGCTAAACGTGCGACGTTCTCCCCAGACGACATCAACGTTCTGAAAACCTACATCAAGAAGCTACTGACTCTGAAACTTCAGAATCGGCAGTTCCTGCTGGATCAGCACGACCGGTTCATGGGGCATCAGAGACTCCTAGATGCTTTTCCCAAGTTTCAAGAGCACATGCGAAAGGGGAATCTCGACAAGGCCCGGGATCTGCTCAACAACCTGGTCTCCTTTCGGAGCACCACAGGACAGATGGGAACCTTCTTTCCTGCCGATCCAACCGAACGGATCAAGCGCAGACAGGAGGAGGACACAGAGCGCTTCTGGTTGCTGATCCCTGAACTCGATAAGTCGATTCGCGGGTTGAAGCGAGGGCAGCTCGGTGTTTGGCAATCACAGAGATCGAGTGCTGGGAAGAGCACCGCTCTGATCCATCTCATCAAAGCCTTTGTTCTCCAGAAGAAGAAGGTGCTTATGTTCACGCTTGAGGATCCTCAGGAGGAAGTAGAGGACAAGCTAGACATGTGCGTTGCCGGGATCACTGACAGAGAGCTGCTCAATAAGGAGAAGATCGAGCGCCAACTCCGCTGGTGGTACAGCTTCTCCGGTGAAGTTCACATCGTGGAGTTCTCACCGGGAAGCAAAACGAGCGAGCTGCGTGCTTACGCGCACATGCTTGGAAACACGAAGAACTGGCACGCGGATGCGGTTCTAGTTGACTACGCGGATCTGCTAGCTCCAGAAGATTCACGCCTCACAGGCGACACCTTTGCTACGGGCCATCAGGTGTATATCGAACTCAACCGTTGGGCGAAGCAGGACAAGGTAGTCCTGTGGACTGCCGCTCAGTCTGGGAGAGCTGCAATCACCGAGACTCACGCAGATCAGGAACATATCGGCTTGAGTCTAGCCAAGGTATGGGATGCGACTCTGATCATTTCGATCAACAGGACAGCCGAAGAGCAGCAGGAAGGTCTGACGAACTGCTTCGTTGTCAAGAACAAGAACGGCCCAGCGAGGTTCTCAAAAACGATCAGATCTGACTTCAACACGATGCACTTCGTGAAGGTGGAGGCTGGCGCGTGAACGACCGTAGCGCAGGTCTCCAAGAGGCGATTGACTCGTTTCCGCTAGTCTCGTGGCTCAGTAAGCACACGAGAACCTACCCAAACGAGGGTGGAGCAGTTGTCTACGCCGATTGTCCTGTCTGCACTGGGCGCAAGAAGCTAGGGATCTACAGATCAAAGAAGCTCGCTGTCTGTGGTCGTTGCAAAGACGGAGGTCACGGACAGGGCAAATGGGAAGGAGTCGCCAATCTCCCGCGTCTCGTGAAGATGCTCGAGGGCACGAGTTGGCGGGACACCTTCAAGCTGATCCATGCTCTTAGTGGGATTCCTGAGCCAGAGTGGAAGCCCGAAGAAGCGCCTGATGTTTCGATCCCGAAGGACGCGATCAGTCTCACGAGTTGTCATGAAGAGGAGCCCGGGGTTTCCTATCTGCGGACTCGTGGCGTCGGGCATCTTGTGGAGTCCGCTTCTCTCTGCATCGGAGGAAAGTATCACGAGCGCGTGATTCTGCCTTGCTATTACCGAGACGAATACATCGGTTTTGAGGCAAAGGCGATCTATCCTTCGCAGACTCCAAAGAGTCTCTACCCACCTGGTATGGCGACGAGAAAGAAAGTCTACACGCTACGAGACTGGAGACAGAAAGCCACCTGGGCAGCTGTAACCGAATCGGTCGTTGATTGTGAGACCTTCTCTCCGATAGGCAACGCGATTGGCTGTTTCGGTGTTTTCAAGCGAGGTCAGCTCGCTTCTCTGGTCGAACTCGATCAGATCAAGGATCTCTACTGGTTCCTCGACGGAGACGCGTGGAAGCATGTTCAGTCTGGGATCAAGGCGTGCGCTCCATTCGTTCGCAATCACGTAGTCCCAATGCCGAACGATCAAGATCCAAACAGTCTGGGCACAGAAGGCTGTGGGTTGCTAATGGAGAGTGCCAGAGAAGTGAGAACAGATCTTGATTTCCTGGAAGTCACTCACGAGTGGGGTAAGGATCTGTGACTCGTAGGATCCTATTCGTTGACGCGAACAACCTCGCGGCCAGATCCTTCTACGCAATGAGGGAGCTATCTACGCTTGAGGAACGGACAGGGGCGATCTACGGGTTTCTTAAGGGACTCGGATGGTGTAGATACAAGACCCAGATTCCACTCAGTGACACGGTGATCGTTTGGGACGGTGGTCACTCACTTAAACGTCTGGAGATCTTCGACGGTTACAAGAAGGCTCGAAAACTTAACGAGCCGGCGACTCCTCAAGAGGAAGCAGACAAGGAGTCCTATCACAAGCAGTCGAATCACATCCGGGAGATCATGGAGTGTTTAGAGGTCAGGCAGATTCAAGTCTCCGATGTCGAAGCTGACGATCTGATTTCGATCTTCTCTACCTTTGTCTGCAAGAGCAAACTACGCTCACTGATCTTCTCGGGTGATGGAGACTTTCATCAGCTCTTCAATGCGTCTACTTCCATCTGGGATCCGAAGAAGGAACTCCTGGGATTGGGCGACATAGAGCACAAGTGGAGGACTACCGACATCCGTCAGATACCGTTCATCCGCGCCATCGCTGGCG
>JABAHS010014883.1_pt1 | contig 82794 bp, 78 predicted proteins | sample 7062111 | NCBI WGS metagenome assembly JABAHS01 (sample SAMN14534600, study PRJNA622989) | marine sediment metagenome | biome: marine biome [ENVO:00000428]; feature: marine pelagic biome [ENVO:01000023]; material: deep marine sediment [ENVO:00002113]; isolation source: pool of 4 deep marine... | reverse complement strand
TTGCCGAAGAACTCGTCGAAGCCGTGATTGGTGGGCAGGTGCTCGTCCCGGTCACCCAGATGGTTCTTGCCGAACTGGCCCGTCGCGTAGCCCTGATCCTTGAGCAGGCCGGCGATGGACGGGTCCTCCACCTGCATGCCCTCTTTCGCGCCCGGCAGTCCCACCTTGGACAGACCCGTGCGGAACACGCTCTGGCCCATGATGAAAGACGAGCGCCCCGCGGTGCAGCTCTGCTCGCCGTAGTAATCCGTGAACAGGATCCCTTCGGCCGCGATCCGGTCGATATTGGGGGTCCGATAGCCCATCATGCCGCGGGTGTAGGCACTGATGTTGCTTTGACCGATGTCGTCTCCCCAGATGACGAGGATGTTTGGCTTGTCGGCTGCCAGCCCCGTGACGGGGAAGAGCAGCACCGCGCAGAACACGAGCGAAAAGCGTCGCATGTAAAAACTCCCTTGCGTTTAGAGATGGTCGTTCGTTGAGCCCGGGCAAAGCGGGCTTGCAGGCTAAGGCCGCGCCGGGATCGACTTGTCCTCGCCAATGCCCTTCGCGCGCAGCCGGCATGATACCCGGGTCCCCCGGCCACGCAAAACGGGCTAGACTTGGCTTCTCGTTCGACGGGGTCGAAGACATCATGGCGCAGCGGCACTCGCGAATTCTCACTCTGCTCCTGCTGCTCGTTGTTACGGCACCGGCCACCGCCTTCTGGGGCTGGATGCGGGGGTCGGCCGCCAACGAGTTCAAGGAAAGCGACTGGGACCTGTTCAAGGCAGAGATGCGCCAGGCCCTGGAAGAGGGTGCCGACGGCGAACGCTTCGACTGGAGCAACCCGAAAACCGGCAACAGCGGCTCAATCAGAGTTCTTGAGACCACCCAGGTGGAGGGAGAGACCTGTCGCAAAGCAGCCTTCCGCAACGTGACCGCCAAGGGCACGCGGGGTCAATCGGTCCACTATCTATGTCGTCAGGAAAACGGCGCCTGGCAGTTCGCCGCGGCCAGCGCGTTCGAGTCCGGCTGATCCGAATGGCTCCCCGGACCCCTCCCCACCGGTTGCCTGGCCACCGTCCCGGCAGCTCGTGAATCTGGTACTAGCGGCGCCGGCCCTGCCACCGCCCGACCCCTCCGCGTTGCCCCCCATAAGCGCCGGCTCGGGACATGCCTCGCTGGCGGGCAGAGTAATCGCGCTCGAGGTTGCGGTAGCTGTCTGCATTTAGGCCGCCGGAGCCCCGGGACGTGCCCTGGTATGCGGTCGATGCGGACCCGCGGTAATCGCCCCCGCCATAGGATCGAGCGCCGGAGCCGGCGTCGCGGCTGGGCATCGGCATGGTCTCCCAGCTTCCGTTGCTATGGCGCGACCAGCCGTCGTCCGATTTTCTGTAGACGTTGCCGTCGCGCGCGGCGTACAGGTCGCCAGAATCTGTCTGCGCCAGAGCCGTGCGCTGCTGACCGCGGCCGGCGACCACGCCGCTGGTGCCTTCCGAGGTCTCGAAGGAAGTACGCCGCCCGGTGCCGTCGCGGGTGGTTTCCGTCTCGATGGTCTTGCCATCCTTGGTGAAGCTTCCCTCCCGGGTCACCACGCCGTCGTCCACCGCCCGATCTATGGTGCCCGTGCCGCCTTCCGAACCGCGCAGCGTAGAGCTGCCTTCACCGTCTTCATAGCGCCCGCTGCCGGTGATGGTGCGGCCATCGGCCGTCTCGAACTCCCCGCTGGTATTCCAGCCCCCATCGCTTTTCTCACGATAGAAGGAGCCTTCCCCGCCGCGCGACGTCTCGATGGTGGCCCGACCAGAGTCGTCGTCAAACTCCCGGGACACGTCCACGTAACCCCGCTCGCCCGAGAACCGGGAATCGATCTCCCACTGCTCGTCATCCGCGTCGTAGTAACGCTCAGTGCCGTAGTACCTGCCCGTGTGGGGGTTGTAGGCCTCGCCCACCGCATACCACTCGTCGTGATCCCAAACCGCCTCGGCGCGACCGTAGGTGCCCGTGGTCGGGTTGTAGGCCGAGGCGTAACCCCAGCCGCCGTATGGGCCGTACGCTCGCGAAACGCTGCCGTAGGTCCCCGTGGCCGGGTTGTAGAAGGAGGCGGAGCCGTACGTGTACGGATACGCGAAGTAGATCGGGTAACCGCCGTAATAATAGTAGTAGGGCGGGTAGTACCAGCCCGTGCCGTAGACGGGCACCCCGTTGGAGACGTACACGCTCGAGTAGCCCTGGGTCACGCCGAATGTGACCGATACGGGGCTCTCCTCCTCAACCTTCACGTAGGTCGTGTTGTAGACGGGCGAACTCGGCGGAATTTGGTACACCTGTGAGGGCACGTGGCTGGTGACTCGCCATGGCCCGCGGGGGGCCGACGCGACGTACCACATGCCGCTGTAGCACAGATAGTAGTCGGAACCGGACTGAATGACGGAGTAGGCGGTGTTCGTGGCGCGCTTTAAGTTGGTGCCCGGGATCGCCTCGAACTGAGGTTCGCCCACGTAGGTGACCGTTTCCGGCATGGCGAGGTCCCGCGGCACCTCGGTCTTATCGGGGATCTGAGCGTCGAGTGCCGCCATCCTGGCGGCCGGCGTGTCCGGCACCGCGGCCAGCACGTCCGCCTTTTCGTGATCTTCGGGAATCTCCGCAAACACCTCCGGCAACTCGAGCACGGCCGACCACCTGCCGTCCATCGCCTTACTGGTGAACCAGCGCCCGGACACCAGGTAGTACCAGCGTTCGGAGTAGCGGAAGAGCGGGCTTTCGGTGTTCGCAACGAAGGACAGCCCGAGGGTGCCGATCTCGACCAGCTCCGGGTCGCCTTCGATCAGGAGCAGCTCGGCCGGCTCGGTGGAAACGAACACCCGGGGCGGTTCCGCCGCCGGCGGGCTCGACCACGCCTTGGCCACAACCCGGGTGGAACGCCAATCTTCCGTTTCCGGGAGCTCGACGATTGACGCGGGAAGCGCCTGCGCCCAGGACCACGGCCCCTCCAGCGCGGCAGCGGTCAGCCAGGTTTCGTTATCACGGAGATACCAGGCGCCCTCATCCCCTATCCTGAACAGGGGCCAGTTGGTATTGGCGGCGAACTGCAGCCCGCCATCACCCACCGGCGCCAGAGCCGGCTCGCCGTGAAGCAGCACGATGATCGCCGGCGCCGTGGAAACGAACATCTTCGGCGGCTCAAAGCGGATCCCGTTCGTGGACTCCGGAATCACCCCGTCCGCCAGGTGGCTCAACACCAGATCAAGGGGCACGTCCCGGGACCCAAGATCCATGGCGGAAACGAACAGCTGACGGGCCTGCTGTGAAACCTCCTCGCCCTGCTGCTTGACCGAGGTGACGGCGATGTCGTCGAAACGAACCACCCGGGCTTCGAGATCCGGAACGGCGCGCGCCGTGAAGGCAATGGTGCCGAATCTGCTGGGAGCGCCATCATCGGGCTTAAGCTCCACCGCCGCGAGGCCCTCGATGTCCTCGAAGTCATCCCACGCGCGGATCTGCGGCGGGTGAACCACCACCAGGGCGCCATCGAGTTGCACGGATCGGGGAAACTCCCCTGGGGAAGCGGTATCACCCTTGCCAGCGGAGGCGGGAGCCGCTGCGCTGGACGGCATGGTTTCCTGCGCTAGAGCCTGTGTCGGCACGACCGCCGTCGCGGCGATCCAGACGCCTACCAGCAGCGATGCAACGGCCGACGCGAGGCGCTTTGCTGCCCTGCGTTTCATATCGTTCCTTCCGGGGGCTACGCGTGGGATCCGGCAGTGTAGTCGAAAGCCCCGTCCATGCCCACGAGGAGGGCCCGCTGACCGACCGTGAGGAGACGAAGCAAGGGCTTTCACCAACCGTCCGACAGCCCGCGAATCCGCCTTGCTTTCAGATCCGTTGTGGCTAAGATCGGCCCCTCACGAAACGGAAACCTATCACCCATCGGTAAAGAACAAGGGGGAACATCCGCGATGAAGAAGAACATGCACATCGCTCGAATAGCGCTGCCGCTGGCGGTTCTGATGCTGGGGGCTTGTGCGACCAGCTCGCCGACCATCAACACTCAGGCCGCGCCGGAGGACATGTCCTACGACGGGCTGTATCCCGTCGATGGGACCAGGGTGACGCAGGCCTGGGCCCGCGCGGACCTAGATCTGAGGAGCTACAACAAGATCCTGCTGCAGGGCGCGGGCATCCAGTACCGACCGGTCAAATCGGCCGGCTACCGGGGCATGGCGGGCCGCAGCGGCAAGAACGAGTTTCCCCTGGACGAGCAGCAGAAAGAACGGGTCGCCGCAGCCGCAACCGAGGCCTTCCGCGGCGAGCTGGGCAAGATCAAAAGCCTGGAGATCGTCACCGAGCCCGGGCCGGACGTGCTCATCGTGCGCGGCGCGCTGCTCGACGTGGTTTCCCGGGTGCCGCCGGATCCCGTTGGCCGCAGCAACACCTACCTGGACTCCGTCGGCGAGGCGACGCTGGTCATCGAGCTGGCTGATTCGCAGAGCGGCAGCGTGCTCGTTCGCGCCGTGGACCGGCGAGCGGCGCAGCAGACCGGCTGGATGACGGAGTCCACTTCGGTGACGAACGCCGCCGAAGTGCGACGTCTGTTCAGCAGCTGGGCTCGGCTGGTGCGCACGGCCTTAGAAGAGCTCACCGACGATCTGGACATCGGCGAAACACGATAACGTCATCGTCCGCCCTACCGCCCCGAATTCGGCCGTTGCGCCGCAATGCGGGGCGACGGGCAACGGTCACCGCCAGCTGTCACCGTTGCCTGCCATGACCCTGTTCCTACCCGGTCTCCTGGTACTGCTTCTGGGGTTCCTGGTCGGCTGCGACCCGCGCTCGCCCGGTACCGCTGACGCCGCCCGAAGGGGTGTTGAGCCGACCCCCGCCACGATTTCTTACGCTGGCTCCGAGCGCTGCGCCGCCTGTCACGCCGACCAGCACGAAGCCTGGCTGCGCTCTCATCACCGCAGGGCCATGGAAACGCCCGGACCGGAAAGCGTGGTCGCCGACTTCGACGACGCGAAGTTCGTCCATGGCGAGACCACCACCGAGTTTCGCTCCGAGCGCGAGGGCTACGCGGTGTACACCGACGGCGAGGACGGCGAGATCGGCCGATTCCCCGTGACCTACACGTTCGGCATCGAGCCCCTGCAGCAGTATCTGTTGCCTCTACCGGGCGGACGCCTGCAGGCGTTGAGCATTGCCTGGGATTCACGTCCCCAGGCGGCGGGCGGACAACGCTGGTTCCACCTGCATCCCGAGGAGCGTGGGGATCATACCGACGTGCTGCACTGGACCCAGGGCAGCCAGAACTGGAACTACATGTGCGCAGACTGCCACTCCACCAACGTGCGCAAAGGCTACGACGGGAAGCTCGATGAGTACGACACGAGCTTCAGCGAGGTGACCGTCGGGTGCGAGGCCTGCCACGGGCCGGCATCCGCGCATGTCGAGTGGGCTCTCACCGGCAATGGGCAAGCCAACCTTCCCGGCCTGAAAGGTCAAGCCGCCGAGATCAACGCCTGCGCCCCCTGCCACAGCCGTCGCAGCCAGATCGCCGAGAGCTTTCGGCCCGATAGGACCTACCTGGACCACTACGTTCCCGCCCTGCTGGACGAGGGGCTCTATCACAGCGACGGGCAGATTCTGGACGAGGTCTTCGTTTACGGGTCGTTCCTGCAGAGCCGGATGCACACGCAGGGGGTTAGCTGCAGCAACTGCCACGATCCCCATTCGGCTGGGCTGCGCGTCACCGGCAACGCCGTCTGCACTCAGTGCCACTCGCAGGCGGGGCAGGCCGATTTCCCCACCCTTACCAGGGCCCGCTACGACGACGTCAGCCATCACTTTCACCCGGATGCCGGCCCTGGTTCCCAGTGTGTGGATTGCCACATGCCGGCCCGCACCTACATGCAGGTCGACGATCGGCGCGATCACAGCTTCCGAATACCGCGACCCGATCTGACCGTGGAGCTTGGCGTGCCGAATGCCTGTAACGGCTGCCACGAGGACCGCCCGCCGCAGTGGGCGCGGGACTTTCTGGCGGAGCGCTTCGGCGAGCCCGAAGCCGAGCACTACGGCGCCGTTCTCGACGCGGCCCGCCGGGCTGACCCGGGGGCAGAACGGGCGCTTGCCGCGCTGGCGGAGGACCAATCCCGGCCAGCCATCATCCGCGCCACCGCGCTTTCCCTGATGACCGGCTACGACCGCGGCGCCAGCTCGTTTGCGCTCGGCAGCGCTTTGAGAGACCCAAGCCCCCTGGTGCGACTCGGCGCCTTACGAGGCGCCGAGCGTTGGCCGCCCGAACGGCGCTGGCGGTCGGCAGCGCATCTTCTCGACGACGATCACCTGGCGGTGAGGCTGGAGGCCACCCGGGTGCTGGCGGCCGCGGCCGCCTCCCTCCCGGCAACCTCAGTTGAGCGGCTGCAGCGGGGCGTTGCGGAGTACGCGTCCGCCCAGGCCCTGCACGCGGACCGTGCGGAAGCCCACACCAACATGGCCGGCGTCTACCTGAACCTTGGCGAGCCCGGGCGCGCAGAAGCAGCGCTGACCCGGGCAATCGAGATCAATCCCCAGTGGGTGCCGGCTCTGATCAACCTCGCCGATCTGTACCGGGCGACCGGACGGGATCCCCAGGCGGGGGCGTTTCTCGACCGCGCGCTCAAGGTCGCGCCCGATTCGGCCGAAGTCCTGCTCGCTAAGGCGCTATGGCTGGTCCGCCAGCAATCCCAGGGAGAAGCCTTGGAGCTTCTGGCAAGGGGAGCAGCCATCGAGCCCACCAACCCGCGAATCGCCTACGTGTACGCCGCCGGGCTGCATTCAGACGGCCGAACCTCAGAAGGCCTTGAAGCGCTCGATACGGCCCTCAGCGCGAACCCCGGTAACCGGCAGCTGCTGCAAGCCGCAGCCGCCATGGCGCGGGACGTGGGCCAGGAAGCCAGGGCGCTCGACTACGTTGAACGGCTCAAGGCAACGGACGACCTGTGATCGACACATGCCGGAACGGCAGATAGAGCTGGCCGGCCGTTATCGGGGGCAAGTCAGAAAGTGATCGTATAATTCGCGATGAAGGTGGTGAAGTCGGCGCCAATCCGGGCACTGACTCCTTCCGTGGCGACCAGCTGCACCCGTTGCCTGCGGCCGATAGGGAAGGAAAGCGTAGCGCCCGAACGCCAGTTGTTCTGGTGATCGCGACGTTTGATGTCGTTCAGCCTGGTTGCGCCGCCGCGACTATGCACCACGCCGAAGCTCATCCAGACCCTCGGCGTGAAGTGATAGAGCGCGGTGCCGCGAAACAGCAAGATAGCGTCCTGGGACAGCTCGTTGTCGCCCCTGAGCTCGTCGTTGTCCGAGAACGCCGATACGCCGACGGCGCCCTCCAGGGTCCACCGCCGAACCCGGTGGGAGACGCCCACCTGGCCGATGACGTTCCAGCGGTTGCTACCCGCGTTGAGGACGCGCTCATCGTCGTATCGCCCGACGGGCACCGAGACGGCAACGCTCGCGCCAACGATGGTCTTCTGCTGGTAGCCGCGGAACTCCTCCCGGGTCATGGCCGGCGCGCCAACAAAGTTTACGGCCAGGCGAATGACCGGGTCCCCAAGACCGGTCACCTCTCCGGCGGCCGGTTGCCCGAGGTAGATGCCCTCGAGCGCCAGGTTGGCATACGGCACCATTACGCTGAGCAACCCGGATCTGCCGGCGATGTTCAGTCCGCGGGAGTACTGAAGGATAAGGGCGTCTATCTCGCCTTTGGCATCGATCACCGGAATGCTGCTGTCCAGGGACACTTCCCCCTCGGACCGCTTGTAGCCGATCGAGAGGAAATTGGCTCCCGTGGGAACCGCCGAGTAGAGGCGCGGCTCGACGTCGTTTGCCCAGGCCGGCTGAGCCGCCAGCAGGATCAGACAGCAAAAGCTGAAGATGGAGCGCTCTGGCAAGCAACCCTCGCCGACCAAGGTGCAGGCCCGTGATCATAGCGAAAACTGCTACCATCGGCGTTCTGGAAACGACGCTTAGACGCCGCCGCGGGATCCAAGTGAGGACAATGAAATGAAACGATGCCAATGGGGCTGGGCGATCATCGGCCTCATCCTGACTTGTGCAGGTTGCGCCGGCGTGGTCCCCATTGGCGCGGACAGCGACTACGACAGCAGCGCTAACTTCACCTCCTACCGGAGCTTTGGCTGGCTTTCCGACAAGCCGCTGCTGCTGACCGACGCAACGCTGACGAGCCCGCAATTCCAGGGGCGGGCAATGGAGGCCATCAGGCGCTCCCTAGAGGGCATGGGCTATCGCTTCGAGCCGGACGTCGAGAGCGCCGATTTCGCGGTCGCCTTTACCCTGGGGACGCGCGAGCAGATTCGCGTGAACGCCTACCCGGACCAGGTCCGGGAAACCTGGACGTGGGGCGGACCCGTGCCTCAGGCCGCGGACGTACGGAACTACACCGAAGGCACCCTGTCCATCGACCTGTTCGACGTGCGCTTGCGCCGCCCGGTGTGGCACGGGTGGGCCACCAGGACGATCTCCTACGCCGATCGGACAAACCCGTCGCCGGTGATCGCCGAGGTGGTCGATGCGATCCTGGCGCAGTTTCCGCCACGATGACCGGACCCCGAAATGGCAGGCAACACGAAAGGATTCGCCCGGCTGCTGAGCGGCGCGCTGCTCGCGCTGGCAACCGCCTGCTCGGAGCCCCCGGCTCCCGAGCCGGACCGAACCTATAGGTTCGAGTCCCACACCGATCTCGAAGCGCTATTCGCAGAGCTGAACTACACCCCGGAAACCTGGGCAGCCGGCAATCGGGACGTCCCCAGACTGTTCCTCACCACCATCCCGACCCGGTGGCGAAACAGGACCGCGGACAGCATTCCGGTCACACGGAAAAAGCAGCTCTTCTTCCGGCTGCTGAGCCCCGGGGCCCTGCGGGCCAACGAGCTGGTCGCCGTCGACCGAGCCCGCCTGGTCAAGGTCGCCACCCACAGCGGGCAGCTGGCACCCGACGACGAGCTCTGGCTAGAGAATCTGGCGGCCCGCTACCGGCTTCGTGGCGAGGACGCCACCGCGCCGGAGGCCATTGAGGAGCTGATGATGCGCGTCGACATTCTGCCGCCATCGCTGGTACTGGCCCAGGCGGCCGAGGAGAGCGGGTGGGGCACGTCACGCTTCGCCGACGTGGGCAACGCTCTATTCGGCCAATGGGCGTGGGACGACGGCATCGTCCCGCTGGAGCGCCGGGCGGAGAAGGGCGAGTACTACATCGCACGCTTCGAGACCCCGCTCGATTCCATACGGGCCTATATGCGCAACCTCAACACGCACCGCGCTTACCGGCGCTTGCGGGAACGCCGGGCGGAGCAGCGAGCGAGGGGCGAGCTTCCCAGCGGCTGGGAGCTGGCAAGCACCCTGAGCTCGTACTCTGAGCGCGGAGAGGACTACGTCCGGAGCCTGCACGCGATCATGAGGGCGAACAATCTAGCAGCCGTCGACGAAGCCTATCTGCGCGACATGGAGCCCATCACGCTGATTCCCGTGGGCGACGGGGCCGACTGAGCCGCGCGCCGGACAACCGCCCAAGTGGACGTCGGGATTCCTACTCCGAGAAGGAGTTGAGCCGGTAAAGCATCAGGAGCAGCCGCGTCGGGCGAACCCCGTGCGAGCCGAACCACTTCTCCCAGGAACGCCCCACGTCCCCTCGAATGTAGAGCTCGGAGAGCGACCGGTTGACCACCAGGCGGAAATCGGCGTCGTTGCGCCGCAGCGGCAGGGCGTAGGGCTCGAAAGACAGAAGATCCTCGGTAATCACCAGGTCGTCATCGCCTTGGGTCTTGAAGCCGATGCCGAACAGGGTGGCCTGGTCGCCGGCCATGGCATCGATCTTCCTGTCGACCAGCAACTTCAGCGCCTCAGCGTGATCACCCACCAGCACTACCTTGGCGTCGATGCCCTCGCGGTCGAGGGCTTCCTTGAGAACCTTCTCCGTCGTCGTGCCCGCGATGGCCGAAACGCGCCGGCCGTCCAGGTCACTGACGCGGTCGATGTCCGAGTCCACCCAACGCATTAGGCTCGCGCCGGTGATGTAAGTCAGATTCGAGAAATCCACACGCTCCTGCCGGGACAAGGTCACCGTGGTCGAGCCGCACTCGAGGTGCGCCCGCCCGGACACGATGGCATCGAACCGGTTCTCCGCCGTCACCGGCACCCAGGTGATCTTCATGTCCTCGAGGTTCACGGCCGCCTGAACGTCACGGGCGATGATGCGGCAGAGGTCGATGGTGAAGCCCTCGGGCTCGCCGCCCTTGCCGCGCGACGAAAACGGCGGCGTGTCCGCTCGGTAGGCAAGCCGAAGCTCGCCCGAGGCAGCAATCTCCTCCAGGGTTCCCGCCACGGCCTTCGCCGGCATGACCAGCACCACCATCACCAGCAATGCGAAACGCAATACGCCCATGAGAAGACCCCGACTTCTGTGATTCCGATGAGCCGCCTACTCTAGCCGATCAGGGCCGGCGAATCCCCCCGGGCGCGGTCGAACTCAACCTCCCGGATACCCGTAGCTCGCCTGAAGGCCGAGCGGGATCCCGAGCATCCAGTAGAGCAGCAGAAAGACCGTCCACACCACCAGGAAGCCCAACGAGTAAGGCAGCATCATCGCCACGATGGTGCCGATGCCCGTGCGCGTTACGTAGCGTTGCGCGAAGACCACCACCAGGGGGAAGTAAGGCATCAGCGGCGTGATGATGTTGGTCGAGGAGTCGCCCACCCGGTAGGCGGCCTGGGCGAGATCAGGCGAGATGCCCAATGCCATCAGCATCGGAACCAGCACGGGAGCGAGAAGCGCCCATTTCGCGGACGCCGAGCCGACGAACAGGTTGACCACGCCGGTGATCGCCACCACCCCCACGACCGTGACCGCCGCCGGCATGGCGGCCGCCTTGAGCCAGGCGGCGCCCTGCAGAGCGACCAGCACGCCCAGGTTGGACCGTCCGAACTCGGCAATGAACAGCGAAGCAAAGAACGCCATGACAATGTAGTAACCCATCCCGCTCATGGCCTGGCTCATGCCGGTGATCACATCCCGATGGCCCCGGACCGTGCCGGAGACGTAACCGTAGACGACGCCGGGAATAATGAAGAGGAGGAAGATGAGCGGCACGATGCTCTGCATGAGGGGCGCGCCTGCGGCGGTGAGCTGGCCGTTCGCTCGCCATGCGGAGCTCTCGGGCGCCGCCGTGGCTGCCAGAACGGCGATGCCAAGCAGCATGGCAACGAGCCCCGCGCGAAGGCCGCGGCGCTCCTGATCCGAGAGATCATCCAGCGCGGCGGCATCGGCCAGATCGCCGTCCAGGGGCTCAGCAGCGAGCCTCGGCTCCACGATTCGCGCGGTCAGGTACCAACCCAGGAGCACGATTAGCAACGTCGACGCCGAGGTGAAAAACCAGTTGTTCAGCGGGTTCAGCTCAAGGCCCGGATCCATCAGCTGCGCGCCGGCCTGGCTGATGCCCTGGAGCATGGGATCCAGCGCAGACGGCAGGAAGTTGGCGCTGAAACCGCCGGAAACGCCGGCGAAAGCCACGGCGATTCCCGCCAGCGGGTGCCGTCCGGCGGCCTGAAATATCACCCCACCCAGGGGTATCACGAGCACGTAGCCGGCATCCACGGCGCTGTGGCTGAGAATGCCGATCAGAAAGAGCATCGGCGTAAGCAACCTCTGGGAGGTCAGGCTGAGCAACCGGCGCAGCCCAGCCTTGATGAAGCCGGTGTGGTCCGCCACCCCGATACCCAGCATCGCCAGCAGCACGACACCCAGGGGGTGAAAGCCGACAAAGGTTTGGACCATGCCGGCAAAGAAGCTGGTCAACTCTTCTCCCGTCAGCAGGTTGCGGACCTCCACCGGGTTTCCGCTGCGCGGGTCGACGTGGTCGTAGTCGAACTGTGAGAGCAGGGCCGAGAGCAGCCAGACGGCCAGCAGGAGAACGAAGAACAGAAGCGCCGGATCCGGCAGCCGGTTGCCCGCGCGTTCGACCGCATCCAGGAACCTTCCCATCGCGGCCGGCCCACGGGCGCCATCAGCGCTGTGCGGCTCGCTCATGACGCCCGAGCTCCCCTCCGTCTCCGCTCTGAGATGCTTGCGTTCCGATCAGTGGTTGTCGGCTGCACGAGCCGATTCCGCCTGCCTGAGTCACGGGTCTCGCAGCAGATAGAACGCATAGCCACCCACGCCGCCAGCCATCACCTGAACGAGAAAGCCCACCGTGGTCCGGGTCGCCGCGATGAGGTGGGTTTCGAACACCGAGTTCAGCCCATAGTGGATCAGGCCCACCGCGGCGGCCCCGGCCGCGACGAGCCCGACAGCACGCCAAGATGGGACAAACCGAGAGACGGCCACGGCGATGGGAAGCGCAATGGCGAAGCCGACGGCAATAAGTAACCCGAAGGTCGGGAGCATGCCTGCGAGGTCGCGGCCCGTGGTGGTAATCCGCTCGCCCATGGTGATGGTCACGCCGAGCCCTTCCAGGCCCGCGAGCACGGCCTGGGTGGCAGCGGTGGCGGCAAGAAGGTAGGCCACCAGCACGGACAGGACATAGGCGAGGGCCACTCTGATGATCACGGTACCGGTCAATGGTTTCACCTCGCTCCGCAGATGCCCTAGCATAGCGGCATCGCTTCTCCCTCCGAAACCTCATTCGACCCGGAAATTGCCATGAAGCCCCTACCGATCATCTTTTTCGCGCTGTTGCTCGCCATCTCCCCCGCGGTGATGTCCGCCGACTACCGACTGGTCACCGTAGCAGACGGCCTGGAGCTGCCCTGGTGCGTGGCTTTCCTGCCCGACGGCCGGTTGCTGGTCACGGAGCGTCCGGGTCGGCTTCGGCAGATATCGGCGGACGGCGAGATCGGTTCGCCCATGGAAGGGGTGCCCGAGGTAATCTTCCGCGGCCAGGGCGGTCTGTTCGACGTCGCGCCCCACCCGGATTTCGCGAACAACGGCCTGATCTACCTCTCCTACGCCCACGGCACGCCGCGAGCCAACGCCACCCGCATCGCCCGGGGCCGTCTGGAGGGCAACGCCCTGAAGGATCTGGAGGTCATCTTCACGGCCCGACCCAACAAGACGACGCCCCAGCATTACGGCGGCAAGTTCCTGTTCCTTCCCGATGGGACGATTCTCTTCACCACTGGGGACGGATTCGACCACCGCGAAGAGGCCCAGGATCTCGGCGGGCTGCTCGGCAAGACCGTGCGCATCAACGAAGATGGCAGCATTCCCGACGACAACCCATACGTGCGACGCGATGGCGCGGATCCTGCGGTGTGGACCTGGGGCCACCGCAACGCGCAGGGGCTCGCCCGAGATCACACGACCGGACAGGTCTTCCTCCACGAGCATGGTCCCCGTGGCGGTGACGAGATTAACCACCTCAGGCCCGGCCGAAACTACGGCTGGCCGGTGATCACCTTCGGGGTTGACTACAGCGGCGCCCGCATCTCCCCCTACACGCAAATGCCGGGCATGGAGCAGCCGCTCCACTACTGGATCCCTTCCATCGCGCCTTCGGGGCTCGCCGTCTATCGTGGCGACGTGTTTCCCGAGTGGCAGGGCGATCTGTTCGTGGGGGCGCTGGTAGACCGGGAGGTCCGGCGCGTGCGCCTGCGCGATGATCGCGTCGTAGAGGAGGAGGCCCTGTTCGGAGAGCTGGGCGGGCGCATACGCGACATCCGGGTGAGCCCGGATGGTCACCTCCTCCTTGTGACCGACGAGGGTCAGGTGGTGCGAGTGGAGCGGCCTTGAGGAACGGGCCCCGAACGCTGCGGGGCCCGCTCAACCTATGCCGAGAGCAGTGACTCGATCTGCTCGCCGATCTCTTCCGGCGTCACCGGCGGCGCAAAGCGGGCGATGACATTCCCGTCTCCGTCGACCAGGAACTTCGTGAAGTTCCAGGCGATGTCCGCATTGCCTTCCTCGTCAGCGCGGGCGGCTTTGAGGTATTGGTACAACTCGCACGCGCCCGATCCGTTGACCTCGATCTTGGCGAACATCGGGAAGTTCACGTCGTACTTCGAGCTCGCGAACTCGAGGATCTCCTCGTTGGTGCCGGGCTCCTGGGCGCCGAACTGGTTGCAGGGAAAGCCGAGGACGGTGAAGCCCCGGTCGCTGTATGTTTCGTGAAGGGTACGCAGACCTGCGTACTGAGGGGTGAGGCCTCAGCGGCTGGCGACGTTGACGATCAGGCAAAGATTGTCCTGGAACTTGGAAAGCTCCACCGGATCGCCGTTGATGCTTTCCATTCGAATCTCATGAAACGTGGACATGAGCGTTCTCCTCCCTAAGCTCGGTCCGAAGCGGCCGATCATAGTCGATTCGCCGAATCCAAGTCATCCGCGCGAGGCGCGCTCGGGGTATCTCAGGTTCAGAACGTGGGCCACCACCACCATGGTGACCCCGACCAGGGTCAGCGGAACCTCGAGCACCGGATCGAACAGATGGGAAACGCCGAGGAACATCACGAGCAGCCCCGCGACACCAAGCACGATAGCGTTAAGCTGGCGACACCTTCGATAGCCGCGCCACAGCGCCCATATGCTGGTTGGCACTGCAAGCCCGAGAAAAATCCAGTGCACGGTCGTCTCCGTGCCGAGGACGAGGCCGGAGAAGGCGGGCGCCATCACGATCACCACCGGGATCACCAGGCAGTGAAGGAGGCAGAGCCCGGACAGAGCGATCGCAAAACGATCCATGCCGCTGGGCAGAGGCTGCACGGCAGGATGCGCTTCCGTCAGAGGTGGCTGGGCATTGGGCATGGTGGCGTAAACTATCACCGGGCCGAGCCTCTGAACACCATGAGCGAACTGGACCGGCCCGGCACCCGATGCGGCTCCGCGGCAATTGCCGCGGAGCCGGAATTGAAATACGGTGCGCGCAATCAAAAGCCGCAAAGTAAGGATAAGGACATGCGAGGTCGAGTCTGGCTGATCGGGTTGGTCGCGCTTGGTGCCGCAAACGTGACCGTCGCGAGCGAGGGGGAGCTCGAGTACCGGGAGCACACCATGGAGGCGATCGGTGGCCACATGCAGGCCGCCGTGGACATCCTCCGGCAAAAGGTGCCCCATACCTCCCACATGACCATACACGCCGATGCGCTGGCCGCTCTGTCGGGCATCGTCGGCACGCTCTTCCCCGAGGGATCCGAGGGCGGTGACGCCCTGCCGACGATCTGGGAGAACCCCGAGGATTTCACCGAGCGAGTCGAAGCCATGCGCGAAGCGGCCACGGCGTTCAGCGCCGCGGCGCGGTCCAACGACAACGCCGCGCTAGGCCAGGCCTTTCAGGCGCTGGGTCAGTCCTGCAAAGGCTGCCACGACAACTACCGGGCCGACTGAAGCTCAGGCAAGCTCCAGCAGAAGCCAAACCAATGCGGCGGCGGCCGCGGCAGTGAGCAGCGCCGCCATCGAGGCCGGCCGCGCCGGTTCCATCGCGAGGCGCTTACGCCCTGTGATCATGGCCAGCGGCATCGGGTCACGCCGCAGCGCGTATACGGCGTGGGCCGTCAGGTGGGCGGCCAGGCCGGCCAGGATCAGCCAGTACACCCGATGGTGGACGCCCGTGAGCGCTCGGGCAGTATCGTCCTCGACGCGTCCGGATAGCGGGCCTTCCGTGAAGATGTCGTCGGTGGCGAACAGGCCCGTGACGACCTGCACGGCCAGCGCGAGCAGAATGAAGACGGTAAACGCCATTCCCGGCGCCGTGTGCGGAGCGCCATGATCGCGGCCACGAAAATGGGCGACCACCCGCCGGGGTTCCAGCCGGTAATTGCCGAACCGCGCATAACGACCTCCCCACAGCCCCCAACCCAGCCGGAACAGCAGCAGGCCGAGCACGCCGTAGCCAAACTGCTGATGGCATTCCATGAGAGTGATGTCGCCGGCAAGCCCGGTGTAGAGCGAGCCCGTGACGCAGGCGGCCAACGCCCAGTGCCAGACCCGCATGGGCAGCTCCCAGACGACGGTCGCCGCCGCCATGTCGGCGCCGCCCGGCGAAATCCTGCTGGGCTTCCCTTCTGCCATAAGGGATATGATTCGATGAACTGTGATGAGGTCAAGACACGGGAGAGGGACGTTGGTACTGGAAGAGCACACGATCACGCACGACGGGCACACCACCTTCTATCTCGCCGCAGGCCCGGAGGACGGACCGCTGGTCATCTTCGTTCACGGCTGGCCGGAGCTTTCGTTGAGCTGGCGTCATCAGCTCCCCGCGCTGGCCGCCCTCGGCTTCCGTGCCGTAGCGCCCGACCTGCGGGGCTACGGAAGATCCTCGACCTACCCGCACCAGCGGGACTACGCCCAGCGGGTAGTGGTCGGCGACATGCTGGCGCTGCTCGCGGGCCTGGGGCGCGGCGAGGCGGTGTGGGTCGGTCACGACTGGGGGGCGCCAACGGTGTGGAGCATCGCTAGCCACCATCCCGACGCCTGCACCGCCGTCGCCGGTCTCTGCGTGCCCTACTTCACCTTGGAGCGCGGATTGCAGGCATGCATCGATCACGTGAACCGGGACATCTACGGGGACGAGTACCCCGCCGGGCAGTGGGAGTACCAATTGTTCTATCAGGAGAATTTCGAGCACGCCAGGGCCGAGATGGAGGCCAATCCGCTGAACACCGCAAAGCTCCTGTTTCGCAAGGGCGACCCGAACGGCGTGGGCCGGCCGGCGGCGACGGCAATGACCCGAATCAACGGCGGATGGTTCGGTCCGGCTCGGGAGGCGCCCGATTTGCCCAGAGACGATGACGTGATCAGCGAGGAGGACCTGAAGGTCTATGCCGAATCTCTCGCCCGCAACGGTTTCTTCGGCGCTAACGCCTATTACATGAACCATACCGACAACGCCGCCTACGCGGCGGAAGCGGTAAACGGTGGCTACCTGGACATGCCGGTTCTGTTTCTCGGCGCCCGCTACGACTACGTCTGCGAGTGCTACGACTCGACCCTCGCCGAGCCGATGCGCGAGCGCTGCCGACGGCTTGCCGAGAGCACCGTCTACTCCGGGCACTGGATGGCCCAGGAGCGTCCGCTGGACGTCAACGCAGCGCTGGTAGGCTGGCTGGCAACCCAGGTGACGGACGTCTGGCCCAGCCCGCGCGCCCCTGAGGCGTCCTAGGACCGCTCGACATTGACGATGAAAGCTCCAAACCCGGGCGCCGGGCCGGGCGCCGGCCTGGGGGCAGTCGCGTGCGGTCACCCCGTCACCGCATCCGCGGCTGCGGAGATCCTCGCCGAAGGGGGCAACGCCTTCGACGCCGTGATCGCGGCCCAGTTCGCCGCCTGCGTCGCAGAGCCCGTGCTGGCCTCCCTTGGCGGCGGCGGTTTCCTGCTTGCACATCCCGCGGCCGGCGCGCCTTCGGTCTACGACTTCTTCGTCCAGACGCCGCGATCGCGCAGGGAGGCGTCTGCGGTGGATTTTCACCCGGTTCACGCCGACTTCGGCACCGCGACCCAGGAGTTCCATATCGGCCTGGGGGCCGCGGCGACCCCCGGTTCTCTTGCAGGCATGGAAGCCATCCACGGCGATCTGGCGAGCCTGCCAATGGCGCGGCTGGTGGAGCCCGCCGCGCGGTCCGCGCGGGAAGGCGTCCGCACCGAAGCCCTGCAGGCGCGCATTTTCGAGATCGTGAAGCCCATCTACGCGGCGAGCAGCGAAGCGCGGTCGATCTACGCCGGCATCAAAGAAGGCGGCCTCTTAGTGCAATCGGATCTGGCCGACACGCTGGAGCAGGTGGCGCGCGACGGTGCGGGACGCTTCTACCGTGGCGACTTCGCTGAAGCGGTGACCCGGTTGGCGCGCGAGGCAGGTGGCCACCTTTCCATGGCTGACCTGTCCCGTTATCGGGTCGTCAGGCGCAAGCCGTTGAGCCTGCGACACGCCGGCGCGACCGTGATCACCAACCCGCCCCCTTCCTCGGGCGGCCTCCTCATCGGGTTCAGCCTGCAATTACTGGGGGCCATGACCACTGCCGGGCTCGCTTTCGGGAGCGCTGAGCATCTGATCGCCTTGGCCGAGACCATGGCGGCGACCAACCAGGCCCGAGTGGACGTCCTTGCCGCAACCGGCAAACACGCCGCGCTGGACCCCGCGCTCGTCGAGCGCTATCGGCGAGAGATCCTGGGGTCGCCGCGCTTCAACCGCGGCACCACGCACATCAGCGTTGTGGACGGGGCGGGCAACGCCGCAGCCATGACCCTATCCAACGGTGAGGGCTGCGGGGCCGTGATTCCAGGCACCGGGGTGATGCTGAACAACATGCTGGGCGAGGAGGACATCAACCCCGACGGGTTCGGCAACTGGCCGCCAGACCGACGGCTTACGTCCATGATGGCGCCGACCCTGGTGGAAACCGCCACCCGCCGGCGTCTGGCCCTAGGATCCGGAGGCTCGAACAGAATTCGCACCGCCATCCTGCAGGTCATCAGCAACCTGCTCGATTTCGGAGACGATGTGGAAGCGGCGGTCAGCCGTCCGCGGCTCCACCTGGAGGGCGATCTGCTTTCGATCGAGAGCGGTTTTGAAAGCGATGCGGTTCGCGCCCTCAAAGCCGGCTCCGCCAGCATTCACGAGTGGCCGGGCCAGAGCCTGTTTTTCGGCGGCGTGCACGTTGCCGAGCAGGCGGACGGGCGCTTCTGGGCAGCCGGGGATCCCCGACGCGGCGGCGTGGGACGCGTCGTCGCCGGCACCGGTGATGGCACGGTCCCTGGCAGTGGGATCGGGCGGTGACCAAAGAACCGGATCCGGTCACCGGATCCGACGCATCGGACTACCAGACCTTCAGCCTGCCGCGCGGACGAGATCCTCGAGCACGTCGGCGAGCAGAGTGGGGCCGAGAAGAAAGGTGAGTGGGACGTGTTCAGGGTAACCACCGAGCCGATCCGGGCGCGGGTGCGCATGGCTCTCTGGGCGGCGATGGGCACGGCCCGGTCCGCCGTGCACTCCATGTAACTTTTCGGCAGGCTACCCAAGGCCTAATCGCTCAGCTTAATGGCCACGCCGGGTGCGCTCCGCCGCGACCTTGTGCCAGCACCAACCTCCGTGCCAGGCCCCATGAGTCAGCATAAATTCGCCATGGTCGAATCCCTAGCGTGCGCGCCTGAGTGCGGAGAGGGGCAGCAACCGGAACGTGGACCGCCGGTAAGCCTCGTAGCCTGGCTTGGCGGCGAGGAGCTTCGCCTCGATCATCGGGATGCTCACGACCTCGAAGAGCAGCACCATGGCCACGAAGCCGGCGAAGCACCAGATCGGATCCGCACCGGCTGCCCATGCGAACAACCCGAGAGAGAGCCACAGGCCGATCTCGCCGAGGTAGTTGGGATGGCGGCACCAACCCCAGACACCCGTGGTGAGCGCTTCGGCCGGCGAGCTGCGCCGGGCGCGAAAGCGGTGCAGCTCGAGGTCGGCCCGGGTTTCGATCCAGAGCGCGGCGATCCCCACCGCCAGTGCCAGCAGGTCGATGCCGTTTAACGGCACCGACCCCCGACCCATGATCAGGAAAAGCGGAACGCAGCCCAGGAACACCAGCGCCGTGGGCATCATGTGGACACCGAGGAAGCTCACGGGCCAGTAAAGAATGCCCAGCCGTTCCTGCAGGTCCCGGTACCGCCAGTCCTCGTGGCCCAGGCCCGTCCAGCCAAAGGCCCAGTTATAGGTGAGACGCAGCGCCCAGCAGCTGACCACAAGCATGGCGAGCCAGATTCGCGGATCGTCCACCGCGCCGGCGACCCACCACCAGTAAAGGCCCAGCAGCGGGGGCACCACGCTCCAGTAGGCATCGTAAAAGCTCGAGTTTCGAAAAGCGGCGCTGAAGGCGAAAATCACGACGGTGGCCAGCACGTCCGCGATCCCGGCCAGATAGATCGGGTGGTCGGTCGCCGGGTCGGCAACGATGATGGTGCCGCCGACGCCCACCACCAGAGCGGCCAGATAGGCGATCCAGATCCAGCCGAAGGCTCGCGCCCTGCTCGGGCCAGCGGAGGGCAACTGCGTCGCGTCGGTCATGGTTCTAATGGTCCCTCCTCGCCTGCCGTCTCGCCGGATTGCGGCAGGGCCCGCCACTGGGCGAGGAGCTCATCATAGGGCACCGTCATGCCTGGTGGCTTCTCGTTGGCCAGCCGCGGCTTGGGCGCGCCGGGCCTGGCAAGCCATTCCTGGGGATCGGCCTCGGAATTCAGCCGCGGGCCGCACTCGCCCTGGATACCCGCCCGCTGCAGACGCTCCAGGACCCGATCCTGCTCGGCAGCCAGGGCGTCCATGGCCACCTGGGCACTGACCGCGCCGCTCACCGCGTTGGCCACGTTGGGCCACCACAGCTGCGCAAGCTTCGGATAGTCGGGCACGTTGGTTCCCGTGGGGGTCCACAGCGTGCGCGCCGGGCTCCGGTAAAACTCCACCAGACCCCCGAGACGCGGCGCCGCTTCGGTCATGGCCGGCGAGCGCAGGTCGGAGTCGCGGATGGGCGTGAGCCCCGTCAGCGTTTTCTTCAGCGAAACCGTCTTGGAGACCACGAACTGAGCGTAGAGCCAGGCGGCCTTCCTGCGCTCCAGCGGCGTGCTGGCAAGCAGCGTCCAGGCGCCGGCGTCCTGATATCCCAGCTTCATGCCCTCCTCCCAGTATGGCCCATGGGGCGACGGCGCCATCCGCCATAGCGGCAGCCCGGCATCGTCGACCACGGCCAGATCGGCGGCGATCATGTCTGCGGTGAAGGTCGTGTACCAGAATATCTGCTGGGCGATGTGGCCCTGGGCCGGCACCGGCCCGGCTTCGGAGAACGTCATCCCCGGGGCCTCCGGCGGCGCGAAGCGCTTCAGCCAGTCGATGTACTTCTCCAGCGCATAGACGGCCGCAGGCCCGTTGGCGGCGCCGCCGCGGCTGACCGATGCTCCCACCGGGCGACAGCCCTCCACTCGAATCCCCCATTCGTCAACCGGCAGGCCGTTGGGAATACCCCGATCTCCAGCGCCAGCCATGGACAGCCAGGCGTCCGTGAAGCGCCAGCCCAGCGACGGGTCCTTCTTGCCGTAGTCCATATGGCCGTATACCCGCTGGCCATCAATGGTCCGGACGTGATCGGTGAAGAACTCCGCGATGTCTTCGTAGGCCGACCAGTTGACCGGGACGCCGAGCTCATACCCGTAGAGCTCGCGAAAGCGCGCACGGAGATCCTGACGCTGAAACCAGTCGTAGCGAAACCAGTAAAGATTGGCGAACTGCTGATCCGGCAGCTGATACAGCTTGCCATCCGGACCCGTGGTGAAGCTGCGGCCGATGAAATCGTCCACGTCCAGCGTCGGCAGCGTGACATCGGCGCCTTCTCCGGACATGAAATCGGACAATGGCACGACGTAGCCGTAGCGGGCGTGGGTGCCGATCAGGTCCGAGTCGTTGACGTAGGCATCGTAGACGTTGCGGCCCGACTGCATCTGGGTCTGCAGCTTCTCGATGACGTCGCCTTCCTGGATGAGATCGTGGGTCACCCGGATGCCGGTAATCTCCCCAAACGCCCGGGCGAGCACCTCGGCCTCGTACTCGTGGGTGGTCAGGGTTTCCGATACGACGCTGATCTCCATGCCCCGGAAGGGCGCGGCAGCCTCGATGAACCAGGCCATCTCCGCCGCCTGCTGGTCGGGCGTGAGGGTGGACGGCTGAAACTCCTGGGTTATCCAGCGTTGCGCGGCGGCCTGATAATCCGCCTCGGGCGCGTCCGGCGCAGGCCGGTCACAACCCGCGAGCAGCAAAGCAAATCCCCACACCAGAACGATACCGCGCATTTGCATCCCCCAGGCCGAACGGCGCATACCTTAGCAGGAATTACCAGGATCGGTGCCTCGCCCATCAACCCCAGCGCAGCAGCGCGCCGAGAAGCGCTACGCTGAGGCCGGAGGCGAGGAGCAGGGGCGCGTCGAGCAGCGCGAGCCAGAGGATGTGGACGAAGGCGGCTGCCAGCAGGCCGACGAAAAGACGGTCGCCTCGAGTGGTTGCGAGCGGCAGCAGGCCCCGGCGCCTTCGCGTCGGCCGGCGAAGCTCGAGGCCCGTCATCACGACGAGCAGGCAGAAAATCGCGACAAAGAAGACCGCGGTCGGAAGCGTCCAGGCCATCCAGGAGAAGCTCATCGATCTGCTCCCGGCGCGTTCATACGCGACCCAGGGCAAAGCCCTTCACCAGGTGCCTCCTGACGAACCAGACGACGGCTACGCCGGGGACGATGGTCAGCACGCCCGCGGCCGCCAGCACGCCCCAGTCTAGGCCGGATGCGCTGACCGTTCGCGTCATGACCACCACGATGGGCTTCGCCGCGCTCGCCGTGAGCGTGCGGGCCAGCAGCAGCTCTACCCAGCTGAACATGAAGCAGAAGAACACGGTCACGCCGATGCCACCTCGGATGGCCGGCAGAAACATTCTGAAGAAGAAGTAGGGCAGGCCATGGCCGTCGATGCGGGCCATCTCGTCGAGGCTGCGGGGCACCGCGGACATGAATCCTTCCAGTATCCACACCGACAGCGGCACCGTGAACAGGCAATGAGCGAGCGCAACGGCCAGCGGCGTGTCGAAAAGCCCGATGGCGGAGTAGAGCTGGAAGAACGGCAGCAGGAAAACGGCGGGCGGAGCCATCCGGTTGGTGAGCAGCCAGAAGAAGAGATGCTTGTCGCCCAGAAAGCGGTAACGGGAGAATGCGAAAGCGGCAGGCAGCGCCACCGCGAGAGAGATCACCGTATTCATGCCCACGTACGCGAGCGAGTTGGCAAAACCTTCGTACCAGACCGGGTTGGTCACGATCTCCGCAAAGTTGGCCAGGGTCGGCCGGCTGGGAACGACCTCCAGACCGCCGACGATGTCCCGATTGCTGCGCAACGCCATGTTGACAAGCCAGTACACGGGAAGCAGGAGATAGGCGCAGTAGGCGAGGATCAGCCAGTGACCGCGGCCCGTCATTCGTCTTCATCCCGGATCACGCTGGCGTAGAACAGCCAGCACATCAGCAGGGTGACGAGAAAGTAGAGAACCGAGAACGCCGACGCGGGCCCGAGATCGAACTGCCCCACCGCCATGCTCGTCAGGTACTGGCTGAGAAAGGTGGTCGCGTTGCCAGGTCCGCCGCCGGTGAGGACGAACGGCTCCGTATAGATCATGAAGCTGTCCATCAGCCGCAGCAGAACGGCGATGACCAGAACGGGCTTCAGCCTGGGCAGCTCGACCAGACGGAAGACCTGCCACCGGCTGGCCCCGTCGATCTCGGCCGCCTGATAGTAGGACGCCTGGATGGACGCAAGCCCGGCATAGGCCAGCATTGCGACCAGAGACGTCCAGTGCCACACATCCATGAGCAGGAGCGTGATCCACGCATCAACGGGGCTGGCCGTGTAGTTGAACCCGACACCCAGCCCGGTCAGGGCGCCGCCGAGCAGGCCGATGTCCGGGCGGGCGAAGATCTGCCAGATGGTTCCGACGACGTTCCACGGCACCAGCAGCGGCAACGCGATCAGGACGACGAGCACCGGGGCAAACCGGCCCCCGCGCGGCAGGCTGCGAGCCACCATGATCCCGAGGGGAACCTCGATGAGGAGCACCGCGCTGCTGAACGCGAGCTGCCGCGCCAGCGCCTCGAGAAATCTTGGGTCGCGCAGGATCTCCCGATACCAGTCGAACCCCACGAACAGACGCGTCTGCTGATCGAAGATGTCCTGGAGGGAGTAGTTCACCACGGTCATGATGGGGATCACGGCGCTGAAGGCGACTACCAGCACCACGGGGAGAACGCCGAGCCAGGCCCGATTGTCAGGCCGGCGTCCGCTCACCGGCCCGCCTCCCGAGGCGTCTCGCCACCGATTTCCGGCAGCCGCCAACCTTCCCGAAAGGCGAGCACCTGCCCGGCATCCACCGCTACGGCCACGCGCTCCCCGGGCGAAGCGGTCAATGCCTGGCGAACCTGCACCACTTGCCCGCCCAGGTCCACGCTGAGGAGGCCCACGGGGGCACCGCGCCGCACGCCGAGCACCCGGACCGCCGTCACCGTCCCACGTAGTCCGGACCCATCAGGTGCCTCCGGCAGCACCGCCGCCCACTCCGGGCGGAAGCCGATGGTGCACGGTCCGGGCTCCACGCCGGTAGCGGGAGCCAAGGCCCGGCCCTCGATTCGCAACGCGCCCCCGGCAACCTCCCCGGGAACGAGGTTCATCCCTGGCGAGCCGATGAAGTGGCCCACCTGCTCGTGGGCGGGCTCTCTAAACAGTGTCCGGGCCGAATCGGTCTGCAGTATCCGACCGCCATGCAGCAGGCTGATGCGATCGGCAAAGGTAAGCGCTTCGGTCTGGTCGTGGGTCACGTAGATCATGGTCGCACCGATTTCCTGCTGCACGGCCTTCAGCTCCCTCCTGAGCTGCCACTTGAGCGATGGCTCCACCGCCGTGAGCGGCTCGTCGAGCAGAACCAGCGACAGCTCGGGACGGACCAACGCTCGACCGATGGCCACGAGCTGCTTCTCGAACAGGGACAAGCCGGCAGGCCGGCGGCCCATCAGCTCTGCGATGCCCAGGCGCCGGGCCATGGCATTCGCTCGGCTGCGCCGCTCGGCGGCGCGCATGCGACGGGTCTTAAGCGGAAACTCCAGATTCTCCGCCACGCTTAGAGACTCGTACAGCACGGGAAACTGAAAGACCTGCGCCACGTTGCGATCCCGCGGGGCCGTATGGGAGACGTCCCGGCCATCGAAGGTGATGCGCCCGGCGGTTGGTTGCTCGATTCCGGAGAGCAGATTCAGCAGCGTGGTCTTGCCCGCACCCGAGCTGCCCAGCAGCGCGTGCGACTCTCCGGACCCGATGCCGAGCTCGAGCTCGGCGAAAGTATCGGTAGACGCCTCCGCGTATCGGTGGCCGACGGCCTCGAGCTCAACTCTGGACATAGCCAGCCCCCTCGGCGAATTCCATGAGCGAGTGCGGCTCGGCATACAGCCGCAGCTCCTCTCCGGGCTGGCGCGTCTCGTCCAGCAGCCCTTCGAGCTTGACCACCCAGTGCGCGTCCTCCACCCGGCAATGGAGGTAGGTCTCCGAGCCGTTGGTCTCCACGGTGAGCAGCTCGGCATCGAAGGCCCGGTCATCCGGCCCATGCGGGCTGACGTGCAGGTGCTCGGGGCGAATGGCCAGATGGCGATCCGCGTAGCGCAGCAGATTGACACCCGGATCGCTCATAAGATCGGCGGCCGCGATGCTGACCGGGTGCTGGTATACGTCCAGCGGGAGCCCGGCCTGCACGGGTTCATGGTCCCCGAGCAGGAGCACCTCGTCGCCCAGGTTGAAGGCGTCCCGGGGATCCGAGCTGGTGTAGACCACGACGATGCCCGCCTCCTGCAGCAGACCTCGGAGCTCGAGCTCAAGCGACTCCCGCAGCTTGAAATCGAGGTTCACCAGCGGCTCGTCAAGCACCACCACGCGGGCGTCCTTGGCAAGCGCCCGGGCAATCGCCAGACGCTGCTGCTGCCCCCCGGACAGCTGCGCAGGGCGCCGGTCGAGCAGCTCGGCAATGTGCAGCTTCGCGGCCAGGGCCTCTACCTGCCGGCAACGCTCACGTGCGGGCACGCCCCGCGCGCGCAGGGGTGAGGCGATGTTTTCCTCCACGGAAAGGGTGGGGTAATTGACGAACGACTGGTACACCAGCGACACCGGCCGCTGTCCCGGCGGGGCCTGGGTGATGTCGACCCCGTCCAGCATGATCCGACCATTCCCCGCGGGCTCCAGACCGGCCAGCAGCCGGCAGAGACGGGTCTTGCCCGACCGGTTGCGCCCGAGGACCACGGCGATCCGACCTGGCCGAAACACATGGTCCAGCGGCTTCGCGCCCGCGGCGAGACGGATTTCCTGAAGCGTCAGCACCGCTGCCCCGGACCCACCGCCCGCCTGTGTCGCTGGGACATCGTTGACCTTGACCTGCAAAAGCCAAAGTATACCGTTCCCCATCCGCTGCAGAATCGAAGGACCATTGGACGAGCTGTTCGAAACCTATGACGAGGCGGGCAGGCCCATTGGGCTCATGGCGCGCCACCGGGTCCACACGCTCGGCGCCTGGCACCGATCTGCCCACGTCTTTCTGTTCGACACCGCAGGCGCGCTCCTCATCCAGCGCCGGGCGCGGGGCAAGGACCTCTATCCCGATCTGTGGGACTACAGCGTCGGCGAGCACCTCGTGCCCGGCGAGACCTATCTGGACGCCGCGCGGCGGGGGCTGCAGGAAGAGCTCGGCGTGCGGGGCGTGCTGCTCGAATCGGTTGGCGACGTGAGGCGTTGGCGGTCCCATCAGGCGGAGCTGGGCTTGAGGGACAACGAACTCCAGCAGGCGTTCAAGGGCGTGCACGACGGCCCCTTGGAGCCGGATACCGCAGAGGTGGCGGCGGTGCGCGCCGTCGGGTTGGAGGAGCTCGCCTCGGAAATCGAAAGGCGCCCCGCCCGCTTCACGCCCTGGTTCGTCAGAGACCTTCGGGAGCTCGGATTCGTGAGGTAGGCCCTCGCGCGGCGGCACTTGCCAGCACGACAGATCCAGGCGTAGCCTCCATCTTCCTAGCTCGTTGGGGCGCCCACGTGGCTGAACTCGCAACGCCCGCCGGCCGGCTGGCCAGATACCGCACGGACTACCTCCTCATGACCTGCGCAGCCATCGCGTTGGTGCTGCTGGTGCTGGCGCTGGCGGACGCCGTGCCCATGGGCAGCCCGCTTGGCCGCGCGGCACACACAGTGCACGAGATGCTCGCCGCCATGTGGTGGGGCATCGCGCTGGCGATCGTCATCATCGGCGTGCTGGAACGCATACCCCAGGAGTTCATCATCGCGTTGCTTGGACCCCCCGGAAGCCGGCACGGCGTTCTGCGAGCCGCCGTCGCCGGGGTACTGCTCGATCTCTGCAGCCACGGAATCCTCGCCATCGGGGCAAAGCTCTACCAGCGCGGCGCAAGCGCCGGGCAGGTCATGGCGTTCCTCATCGCCAGCCCCTGGAACTCCATCTCCCTGACCTTCATCCTGGTTGGTCTCATCGGGCTCGGCTGGACCGTCGCCTTCATCGCGCTGTCTTTAGTGGTTGCCATCGCCACCGGCTTCGCCTTCGACCAGCTGGCGCGCACCGGACGCATCCCGGCCAACGAGGCGCAGGTCGACCTGCCGGAGGATTTCCGTTTCGGCCCCGCATCGCGGGAGCTCATCAGCACCATCGAGTGGGAGCCCCGCCTGGTGTCGGAGATTGTCATCAACGGGTTGCGAGGCACCCGGATCGTGCTCCGCTGGCTCACGTTCGGGCTCGTCGTCGCCGCCGCGCTTCGTGCGTTTCTAAGCGCCGACGACTTCGCGCAGTGGTTCGGCCCGAGCCTGCTCGGCCTGGGGCTGACACTCGTCGGGGCCAGCATCTTCGAGGTCTGCTCCGAGGGATCCGTGCCCATCGCCGCGGATCTGATGAACCGGGCTAGCGCGCCCGGGAACAGCTTCACCTTCCTCCTCGCCGGCGTGGCCAGCGACTACACGGAGATCATGGTCCTGCGCGAGGCAACCGGGTCGACGAAGATTGCCTTGATGCTGCCGGCGATCTGCGTCCCCCAGGTGCTGCTGATCGGCTGGGTGCTGAACCAGCTCTGACCGAACGCCGGCCGGCGGGAGCGTGCCCGATCAGAACAGACCCATCTGACGGTCATCTCCAATCACCCGAGCAAAGTCCAGACCCAGAGACGCGAGCACGGGCTCGGCCACCGGCTTGATCTGCTTGTCGACGTAGTGCTCCCTGTCCGGCTCGTGCTGCAAAGCATCGAGCGGCTCGGGTCCCGCCGTGGTGACAAGGTAAGCGACTGTTCTCCCCGGCGGCTCCTCAGACTTCCTCGCCGCGGCCACGTGAGGGGGGTTGCTCGCCGTGTAGCTGTCCAGGCGTTTTCTCAGCCCTTTGCGGTAGACCAACAGCTCGTCCAGCTCCCCGCGGCGGAGCCGCGCGACCACATCGGCCAGGTAGTCGTCCACTGCCGCGTTCGAAAAGAGTCTGGCATACAGCTCCCGCTGTACCTGCTTGGCGAGCTCGGTCCAGTCCCGGCGAACGACCTCCATGCCCACGAACTCGACCTCGTCGGCCCCGGCCGGCAACCCGGCGTAGCGCTTTCGCGCACCCGCGGCCCCGTGACGAACCGATGGCAGGAAGAGCTTGGCGTAAAGCTTCTCGAACTCCAGCTCGAGCCGGCTGACCACTCCCCAGCGCTCCCGCACGTCGGCCGCAACGTCGGCATTGAGCTGGGCGGCAAGATCGTTCGCTTCCGCCAGGGCCGCATCGACACCGGCTTGAGCCGACCGAACGAACAGGCTGTCGGTGTCACCGTAGAGCACGTCGAAGCCCCTGGCCTCGAACCAGCGCTTGGACCACTGCAGCAGATGCCGGCCCTGACCGGTGATGGCATTGGCGATCTCGACGTTGTGAAACCGACAGGCCGGCGTGCCGAGCACCCCGTAGAACGAGTTCATGAGGATCTTGATCGCCTGGGAGGCCACGCTGTCTCCCGCAGCCTTTGCGGCTTCCCTGCGGGGAAACAGGTCGTCGAGCATGCGCGGCAGTATGGCTGGGCCCCGCCGGAAGCCCGCGCCGTTGACAAGGCGGATCACGTCGGGCTCCTCCCGGCCGGACGGGACGAAGCCCAGCGGGTCGACGTTGAAAGTTCGCATGATGCTCGGGTACAGGCTTTTGAAGTCGAACACCATCACGTTCCGGTGCACGCCGGTGACGGGCTCGAACACCTGACCCCCGGACTGAGCAGCGTGAACGCGGCTGTCATCAGAGCGCACCGTTGGCGCCACCAGATCACGTTGTCCCAGCGACGACAGATATAGGAAGTCGAAGGAAGCGATGCTGGCAGCCACCCGATCCGGCGTCATCCCCGTCAGCCGGCTGCGGGCGAAGGCGAGGTTCATGAGGTCGAGTCGGTTGACGATGTCGAGCGCGAGGCGCGCATCCGTTCGAGCGTAGAGCGCGAACCCCGGCAAATCCTGGCGGTAGCGCTGCATGATCTCTCCCGCGCGATCGCGCAGGTCGCCGTCCAGCGTCTTTCCCTCTCCAAGGACGTCCCGCGCAACGGCGTCCAGGGAGTACTCCTCCATCCGCACGAACGCACCGCGGAGCAGGTCCATGCCGTCGAGCACGAGGCGGCCGGGAATGGTGGCGTTGCCACTACCGAAGTAGCCCTGGGCCGAGCGTATGCGCAGGCCGCCCGGCTGGCGCCCGAGCTGAAACGGATGGCGCACCCTGGCAGCGATTCTGGCGAGAACCGTAAAGTCGAAATCAATGACGTTCCAGCCGGTGAGGACGTCGGGGTCGACGTTGCGAACGACCTCGCAGAAAGCTTCCAGCACCGTCCGCTCGTCGGCGAAGCCTCGGGCACGTTCGGGCATCGGCCGGCACTCGGGGTCGACGATCAGCACCTCGTCCACACCGGCGCCGTAGACGGCGATGCCGAGCAGTCGGTCCGCCTTCGCGTTGGTCTCTATATCGAAGGATAGGACCAACGGCTCGACGTCGACTTCGGCAGCGCTGACCTCGGGATCGTCGAGGATCCAGCCCACCCCATCCCCCCGGCGCGCTGGCCCGCGGACTCGACAGCCACCGCGGATTCCCCGGTCGATCAGATAGCGCATCGCAAAGCGGACGTCGGCCTCGAACGTCTCAACCCCAAGCCCGTGGAGCCGCTCCCGTGCGGGCGGAGCGTCCGACGGCACAGGCACGGCCACCCGGACCACAGGCTCCCCGGAGAACGTTCGGGCGCTGACGGGTTCCAGGGTTATGCCGTCGACGCCTGTGGCCCGCTCGGCATCTTGGCGCCGCACGTAGAAGTGAGGCCGCTGCCGATGATCACGCACCAGGAACGTCTCGCCGGTCTCCAGGCGGCCGAACAGGTAAACCACGGGAACCCCCGCGTGAACGCGATAGGTAGCCTGCAATATAAAACCGGCTGCATCCATGGATCTGTCGGCCTGGAGCCGTTTGAACGCCGAGGTCGGCGGGACGGTTCATTGTGCCCATGGCCGTCAGCCGAAACCAAGGCCCGTCCATGGCGTTGCGGCCGGCGCGATGCTGCCACTAAGATGCGCCGATGAGTCGATCCGAAGGCAACATCCTTCTCGTCGAGGACAACGCGGACCTGGCCGAGACCGTCGGCGCGTTCCTCGAGGCCAAGAACTACGTGGTGGACTACGCCGCGGACGGGCTGCTAGCCGTGCAGCTCGCTACCAGCGAACCCTTCGACGCCATCGTGCTCGACATCATGCTGCCCGGCATCGACGGCATCGAGGTCTGCCAGCGTCTGCGCCGGGATGCCAAGCTCTCCACCCCCATCATCATGCTTACGGCGCGGGACCAGCTTCAGGACAAGCTCGATGGCTTCGACGTCGGAGCCGACGACTACCTGGTCAAGCCCTTCGACATGCCAGAGCTGGTCGCACGCATCGAGGCGCTGATACGCCGCGGCCGCGGGGTGAGCTCGGCCTACACCGTGGGCAAGCTGCACATGGACCTGGACACCATGTCCGTTTTCCGCAGCGATACCGAGATCCCCCTGTCGAGAACGCTGTTCGACATTCTCAAGATCCTTCTGCGCGAGCACCCGAAGGTGGTTCCCCGGGAGACCATCGAGCGTGAGCTGTGGGGCGACGACCTCCCCGACAGCGACACCCTGCGCAGCCACCTGTACAACCTGCGCAAGGCGGTGGACAGGCCGTTCGACGAGCCGCTCATCGAGACCCTGGCGGGCCGCGGCTACCGCGTGCGTGCACCCGAGCCGGAAACCGGCTGACCAGCGCGACGTTTCACACCCCTTTCACCGTCGCCCCTCTACTTTCGATCGTAAAGAACGACAGAAAGGATCCCTCATGAGCACACCACGGCCCGTTGAGATCGAGTCCATGCCCGACATCGCAGGGCGCCCGCACACCAAGCCCCAGGGCACCCTAGACTGGGTGGGCATGAGCGACATTCATCAGCCCATCCTGGTACGCACCGGGAATGCCAACCAGCGCGTTCAAGCCAGGGTCCAGGTCTACGTCGATCTGAACGATCCCCACGCCAAGGGCATCCACATGTCGCGGCTGTATCTTCTGCTCGACGAGCACGCGCGAACCCGACCGTTGTCCATCGCCGGGCTGAAAATGCTGCTCGGTTCGATGCACAGCTCGCATCTAGACCTGAGCAGCAGCGCGTTTGTGCAATTCGACTTCGAGTACGAGCTGCGTCAGATGGCACTGCTGTCAGACAACGCCGGTTGGAGTTCGTACCCCGTAACCGTTAAAGGCACGCTGGCCAATGGCAAGATGACGTTGGAGCTCGGCGTCGAGATCCTGTACTCGAGCACTTGTCCCTGCTCCGCCGCGCTGGCCCGCCAGCTGATCCAGAAGGCTTTCGCCGACCGGTTCGACAGTGACCGCCCCATCGACTTCGCGGACGTCAACGAGTGGCTGGGCACGGAGCAGGGCATCGTGGCGACGCCGCACAGCCAGCGGAGCGTGGCGAAGGTCATCACCCAGCTGGCCGACGACGTCAACGACCTCCCCATCGCAACCCTGATCGACACGCTGGAGACCGCGATCGGCACCCCGGTCCAGGCTGCGGTGAAACGCCAGGACGAGCAGGAGTTCGCGCTGCGAAACGGACAGAACCTGATGTTCTGCGAGGATGCCGCGCGCAAGCTGCAGACGGCGCTGAATGACGATCCCTCCTACAGCGACTTCTGGTTGCGAATCGAGCATCACGAGAGCCTGCACGCTCACGACGCGGTGAGCATCGTTACTAAGGGCATCGACGGCGGCTACCTGCCGATCCCCTGACTCACTTCTCCCGGAAAAACGCCACTTCCACCCGGGTCCCTTCACCAGGCCTGCTGTGAGCCGAGATGCTCCAGCCGGCTTGGTGGACGAGCCTCTTGACTATGGCGAGCCCTAACCCGTGCCCCCGCGTCACTCCTCTGCTCTCGTCGACCCGGTAGAACGGCTCGAACGCGTTCCTCAGCTCCTCTCCAGACATCCCCACGCCCGTATCTCCCACCTGCACCGAGTGGTCGGTGACGGTCACGTCGACCCGGCCGCCGTGGGTGTAGTTGATGGCATTGCGGATGAGGTTGCCAAGAACGATCTCCAGGACTTTCTCCGGGGCGCGCACGCGCAGCTCGGCATGCTCGTGCAGCGCGAGGCTGTTCTCGGCGCGGTCGGCCATAGGCTGCAGGAGCTCCAGCTGGCCTGCCACCACGGAGTTGACGCTGACGTCCTCCCGCGGCATCTCCACCTGCTCCTCCCGGGCTAGCAGCAGCAGGGTCTCAAGCAACGCCTCCATGTCTGAGACCGTGCGTCTCATCCGGGCCAGGGCCTTCTGCTCGTGCGCCGGTCGATCGCCGGCCTGCTCGAGCAGGTCCAGGCTGCCTTTGAATATGGCCACGGGCGTGCGCAGCTCGTGACCCGCATCCCGGGTAAAGATTCGCTCGCGCTCAACGAAGGCGGCCAGCCGCGTGGTGAAGTGCTCCACGGCCTGGATCATGCTCACGACCTCCGCGTCGGCGTGGGCGCGCAGCGGGTCCAGATCGCGGCCGATCTCGCGATTGGCATTGAAGTCGAAGTCCTCCAGATAGGCGGCCAAGCGCACGATGGGGGACACTGCGCGCTGGGAGAGCCGGTAGGTCACGAAGGACGTGCCGTAAATCAGTAACAGCACGAGGGCGAGGGGGACGATGCCGAAGTAGAAAGCCAGCTCGGTCAACTGCTCGAACTCGACCACCAGGAACAGCCGCTTGCCGTCTCGTTCCGAGACGTGCACGACAGCCTCGGAGCCTTCGAACTCCTGCCGGACGAAACCCTCTGGGGCGAGATCCCTGTACTTCTCCGGCACGCCCGAGAAGTCGCCGTCAACGGCCATGTAGCCCTGCAGGTTGTACACGTCGGGCAGGCCGTGCTGAGGATCGGCTTCGTATCGGCTCCAGAAGTGCGAGGCCTCGTCGTTCAGCGTTTCCCGGTACAACACTCCGTAGATGATGTTGTAGGCCAAGTAGATGCCGACGAGGGTGACGAGGCTGATGATCGTCACTTGGATGAAGAAAGCCCGGATGAGCTTGGACCTGATCCCCTTAGGCTTCATCTCAATCCGTTCTCCGGCGGGCGCAGAACCCCGGCGTCAGCGTGGGGCAAAACGGTAGTGGCACACGAGCCACTCTTCCCCGCCACGATAGGCGAACAACTCCTCGCAAGCCATGAAAAACATCCGCCAGCGCTGAACCCAACGACCAACCTCGGACGCGCCGTACGTCTCTTCCAGCGCCTTCACCACTCGACCTTCATTGGCATCGAGATTTTCCAGCCACGCGCGAGACGTCTTCTCGTAATTGACGCCGGACACGCTCCACCGTCGCTCGCAGCGCAGGTCGTCCTGGAAGAACAGCAGGGTATCCGCCGCCGGCATGAGACCGCTGGTGAAAAAATAGCGTCCCATCCAGTTGCCGTCCCCTTCGGTTTCGTATGGGTACAGAAGATGGCGGTGGCAGAAGATGTGCACGAAGAGCTTGCCATCCGGCGCGAGCCAGCCCGCGATGCGATTCAGCAGCAGGGCATAGTTGCGCATGTGCTCGAACATCTCGACGGAGATGATGCGGTCGTAGGCGCCGGGCAGCTCGAGCTCGTTGACGTCTGCTGTGACGACCTCCACGTTGTTAAGCCCGCGAGCGGCCGCTTGCGCTTCGATGTACGCACGCTGGCCGTGGGAATTGCTCACCGCCGTGAAGCGGCTGTCGGGATACCGTTGCGCAGCCCACAGCGTGAAGGAACCCCAGCCGCAGCCCAGGTCGAGCACCCGCTGCCCGTCGGCCAGCTCCGCGCGCTCGGCATACAGCGCGAGCATGTGCGCCTCCGCCTCGTCCAGGTCCGCGGCGCCGCGCTCCCAGTAGCAGCTGCTGTATTTCAGGTGCTTACCCAGAACCGCGCGGAAGAACTCGGCGGGCACTTCGTAGTGCTGCTCGTTCGCCAGGTCCGTGTCCAGCGCAACGGGGCTTTGTTCCAGCTCGCGCAGCAGACGCTGGTGCCGCTCCGCCTGGGCGGCAACGCCGTGGGACCCTTCGTCCTTAAGCCGCTGGGCGACGAGCCTGCGGATCCCAACCCGAACCAGGGAATCCGGGAATCGACGGGCCTCCGCCAGATCGATGAGTATGCTCATGAAACTACCTCCTTGAACTAATGGGTCACCTTCTGGCGACCGCTTGCTTGCCGCCGACACAGGGCGCCGGCATGACCGCCCGAGCGCTCACCGAACCGGGCGCGAGGCGCGTCCTCAGTCGCTGAGCGCTCCCCGCCAGGGCTGACCCCGGTACGACGGCTTAGCGAACAGCAGCTGAACGTCGCTGATGGCCCGCTCCAGGAACCCGCCCTCGCAGTACGCGAGATAGAACCGCCACATTCGCACAAAGCGCTCGTCGAACCCCAACGAGAGGATTTCCCCCCGCCGGGCCTCCACGCGCTCGCGCCAGGTGCGCAGGGTTCGCGCGTAGTCCTGGCCGATGTCTTCGAGATTGACCAGCACCGCGTCAGTCTGGCGCGCGGCGGCGTCTACCAGCACAGACACCGCGGGGATGAAGCTGCCCGGGAAGATGTGTTTCTTGATGAAGTCGGCTTCCGCCAGGGCGCCACGATAGCGTCGGTCCTGGATGGTGATCGCCTGCAGCGCGATCAGGCCGCCCGGCCGGGTAAGCCGCGACAGGGCGGCAAAGTAACGGTCGAGGAACTCGTGCCCGACGGCCTCGACCATCTCCACGGACACCACCTTGTCGTAGCAGCCGTCCAGGTCGCGATAGTCCGACAGCACGGCGTCGACCCGATCCTGCAACCCCGCGGCCCTCACCCGCGCCCTGGTGGCTTCCAGCTGAGCGGGCGAGATCGTGGCCGTGGTGACCCGACAGCCGAAGCGCGACGCCGCGTAAACCGCCAGGCCTCCCCAGCCCGAGCCGATCTCGAGCAGGTGATCGTCAGGGCAGAGCTCGAGCTTGCGGCACAGCCGCTCCAGCTTGGCTTCGCTGGCCTCTTCAAGGGAGTCGTGCTCGGACTCGAACACGGCTGACGAGTACATCATCTTGTCGTCGAGGAAGACCTCGAAGAACTCGTTGCTCAGATCGTAATGGGCTTCGATGTTCTGCCGGCTCCCCTGTCGGGTGTTGCGTCGCAACAGGTGCTTCGAGCGGTTTGCCCACCGCAGGAGCAGGCTGCCGACACCGTCGACCGCATCGAGGACATCGCGGTTGCGGGCGAAAATTCTGATCAGAGAGACCAGATCGTCGCAGGACCAATCCGCATCCATGTATGACTCCCCGGCGCCAACGCTACCGCCCAGCACGAGCCGCCGGTAAAAGCGCGGATCACGAACCTCCACGTGCACCTCTGGGAGGCCGATTCCGAAAACCTCCGTACGACCGGCTTCGGTCAGCCGGATGGTGCCCTCCCGCAACCGGCCGAGCGCCTTGCGCGCCAGGGCGGCAAAGGGGCCCGCAGGCGCAGTTCGTCTCGCGTCGCCATACAGGGTGTTGTCGGTCATGATACCGGCGCCTCCTCGGCGCGATCGGGATGCGGGTAAAAGGGGGAGCGTTTGAGATAAAGACGCGCGGCCTGCCAGTAGATTCGCGCAAGCGTCACCAGGTTCTGCAGCGGGAAGCGGGCAGCGCCCCGAAGCAGACGCCCCCGGGTCATGGGGGCAACCTTCAACCGCAATCCAGCATTGAAGGTCTCCTCTCCCTCCCTGAAAAGGGCCATGGCGATCTTCACCTCATCACCGGCGATGGCAAATTGCCACCGATATTCGAGGTCCATCGGCATGAACGGCGAGACGTGAAAAACCTTGGGGAAGGTAAACGCGAGCTCGCCCACCTGGCCACGAGCGTCAAGGATGTAAGTGTGCCGCTCATCCCAGGGGGTGTTGTTGATGACGGCGAGAATGAATTCCAGCCCGCTATTGCCAACGCAGAAATAAAAGCTGACCGGGTTGAACCCCGAGACCCAGCTGCGCGGCTGGGTCAGCAGAAATACTCGCGCGGGTGCGGGGAAACCTTGACTGGTCAGGCGCGCGCGGACGGCGCCGAGAAGGTCGTCGTCACCGTCGAGATGATCCTTGGGCGCGATTGCCAGCGGGCTCAGCCCCAGGCGACGCCGGAGCAGGCGCAGGGGGCCCCGGCCAAGGCGGGCCAGATCCAGCCAGAGCATCCAGACGCGATACCGGAACTGGTGCGCGGGGGCCGCGCGACGGTGGTGGACCCACCCTTCGCAGACGCCATCGCGCAGGAGCTCAGGCGGCATCGGCCACGGCCCCCAGCATGCCTTCGGCAACCTCGACACCGCTGACAAAACCGTCCTCGTGAAACCCCCAGCCCCAGTAGGAGCCGGCGTACCAGGTCTGGCGAACGCCGTTGATCTCGGACTTGCGGCGCTGGGCCGCACGTGAGCGGCGATTGAACACCGGGTGGGCATACTCGCGTACGCTCCAGACGCGCTCCAGGGGCATCCGCGGGTTGAGGGTGACGAAAAAGTTCTCGCGACCGGGCAGGGACTGGAGAAGGTTCATCCAGTAGCTCACCTGGCAACGTTCGGGATGCTCGGCATCCACCACGGCGTTCCAGCTGGACCAGGCGGCTCGATGCTCCGGCATGACCCGCTCGTCCGAGTGAACGACCACCCGATTCGGCTGGTAGGCAATTCCACCGAGGACGTCCCGCTCCGCCTCGCTCGGATCAGCGAGCAGCGCCAGCGCCTCGTCGCTGTGGCAGGCCACCACAACGGCATCGAAACGCGTCGTTCCCGAAGCAGAGGTGATGTCTACGCCGGACGGCGTGCGGGACACGGTCTGCACGGGGTCGGCTACCCGCACCTCGCCGGTGAAATGGGTCAGGAAGACCTGAACGTAGGTGGAAGAACCGCCCTTGATTACCCGCCACTGCGGGCGACCGTCGAGCTGAAGCATGCGGTGATGGGTCATGAAGGCAATCACGTGCCGGGCCGGAATCGCCAGCGCCGCATCCGGCGCCGCCGACCACAGCGCGCCGCACATGGGCCCGATGTGATCCTCGATGAACCCCGCGCCGTACCCATGCCGATCGAGCAGCTCGCCGAGGCTGAGCGTCTCGTCCAGGGGGTAGTCGATGGCATCCCGGTAGAATCTGCGAAGGTCGGTGAGCATACGCAGGAACCTGGGCGAGACCAGGTTGCGCCGCTGACAGAACAACGCCCCGAACCCGCGGCTGCCGTACTCGACGCCGGTGGCGTGGTTGGAGACACCAAAGGACATGTCCGACGGCTGAGATTCGACGCCCAGCTCGTCCAGCCACGACGAGAACCGCGGGTAATTCTCCCGGTTGAACACGATAAATCCGGAGTCCACGGCGTGAGTGGCGCCGCCGACGAGCACCGAGTGGGTGTCGGTGTGGCCGCCCAGGCGCCCCTGCCCTTCGTAGAGCACCACGTCCGCGTCGTTCTGCAGCCGATACGCGGCGGCGATGCCGGAAACGCCCGCTCCCACCACCGCGATCCTCACGAGCGCCCCTCGCGAAGCACGGCCGGGGGAACGGGCTTCAGATCCCAGACGAGGCCCAGCCAGGCCATGACCTTGAGCAGGTAGAACGAGACATCAACCTGCCACCAATAGAAGCCCTGCCGAGCGGAGCCGGCATATCGGTGATGATTGTTGTGCCAACCTTCGCCCAGGGTCAGCAAGGCAACGAGCAAGTTGTTTCGGCTTTCGTCCCGGGTCTCGAAGCGTCTGCGACCCGAGCGGTGCGCCAGGGAGTTGACCAGCAGCGTCGCGTGAATGAGCGCGACGGTGGAGATGAAGTAGCCCCAGACCAGCATCTGCCAGCCGTCGGTGCCGAGCCCGGGCGCCAGCCTTTCCAGCCCCCACCCCAAAGCGAACATGGCCGCGCCGAGCAGGATGGGCACCATGGTGTCGAACCGGTTAAGCCAGACAAGCTCGGGATACCTGCTCCAGTCCCGCACCCTGGCCATCTCGGTTTCGAAATGCTCACCAGAGAGGAACCAGCCCATGTGAGACCAAAAAAACCCATCCTGAGGGCGGTGCGGATCGTCAGGGGTGTCGGTGTGCATGTGGTGGCGACGGTGGTGGGCAGCCCACCACAGCGGCCCGCGCTGGGTGGACGATGCGCCGAGCACGGCGAACACGAACTGGCAGGCGCGCGAGGTCCGAAAAGACTTGTGGGCGAAGTAACGATGATAAAACGCGGTGATCGCGAACATCCGGAGCAGGTAGGCGGCCACCGCCACCCCAACGGCCACCGGGCTGACCCCGACCCAGATGACGGCGAAGCAGGCCAGGTGCAGGCCGATGAACGGCCAGATGCGCAACCAGTCCACGCCGCGCCCGCGGCGTATCCTGGCCCGATCCGAATCTAATTGCCGCGTCAGCGTGGCCAGCATCGCCCCAACCCTGAAGAAAAGGGCCGCCACTATGCGCGGCGCGGCGTGAAAGCCACGTCAACAGCCAGCCGGGCCGGTACCGGGGTCTATGGGTCGATGAGAACGCCGGGGTTGAGGATTCCGTTGGGATCCAAGGACCGCTTCATCGCTTTAAGCGCCTGGGCATACAGCGGCGGGTGCTGATCCTCCCAGCCGGCGCGATGCATGCGCCCCACGGCGTGATGATGCGTCACCGTACCACCAGCATCCACCACCACCGCGGTTGCCTCGTCCTTGATGACCTGCCATTGCTCGTGCTCTGCACCGAGCCGAGCCACGCCGGAGAAACTGTAATACGGTGCCGGACCATCGGGGTAGACGTGGGTAAATCGACAACTGAGCCGCGCTCCCGGCCCCAGAACCTCCTCGAGCACCCGGCCCACCCGCTCCCTCACCGCCGCATCGAAGGCCGGCCAACGGTCCCAGGTGATGGCGGTCTCGAAGGTGTCCGCCAGCAGGCCAAGGCCGCTGGTCAGGCCCGCGTTCACGCCGATGAAGGCCGATCGCCACGCGCCTACGGACCCTTCCCGGCCGGTGGCTTTGCCAGAACCGTCATCCACGCGGATCCCCTCATCGTCCACCAGCCCGCCAGCCCCCCGGGCGATGGCCACCGCGTCGCGCATCAGATCGCCCTGGGGCACATCCGCGGACTCGAAGCCGATTATGAGCAGCGACCGGCCGTCACCGAGACCGGCACTTTGAGCCGCTTCGGCGGGATCCAGCAGGCGCAGGTTCGCGGGCCACAATTTTGCCTGCACGATCTGCCGGGCGGCCTCCGCCCCGGCTTCCCAGCTGGCGAAGACCACGCCCGCGGTCGCCCGATAGACGGGCCGCTTCTGAAGCCGCAACCAGCACTCCGAAATGACGCCGAGGATGCCTTCGGAGCCCATCACCATCCGATCCGGGCTAGGTCCGGCGCCGCTGCCAGGCAGTCTTCGAGACTCCCACCACCCGGCCGGGGTCAGCATGCGAACACTCTCGACAAAATCGTCGATGTGGGTGTGGTTGGTGGCGTAGTGCCCGCCGGATCGGGTCGCCACCCAGCCGCCAACCGTGGACCAGGGGAAACTCTGCGGGAAATGTCGCAGCGTGAGGCCCAGCGGCCGCAGAGCATCCTCCAGGTCCGGCCCGAGGACGCCCGCCTGAATGCGCGCCGCCCGGGAAACCTCGTCCACCTCCAGAACCTGATGGAAGTGATCCATGTCGATGGTGACCGCGGCATCCGCGCTTTCGGGCACGCGCACGCCCCAGACCACCGACGTGGCGCCCCCGAAGGGGATCGCCGCGTAGCCGTGCTGATCGCACCAGGCAAGGGTGGCTTCGAGCTCTGCCTCGTCGCGCGGATGGGCCACCGCGTCCGGCGGGGTGTCGAACTCTCCTCGCAGCCCGGAGAGCAGCTCGAGAGGATGGCCGCCATGAGTATGGACCACGCGCTCCGCGTGATCCGTGGTGACCCAGCCCTGCAACCCAGAAGGCACGGCTAGGCGCGCCTTCCGCAAGCCGATCTCGCCGATCCGCGGGATGGGGGGCGGCTCGACTGCGCGGCCGAGCTGATCGGACAAGCGCGCCGCCGCGTTGCGACGTTCCGCTTCAGAGGGCTCGTCGGACCGATACCCCCAGGTCCAGAAGCTCCGGGGTTGCTGCCATTTAGCCATCTGTTTTCTCCTGGCGCGCCTCCACGACGGCGACCGGAATGTTCAGGCCGGGGACCGGCTTGCCCTCGGAGTCACGCGGGGGATCGATACCGAGCAGCGCGGCGATGGTGGCCGCCAGGTCCACCTGATGCACGGATGGCAGACGCGAGCCTGGCGGAACGCCGCGGCCCAGCGCGAGAAAGATGCCCGCCATGTCCGGATGGTTCGGCGGGTAGCCGTGGCTGCCGAACGTCCATCCCGCCATGCTCAGGGCCGCGACCACGGCCCCCTCCCAACCCGGCGGGCGGCTGAAGGTCAGCGGGGGCGAAGCAACCACCAGCCAATCGCCCGTTCTGGTCGGGTGGTACAGGCGCATCCACCCGGGCAGCCTATCGCCCGCGTAGGCCGTGGCACCTTCGATCTGGCGGAGCAGGTCGCCCGCGCGCGCGTGGTCTTCGGGATCGTCCAGGTAGACCTGAGCTACCGTGCTGCCGGTGACGCGGGCACCAATGCCGGCCGCCTCCAGCAGCCCGCGCAGGTCCGTGTACAGATGGCTTTCCGCCATGCCGTGATCGCTCACGATCACAAGCGTGGTCGACGCCCAGAGATCGAGCGCGTCGAGGCCTTCCAGCAGCCGCTGCAGCTGCTGATCCTGCGCCGCGATCTGCTCCGTGACGCGCTCGCTATCGGGCCCGAAGCGGTGACCGATGGCATCGGCACCGGCCCAGTAGCTCATGATCAGCCGCGGGCGCTGGCCGTCGGGCAGCTGTAGCCACTCGAGGATACGGTCCACCTTGACGGCTTCGGGTCGGGCGCCATCGAAAGGACTCTCCCGGTGCCGGGTTCCGCGGCCTCGCCAGTCGCTTTCCGACCCGACCCAGAAGTAGGTGGCCGCGACGACCCCCTGACGCTCGGCCGCGATCCAGATCGGCTCCGCCAGGACCCAGTTGGCATCCGACCCCATCCGGAAGGCGCCGCGTTGCCGGTCGACGAAATGGTTGCCGACGATTCCGTGCCGGTCGGGGTGAGTGCCCGTCGCCAGCGAGACGTGTCCCGGGAAGGTGGCCGAGGGGAACACGGTGATCAGCCGTTCGGCCCGGGCACCTTCGCGAATCAGCCTGGCGAGCCCTGGAAAATCAGCGCGGTCCGGGTAGTCGTGGCGCATGCCGTCCCAGGAAAGGACGATCACCGTCGAGTCTTCGGCCGCCGCGGCCGCGACTGGCGCAGTGACGACAAGCAGGGCAAGGGCCAACAGGAGCAGGGCGGAGATGATGCGTTCACCGACCATGCTTGAGACTCCGCAGCGACGCCAGCACCGGCATGGCTGCCAGCTGCTCGGCCGAGAGCTCACCCCATTGAACCCCGACCGGGGCCGCGGGCGGCACCCGCACGCGAATCGTGCGCGTCGGCGTGCAGATCAGGCTGAGCGGCAGGTCGTTATCGGCGATGGGAAAGTCATCTACCAGCTGCACGTCGTGGACCGTGGTGGCCACCGGAACCGGGCGATGGCCGAGCTCCCTTAAGATGGCGAACTCCAGGTCGCTGTACCCGGCCCCCTTGCCCACCCGCTTGCCCGAGGGGGTGACCGCCGCACAGCCGGTCACGATGGCGTCCAGCTGGGGCAGGTGCTCTAAATCGACAGGCTGCGCCCAGCGCAGCATCGTCTTGAGCGCGGCCGCCTCGCGCAGCCGATCGGTGGGTATCCCGGCCGGGTCAAGCAGGTTGAACCCGGCGGCGAGCTTGGGCGTGGGCACGAAGACCTGGATCCCCCGCTGCAATGCCAGGAGCCGCACAGGCAACTGGGGCGAGTCCGGATTGACCTTGATGGCCCGGGCCTCGGAGAAGGGAGCTTCGGCGAAAATGCGTTCGGCAGCTGCCGCCGCACCGACGAAGTTCGGGATCCGCCCGTGAGGCGGGAACGGAAACCTGGCCAGACGACGATCGTTAAGCGCATCCCACGCCCACTGGCGCGCGTCTGCCTTGGAGCCGAACCTGGTGACGTCTTCTTGCAAGGCGAGTGGTGACAGCCGATATCGTCACGGCATACTACACGGCCCCTCAGAGAGATGGCATGACCAACTTCGTCCTGCAGCGATACCCGGCGCTCGGCTTTCCGCGCTATCGGAAGTTCTGGTTTGCCTCTCTCGCCTCGGTCGGCGCGACCCAGCTGATCACCCTGGCCCAGGGCTGGCTGATCTTCGAGCTCTCCGGGTCGGCTTTGCAGCTGGGAATCCTGGGCGCCGCGGTCGCCGCGCCCAACATTGCGATGACGCTGATCGGTGGCGTGGTCGCCGACCGTTTCGACAAGCGTCTCATCCTGGTCTGGACGTCCGGGACCATCGCCGCGCTGCTCGCCTTGCTCGCCTGGCTGGACTACAGCGGCGCCGTGCGCGTCTGGCACGTTCTGGCCGTGGCGGCCGCGGTATCGCTCATCACCGGGCTGGATTGGCCCGCCCGGGTCTCCATCTTTCCCCAGCTGATCGACCGGCCGGCCTTCATGAGCGCCGTCGCGCTCAACTCCATCATCTGGCAGGCGACGCGTATGGCCATGCCCGCCCTCGGCGGCATCATCATCGCCGCCAGCGACACCTGGGTGCTGTTCGTCCTCGGCAGCGGCGGGTTTCTCACCATGATGGCCGTCATCAGCGGGTTGCACGTGACCACCAGCGACGCTCATCACGCGTCTCCGCTGGAGCAGATCGCCGAGGGCGTGCGCTACATTGTCAACGAGGAGTTGTTCAAGTGGCTCGTGCTGCTCACGTTCATCGGCATGTTCTTCGCAAGCAGCTACGTGCAGATCATGCCCGTCTTCGCAGACGCCCTCGAGTCCGGCGAAGCCGGATACGGGTATCTGCTGTCCGCCGGAGGCGTGGGCGCGGTTGCCGGCACCCTGCTGGTCGGGGGGGTCCAGGAGCATGCCAGGCTGGGGCTCGTGATGCTGGGCGGGGCGGCCCTATCGGCCATCATCACGGCTGCATTTGCCCTCGTCGCCGTGGGCGGTTGGTTTTTCGCAGCGCTCCTGACCACGTTCCTGGCCTCTGTCTTCACCTCGGTGTTCATGATCAGCTCCATGGCCGTCCTGCAGCTGGTCGTACCCGACGAGCTACGCGGCAGGGTCATGGGGATCCACGCCATCGGCTACAGCCTCATTCCGTTAGGCGGCCTGTTCATGGGCGCCCTGGCCGAGGCCGCCGGCCCCGCCCAGGCGGTGCTGATAGGCTGCAGCGTGTTCCTGTTCGCTATCGCGGGCGTCGCGATGACCAGCGCGACCATTCGCGGGCTCGATGGTCGCCTCGTCGCGCACCAGGACTCATGAACGAGATTGGCAAATGGCTGGTGCTCGCCGGCGTGATCGTCGTGATCATCGGCCTGCTACTGCAGATGGGTTGGCTCAGTTGGTTCGGGAGGCTGCCGGGGGACATTCGGGTGGAGCGACCGGGGCTGTCCTTCTACTTCCCCTTCACCTCGATGCTGGTGATCTCGGGCATCCTCTCCCTGGCCGCTTGGGTTCTGCGGCGCTTACTCGGCTGAGCTTAAGCCGCCCGCCTCCGCGGAGTCGTCCTTGCCGTTGCGCGCGAGCTCCAGCTGCTGGTGCAGAGCCTGAAGAGAGCTGCTCTGCAGGTCACGCTGCCGCTCCAGCTCGGCGACCTTGCGGTTCTCCTGCTCCAGCGCTTTGGCGGTCCGGTCCTGTTCCTCGGACGTATCTCGCAGCCGGGCCTCGAGCTCGAGGATCTCGCTGCGCAGGACCTCTTGCATTGCAGCGGCCGCGCCATGGGAACCCTGTGCTTCCTCCCGGGCTGCTTCCAGCTCCGCGCCGAGAACGCGGACCTGCTCCTTGAGCTGTTCGGTTTCCTGCTGCAGGCGCCGGGATATCGTTGCCAACTTGTCGGCCGCGTTGAAGCGGCGGTCGCGGCGGTCGAGCTCCTCGCTCAATGCAGCGGCCTCGCGCTCTTTCTGCTCGAGCGTGGCAACCAGCTTTCGAAGCTGCTCCTCCTGGGCATCGGCACGGGCCGCGAGTTCGAGCGTGCCGGCGTCGATGGAGCCCGACCCCCGGCGATCGCCGGCGGCCTTGCCACCCAGAGATCCGTGCAGAAGCCAGCCAACGCCCACGCCGGCAACCAGGGCCACTAGCAGATAGCCCACGATGTTGACGACGAGATAGATCACGCGGCCCCTCCGACCACCCGGAACTCGACCCGGCGGTTCTCGCGACGGCCCGATTCGCCGGCGTTCGAAGCAATTGGCTGCGTCTCGCCGTAGCCGGTGGCCATGAGCCGGTCCGGGCGAACCCCTCGCTGTACCAGAGCCTTGCGCACGGCATCGGCCCGACGCTGGCTGAGCTTGAGGTTAACCGCGGCGTCACCCAGCGAATCGGTGTGCACCGCAATCTCGACGGGCGTCGAGCAGGAGCCCATGGCACGAGCAAGCTCCGCAATGACCGGATAGCTGGAATCGCCGATCTCGGGGCGACCGGTTTTAAACTTGACGCCCAGATCCTCGTGCGCGGAATCCATCTGCGCCTGGCACGCACCGTCGGGGCCAATAACCTCGATTTCGTTCTGCACCGATGTCACCCCCGGCAACTCTGCAACGGCTGCTGCCGCGTGAATTCTTTGCGCATCGCCCGGCGCCGCGCCCGTCAGGCGGACGCGCTGGCCCATGGCCTCGACACCTGCCCAGTAAAGCCCATGCTCGCGGGCCTCGCCACCGGCGCGCACGCCGACGTCGTCCTGGATGTCTGAGGCCTCGTTGAAAACGCAAACGAACGCCAGGCAGAGAAAGAATGCCCCGGCGGCTGTGAGGATCTCGAACTGTGAGAAACGAAGGTCCATTTTCCTTACTTACAGGATTCGAGCCGAATCGGTCCGCTTAGGGAATTTTGAAACGAATGCGGCTGGTTTTTCGTGAACCGATTCTCAAGTTACCCGACCCGCGTGCCCAACGCCAACGGACGGTCCGGACCTGCGATCGCAGCCAGCGCGGCCTACCGCAGCCCCTCAGCCGACGGCTGGATCCCCCTTGTCCAAGCCAAGCCCCGCCTGCTGCGCAAAGCCGAGCGCCGCGTCGCGTTCGAGGCGATTGTTCTGTGCCAGGGTGGACAACGCGGCAAAGGCTATCCACTCGGCGGAAACCTCGAAATAGCCTCGCAGGACCTGCCGATCCTCGGAGAGCCCGAAGCCATCGGTGCCCAGCACCGTGTATGGGCCCGGGACCCAGCGGGAGATGCTCATGGGCAGGGACTTCTGGTAGTCGGAGGCGGCAACGAATATACCCTCTTCCCGTTCGAGCAGCGCCTGCACGTAGGGGCGCTCGTCACTGTCGCCGACCCCGAGCAGGTCCCGCCGCTCCGCGGCGAGCGCCTGCCTGGCAAGCTCGTTGTAGCTCGTCACGCTCCAGACGTTGCAGGCAATGCCGCGCTCGGACAGCAGACTTTCGGCCTTCAACACCTCGGTCATCAGGGCGCCGCTGCCAAAAAGGTTGACCACGGCGTCCGGCACGCGTTTGAAGCAGTACATGCCGGCCAGCACCCCCTCCTCGACGCCTTCAGGCATGGTCGGCATGGGGTACGGCTGGTTGGTGAGGGTGAGATAGTAGAAGACGTCCTCCTGAAGCTGATACATCCGCCGGATGCCTTCGCGGACCAGCAACGCGATCTCGAACGCGAACGCCGGGTCGTAGCTCTTCAGGTTGGGTATCGTGTTGGCCACCAGGTGGGAGTGGCCGTCCTGATGCTGCACCCCTTCGCCGTTGAGCGTGGTGCGCCCCGAGGTGCCGCCGAGGAGAAAGCCTTTGCACATCATGTCCCCGGCGGCCCAGATCATGTCGCCGACGCGCTGAAAGCCGAAAATCGAGTAGAAGATGTAGAAGGGAATCATGGGCAGACCGTAGTTGGCGTATGCCGTGCCTGCGGCTAGAAAGGACGCCATGGCCCCGGTTTCGCAGATTCCCTCCTGAAGAATCTGGCCGTCCTCGGCCTCCCGATAGGGGGCAAGGGTACCCGCGTCCACGGGCTGGTACCGCTGGCCGGCGGGCGAGTAGATGCCGGCCTGCGGGAACAGTCCGTCCATGCCGAAGGTGCGAGCCTCGTCGGGGACGATGGGCACCACGAACCGGCCGATAGCCGGGTCGCGCAGCAGGCGGGAGAGCATGCGAACCACCGCCGCCGTGGTGGTGATCGGCCGGTCGGACCCTTTGAGCATGGCCGCAAACAGCTCCACGGGCGGCGGCTCGAGCTCGGCGCATCGCACCTCCCGGGACGGCAGGTAACCACCCATAGACTGGCGACGGTCGCGCAGATAGACGAGCTCCTCCGAGTCATCCGCCGGTCGGTAGAAGGCCGCTTTGGATATCTCCTCGCGGGGCAGCGGGATGCCGAGCCTCTGGGCGAGCTCCTGTCGCTCCTGCTCGTTGAGCTGCTTCTTCTGATGCACGGTGTTGCTACCTTCGGTGCCCGGACCCAGGCCGTCGCCCTTCACCGTCTTGAGCAGCACCACGCAGGGCTTGCCCCGCGCGTTGGCCGCCTGGGCGAAGGCGGCGTAGATCTTCTGATGATCCTGCCCGCCCCGCTTGATGGACCGGATCTCCTCGTCAGACAGCGTCTTCATGAGCTCCTCGAGCTCCGGGGACGTTTCCACCCAGTGCTCCCGCACGACATCCCCGCTGGACACCGTGTACATCTGGTAGTCCCCGTCCACGGCCTGCTCCATGCGCTCCTGCAGTATGCCGTGTTCGTCCCGGGCGAGAATCGCGTCCCAGCCCCCACCCCAGATCACTTTGATGACGTGCCAGTCCGCGCCACGGAAGGCTCGCTCGAGCTCCTGAATGATCTTCCCGTTGCCCCTGACCGGGCCGTCGAGCCGCTGCAGGTTGCAGTTGATCACCAGCACCAGGTTGTCGAGCCGCTCCCGGCTGGCGATGTTGATGGTGCCGAGCACCTCGGGCTCGTCCGATTCCCCGTCACCGATGAAGGTCCAGATCTTGCCCCCGTTTTTCGGCTTGAGCCCGCGGCTTTCCAGATATTTGGCAAAGCGCGCCTGGTAAATGGCGCTGGGCGTGGAAAGCCCCATGCTGGCCGTGGGCATCTGCCAGAACCAGGGCAGCCGGCGGGGGTGAGGATAGGATGGCAGGCCGCCGCCGGGAGCAAGCTCGCGGCGGAAATTGGTCAGCTCCTGGTCGGAAAGGCGCCCTTCTAGAAAGGCGCGGGCGTAGACGCCGGGCGCGGTGTGAGCCTGAAAGTGAACCTGATCGCCGCCGTAGGTATCGGACGCGACCCGGAACACGTGATTGAACCCCACCTCCATCATCGTCGCTGCGGACAGGTAGGTGGCAATGTGACCGCCCACGCCCGAGCCGCTGTCGTACGCCTGCAGCACCATGGCAACGGCGTTCCAGCGGATGATGTCGCCGATCTTCATCTCGAGCTCGATGTTGCCCGGGTAGGCGGGCTGATCGCGCACGTCGATGGTGTTCTTGTACGGCGTGTTCAGCGCGGCATCTGTCAGGATCATCCCGCGATGACTCACATGGGCCTGCAGCCGGCGAAGCAGCTCCTTGACCTCGCCCTCGCCCCTGAAGGCGAGCACGTCGTCAATGGCGTCGCACCACTCCTGCTGCTCGGCCAGCCAGTCGTCCGGGTTGCCTTCCGCCATCTCCGTCACCGTTCCCAAAACCGCAGGCAAGCAGACAAGCTACGCCATGCAGCCAGCGCGGTAAACCACGTCAGGAAGCGTCCGGGAAGCCGATGATGTAGGCGGTCCGCCACGCCAGCGCGCTGCTGCGTCGTGACCGCCTACCCGAAGCGCAGCGTGACCGCAATCGGTCGATGATCGGAGAGCCGGCAGTCCAGAACCTCGTAGTCGTCGATCGACAGCCCCGGAGAGACCAGCACGTGGTCGAGCGCGAGCGCCGGCTGCCAGGCCGGATACGTGGGGTGCACCTGATCCGCCGGCACCAGATCCGTATCTGAAAGCGGCGAGTTGAAGAGCAGGTGGGCAAGATGGCTGTTCATGTCGCCCATCACCACAACATGCTCCTCCGCGTCGATCAGCTCGCGCACATACTCCAGCTGGACCTGGCGGGAGCGCTCCCCGAGGGAGAGATGCAGGACGACAAGCGAGACCGTCGACTCGCCGAGCTTGAAGCGCATCAGAATCGCGCCGCGCCCCGGAATGGCACCGGGCAGCTTGTGGTCTTCCATGTGCACGGGCGCGATTCGGGACAGAACCCCGTTGCCGTGCTGGGCGAAGGGCCCCAGATCCCGGTTGCATTGGGTATACCAGTACGGAAACCGTGCCCGGTCCGCAATGTACTCGACCTGATTGATGAAGCCGCTGCGAAGGCTGCCGCCGTCGATCTCCTGGAGTGCGACCAGATCGTACTCGCGCACCAGGTCGGCAATGTGGCGGAGATTGATGGCCCGCGCCTCGTGGGGCAGGACGTGTTTCCAGCCCTTGGTGACGTAGTGGCGGTACTTGGTGGTTCGAATGCCCACTTGAATGTTGAAAGTCAGGAGCTTGAGGGAATCCGCGGCCGCCTCGGCAGCCACATCGGACTCCGAGTGCAGATTCACGACCGGGGTGACAGCCGTACTACGGTTCTCGCCGCGCTTAGACCAAGCCAACATGGCGGACTGCTCCATCGACCTGGCCATGAGTCTAGCTTTGCGCTGCGGATTGAACTGCGTACTGCCTAACATTTCACTAGATCACGACGCCCCGGCGGCGGCCGCGTCCAAATCCTCCTGGGGTGACGGCTCCGGCGCGGATATGCCCCGGGCGGTTCGCAGTTTTGCGACAAGGTGGTTGACCACTTCCAGCATGGCCGCGTTGCTGCCCGCCATCCGGCCGTCCACACGATAGGTGCCGTCGACTACCAGGGCTGGCACTCCGGAGACGCGATAGGCGCGGGCGTGAGCCTTGGCCTGCTCGATGCGGCTGCGGACGCCGAAGGAGTTGTAGACCTGGGCGAACTGCTGGGGGCTCACGCCGGCGACTTCCTGGAACAGCGCGGCAATGGCGCCCGGTTCACGCAGGTCCCGGCCCTCCTCGTGCACGGCGCGAAAGATGGCTTCGTGCACCGGGCTGCCCAAGTCGAGCGCCTGAGAGGTATAGAAGGCTTTTGCAAGCGTCTCCCACTGGGGGCTGAAGATGGCGGGAAGGCGCCTGAAGTCGACGTCTTCCGGCTGGTTCGCACGCCAGGCTTCTAGCGCCGGGTCAAAGGTTTTGCAGTGGATGCAGGCGTAGGAGAAGACCTCCACCACCTCCACCCTGGCCGCATCGGCCGTGGCTACGCTGACCGGCAGCCGCTCATAGTGGACGCCCTCCTGCCATTCCTGGGCGAACGCAGGAGCTGATGCCCCGACGGCAAGCGTGAGCAGGAAGGCAAGCATGTCTCTCATTTCCACCTCACTGGAAGATCTGGTTTGCCCCGGCCTTGCCGCTTCCGCGGGAGGCGGGACTAATGCCTCCCGTCCGGAGCCGGCAGGGCTGCGCGGGCCACTCCTTGGACAACGACCTTTGCGCTTAGTGCAGCCCCTGCAGATAGTCAGCCAGGGCCGCGATCTCGCCGTCGGTCAGACCACCCGCGACGCCTCGCATCATGCCACCGTAGCTTTCGTCCGTCTGCCGGCGACCTTCCCGATAGGCCGTAAGCTGGGCAATGGTGTAAGCCACCGTCTGCCCGCCGATGGCGGGAAACCCGGCAGAAGCATTGCCTTCACCGTTCGGCGCATGGCAAGCGGAGCACGCTGCAACCCCTTTCTTGGCGATGCCGCCGCGGTAGATCCGCTCGGCAAGCTCAACGGATTCGTCGTCTCCCTCGGCCTGGCCCGTCTTCGCAGGCAAGGACGCGTAATAGGCAGCGAGATCCTGGAGGTCCTGGTCGCTCTTACCGATGAGCTGTCCCGCCATGAGCAGGATCTTGCGGTCGTCGTTCTGAATCATAACGAGTTGATCGTAAAGATACTTCTCGTTTTGGCCAGCCAGGTTCGGGTAGCTCGGATCGACGCCCGACGCGCCATCCTGGCCGTGACAGGCGGCACAGACCAGGGCCTGCGTGGCCCCTGCTTCGGGATCACCCGCGGCCGACGCCAACCCGGGCACCCACCACCCGAAGCAAACAATGATGGCCGAGGCGCACGGCAACCAACGAATCTGCATGGCTCTGATTCCTTTAAACTACTCGCCCCCGAGCGGGGCGCGCGAATTATATAACAACTCCCCGCAGCTGGCAGAATGCAACTTGAGGGACGATCAGGGCAACAGGGTGACCCAGACCGGACGGGGCCAACAGGCAAACAAAGACCGCGGCAGCGCAGACCGCCTGCCGGTGCGCTTCATCTCCAGCGCCCCGACGCTGCGCCAGTGCCCGCGACCCGAGGGGCCGGAGATCGCATTCGCCGGACGCTCCAACGCCGGTAAATCCAGCGTGCTGAACCGGATCACCGGCAGCCGCAGCACCGCAAAGGTCGGCAAGACGCCGGGCCGGACCCGCCTGCTCAACTTCTTCGCCGTCGAAGGCGGCGGGCGACTGGTGGACCTGCCCGGTTACGGGTACGCAAAGGCCGCCAAGACCGCCCAGCACGACTGGCAGGCCTCCGTGAACGACTACCTGTCGAACCGGGACGCCCTGCAGGGGCTGGTGCTCGTGAGCGACATCCGGCATCCCGGTCAGCGCTTCGACATGGAGCTCCTGGAGTGGGCGGACGCATCGGAGCTGCCCCTGCTCGTCCTCCTGAACAAGGCCGACAAGCTGGGCAGGAATGCCCAGGCAAAGGCACTGAAAGCCGCGAAGCGCTTGACCGAGACCATGCCGCTCGTTGAAGTCGTACTGTTTTCAGCCACCAGCGGGCTCGGAAACGACACGGTCGTGGCCTGGCTCCGCGAGCACCTCGAAGGCGGGGGCTAGTGCGCCTCGTCCCAGTTGGCCCCGGTACCGCAATCCACCAGCAGCTCCACATCCAGATCGGCGGCGCCCTGCATGTGCCCACGAACGCCCGCCAGCAGCCCCTCCAGATCTGCCTCGGCCACCTCGAACACCAGCTCGTCGTGGACCTGCATAATCATGACGGCGTCCAGACCCGCCTCCTCCAGCCAGGCATCCACGGTGATCATGGCCTTCTTGATGATGTCGGCGGCCGTCCCCTGCATGGGCGCATTGATCGCCGCGCGCTCCGCGGCCTGACGCCTCTGCATGTTGCGGGCGTCGATCTCCGGCAGGTAGAGCCGGCGGCCGAAGACCGTCTCCACATAGCCCGCATCTCTCGCCCCCGCCCGGGTCTCGTCCATGTAGGCGAGGACGCCGGGATACCGCTCGAAGTAGCGGTCGATGTACTCCTGGGCGAGGGTTCTCGAGATGCCCAGCTGGCGTGAAAGGCCGAAGGCGGACATCCCGTAGATCAACCCGAAGTTGATGGCCTTGGCGCTGCGACGCTGATCGTCGCTGACCGCATCCACGCCCACGCCGAATACCTCCCCCGCCGTCGCCCGGTGAATGTCCTGGTTCGCCGCGAACGCCGCGCGCAGGCCGTCGTCCGCCGAGAGGTGCGCCATTATGCGCAGCTCGATCTGGGAGTAATCGGCGGCGACGATCCGTTTGCCCGGCGGCGCGACGAACGCCTGGCGGATGCGCCGGCCTTCCGGCGTGCGCACGGGAATATTCTGCAGGTTCGGATCCGACGACGACAGCCGGCCGGTGGCTGCCACCGCCTGATGATAGGAAGTGTGAATCCGCCCCGTGCGCTGATTGATCTGCAGCGGCAGCTTGTCGGTATACGTCGACTTCAGCTTGGCCATGCTGCGGTAGTCGAGAATGATGCGCGGCAGGTCGAAATCCCGGGCCAGGTCGACGAGCACCGGCTCGGCGGTGGAGGGCTGACCTTTCGGCGTCTTCTTCAGCACCGGCAGCTCGAGCTTCTCGAAGAGGATCGCCTGCAGCTGCTTGGGCGAATCGAGGTTGAACTCCTCGCCCGCGAGCGTCCAGGCCTCCTCCGTGATGCTCTGCATCCGCTGGGCCAGCTCACGGCCGTGGGACTCGAGCAGGGCCCCATCCACCAGCGTGCCCGTTCGCTCCATGCGGGAGAGCACGGGCATCAGGGGCATCTCGATCTCCCGGAAGACCTCTGTCAGCCGTGGCTCCTTCTGAAGCCTGGGCCACAGCGTCTCGTGCAGCTGCAGGGTGACGTCTGCATCCTCCGCGGCGTAAACCACCGCGTCGTCCACCGGCACCTGATCGAAGGTCAGCTGCTTGGCGCCCCTGCCGGCAATGTCCTCGTAGTGCACGGTTTCCCGCGAGAGATAGTTCTTTGCCAGGTCGTCCATGTTGTGGCGGGACGCCGTGCTGTTGAGCACGTAGGACTCGAGCATAGTGTCGAACCCGACCCCGGCAAGCTGGACGTCGTAGCGTGTGAGCACGCTCATGTCGTATTTGAGGTTCTGACCCACCTTGAGGACCGTCGGGTCCTCCAGAAGCGGCTTGAGCCGGTCCAGGGCGTCTGCCACGCCCAGCTGCTCAGGCGCACCGGGGTAGTCGTGGGCCAGCGGCACGTAGGCGGCCTTGCCCGGCTCGCAGCTGAACGACACCCCCACCAGCTCCGCGAGCATGTAGTTCAGGCTGGTGGTCTCGGTATCGAAGGAGAAGAGCGCGGCCGCTCGCAGCCGCTCGATCCAGGCGTCAAGGGCGGCCACCGTGGTGACGCACTCGTACTCCCCCTCGACTTCTGCAGCGGCGGGCGGGAGCTCCTCCTCGCCGCCTGCCACCTCGGCGAGCCAGGTTTTGAACTCCAGCCGCTGGAAGAGCCCTTTCAGCCGCTCTTCGTCCACCGGGCGGGGAGCGAGGTCGTCGATGCCGACGTCGAGGTTCACGTCGCACTTGATGGTAGTCAGTGACTTGGACAGCGGCAGCTGATCCAGATGATCCCGCAGGCTCTCGCCCACCTTGCCCTTGATGTCCTCGGCGCCGGCAACCACGCCGTCCAGATCGCCGTACTGGTTGAGCCACTTCGCTGCCGTCTTGGGGCCCACCTTCGGCACCCCGGGGATGTTGTCCACGCTGTCGCCCATGAGCGCCAGGTAGTCGATGATCAGCTCCGGCGGCACCCCGAACTTCTCCACAACCCCTGCGGAGTCCAGCGTGGTCTCGCTCATGGTGTTGACCAGCGTCACGTGCTCGGTCACCAGCTGGGCCATGTCCTTGTCGCCGGTGGAGATGACGGTGTGGCGCTGCTTATCGGTGGCCTCCGCGGCAAGCGTGCCGATCACGTCGTCCGCCTCCACACCCGGGACCACGATGAGCGGCAGGCCCATGGCCTCGATGATCTCGTGAATCGGCTCGATCTGCTCCCGCAGATCGTCGGGCATGGGCGGCCGGTTCGCCTTGTATTCCGAATAGAGCTCGTCCCGAAACGTCTTGCCCTTCGCATCGAAAACCACGGCGATGGGGCTTTCCTGGTAGTCCTTGGCGAGCCGACGCAGCATGCCGATCACGCCGCGCACGGCCCCGGTGTGCAGACCGGTGCTCGTCTTGAGCTCCGGCAGGGCGTGATAGGCTCGGAACAGGTAGGACGACCCGTCCACCAGAACAAGCGGTGGGCTCACCGCCCCGGCTGTTTCGTCGCTGGCCATGATTCGACCTTATTCGCGTGCGGATGCTTTGCCTTGCACAGCCGTTTCGGTCAACATCCCCCTGTGCAACGCTCGCCCCGGACACTATCACAGACGCGCCGCAAAGGCGCAGCAGCGCTGACGATCGCGGCTGCCGCCCTCATCCCGGCCGCCGCGTTGGGGAGCGAGGCAGAGGACGGGCTTAGGGGCCCGGACATCACCATCATTGCCCAGGAAGACAAGACTATTTTGGAGTTTCGCCAGGCAGGCCAGCTGAGGATGGTCAAGGTCGTGCCCCGGCTGGGGAAGCCCTACTACCTGGTTCCACGCGACTCGACCACGGGCTTCGGCGACCTCCAGCGCGCGGACATGCTTCTGCCCAGCTGGGTTATCGTCGAGTTCTGATCCGGGCATGCTGGGCGACAAGACGACCCAATGAACGCCATCACGGACCCCGGCCAGACCGGGATCGAAGAAACCCTCGCCCGCTACGGGGTAGGAGAGCTGATCTCCGCCTGGCCCGGCTCGCCCGCTACGACCTGCGCCTATGAAATCCGGACCCAGAGGGCCGGAAAGGAGCACGACTACCTGTTTCTGAGGGTGCCTGCCTCCGGCTTCGAGGCCGAGCTCGCCGCCCTGGAAGCGTGTGACCGGGCGGGCCTTCCCGTCGCGAAAGCCATCCCCAATCTGGCTGGGCAACCCCTGGACAGGCTCAATGGCGAGACGGTGATGCTCACCCGACGCATACCCGGGCGTCGCGTCTATAACCCCACGGTCCGGCAGGTGGCCGCGCTGGGCCGGTTCATGGCGCGGTTTCACGATGCGGGGGGCAACCTGGGACCGCTGCCCGCGTTTGCCTGTGACGAGAAGTGGCTCGTGAAGGCGTCAGCCTCTGTCGACGGCCGGCTCTCCTACTCCAGCGCTAAGCTCCTGGGCTCATCCGTCGCGCAGGTCGTCTCGATGCTGGGCCGCGAGGATGTCGCGAACCTGCCCAGCGGAGCCATTCATGGGGACATCTGCCGGGACAACGTGCTGTTCAACGAGCACGGGCTGAGCGGCGTCGCCGGCTTCGGTCAGGTGGCAAGCGGGTTTTTGGTCTACGATCTCGCGGTTGCAGCCAATGACTGGTGCAACGACGCGGGGGGCATACTCGATCCGGAGAGAACCCTGGGCTTTCTGCGCGCTTATCAGGAGATACGCCCCCTGGTTCGGGCCGAGCTCTGGTTCTTCTCGGGCTTTACGCTCTACGCGGCGCTGACGTGCTGGATCAACCGCCTGGCGTTCACCCAGGATCAACAGGTGACCCCCGGGGCGCACTTCAACACGCCGCTGGAGCTCGAGAGAATCGTCGAGCAGCATTCCGCGCACTTCTTCTACCTCGACGAGCGGTTGCTGACCTGAATCCGCGTCAGGCTTTCCTGGCGGGCGTGCCGAACCGAGCCGCCTGCGCGCCGCCGGTGAGGCCGGGCGCTTCCAATTAGAAACGCGCAGCCAGTGACCGGTAGGTCTGCACGATCGTATCGGCGCGGTGAGGCGCCCGGATGAAGCCATGATAGTGGCCGCGCGGGTTGATGATGACGATCTGCGCGCCGTGATCGACCAGATAGCTCCCGGACGACCCTTCCGGCGCAGGAACCTTGCCGAACCCGACATTGACCTGTCGGGCAAACGAGGCAAGCTCCTCTAGCGGCCCAGTCACACCAAAGAATCGGGGCGAGAACGCGGCCGAGTAGTCACCCAGGGTCCCGACGTCGTCCCTGTCCGGGTCTACCGAAACCAGCACCCCGACGAAGCGGTCGGCATCCTCAGCTGAGGCGGCGAGCAACTCGCGCTCTGCCTGAGCAAGCACGGCCATCGTGGTGGGGCATACGTCCGGGCAATTGGTGAAGCCGAAGAAGAGAAACGACCAGCCGCCTTCCAGATCCGCTGCGCTAAACGGCCCCCCGCGGGTGCTCTCCAGCTGAAACTCTCCGATGGCACGCGGTCGCGGCAGAACGAACACGCCAAGGTCGCGAAGCTCCGCATCACTGAGGACGGGCTCGCGGAGGACGCTGTAGACCAGGGCGCCCACGGCCGCTGCGGCCAGCGATAGGCACAGCAGCACCGTCGCTGCAACGGACCTCACTGCAGGCTCGGTCCTACGAGGGTATCGGCGACGACGTAGTGATCGGCGAGCAGGGCGACGAAAAGCAGCCCGAGGTAGACGATGGAGTAGCGGAACGTTTCCAGCGGCGCCCGAGGGTTACGATTGCGAAGCAGAACGACGGCCCAGTAGATGAAGCCGCCGCCCAGAGCACAGGCCGCTGCCAGATAGAGCCAGCCGCTCATGCCGATGACGAACGGGAGCAGGCTGACGGCCACGAGGATCAGGGTGTAGTAGAGGATGTGGAGCCGCGTGTAGCGCTCACCGTGGGTGACCGGGAGCATGGGGACGTCCACGGAGGCGTACTCCTCCTTGCGATCCAGCGCCAAAGCCCAGAAATGGGGCGGCGTCCAGGCGAAGATGATCAGCACCAGCAGCAGCGCGCCCGGCTCCACGGTGTTGCTGACCGCCGCCCAGCCGAACAAAGGCGGGGCCGCTCCGAAAAGGCCTCCGATGACGATGTTCTGGGGAGTGGCGCGCTTGAGATAGAGGGTGTAGATCAGGCCATAGCCGATCCAGGAAGCGAGATTGAGCCATGCCGTGAGCGGGTTGACCAGGAAGTACAGGACCATCATTCCCGACACGCCGAGAACGGCCGAGAACAACAGGCCCTGGCGCAATCCAACCCGGCCCGTAGCCACCGGGCGAGCCTCAGTGCGCGCCATTCGCGCGTCGATCTGGGCGTCGGCGATGTGGTTAACCACCGCCGCCGAGCCAGCGACGAGCGCGATGCCTACGAGACCAAACACCAGCACGTCCACCGGCACCATGCCGGGCACTGCCAGGAACATCCCCACCAACGCGCACAGCAGCATCAGCAGCACGACCCTGGGTTTGGTCATCTCCAGGTAGTCGCGCCAGCTGGCGGCTTGCAGGCTGACTTCGCTCAACTTCTCATCCCCCCCAAGTAGGCCCGATAGTTTACTGTAACCAGCGCCAGCAGTAACACCGCACCAAATGCGTTGTGCAGAGTCGCGTTGCTCAGGGGTAATGCTAGAAGCACGTTGAGAACTCCCAGCAGCAACTGTAAGGCCAGAAGCGCGAGAACGGGCCAGCCGAGCGGCGAGCCGCTTCGCAGCAGCAGCAAGCCCAGCCAGCCGATGGCCAGGGTGGCGACGATGGCGCCCAGCCGGTGACTCACCTGGATCGCCACGCGAGCCTCGCTGTCCAGCATGCCGCCCAGATAATTCGGCCCCACCGCCTGGGCAAAGTTGAAGCCTTCAGCAACGTCCATATCCGGGATCCACTCGCCGTGACAGGTCGGAAAGTCGGGACACGCCAGCGCGGCGTAGTTGGACGTCACCCATCCGCCGAGGGCGATCTGCATCGCCAGTACGATCAGCGCGACGAGGGCGGGCGTCCTCAGCCTTGCCGACACGTCCCAGCCGGCGCCAACTCCAAGTCGCAAGCAGAGCAGCCACAGGAGGCTTAGCGTCGTGAAGCCACCGAGTAGGTGAGCGGTCACGACCTGCGGCCAGAGCTTCATCGTCACGGTCCAGGCGCCGAAGGCTCCCTGGACGATGACCAGCGCCAGAAGCGCCACCGGCAGCTTGACCGGTCCGCCCTCGTCTCGCCGAAGATAGGCGCGCCCGGCTAGGACCAGAACCAGGAGCCCCAGCCCGGTGGCGAAGTAACGATGAACCATTTCCCACCAGGCCTTGGCCCGCTCCACCGGCGCGTCCGGATAGAGCGTCTCGGCCTGGGCGATGTCTTCAGCCGACTCCGGAACGGTGAGGAAACCGTAACACCCCGGCCAGTCGGGACAGCCGAGGCCCGCATCCGCCAGTCGCGTGTAGGCTCCCAGCACGACGACCAGCATCGCCAGCATCACGCCGGCTTTCGAGAGGGTAAGGAGCGTCTTGTCAGCCAATTTGCGACACCTTCAAAAGTCGTTTTAGATCCTCGAGCACGGGTTCCCCCGCGTCGGAAAGCGGGTACCGAAGGACGAGGTTTCCAATAGGATCCACGATGTAGATGCCGGACGCCAGCCCGACAGGCCAGCCCGCGAGTCTTTCCAGGTCCGAAACGTTCAGTCCCACGGGCGGCTCGGTTAGGGCTTCCGAGGTGATGAGCGCGCGCCTGACTCTCGACGCGTTCTTGTTGAGCAGAGCGTGCACCTGTCGCAGCCGCTCCACGGCGAACCGGCACTGCTCACCGCAGCCGTCGGGCGCCACCGTCCATAGCCACCAATGCCCGTCCGCGGCGACGGTGCCGCCAGCGACATCCAGCAGGTTGAGGGAGTCGATGGTCGTGGTGGGCTCAACGAACTCGCCATTGTTGGTGGTCCCCCACAAGCCACCGCTGCTGGCGACGAAGAACACCAGGTAGGCACCCGCCAGCGAGAGACCAGCGACAAGCAGGATCACCACCAGCTGTCTGCGCCCTCTGGGGTCCTCCGAATTGTCCTCAGCTTGCGTCATCGCGTTCCTTCCGTTTCTGCTGTTCCTTCCTTCATCGGTTCTTTCATCAATTCCTTCGTCAGATCTTTCCACCGTTCGGCCGATCGCCCGCCCGGCGGCTACTTTGGCCGGCCCGCAGGCCATAGGCCGCGTACCCTAAGACGAGCACGCCCGCCAGGGCAAACCACTGCACCGCGTAGCCGTCGTGACGCTCCGCCTCGAAGCCGACCGTCAGCGGCGCTGCCTGCAAAGCGCCGGGCTGGCCGGCTTCCAGACGCACCTCCACGGGCACCGCATCATCCAGGCTTTGAGCCATTTGCGCCACGTCGAGGCGTTGTACCCGGACCGGCCAGTCCTGCGACCAGTCATCCTCGCCCAGCAGCGGGACGAGGCCCAGGTCGGGCCAGGCGACCCCGACGGTAACTACCCGACCCGCAGGCAGGGGCACCGCTGGCAGCCGCTCGCGGCGCCCGCCGCCGGCAACCCAGCCACGATTGACCAGCCAGCGCCTCCCGTCCTGCGTGGCGAAGCCGTGAACCACCCAGTAGCCCACCGAGCCGTTCGCCACCTGGTTGTCTACCAGGAAGTAGCGGTTGGCTTCGAACTCGCCTTCCAGCCGGATCCTCTGAAACGGCTTTGGGGCGACGGTATCCCGACCGGCCACCGGGGCCTTTGCGAGGCGCGAGAACAGCACGTCCTGATACTCGCGCTTCTGCTCGGCACGATCCAGCTGCCAGAAGCCTAGCGTGAGGGTCAGCGGCACGAGGAGCGCAACGGTCAATGTCATGCGCCATCCAGGCGCCCATGGGCGGGCAGTTCCCATCTTCCTTAATCCGTTGGGTGAGATGGGTTAATCTGGCCGACCCATGCGCGACCGGCACGCATCGTGTTAAAAATCCTGATCGTCGTACTCCTGCTAGGGGTGGTCTTGAGCCTGTTCAGCAGTCTGGCTTTCCTGTTCAGGGACAGCGACCGCCCGCAATCAAAGCGGGCCCTGTACGCCCTGGGCATCAGGCTAACCCTCGCGGGCGCGTTGCTGCTCACCGTGCTGTACGGCTTCGCCACCGGAGAGCTCTCGATGGGCAGCAATGCCCCGTGGCACCAGCCCCCGACTCCAGGGGACTGAACGGCCTCAGAACACGTAGACGAAGAGAAACAGGCAGACCCACACCACGTCCACGAAGTGCCAGTACCAGGAGGACGCTTCAAAGCCGAAGCAATCCTTGGGCTGGAAGTGTCCCTTGTAAGCACGGACCAGCTGCACGAACAGCATGAACGTGCCCAGGGTGACGTGAAACCCGTGGAAGCCGGTCAAGAGAAAGAACGTCGAGCCGTAGATCCCGCTGGACAGCGTCAAGCCCAGCTCCTGGTAGGCGTGCAAGTACTCTTCCACCTGAAGGAACAGGAACACCACGCCCAGCGCCACCGTGAGACCGAGCCACTTGAGCAGCTTGCCGCGATCCGCGTTCTTGATTGCGGTGTGGGCAAAGTGCACGGTGACGGAGGATGTGAGCAGGATGAGCGTGTTCCAGAACGGCAGGTAGCCGCCCCAGCTCAACAAGCCAGGGGACGCCATATCACCCCGGGGATTTTCGAACACGGAGGGGTCCGGATTGCTGACGACCGGCCAGACCGCCTCGAACTCGGGCCACAGGTAGTCCCCAGTCAGCCCTTTTGCGCCCTCGCCGCCGAGCCATTGAACGGAAAGCACCCGCGCATAGAAGAGCGCGCCGAAGAAGGCGAAGAAGAACATGACCTCGGAAAAGATGAACCAGCTGATGCCCCAGATGTAAGAGCGGTGCAGCTGGGGGCTGGTGAGGCCTTCGAGGTTTTCGTTGACCACTTTGGCGAACCAGGCGAAGAGCACCACCGACAGGATGAGGGCCCCGGAATAGAAGAGCGTGCGGCTGGGCTCGGTCTCAGCCTTGAGGTCGTTCAGCCAGGAGCCGAGCCCAAAAACGAGCAGCGCCGATCCGATGGCAACCCAGATCGGGTACCAACCGCTGTGGGGAATGTAGTAAGTGGCTTGGTCTGATGGGCTGGCCATGGCCGTCCTCTCCCTCTAAGTGTCGGGTTGATCCGCTGCCGCGAAGTCGGTGGCGTCGAACAGCGCATAGCTGAGCGAGATGGTCTGCACGTTCTTCGGCAGCCCCGCATCGACGATGAATCGCAGCGGCAGCTCCATTTCCTCACCAGGCTCTAAGACCTGGCTCTCGAAACAGAAGCACTCGGTTTTGTGAAAGTAGTCGGTCGCCGTGATCGGGACCACGGAGGGCACCGCCTGCCCGACCATGCGCCGATCAGTGGTGTTCTTGACGAAGAACTTCACGTCCCTGGTTTGGCCCGGATGCACCCGCATGCCGCCCACTTCGGACCAGAACCGCCACGGCATGCCGTCGTTGGTATTCGTCAGCAGGTTGACCTTGATCAGCCGGGAGCGATCCACCTCCACTATCGCGGGGTCGTAAACATACGGACCGCCCGTCCTGCCGCCCAGACCCGTGACTTCGCACAGGAGGTCGTACAGCGGCACCAGGGCAAAGCCGAAGCCGAACATGCCGACGACCATGAGCCCAAGTTTCCAGACGATGCTCTTGCTGGTCTTCTGCATCTCGCTTTCTGCCTCCTAGCGGCTATTCCCCGCCTCCATCAGGAGTGGGCTTCAGCCTCGGTCACGTTGGGCGGCGTGGTGAAGCTGTGGTACGGCGCCGGCGACGGCAGCGTCCACTCCAACCCGTGAGCTCCCTCCCAGACTCGGTCGGTAGCCGGCTGCCCGCTCTTGATGGCTTTAATCACCACGTAGAGGAAGACCAGTTGCGAGAAGCCGAAGATGAACGCCCCGATGCTGGACAACATATTGAAGTCCGCAAACTGCAGCGCATAGTCGGGGATTCGCCGCGGCATTCCGGCAAGCCCGGAGAAGTGCTGCGGAAAGAAGGTCACGTTGACCCCGATGAACGAGAGCCAGAAGTGCACCTTGCCCAGGGTCTCGTCGTACATCCGGCCGCACCACTTCGGCAGCCAGTAGTAAACGGCGGCGATGATGGAGAAAAGCGCGCCTGGCACGAGCACGTAGTGGAAGTGCGCCACCACGAAATAGGTATCGTGGTACTGATAGTCCGCGGGCGCGATGGCCAGCATCAGCCCCGAGAACCCGCCAATGGTGAAGAGCACGACGAAGGCGACGGCGAAGAGCATGGGCGTTTCGAACGTCATCGATCCGCGCCACATGGTGGACACCCAGTTGAACACCTTCACGCCGGTGGGCACGGCGATGAGCATGGTTGCGTACATGAAGAACAACTGCCCTGCCAGCGGCATCCCCACCGTGAACATGTGATGCGCCCAGACGATGAAAGAGAGAAACGCGATGCTCGCCGTGGCGTAGACCATCGAGTCGTAACCGAACAGGGGCTTGCGGGCGAAGGTGGGGATGATCTGGGAGACAACGCCGAACGCGGGCAGGATCATGATGTAGACCTCCGGGTGCCCGAAGAACCAGAAGATGTGCTGGAACAGCACCGGATCACCGCCGCCGGCGGCGTTGAAGAAGCTCGTCCCGAAGTGGATGTCGAAGAGCATCATCGTGACCGCCCCGGCGAGCACCGGCATGACGGCAAGCAGCAGATAGGCCGTGATCAGCCAGGTCCAGACGAAAAGCGGCATCTTCATGAGCGTCATGCCGGGCGCGCGCATGTTCAGGATGGTGGCGATGATGTTGATGCTACCCATGATGGACGAGGCGCCCATCAGGTGTACGCCGAAAATGAAGTACGTGACGGTGTCGGGGGCGTAGGTCGTCGACAGAGGTGCGTAGAACGTCCACCCGAAGTTCGGACCGCCGCCTTCCATGAACAGCGTCGAGATCAGCATCGCGAAGGCGAAAGGCAGGATCCAGAACGACAGGTTGTTCATCCGCGGCAGCGCCATGTCCGGCGCGCCGACCATCATCGGCAGCAGCCAGTTTGCCAGGCCGACGAAGGCCGGCATGATGGCCCCGAACACCATTATCAGACCATGGTTGGTGGTCATCTGGTTGAAGAAGGCCGGATCCACGAACTGCAGCCCAGGCTGGAAAAGCTCCGTGCGGATCACCAGGGCCATGGCGCCGCCGATGAGCAGCATCAGGAAGCTGAACCACAGGTAGAGGCTGCCGATGTCCTTGTGGTTCGTGGTGAACAGCCACCGCGAGAGCCCGGATGCGGGTCCGTGGTCGTGATCGTCGTGATGAGTCAGTACGGCTTCACTCATGGCGTTTCCTCGGCTTGGGTCTCGGCTAGGAACTCGATGACATCAATGGGTTGCGTGACGTCGCCCACGTTGTTGCCCCAGGCATTACGCTCGTAATGGGTCACCGCGGCGATCTGCGCCGCGTCCAGCTGATTGCCGAACGCGTTCATGCTCGTGCCCAGGCTGCCGTTGACGATGATGTCCAGGTGTTCTTTGAGCGGGCCCGTGGCGATCGGGCTCCCCGCCAGGGCGGGGAAAACGGGCGGCAGCCCTTTGCCGTTGGCCTGGTGGCAGCTGGCGCAGAACGTTGCGTACACGCGCTCGCCTTCCTCCATGAGTTGCGCAGGCGTAAACGTCTTCGACAGCGCTTGTTTGCGCGCGCTTTCCATCCGCACCCGATCCGCGTACCAGGCGTCATAGTCATCCTCCGCCATGACCTCGACGACGATGGGCATGAAGCCGTGATCCATCCCGCACAGCTCCGTGCACTGCCCGCGATAGATGCCGGGCGTCTCCACGATGGTCCACAGCTCGTTGAGCATGCCGGGGATGGCGTCCCGCTTGATGCCGAAATCCGGCACCCACCACGCGTGAATCACGTCCTCCGAGGTGATGAGAAACCGCACCTTGCGATTCGCCGGGATTCGCAGCGGCTCGTCTACCTCGAGGAGGTAGTTCTCGTTCTTCACGACACGGTTTTCGATCTCGTCCCGGGACGTGGAAAGGTTGCTGAAAAAGCTGAAGGTGCTGTTGTAGTCCTCGTCCAGGTACTTGTACTGCCACTTCCACTGGTAGCCGCGCACCTCGACCGCCATATCCTCCCCACCAGTGTCGTACATGGCAACCAGCGTCTGGGTGGCCGGAAACGCCATGCCGATGAGGATGAGAATGGGGATCAGCGTCCAGGCAATCTCGAGCCGCGTACTTTCATGGAAGCTGGCCGCCTGGGCGCCGCGCGACTTCCGATGCTGAAAGATCGACCAGAACATGACCCCGAACACCACGACGCCGATGGCTACGCAGATCCAGAAGATCACCATGTGAAGGTCGTAGATGGAGCGACTGATCTCCGTCACGCCCGGCGTCATGTTGAGGTCGTCCGCGCGCGCCGCGGCGGCGAGTCCGAGCCCTGCGAGGCACGTCGGCAGCCCATGCCAGTACTGTTTCAAACCTGCTTACCCTTGCGTTAGGTCGTGGCCTTTGCGGCAGCAACAGAGCGCCCCGGAGACCGTAGGTCGCCGAATGGGGGCCGCGAAAAAGTTGCGCCTTGGAGCACCAGCGAACCGGTCAGGTCTGCGCCGTCGCCGCGCAACGCGAGCGGGATACGGTCAGCCCATGACCTCTTGGTCGTGCCCGAATAAGGGCTTGGAGGTGCTTCCTGGAAGCTCTTCGTCGGCAGAGCAACCGAAGAGCGCGGGCATTATATCAGCGCGCCGCAATATCACAATGAAAGCAGGCGAAATTGTGAGCTTTTCAACGCCTTAGTCCAACAAAAGCGCCCGCAGGTCAGGAGTCCGAGGAGCCGTCATCCAGTAGACGCACCGGCCGCGCCTGTTCCGCGTCGACACCCCGTCGCGCAAACCGCGTCGGCAAGGCCACTTCCGGCTCGGAGGCGTTGGCGTCCGTGAAGCCGCAGCTAACGCATCGACGCTGCTTGAGCTCGGGCGTTTCCTCCACGACCAGGCGGTCCTGCGCGCCGCAATCCGGGCACACCGCCCCGGCAATGAATCGCTTCTTGATCGTCATGTGGTCGACTACCTCCCGGATTCAAACAGGCGGCGCGCCACGGCGCAGCGCATCGATTACGGGCGCGGTTTCCGGCCTTACCCCGCGCCAGATCAGAAAGGCCTCCGCCGCCTGCTCCACGAGCATGCCCAGACCATCGACGGCAAGAGGCGACCCGGCGCTCAGCGCCCAGTCGCAGAAGGCCGTGACTGCGCCAGGGCCGGTGGCGTAGACCATGTCATAGCAAACGGCACCCGCGACCGCATCCCCGGACACTACCCTGCCCACACCTTCCAGGCCCGCAGAGGTGGCATTGACGACCAGATCGTAAGGTCCGGCCGCCGCTTCCGGGGCGCAGACTTCGACGCTGACACCGCGCGAAGCGTGGCTCAGCGAGTCGACTAGGGCTTCTGCCTTGGAAACCGTACGGTTGGCGACGGTCAACGATCCGGGACCGAGGGCGAGAAGCGGGCGCAGAACACCCTGAGTGGCGCCTCCCGCACCCACGATGAGAACCCGGGCGCCGGCAATGGGGATTCCGTGATTCTCGGTGAGGTCTCTGACGAGACCCAGCCCGTCGGTGTTGTAGCCCCTGGTTCCTCCAGGATCGCAAGAGATGGTGTTAACGGCTTTCGCGTCCCCGGCCGCCTTGTCAAGCACGTCGACCCAAGCAGCGGCTTCTTGCTTGAAGGGCAGGGTCACGTTTAGCCCCGACCCGCCCGAGGCAAAGAACTCGCTGGCCGTCGAGGCGAAGCCGTCTCTCGGCGCCGGCAACTTTCCATATACCAGCTGCTGCCCTGTCTGCTCGGCGAACATCGCGTGGATGGCGGGCGACAGCGAATGGGCCACCGGGTGCCCAATCACGGCATAGCGGTCCGCATGCCCTGGCGCGTCTGGGCTCACTGCCCGCCTCCGCGCAGCACCTGGCCCGCCAACGTCCGAATTTGACTGGGGGCTCCGGCCTCGAGCACCTCACCGGGAAGGATGTCGTCAACGCGGCCTTGCAGGCGCCCCTGCAGGCGCCCCTGCAGGCGCCCCTGAAAGTAGGCCCGGGCCCGAACCTGGCTGGTGGCGGGCGGGCGGCCGCTGGGGTTCGCCGAGGTCGAGACTAGCGGGCCACCGAAGCGATCGCACAGCGCTCTCACCTGCGGGTGCCCGCAGACCCGAACCGCTACCGTATCGCGGCCGCCGCTGATCCAATCAGGAAAGCGGACGTTGGGCAGAACCCAGGTAACCGCGCCAGGCCAGGTCTTCTCCACCTGAACCCGAACCGGCGGCTCGAGCCTGTCGAGCTCCTCGGCAAAGTGCTCGCTCCGGCCGCCTACCACGATCAGCCCCTTCTCAACCGGGCGTCCTTTGAGCACCAGAACGCGGCTCACCGCTTCCACATTAAAGGGATCGCAAGCCAGCCCCCAGACGCCCTCCGTCGCGTGCAGCACGACCCCCCCGGCCTTCAGCAACCGGGCGGCGCGCCACACGTGCACGGAATTCATCAGCGGCCGAGTTCTTCCTGCAGCTGCTCGTTCTGAGACTGAACTTTACGCGCGTTCTCCGCCCGATCTCGGCTCACCCGCTCGGCGAGCGCTTCGTCACCCAGGCCAAGTATCTGCGCGGCGAGGTAGCCGGCGTTCTTGGCGCCGGCTTTGCCGACGGCGACGGTCGCCACCGGAATGCCGCCCGGCATCTGCACCGTGGAGAGCAGCGCGTCGAATCCCGACAGCGGGCCGCTGTCGACGGGTACCCCGATGACCGGCCGCGTGGTGTGCGCCGCCACGGCGCCGGCAAGGTGGGCCGCCATACCCGCCGCGCAGATGAAGACCGCGCACCCGCGCTCGGTCGCGTTCTGTACGTACTCCATTGTCGCGGCCGGTGTCCGGTGCGCGGAAGTGACTCGCACCTCGAACTGGACGTCTAGGGCGCCCAGCACCTCGGTGGCGCTCTGCATCACCGGCCAGTCGGAATTGGAGCCCATCAAAATGGCCACAAAGCTCATGGTTTGTCCTCCTGTTCCGGGGAATTACGTCCCCGGCGAAAAAGGCCGCCGAATATAACCCTCGGGGACGCGCTCGACAAACCCTGCAAGCTCCAGATCGATCAAGCACACCGACAGCGCCTCCGGAGCCATGCCGGTGAGGACAACCAGCTCGTCCATGGTGGTGGTTACCGGCTCTACCGCCGTGAGCACCCGGTTCAGCGTTTCGCCCAAACCCGCCGCGAGATCACTTCCCCCCGACCGCGCGGTTGCGTGCAGGGGCAGGTTAAGCGCTTCGAGAACATCACCCGCGCACTCCACCAGGCCAGCACCCTCTCGCAGCAGACGATGGCAGCCGCGACTGGCTCCGCCGCTCACCGGACCGGGAACCGCCATCACCTCCCGACCCTGCTCCAGTGCCATCCGCGCCGTGATCAGGGATCCGCTGCGCTCCCCTGCCTCGACGACGATCACGGCCTGGGAAAGGCCGCTGATCAACCGGTTGCGCTCCGGAAACCGGCTCTTGGCCGGGGGCACTTCCGGCGGGTACTCACTGATCAGGGCGCCACCCGATGCAAGCACCCTCCTCGCGAGCGGCTCGTTGCGCCGTGGATATATCTGCGCGAGGCCGCATCCCAGAACTGCAATGGCCCGACCGCCGCCAGGTCCGTCCAGCGCTCCCTCATGGGCAGCCGCATCAATGCCCAGCGCCAACCCGCTGACCACGCAGACGCCGGCCGCCGCGATTTCCCAGCCGAGCTGACAGGCCACCTCACGACCGAGCCGGCTGCAGCGTCTCGCGCCCACCACGGCCACGGCCGCTGCATCGGACCGCGGCAGCGCGCCAATCGAGAAAAGCGCAAGCGGAGGGTCGGGGATGTGTCGCAACAACTCCGGGAAGCGCCCTTCTTCGCTGCCGGTCACCGCGATCCCGTAGCGGTCGCAATCCTCAAGCAGCCTCGCGGGCGCAAAGCACCGCTCCCGATCCCCGGACCCGGCCCGTGCCTCGAGCGCCGAGAGCGCGTCGCCGCGCGCGGCTATGGCCGCGCGCGCCCGCGGGCGACCAAGTTCCATGGCGAGGCAAGCTGCCGCCGCGCTCTCCAAGGCGGCATCTCTAGCGGAGACGGACATAAAAAAATCGCCCCTCGAAAGAGGGGCGATTGTATTTGAGCCGTGATCGCCGCCAGTCAGCCAGGCGGCAATTCACCGGTGCGAAATCGTCGCACCGATGCGCAGATCAGGGATTACGAACCTCATCGTTGACGGCGAGCGGCCGCTCGGTGTCGAGGACGAGTCCGTAGGAGAGCTTTTCGAACACCCGGAACACCATCAGAAGGCCCGCCCGCTCGCTGGGCAACCGGATGGTCTGATTGGCGATGCGGTCACGAGCGAGCGCGCCGCGCTTATAGATCGCCATGACGTTACCGACCTCGATGCCCTCTCGCTCGCCGCGATTGAGAACCACGACGTCGTACTGGCCAACCTGAGTCACCCCGCCGAAGACGGAGATGATCTGGCCTTTGACGTCACCGTCCGGCGCGCTCGGAAAGAAGGTGGAGTCCACACGGCGCTCTTCGGTCGGCAGCACGCGGTCGCCGATCTGAGCTTCCTCACGGGTGCTCTGCAGCGACATCGTGGCAATGTCCCCTTCCTGGGCAACTGCCTTGCCAAGCCCGATGTAGGTCGCCTCTTGGCCAAGCACCTCTTTGGTCTCGGGATCGACGTACAAGGGCCCTTTGCGCACGACGTTGAAGCTTTCGCTGTCCGGCAGCACGCCTCGCACGTAAAGCCGGTCGCCGGCACCGAGAACCAGGCGCTCGTTTTCACCCTGCACGACGTAAGGCGCGCTGGAGAGAACACTGGGATTCACCACCCTGTTCTGCACCAGGAAGCCCTGAATGGCTTCGAGCCGGATCGTGGGGATCGCCGACTCCAGCGGGGTGGAGCGAATCTGCGGCTGCAGGCTCACCGAATCCGCCGGCGTCATCTTGTAGGTTCGCGCCGCTTCGCCCCTTCTCAAGGACAAGCGGGGCTGACCATCCACCCACTCCAGCGCGATCTGATCGCCCGGGTAGATGAGATGGGGATTGTCGATCTGCGGGTTGATCCGCCAGATCTCCGGCCAGAGCCAGGGACGATCCAGGAACTTGCCGCTGATATCCCACAGCGTGTCGCCCTTGACCACGGTGTAAACCTCCGGATGCCCCGGCTTGAGGTACTGAGCCAGGCCGTCCGTGGCACTCCATGCGCTTGCCGAGATCCCAAGACCGAGTCCGATCAGAACCTGGAAAATGATGCGCAGTTTCCTCATGATTCCTTTCCTTTTAGCTGTACCTGCTAGTCGTGCCGGAAGCACCCCTGAAGAGGGTCGACGAGGCTGGCTCGCTTCGAACTCTTGCCGCCGGATGCTGTCCATTTCGAGTTGTAGGCCTTTAAGTCCAAATGAAGGCTCATTAACATCCGCTCAACCATCGCCGGCCGGGCTTGAGGCCGCGACCAGGCGGGGTTTCAGAGCGAAAAACATATACTCGTCACAATGTTATCAGCCTGAATTGCAGCAGAAGTAGAGACACATCACATAGGCCGAAAAGGCGCTCCAACAATCCATGGCAACCCTAGACATACTCGAATATCCCGACCCCAGGCTGCGCACGCGGGCGAAACCCGTGACCCAGGTGGACGCACACGTCCAGCAACTGGTCGAAGACATGTTCGAGACCATGTACGCCGCACCCGGAATTGGCCTGGCGGCCAGCCAGGTCAACGTCCACCAGCGCATCATCGTGATCGACATCTCGGAGAACCGAGACGAACCGCACGTTTTCATCAATCCCGAGCTTTCGCTCCAGGGCGCGACGATCGAGTCTGAGGAAGGCTGCCTGTCCGTCCCGGGCTTTTACGAGCCGGTCATCCGCTCCGAGCAGGTGGTGGTGAGCGCGCTGGACAAGGAGGGACAATCTTTCACGCTTGAGGCGGAGGGCATGCTCGCGGTGTGCATCCAGCATGAATGCGACCATCTGGAGGGCAAGCTATTCGTGGACTATCTGTCCAACCTGAAGCGCACGCGGATCCGCAAGAAGCTGGACAAACAGCGCCGCGTCCGCGCATGACCAGCGAGGGCGGCAGCCGGCCTCGCCTCGGCTTTGCGGGCACCCCCGACTTCGCCGCCACCATCCTCAGTGACCTCATCGCGGCGGGCCATACGCCCGTGGTCGTGTACACCCAGCCCGACCGGCCGGCGGGTCGGGGCCGCACAACCGCCCCGAGCCCCGTGAAGAGCGTGGCCACAGAGCAGAGCATCGAGATTCGCCAACCCGCCACCCTCAAGGGCAATCATCCCGCCGCCAATCTGGCAGCGCTGGGACTCGATGCCCTCGTGGTCGCCGCCTATGGCCTGATCCTTCCCGAGACCATTGTGAACACGCCCAGATACGGTTGCATCAACGTCCACGCTTCGTTGCTGCCCCGCTGGCGCGGGGCCGCTCCCGTCGAGCGCGCCATCATGGCGGGGGATTCGGAGACCGGCGTTACCATCATGCAGATGGACGCCGGCCTGGACACGGGCCCGATCATCCGGCAGGCGCGGTGCCCGATCGGCAGCGGGGCCACGGGCGGCGAGCTTGAAGCCTCGCTGGCCCGCCTTGGAGCCGAATGCCTTCTGGTTTGCCTGCCGGATCTGGGCGGGTTCGATGCCCAGCCGCAGGACGATGCCCGGGCTACCTACGCCCATAAGTTGTCGCCCGCCGACGCCGCCATCGACTGGAACCGTGCTGCCCAGGCCATCGAACGCCAGGTTCGCGCGCTGTACCCCCGAATGCCCGCCACCTCCTGGTCCGGCGACCTGCGCATCCGGATTCTCCGTGCGCGGGCGACGGGCGAGCCTGGCGGGGAGCCGGGCAGGATCATCGCCGCCGACAGAAACGGCATCCGGGTCTCCTGCCGCGAAAGCACCCTGGTGATCGAAACGGTGCAGCTCAATCGGGGTCGCGGGCGCCCACTTTCCGCCGCTGACGCGGTCAACGGCTACGCCGCCCACTTCGAAGAGGGCACGCAGCTTGCGTAGCCCCGCTGAAGGCTCCCCGGCCACGGCGGCCCGCCTACTGCTGGCCGTGACGAGGGACCGGCAGACGTCCGATCAAGCCCTGGCGCGCATCGCCTCCACGCCCCGAATTCGCGATACCTTCTACGGCACTCTGCGACATCTCTTCGCCCTGCGACGTAGCGTCGACTCAGCCTTGCGCAACCCCCTGGCGAGCAAGCATGAGGACGTCTACTGCCTGATGTTGGTGGGTGCTTACCAACTGGCGTTCACCCGCGTTCCAGACCATGCCGCCATCAACGAGACTGTTGCCGGGTGCCGGGCCATTCGCAAGCCCTGGGCTCGGGGCCTGGTCAACGCCGTGCTGCGCCAGATCCAGCGCAGGGGTTTGCCCATCGAGTGTTCGGACGCCCACGAGCACCCGCCCTGGATGACCGAACGCGTTCGTAGAGACTTTCCAGACCAGGCGGATGCCATCTTCTCCGCCAACATGAGCCGGGCGCCCATGTGCGTTCGGGTCAACGGCAGCCTCGTCGCGAACGACGTCTACAAGCGTCAGCTCGACGATTCCGGAATTCCCCATACCGATGGGTTTCAGCCCGAGTTCGTCATCCTTGCCACGCCCATGCCCGCAGCCCAGCTGCCTGGCTTCGCCGAGGGCCTCGCGTCCGTTCAGGACGCGGGCGCCGGGTTCGTCGCGGACATCCTGACCCCCGAGCCACGATCAAGGGTGCTCGACGCCTGCGCGGCCCCGGGCGGCAAGCTTTTCCACCTGACGGAGCGGTTCCCCGACGCGGTCTTCGTCGCCGTCGACGCCTCAGCGACGCGCCTGGAGCAGATGGAGGCAGAGGCCGCTCGTCTTCGTCACAAGGTCTATGCCGTGCATGGCGATGCCACCGAGCTCAGCTGGTGGGATGGGCAGCCCTTCGACCGGATCCTGTTGGACACCCCCTGCTCGGGCAGCGGAACCCTTCGCCGGCACCCCGACATCAGGCTGCTGCGGGAGGCGTCGGACCTGGAAGGCTACGCCCGGCTACAAAGACGTCTGCTGACTAACCTGTGGCAGACCCTGCGCCCCGGCGGTAACCTTCTTTACTGCACGTGCTCGCTGTTCGCGGAAGAGAACGATCAGGTGATAGCGGCATTTCTGAATGCGGCCGACGACGCCACGACCAGCCCTTTGTCGCTGGCGAGCGGCGTGCCCCGAGCGCACGGGTGGCAGCTTCTTCCCACCGAAAGCCGCACCGACGGTTTCTACTACGCCCTGCTGAGCAAGCAGACCTGACAAGGCAGCCAACATGAAGATTCTCATTCTCGGTGCAGGGCAGGTGGGCGGGACGCTCGCCGAGAATCTTGCCAAGGAAGCCATCGACATCACGCTGGTCGACAACGATATCGATGCGCTCGAGGAGCTGCAGAGCAAGCTGGACATCAAGACGGTCTTCGGCTCCGCAAGCCACCCCGACGTGCTGCGCAAAGCAGGCGCAGACGACGCCGACATGCTCATCGCGGTGACCTCCAGTGACGAGGTCAACATGGTCGCGTGCCAGGTGAGCTATTCCCTGTTCCGCACCCCACGGAAAATCGCCCGGGTTCGCTCGTCGGCGTATCTCAAGGGCGAGGGCTTCTTCAGCGGGGAGCACATGCCCATCGACGTGCTCATCAACCCGGAGCAAGTCGTCACCGAGAACATCCGCCAGCTGCTCGAGCATCCCGGCGCGCTCCAGGTTCTCGGGTTTGCCGACGACAGTGTCCAGCTGGTGGCCGTAAAGGCCTACTACGGCGGTCCCCTGGTCGGCCAGGAGCTGCGTTTTCTGCGCCAGCACATGCCTAACGTGGACACCCGGGTGGCTGCGATATTCCGGCGCGGCCGCGCCATCACTCCCGAGGGCAGCACGGTGATCGAAGCGGACGACGAGGTTTTCTTCATCGCCGCCGCTGAGCACATCAACGCCGTGATGAGCGAGCTAAGGCGCGTGGAGCGGCCCTTCAAAAGGGTAATGATCGCGGGTGGGGGCAACATCGGCGTCAAGCTCGCCCAGACCATCGAGCCCGACTTTTCGGTCAAGGTGATAGAGCAGAGTGCCCGCCGCTGCGAGGAGCTGGCAGAGGTTCTCGATCGGTCCGTGGTCCTGAACATCGACGCCACCGACCGCGAGCTTCTGCTGGAGGAGAACATCGAGCAATGCGATGCCTTCTGCGCCGTCACCAACGACGACGAGGTCAACATCATGTCCTCCCTGCTGGCCAAGCGGCTAGGGGTGCGACAGGTGATCACCCTGATCGGCAAGCCCGCCTACGTCGACCTGGTGCAGGGGGGCGACATCGACATCGCCATCTCGCCCCAGCAGGCCACCACGAGCGAGCTGCTGACCCACGTGCGGCGGGCGGACGTAGTCAAGGTGCACAGCCTGCGGCGCGGTGCCGCGGAAGCCATCGAGGCCATTGCCCACGGCGATGCGAAAAACTCCAAGGTGGTCGGACGCGCCATCAAGGACGTGGACCTGCCGCCTGGGGCCTCCATCGGCGCCGTCGTACGCGGCAAGGAAGTCTTCGTCGGCCGTGAAGACGTGGTGGTGGAGTCCGACGATCACGTGATCCTGTTCCTGGCGGACAAGCGCCAGGTCACGGCGGTCGAACGCCTCTTCCAGGTCGGGCTGACCTTTTTCTGATGCACTTTTCCGTCATTCTCCGAGTGACCGGGACGCTGCTGATGCTGTTCAGCATTGCGCTCCTTCTGCCCGTGCTGGTCGCGCTCTACTACGGCGAGAACACCACCCGCACGTTTGCGCTGGCGTTCGCCATCACGCTGGTTTCAGGTCTGTTGTTGACCCTGGTGGCGCGGACCAGGCGCGAGCTGCGTAGCGGCGACGGCTTTCTCATAACCGTGCTGTTCTACCTGGGCCTGGGCCTGTTCGGGGCAATCCCTATCTACCTCGCCGAGAGCGTCGGCGCGTCGTTCACCGACGCCGCATTCGAGTCTCTGTCCGGGCTGACGACCACCGGCGCGACGGTGCTGACCGGGCTCGACGAGCTCCCTCGATCCATACTTTTCTACCGGCAGCTGCTGCAGTGGCTAGGCGGTATGGGGATCATCGTGCTCGCCGTGGCCATCCTGCCCATGCTGGGGATTGGCGGCATGCAGCTGTATCGCGCGGAGTCGCCGGGGCCAGTCAAGGACGCCAAGCTCACGCCGCGCATCACCGAGACGGCCAAGGCCCTGTGGTATCTCTACGTCGGCCTCACCGCATCCTGCGGGCTCGCCTACTACGCCGCGGGGATGGACGCCTTCGACGCGCTCTGCCACAGCTTCTCCACCGTCGCCATCGGCGGCTTCTCGACCCATGACGCCAGCATCGGCTATTTCGACAGCGCTGCGGTGGAAGGGGTTGCCATCTTCTTCATGGTTCTCGCCGGCATCAACTTCGGCCTGCACTTCATGGCCTGGAATCGACGCAATCCGTTACTGTACGCGCGCGACGGGGAGGTTCGCCTCTACCTCATCGTGCTGGTCGGCGTCGCTGCCCTGGTCTGCGCCATTCTTGCCAGCCATCCGGAGGCGACGGAGTCGCCCTGGCGGGACGGCCTGTTCCAGGCCGTGTCCATCGCAACTACCACCGGCTTCACCACCAAGGACTTCAGCCTATGGCCCTCCGCTGCGCCCGTGCTCCTGCTGTTTGCGGCCTTTGCCGGAGGCTGCGCCGGCTCCACGGCTGGCGGCGTGAAGATGATCCGGGTGCTGCTCATCTACCGTCAGGGCATTCGGGAGATTCGCCGGCTCATACATCCCCAGGGGGTGTTCCCCATCAAGCTGGGCAGGCACCGGGTCCCGGACCGGGTTGTCGACGCGGTGTGGGGCTTCTTCTCCTTCTACGTGATCATCTTTCTCGCAATGGTCGCGTGCCTGATGCTCATCTCCGATCTGGATTTTCTCACCGCGTTCTCGGCCGTGGGCGCCTGCCTGAACAACCTCGGCCCCGGTCTGGGCGAAGTGGCCCTGAACTACGCCGCGCTGCCGGTATCGGTGAAGTGGCTGCTGATCTTCGCGATGTTGCTGGGGCGCCTGGAAATCTTCACGCTGCTCGTGCTGATGACGCCGGCCTTCTGGCGCCGCTGACCCCGTCCGCTACCCGACGCGATAGGGATCCGGTGCGCCCGGGGCTTGCCGCCTGAAGCGCTTGTACTCCCACTGATACTGGGCCGGATCGGTGCGAACGAGCGTTTCAATGGCCGCATTCATCGCGGCCGCGGACGTCTCGGCATCGGGCGAGTGGATGTCCTCGGGCGCAGCATGGAACTCGAACCGGAAGCCGCCGTGGATCCGCCTAGCCACCGCAAGGAGCACCACCGGCCGCGTGCGTTGGACGAGCCGGTGGACCAGGGTCATGGTCAGCGCTGGATGCCCGAAAAAAGGAGCATAGACGCCCACGTCCCGGCCGGGGACCTGGTCGGGAAGAAGGCCCGCGGCCGCGCCGGAATCTAGCGCCCGGTAAACGCCGCGCAGCCCGCTCGCGTCGATGGGCAGCAGCCTCATCCCACTTTTTTCTCTGGCAAGCCGCAACGTCTTTTCCAGGTTGGCGATCCGCGGTGGGTCGTACAATGCGGTGACTCGATAACGACCGAGAAACATGGGCAGCGCCTCCCAGTTTCCGAAATGCGGGCCGAGCAGCAGAACGCCTCTACCGGACGACATCGCCTCATCGAAGAGTGCTTCGCCCAACAGCGTCACCCGGGACCGCCAGCGCGCCGCAGGCCAGTGGTAGAGCGGTCCGACTTCCGCAACCACGTTTGCCGAGTGCCGGAGGCTGTCCCGCACGAGACGGTCCTGCGCGGCAGCGTCGAGCTCCGGAAAACACAGGGCGATGTTGGTCCGTGTCGTGCGTGCCGAGCGGACGTTGAGCCGGAACGCGGCAGCCGCCACAGCCCTTGCCAGCACCCGGTCGGTGGCCAAGGGCAGCAGGCTCATCAACCGCAGCAGCGCACGGATGAGCCAGCCTTTCAGGCGCTGCAAAGGGTCGCCCAGGCCTCCGCGCAACTTCGGTGCGAGGGGCAGCTGATCAGGTGGTCGTTGACCAGGCCCGCACTCTGCATTAAGGCATAGCAGGTGGTCGGCCCCACGAAACGGAACCCGGCCGACTTGAGCCTACGGGCGAGCTCCCGGGATTCTGCCGTCTCGCTGGGCACGGAGCGCAGATGCCGCCAGCGATTCTGCCGCGGCGCGCCGTCAACGATGGACCACAGGAACCCGGAGAAGTCTTCCAGCTGCAGGTACGCCCGCGCGTTCGCGATCATGGCCTCGAGCTTGCCGCGATGGCGAATCACGGCGGGGTCGGCCAGCCAGGACCTCACATCAGCCTCACCCGCGGCGGCCAGTCGTCCTGGGTCGAACGCGAAGAAACGCGCTCGCATGCCTTCACGTTTCTTCAGGATGGTCAGCCAGGACAGGCCGGCCTGCATGCCTTCGAGCACGAGCCGCTCGAAAAGGGCCTTGGGAGCCCGTTCCGGCACGCCCCACTCGTCATCGTGATAGGCAACGTAGAGCGGGTCGTCGCCGCACCAGCCACATCGCCGTGCTTTGACCATGCCTTTCAGATCCCTTAGATTGCGCCGGCGATTGTACCCGGCTGCTCCGCGATGGCCACACTCGTCCTGCTGGACCGCGATGGCGTGATCAATTTCGATTCGCCCGACTACATCAAGTCACCCGATGAATGGCAGGCCATTCCCGGATCCATCGAGGCCATCGCTTCCCTGCGAACCGCCGGCCGGATCGTGGCGGTATGCACCAACCAGCGCGGCATCGCGCGCGGCAAGTTCTCCCTCGAGGACCTGGAGGCCATTCACGCGAAAATGAGCGAGGCGCTCGCCGCTGCCGGAACCCGGGTCGACGCGGTGACGTTTTGCCCCCACGCCGCAGACGCCGGATGCAACTGTCGCAAACCAAAGCCAGGCATGCTGCTTTCGATGATGGAGCGCTTTCGTGCTGCACCGGAGGAGACGGTCTTTGTCGGCGACACCATCCGCGATCTCGAGGCCGCAGCCGCGGCAGGGTGCGAGGCGGTTCTGGTCCGGTCCGGAAAAGGGCCGGAGGAGGAGGCTGAAGCGACCAGGCGCCGGCTCAACTTTACGGCCTACGACGATCTCGCCGCGTTTGCGCGAGCCATGCGGCCATGATCTCGGGGATCAGGTCCCTAAGCTTTTTTGCCGGCTACGCCGTCATCACCATTATTTGGGGGGCGCTTTCGCTTCTGGTCGCCTGGCTCATGCCCTATCGAATGCGGTTTCTCTTCATCGTCGGGGCGTGGACGCGGATGATCCTGGCCTGGCTGAGGCTGACCTGCGGTATCCGCTGTCGGGTCGAGGGCCGAGAAAACATTCCCGAGCAACCGTGCATCGTGCTTGCTCGACATGAGAGCACCTGGGAGACCCTTTTCCTCCAAAGCCTGTTCTCCCCCCAGGCCACCCTGATCAAACGGGAATTGCTGTGGATTCCGTTCTTTGGCTGGGCGTTTGCGCTCCTTCGCCCCATCGCCATCGATCGGAGCGAACCTCGAAAGGCCCTGCGCCGGCTGATCAATCAGGGCCGCGCGCGCCTGAACAGCGGGACATGGGTCGTCATGTTTCCCGAAGGCACCCGAATGCCCCCTGGCCAACCCGGTAAGTTTCAAGCCGGGGGCGCTGCGCTCGCCGCCGCCACCGAGGCCCCCGTGGTGGTGGTTGCGCACAACGCCGGGAGCTTCTGGCCCGCTCACGAATTCCGCAAGCAGCCGGGCACCATCACCCTTCGGATCGCTCAGGCCATCGAGACCGCCGGGAAATCCACCAAGCAGATCAATGACGAGGCGGCTTTGGTGATGGCCGAGCTGGCTCCCCCTTCAGCGCAACAAAGATGATTGTGCAGCGGGCGACGAGCACCGCGCTTGCGGCATCGTCGATTCCCCCTCTGGCAAAGGCCTAGACGTCCAGGTTCACCACCGACAGCGCATTGGACTCGATGAACTCCCGTCGCGGTTCCACCTGGTCTCCCATGAGGGTGGTGAACATCTGATCGGCCGCCACCGCATCGTCCACGGTCACCTTGAGCATGCGCCGCACCTCGGGATCCATGGTGGTCTCCCATAACTGGCCGGGGTTCATTTCACCTAGGCCTTTGTAGCGTTGTATGTCGACGCCCCGACGAGCCTCGCGCAGCAACCAGTCGAGGGCCTGGCCGAAGGTGGTCACCGCCTCCTGCTTGTCACCGCGCTGAATATACGCGCCCGCCTCGAGCAAGCCCTTCAGCCGCTCTCCCATGGCGACGATCATGCGGTACTCCTGGCTGAGGAAGAAGCCCGAGCCGAGCATGTAGTCAAATGACATGCCGTTTTCGACCAGCGTCACGACGGGGCAATAGGTCTGGTGCTCTGGATCAAGCCTCAGCACGGGATCCTGGTCCTCCGTACCCAGTGACGTAAGTAAGTGCTTACACCAGCTGGACATGGCGCCCTCGTCCGCCAGCATCACCTCATCAACCGGCGGCAGCTCGACCAGTCGCTCGGTGAGGACCACCGGGTAGACGCGCGACCAGGCGGCAAGCCGATCCATCAGCCGCCGGTAATCCTGGGCAAGCGATTCCAGCGCGCCATCATCGATCGCCGGGGCATCCGGATTCACAAATAACTTGGCATCTTCCAGGGCAAGCTGCAGGAAATAACCATTCAGCTCGTCATCATCTTTGACATAACGCTCCTGGCGGCCTTTCTTCACCTTATATAACGGAGGTTGTGCGATGTAGATATGGCCGCGCTCGATCAGCTCGGGCATCTGCCGGAAGAAAAACGTGAGGAGCAGCGTGCGGATGTGCGAACCGTCCACATCCGCATCCGTCATGATGATGACCCGGTGGTATCTCAGCTTCTCGGGATCGAACTCCCCTCGCCCAATACCACACCCAAGCGCGGTGACCAGCGTGCCCACCTCCGCAGATGAAAGCATCTTGTCAAAGCGTGCCTTTTCCACATTGAGAATCTTGCCGCGCAGGGGCAGGATGGCCTGGGTGCGCCGGTCGCGCCCCTGCTTTGCAGAACCGCCCGCGGAGTCACCCTCAACGAGATACAGCTCGGAGAGCGCTGGGTCCTTTTCTTGACAATCCGCCAGCTTGCCCGGCAACCCGGCAATATCGAGCGCCCCCTTGCGACGGGTCATTTCTCGAGCCTTGCGAGCCGCTTCGCGGGCCCGGGCCGCGTCGATCATCTTGGTCACCACCGCCCGGGCGTCCTGGGGATGCTCGTCCAGGTACTCCGTGAAGGCGCGGCCCAGCTCCTGCTCCACCGCCGGCTTCACCTCGCTGGAAACGAGTTTGTCCTTGGTCTGTGAAGAAAATTTTGGATCCGGCACTTTCACGGACACCACGGCGGTGAGGCCTTCACGAGCATCGTCCCCGGTCGTGGAGACCTGCACCTTTTTTAACAGCCCTTCGCGCTCGATGTAGTTGTTCAGCGATCGCGTGAGCGCGCTCCGAAAACCTGCCAGATGTGTCCCGCCGTCTCCCTGAGGAATGTTGTTCGTGTAGGCGAACACCTGTTCCTGGAACCCGTCGTTCCACTGCATGGCCACCTCGACGCCAATGCCGTCGTCGCGTTCCACCGTGAAGTGAAAGACCTCGTTGAGCGGGTTCTTTTTCTCGTTGAGGTACTCGACAAACGCGCGGAGGCCGCCTTCGTAAACGAAAGACTCCTGTTTTCCCGTGCGCTCGTCGTGAAGGTTGATGTGAACGCCGGAATTCAGAAACGCCAGCTCGCGCAGGCGCTTGGCCAGCACGTCATAATGAAACTCTATATTGTTGAAGGTCTCATGGGAGGGCTTAAAGAAGCACTCGGTGCCACGCCGCTCCGTCTCACCCACTTCTTTCAGCGGCGCGGCCGGCGCCCCGTCGTGGTATACCTGCTCGTAGACCCGCCCGTCGCGGCGCACGGTCAGTCGAAACTCCTCCGAAAGCGCGTTGACCACCGATACGCCCACGCCGTGCAGCCCGCCGGAAACCTTGTAACTGTTGTCATCGAATTTTCCGCCGGCATGCAGCGTGGTCATGATCACCTCCGCAGCCGAGACGCCCTCTTCCGGATGGACGTCAACGGGGATTCCGCGACCGTTGTCGCGCACGGTGACGGCTTCTCCGGGATGCACGACCACGTCGATCTGGTCGCAAAAACCCGCCAGGGACTCGTCGATGGCGTTGTCGACCAGCTCCTGCACCATGTGATGCAACCCGGTACCGTCATCGGTGTCGCCGATATACATGCCCGGGCGCTTGCGAACCGCGTCAAGCCCCTTGAGCACCTTGATGCTGCGTGAATCGTAGGATTGATCAGTCATTCATGCTCCTGCGCACGCGACCGTGTTCCACGTGAAACACCTCCATTCTGTCCCCGGCGTAGCAACTGCCGCCCCGCGGCAAATGGGTGGACGTCGCCAGAATCTGGCTATCCATGTCGTCGAGCAATTGAAAAAAACGGGCGTTGTGGCCTTCGTCCAACTCAGCGCCCACGTCGTCGATCAGAAACACGCTGGTCTGGTTCAGCCCATTGGCCAGTAGCCGTGCCTGGCTGACCATCATCGCGCTGGCAACCGCTTTCGCCTGGCCCCGGGACAACAATCCACCCGCCCGCGCGTCACCTACCCGCAAATCCACGTCAGCACGATGTGGCCCAACCTGCGTAGCGCCCAATTTTACCTCTCTTAACCCCCATTCGCCCAACACTTTGTCCAGGCGTTCACCCTCAGGCCAGCCCCTGACGTAATGCAGGTCCACATCGAGGCCGGGGGCAAGCGCGGCCAGAACCGCCGTAAACAGCGGCCGCAACGCGTCGATATGGGATTTCCGCTGAGCATCCACGCGTTCCGCGGCCTGGACCAGCTGGGCGGTCCAAGCCTCGAACTCCGGCGAGGAAACCTCATCGGCCTTCAGCGCCGCGTTGCGTTGCCGAAGCAGCCGTAAGTAATCCCGCTGGATCCGGAGGTAGTCCTGTTTCACGTGAAACGTCCCCCAGTCCAGCCACTGCCGACGGGTCCCCGGCCCAGCAAAAACGAGATCCGCCACGTTAGGCAACATCACCTGCAGCGGGACCAGCCTGGCCGCCTCGGAAAGGCGCCGTTCCGGGAGGCCGTTGATCTTCAGCTCCGTGTGCCCCGAGCGATCGCGCCCCATGGCGACGGCGCGGGGCCCCAACGCCGGATCGATCAGCATCGCCCTGACCGTGAGCTGCTCCTGATCCCGCTGGATGAGCTCCCTGGGGCGGTGGCTTCTGAAGGAGCGGCCACGAACCAGCAGGTGCGCCGCCTCGAGAATGGCCGTTTTCCCGGCCCCGTTATCTCCATGAAAAAAGTTGAGCCCCGGGCTCAAATCCAGAGCCGCTTGATCGATGTTCCGAAGTCCGGAGATTTCTAAGCGATCGAAAAGCACTTTGGGCGGGGTTAGGCGACCGTCATTTGATTATCGGCTTTTGCGGAGCTAACGTCCCCCCTGAGGACGCCGCGGCTCGACCCGCCATTAAAGCCGCATGGGCATGACGACGTAGACGGCGTTCTCTTTACCCGTGCCTTCGACCAGAGCGCTGCTGTTCGCGTCGGACACGCTGATCTTGATCTCGTTGGTATCCAGAACGTTGAGGACGTCCTGCAGGTAGCTGACGTTGAAACCGATCTCAAGGCGTTCGCCTTCGTAATCCACCGGAACGATCTCTTCCGCCTCTTCCTGCTCAGGGTTGTTTGCCTGAATTGTCAGCTGCTCCGGCTCGACGATCAGGCGCACGCCTCGATACTTCTCATTGGACAGAATGGACGCGCGCATGAAGGCCTGCTTCAGCGTCTCGCGGTCGCCCGTTACCGTGCGGGCCGCGTCCTGGGGAATCACCTTCTCGTAGTCGGGAAACTTCCCGTCCACCAGCTTGGTGGTCAGTGAGTAGGGCCCCTGAGTGACTCGCAGGTGGTTGGCCCCTAACTGCACGACCACCTCCTCCTCCCCATCATCGATGAGGCGGCTGAGCTCGAGGACACCCTTGCGCGGAACGATGGCCTGTATCCGCTCAACCCCGGCGGCACCGCCGGGCAAGGTACACATCGCCAGCCTGTGCCCGTCCGTGGCGACCGAGCGAGTGTGCTCCGTCGTGACCTCGAGCAGCATTCCGTTAAGAAAGTAGCGTACATCCTGTTGCGCCATCGAGAAGCTCACCTGGTCGAGCAGGCTCCGCAAGTTCGACTGATCAAGCTTAAGCTCAAGGTCGCCTGGACCGCTTTCCACCTTGGGAAAATCCGTTGCCGGCAAGGTCGCAAGGGAAAATCGGCTGCGCCCCGACCGCACATTGGCGCGATCCCCTTCCACCGAGACCGTCACCTCTGCGGCCTCGGGGAGCGACCGCCATATGTCCGCGAGCTTGCGAGCCGGTATGGTTGCTTCTCCTTCCCGCTCGATCTGCACATCCGAAGCTTCCGCTACCAGCTCGACCTCGAGGTCCGTGCCCGTCATGGAGAGCACGCCGTCCCGCGCGCGGAATAACAAGTTAGCCAACACGGGTAGGGTCTGGCGCCGCTCAACGACGCCCGTCACCAACTGGAGCGATCGAAGCAGCGCTTCCCGATTGGTCGTGAATTTCATGGCTTCCTACGATGTGAGATCAGCTGGACAACACGCGGTTGAGGTTCTTGTAGTCCTCGGCCACGTCGGCGCTACTTTCCCTAAGCTCGGCGATCTTGCGGCAGGCGTGAAGGACCGTCGTGTGATCCCTGCCGCCAAAGGCTTCACCGATTTCCGGCAAAGAATGATTGGTCAACTCCTTGGCGAGACACATCGCCATCTGCCGGGGCCGGGCTATGGTCCGGTTGCGCCGCTTGGAAAGAATATCCGAAATCTTGATGTTGTAATACTCGGCGACGGTGCGCTGAATGTTGTCGATACCGACCTGCCGATCCTGAATCGCCAGCAGATCACGCAGGGCCCGCTTGACCTGCTCGATGGTAATCCTGGTCCCGGTAAAGCGCGCATTCGCGATCACTCTGCGCAGCGCTCCTTCGAGCTCACGAACGTTCGACCTGATCCGCTCGCCAATGAAAAAAGCCACCGCCGGATCCAGGTCGACCTGCTCGGCCTCTGCCTTCTTCATCAGGATGGCGACCCGTGTTTCGAGCTCGGGCGGCTCGACCTCGACGGTCAGCCCCCAAACAAAACGCGACTTCAAACGTTCCTCGAGGCCATCGATCTCCCGCGGGTAGCGGTCGCAGGTGAGCACCATCTGGTGGCCACGCTCGAGCAGACCGTTGAAGACGTGGAAGAACTCCTCCTGAGAGCGCAGCTTCTTCGCGAAGAACTGAATGTCGTCGATGAGCAGCGTGTCCACAGAGCGGTAGTACTGCATGAAATCCTGCATGGTTCCCTGCTGAAGCGCCTTGACCATGTCCTGAACGAAACGCTGGGAATGCAGATAAACCACCTTGGCGTCGGGGTTCTCGTCGAGCACGCAGTTGCCAACGGCCTGCATGAGATGTGTCTTGCCGAGACCGACCCCCCCATACAGGAGCAACGGGTT